>Ga0255344_1000451_pt1 | contig 65225 bp, 59 predicted proteins | sample wastewater_treat_5_FD_192414 | JGI IMG/M metagenome (GOLD analysis project Ga0255344, IMG submission 192414) | Wastewater microbial communities from Lulu Island WWTP, Vancouver, Canada - plant18 | ecosystem: Engineered > WWTP > Wastewater > Unclassified | place: Canada: Vancouver, British...
AGGGTAGCACGGCCCAAAAAAGAGGGCTAGGCAAAAATGCCTAACCCCTTGATTTTATTGGCGGGCGATCTGGGGCTCGAACCCAGGACCTTTGGTTCCGGAGGTCGAATTTTCAAAAAAACTAGCTAAACGGAAGCCCTTAATATTTGGTCTGATTTCCCGTTATATCAACTATTTAGGGCAAACGAGCCAATTCTATTTGTTACCGTCTATTCTGTGATAAATACCCCTTTTCTAGATGTTCCTATCACAAATCTATCACAATAATGACCTTTGGTTTATTCATCCAACGGCCTCGTCAATTTTCCGGGGGGAGGATGAAAGAAGCTCAAGCCGGGGCGCAGTAAGCATCTAACAGGAAGTCGCAGCCGTTGAGCCATGCGACCCAGCTCGTAGTCCGCAGTGACCCACCGTCGATGCCGCAAACCCAGTCCATATCTTTAGCATGATGGAATTATGGAATGATAAGCGCGTAAGTATCGCCCCAGCAGCGCTTCGCTTTCACCAGAACCTTAGCCTTTGGTAGAACGGTCCCGTCGCTGGACTCCCACCAGGACAAGTCTTCCATGGCTTCTGAATAATCGGTTTCGCCAGCGTGAACAGCATTAATGGCGGAAAGCGTTGGTACGCGCATGTTTTCGTGAATTCTTATATTCTTTCCTTTTGCCGCTTCATTTGCGGTAGCCTTCACGGCGCGCAATGCCGGGCGAGGGCGAATATCGAAGAGGCTCCCTTGACCAGCTTGCCTCCTTTCCGATTTCTTCAACCCTTCTTTACAGAGGACCAGCATGCATGGTTCCGGCCATGCATTGACGAATCCTATGAGGGAAGACAGATAGCTTGCTTCCGGGCAAAGGGTTTGCCTCAAGACATCGATTTCTTCGAAAGATATTTCGCCGTTGATGTACGGTCTTATGAACGCATGGTAGAATCCGAATCTTCCGGCAATAATATCGATCAAGACTTCTTCCGGGTCTTTTTCGCACAGATGCATGGTCCGCTGAAAACTAAGGCGCGACTGATCGGTAAGGATGAGAAGGTGAGCCAGTTCATGCCATTTTGTATAGTATGCCTTTCTCGCATTGCCTCCGCGACAATCGATAATGGAGACGAAAGGTGGCTCCCATGATTCCCTGTTCGATCTGCGGTATGTAATACCCAGCACGTCGTCCGAAAATTCGAGATCAAGGGTTACGAACCCCTTTTCCCCTTTCCTCAAATATTTTGCCTTGATATCGGCAAGATCGCTGTCGTCACGTACTTCCTCGAAGTATGTTCCAAGCTTGCCGGCAATCCAGAGGAGAAAGTCCGATAATGAACGACAGTCGGTCGCGTCTTTCGAAAATTTCTCAATTCGTTTCTCGCAGAATCTCAGGATGTCGGATACAGGATCATTGACTGCTCGAATGCCTAAATCTTTCGCCAACTTCCAGATTTTCGTCGACTGATTCAGTCTCGGGGTCACCTATTTGAACACCTCCTTTATCGCGTCATGGAGCTTCTTCCATCCCTCGACATCAAGCTCCTTGCGAAATTTATCGCCTCTTCTTGCCACGGCAGAGTTGAAAGTCTTCAGAAGATCAAGCGTATCGCTGTAGCTCAGATTCAATTCTTCCGCCGCGTGAGACAACTCCGGCGGGATCAGGATCTGCTCGTTTTCCACGCTCTCCGTGACTTTTCCGGCGAGCAAGTAGTCAACGGATGCTCCCAACGCATTGGCTATCCGCAATAGCCCCTGTGAGCCGATATTCCTTTTATTATTCTCGACATCACTCAAGAAGCCTTTGCTCATGATCGCCTTCTTTGCGAGTTGTTCCTGAGTCAGGCCTCTTTTTTCTCTAATTTCCCTGATTCTCTCACCTGTGTTGTTCATTGTTCAGCCCTCCGATCATGCGACGTCTGTGTTCTGTATACATGATCTGAGTTACGCGATGCAAGAAAAAATCCTTGACACGCGACGGCATGTTCGCTATAAGTGAACTTACATCGCGGATAGCGAAATTTACAAGCGGAGGCATCTACAGATGGCAAAAAACCCACCCCCTGGAGATGGTCACAGGCACGGCCAGGTGATAGACCGTTCGCAAACGTACAACCCGAAAAATAATCGCTGGACCAAAAGGGATACGAACTCAGGAAGGTTCATCGATCAGAAAGCCGACGAGGATCCTTTCAAAGGCGTTCGGAAAGAAAAAAAGAAATAGTCGCTCCTGGTGATGCATCATGTCGAAGCGCGAGCCTGCCACATTAAAACTGGCATAGCCAAGACCGAAGTTCCGTGAGACATAGCCTATGATGAAGAGAATGAAAGAAGTAACCCGGTACGTAAGGCATGAAGTTGAGAGGGAACTCTGGGCGCTGGCTGCAGGACGGTGCCAGTTCGACGGCTGCAATCGCCCTGTGTTCAAATCGCCGGTGACGCAGGAACGGGTCAACATCTCGGAGAAGGCCCATATTTACTCCTTCTCCGAAAGCGGGCCCCGCGGCTGGGGCCCATTCCTTGCGAACAGAAAGCAAATCAATGAACTCGCGAACCTGATGCTGGTCTGCCATGATTGCCACAAAACGATCGACCAGGACAAAAACGGTGAACGCTATCCCGCGGAACTGCTCATCAAGTGGAAGAATGAACACGAAAGACGGGTCGCGATCGTTACGGGCGTGGACCCTTCCAAAAAATCGTATGTGATCCTGTACGGTGCGAATATAGGGGACCAGGCGTCGAAGCTTCAGCCGGAGGCGGCGAATGAAGCCCTCTTCCCGGAGTGGTACCCGGCCGAAGAGCATCCCATCAACCTGTCCATGAGCTGGGCAGGGAAGGACAGCGATCCTGCCTACTGGAAAACAGAGGCCGAAAACCTGAAGGCACTTTTCAATTTGCGGATACGTCCCTTGCTCGACGGCGGCGGGTGCCCGCATCTATCCCTTTTCGCACTGGCACCAATGCCGTTGATGATCCTCTTCGGCTCTCTGCTGACCGATAAGGTACCTGCGCAGACTTATCAGCTCCACAGGGAACCATTTCAGACATGGAGATGGCTTGAAGGGCCGGACGGATTCACTTACTTGGTCAACAGGCCGGAATCCGCCTCGCACCCTCCAGTGCTTGCGATATCCTTGAGCGATCGAATCGATCCATCGCGCATCACCACCGTACTGGGAAAGGCAGTGTCCGTTTGGGAGCTGACGATCGAGCACCCGCACAACGATTTCCTGAAGTCCAAGGAGCAGCTCTCCCGATTCCGGGAAGTCGTTCGCCAGCTCATCGTTGAGATCGGCAAGACGCACGGAAAGCATGTCCCGCTGGCGATCTTTCCGGCAATGCCCGTCGCCTGCGCCGTCGACTTCGGACGGGTCCGGATGCCGAAGGCGGATGGCCCGTGGATCATCTACGACCAGAACAACAAATGCAATAAATTCATACGCGCCTTGGAAATAGGAGTGCTTTCATGACCGATACAACCAAGAACCGGATTATCAAGAAAATCGCCGAGTCCATCGACATCCCAGACTCTGCCTACGATAAAGCTGAAGCCAGATACAAGGACCTCGGCGAATGGTTTGGCCGGAAGGAGGCCCGCTGCCAAGACTACGACCCGCACATATACCCGCAGGGGTCATTCCGGCTGGGAACGGTGATCAGCCCCGTCGATGACGACGGAGAGTACGACTTGGACATGGGCTGTCGCCTCCGGGTGGGCGTAACGAAGTCTAACTGTACCCAGCAGCAGCTGAAACACCTGGTTGGAGCCGATCTGGAGGAGTACCGTGCGGCGCGTGGAATCAGGCAAAACAAAGAGGAGAAGCATCGATGCTGGAGGCTGAAATACGCGGACTCTCTGAAGTTCCACCTGGACGCGGTCCCATCAATACCTGAGACACTTGAACGCAGGCGGCGCATCCAGGAATTGATTTTTCGTTCGGGGGCCCCTTCCGACCTAGCCATGAGCGTTGCCAATTTAACCGGAGCGATTACAGACAACCGCATGTGGAACTACCGAACCATCGATAACGGCTGGCTGGTCAGTAACTCTGAAGGATTCGCTCTCTGGTTCGAGTCTCGAATGGCGCAGGCCAAGGCACTGATGAAAAGTATCGAGGTGCTGGCCAGAGCAGCGAAAGTCGACAAACTTCCTGCCTATCGTTGGAAGTCCCCGCTCCAACGCTGCGTGCAGATACTGAAGCGTCACCGCGACATCATGTTTGCAGGGGATCCGGATGGGAAACCGGCGTCCGTTATCATTACAACGCTTTCAGCCATGGCATATGAGGGCGAAGCAGAAATAGCTGACGCACTGGAGAAAGTATTGTCCAGGATGGAAGATCTGGTGAACCCTACTGCACCCCGCATACCGAACCCGGTAAACCCCGACGAGGACTTTGCCGACAGATGGAGATTAGAACCAGCTTGTGAAAGTAATTTCTGGTGGTGGCTTCGACAAGCCCGGCTTGATTTCGATGCCATCGGGAGAGAGCGCAGGCCGGAGATGATCGTCAGAGCTGCAATGGACAAGCTCGGCGCATCAATAAGCGTTAAGGAGGTCAGCGCACTAATCGGGGTCGGCTCTACCGGCGGACTGCTCAAATCCGCAGCAGTTCCTAACGGAGTCAGCTTTCCGGACAGGCCGCTGGTTCCGAAAAAGCCTGCAGGCTTCGCTTGATGGTCAGTGTATGATGCCTTGGTTTCTAAGAGATTCAAAGAGACTCCAGCTGGAACGCGCCGGCATAGAGGAACTGTCGCACTCGGCCGACTGGCTTGTCGGCTTCGAGTGGGGTCTTGACAAAGGCCTCTGTCTTGACGCGGTCATTCGTGCCCACGGCCATGACTACGAAGTGCGTGTCTCTTTTCCCGCCCTCTATCCCGATGCTCCTGCCATCGTCCGGCCGCGAAACATGCAACGCCGTCTTACCTCGCATCAGTACGGCGGGGCAGATGGCCCACTCTGCCTGGAGTGGGGTCCCGATAATTGGCACCGTGATGTTACCGTTGCGAAGATGCTGGAGAGCGCGCATAGACTGTTCGACATCGAAAATCCTCTGGGGGAAGATCGACCAGATATCCCGGTATCTGTGCCGTCTCGCCACAGATTGACCGTTGGCCAGGAATTGCGCGGCAGATGGGCAAGGTGGTATGCGAGCAACGCCCTCATCGATTACTTCAATGCCCAGCCGGAGCATTCAGTGGGTAGCTTCAGATTCTCGTTCAGGGAGGTCGGCGAAAACTGGATAGGCTTTATCCACGAAGTCATGCAGCTTGGGAAAGGCACGTGGCGGGATGATCAAATCCCCACCACCCTTCCGGGAGCCGCAACCAAAGATCACGAGATCGGCATTTGGTTCAAAACGGACCTTGATGGTCAAACCATCGACCAGCTGCGTAACCTCGAAGATCTGAAAATGCTCCTGGCAGATATGGATGCCGTCAGGCTCCTGGCCGCAGATGGAACTTCCCCCGTGGTGGGCTTCCAGCTGTCGATGGCTAGCATTCTGATCGTAGATAGGTCCGGAGATTTGCACTTCTTCATCCTGCTCAAGGGTGAAAGCATTATTGCGTGTTCAACGGTTCGGGCAGAAGCTGTAACATTTCAGGCCCGATCCCTTGAGTGGAAAGATCTGAATGACAAGTTCATCGGCATTGTGGGACTGGGTTCGGTCGGCAGCAAGATCGCCATGAGTCTCGCCAGGATGGGAGTCCGAAAATTCTACCTGATCGACCATGACGTGTTGCTTCCGGAGAACCTCCAGCGGCACTCTCTGGACTGGCAGGGAGTGCTGCAGCACAAAGTGGATGCGCTAAAGACGGCCATTGACCGGGTAGCCGCCGGAACTCAGATCGATGTCTGCCGTTTGCACATTACGGGACAGGAATCCAATGCCTCCGTCGCCGGCGCCATGAGCCGTTTGGCTTCATGCGATATGCTCATAGACGCTACGGCAAACCAAAGCGTCTTCAACGTCCTGGCGGCCATTGCGCGAACCGCCGGCCGTCCCATGGTCTGGATGGAAGTTTTCGGCGGAGGAATAGGGGGTCTCGTCGCACGGAGCCGTCCCGGAACGGATCCAACTCCTCAGGACATGCGCTGTGCCTACCTTCAGTTCTGCGTCGATAACCCGAATCCGACTTCGACGCCTGTTTCAGGCAACTATGCCGTCGAAAACGAAGACGGCGAAGTTCTGGTAGCGTCCGACGCCGAAGTTGCCATTATTGCGCATCATGCGGCACGCTTCGTTACGGATAGTTTTATCCCGCCCGAGCGATCGAAATTTCCTTATTCGATGTATCTGATCGGATTTGCGGAAAGCTGGGTTTTCGAAGCCCCCTTTGCCGCGATTCCGATCTCAACGGCATCTTATCCATCAACAAGCTGGGACAACGGCGAGAAACAAGAATTTGACCCAGAGAGTTTGCAGTTCCTGCTCGATATGCTCAAAAGGTGCGACCAATGAAGCTGATATTACCTCCTGAAGTTGCCAAGCAGTTGATCGATGCCATGGTCCAAGTTGGCAGACGGGAGGTGGGCGGTATACTGATGGGAGAGTACCTCGGACGCGAAACCTTCTGCGTTACGGAGTTGACCATTCAGCACAAAGGGGGAACGTTTGCGAGGTTCATAAGGATGGTCGAGGAAATCTTGGCACCGCTCCGGGCGTTCTTTGATGCCACCAAGCACGATTACACGAGATTCAATTATCTGGGCGAATGGCACTCGCACCATTCATTCGCACTGACACCAAGCAAGCGGGATCATAGAACCATGTATGATATGGTGATGGACCCGCAGCTTGGGGCCCGCTTCATTGTGCTGCTGCTTGTCAGGTTGGACAACCTCGGCCAACTCGAGGCGAACGCCACAGTCTACCAGCCCAACAAGGCGCCGTTTGTGTGCACCATCATCCGCGAGGGCGCATTCAATTCCGTCGAAAAAACTTCGAGTCTCGATCTGAGGGCTTAGAACCAGCCACCATCTGGAGAAAGTTTAAAGCACAAAGCCAAGAAAGTAAATTATAGTGAATTTCCTGATTTCACCTTCCCTCAATAAATCGCGGAATCCCATGACCTTGACTAAACTAGACATCGTCCAAAACGTCACCGACAAGCTGGGACTTTCAAAGAGAGACTCCACTCGAATCGTGGAGTCCGTGTTAGAGATCTTGAAGGAGCAGCTCTCCAAGGGGGATGCGGTCAAGATATCGGGTTTTGGCAATTTCGTCGTGAGAAGCAAGAATGCGCGAAGGGGACGAAATCCTTATACGGGCGTTGAAATGGAGATATGCGCCAGGAAGGTGCTGACGTTCAAATGCAGCAACGTGCTTAAGAAGACGCTGAATGGAAAAGGCGTAGAGTCATGATTGTGAAAATATCGCGGACTGTTCTCAACTATGCAGATTGATACAAAAACCTAAATTTCGCTCATCATTTCTTTTCTGTTATTCCTCTTCTTGATCAATTGGTGTTTTAGAGCTGAAAATGACTGTTTGTTTGAACCTCGTGCATGTTATCGATATTTCGTCTTCTAATATGATATCCAAATCTTCACCACGCAGCCCCTGCCATGTAGCCAGATATTTGAAAGTGCCGAATTTAGTCTTTTCGTTTTTAGTCTTCTTTTCTAATCCACCCTTCCATGCCAACACAACTAATTCGCCTTTTTCAGCTCGTATGGCGAGCTCTGGTTCCTCTGTGCGCTTTTGTCGACCCCTCTCCCAACACCAAATGAGACCTTTATCTGGACCTTCCCACATTTCACTCCGACTCAGACCTTCACGAATTGGTACGATAAAGGAACGACGTAAATGTGTTGCCATCTTATCCTACCTCCAATCCCAGAGCCCTCCAGAATACTGGTTCATGCATAATTCGAATTCCGTATCGACGAGCCTTCTTTGCCTTGCCAGATTGCGTCAATGGATCAGAAACAACGAGTATGTCTAACTTTTTAGTCACACTTTCCGCGACGATCATCCCATGACGTGCTGCAAGCACGGTAGCGATCTCTCGGCTGATCACTTCACCTTTCAGCAGACACTGATTCTCTCCAGTGAAGCACACCCGCTTTCCAACAAGCTGTTCGTTGCTCATTGACCCATCTGCTGTCGAAGGTAAAGTTTGTACTTCTTTAAGCTTGTGCTCGGCCATCTCCAGAATCGCATCAAGATTTCGAGAATCAATGCCTAGCAATGAGGCCACCAGCTGTAGGTCTCGGCGTTCTGAGTCCGTCACGTCGCCGTCGGTAAACGCGGCAATTCCCAATCGTAGTAGATAGTCGAAATTTGCCTTTCGAATTTGATCACCCGTAATGGCCCATCTCTTGGCAAATTCAACCAAGGCGGTTCCTTCTTCATCACTCACTTGTCGATCCTCAAGAATCCGGTCCAGCAGTGCAGTGTAGGCGAGTAGGGATGAGTTCTCAACGTCAGATAGGATGTCATTCTGTACTCGGTCAAGTAGTTTTCGTAGATAAGTAGGGGGATTTGACGTGCGGCTACGTGACTCGTCCCTTGTCAATGGCTTCACGGTTGATTTCGGGATGGTTGGCCAATGTATCGGTGGTAAACCTGAGAGCTTTGATGCCAGGTGCGGTGCATCTTTTAAGAGCGTGGTTAATAGGTGTGCGGTGGCACGTGCGTCGTGCCATGCGGAATGTGCTTCTCCTTCGCGCATAATTCCATAATCCGCACAGGCACATGTAAGACTACCCCCGCCAACTAGCTGCATGGTGCATAGTGTTGGGCCATCCGGGAAGGTATAACCAAGGCGGTCAAATTCAACAGCAAGAAATGAATGATCGAAGCGTATGTTGTGTCCTGCGAGAGCGACACAACCTTCAAGTACCTCAATAAGTGAACCTGTTATTTCGCTAAATCGTGGCGCTGCCAAAATATCCCTCGTGCTAAGACCGTGTACGCGAGTCGGGCCAATATCCCGTTCGGGATTAACAAGTGAGACGAACTCGCGAAGTACCTTTCCGTCAGGGTTGAGAACCAACGCAGCAATTTCGACAATTCGATCATGTCGGTAGGGATTAAGCCCTGTCGTCTCAACATCAATAACGGCAATACGAGTCATAAGTAACTCCCGAATGCCAATGCTCTTCCCTATATCGTAGAGCAGCGCTGGACTCTTATACAACCTGACACATTATTAGATCACTATAAGCTCATTCTTAAACGAACAGAATACTTCGCTCTCTCCTGAGAATTCTCAGTATCCATTGCTCAACGTTCGGTTAATTATTATAAGAGTAGGTAATGATAATTACCGCGCTAGTAGATTAGTTTCTATTGACTGATCTTATATTCGTCTACGTGTCGAATATTCAATGAGAAGACTTTTTCGAGGATATTTCTTATCTGTGCTCCCATGCGACCAATTCGATAAAAATCTAAAACAAGTCGCATTAATTCTTCATTGCTCTTATTTATTTTATGCTCATGACCGGCGATTGAATAGCCTAGAGCAATGATCTCACTCGGAGGTATGTCAAACAACTCTCTGGACCCCATGTCGCGGATTCTAATTTTGGGACTTCCTTTAATCCTCACAATTTGCTGGATAACACCTCCCTTGCCCCATTCGTCTTCCGCTTCGATTTTTCCTTGTCGTATTGCCTGATGCATTGCCTTATTCATAATTCTTCGCAGCTCACTGCCAAGTCTGCTGATGCCGCATGATCTAAGATATCGTTCGTAAGCAACCCTAGCAAGCATTGGCCCCTCGACAGCGACTATCTCGCATATACCCTGGATAATCTTAGCTGTGGATGCGCTGCGCGGATCATCCAGACCGACTTTGCTATATGTAGAATACGCTTCATAGAATTTCTGATTATTTGATCCTCTGTTTGTTTTGCTCTGAACATCAACCTTAACGTCGTTATCCTGATTCAACTGCTGCGCAGTATCTGTTCGACGCTCTGTCAACGCCTCATCTTCACTATTTTCATTTTTCTCATTCTGATTTATATCAGCAAAAGAATTTTTATCGCCATTATGATCGCTATGATCAGACTGACTGTTACCATCAGGGAATATTCCGTGAAGCCGGAGAGTCTTCCACAAACTCTCCAATGAGTTATCTTGATCACGATAAAACGTGCTACCCCTGACTCTCCAAAATGGATATCCACTTCGTTCTAATTGACGTTGCCTAGCCATATCTGATTGATATTGCTCGGGTCCGTGCCAAGTATCTCCATCGCACTCTACTGCTAGACGTCCGCGCATACCTTCTACGACGAGGTCAATCTTATATCCTGCGACTTCATGCTGAGGTAAAACTCGAAATCCCCGCGTATGAATTAGAAGAAATACGTCTACCTCAAACCAACTATCGAAAGGTTCGGGAGGGCGATCATAGTTTCGCTTAGCAGTTGTTGCTATAATCCTTAATTGTTCAACATCAATACTTGAACCAGGTATTTTATCTTGTTTCAATTTTACGTTTTGACAGTATTGTAATAATCGATAGCGATAACAATTCGGGTTTAAATCATTCAATGTCGCCGTGTGAAATAGTAGCATTTGTTCCTTTGCACGACTAGCTGCTACATTAAATCTCTTCTCAGCATCATCCGTAACCAGCGTTCCAATCCGATGGCCATCCCCTGGCGCTGATACCATACTCAAATATATTACATCACGCTCGTCTCCTTGGAACGCATAGGAATCCCCGCACTGTATATTCCTTTTTTCCATTTCTTCGGGTCCTAGACGCTGCATCAGTAGTGACATTATTAATTTTGCCTGATCTTCACCTAAGAGACTGATAATTCCAAGCGTTTTGCCTTTGAAGCTTTCATCAGAACAGCACTTCACGATGTTTTCCACTATCGCTTCCGCTTCAGGTGGGTTGGTTACCCGAGGAGAATGCCCTTTTTGATAACCGTCACGAACGTGTATAGCAGCGACTGTTGGTATTAATCTGCCGCCTCCGTATTGCTTGAGAGGTATTAATGGTGTATCGCTATAGCAAAGGTTGTTTGAAAATTGGATTATCTCAGGCATGCATCTGAAATGCTCCTGCAGACATATTGGACTGCCGTACCTAATTTTAGCTTGATCAAAGAAGCTATGTTCAATACCAAGTCTGTCTGCATGAGGTAGATCACTGATTAATCGTTGACGAAGTAATAAGACGGCATTTGAATCAACACCAACAAATTGTGGCTTTATTTGCTTATCGTCTCCCACGACAATTATATGTTTTGCAAGATACTGAAGGAAGAGAGCCTCTGGTCCAGATTGACTTGATTCGTCGACGATAACTACATCGAATACATCGGGTTTCATTTCAACCGTTTCAGCCACTCTATAAATGGGCATAATCCAAGAAGGAATAGCAGATCTGCAATGTTCAAGATGCATTCTCGCATCCCTACGGTGTCTATTAGCATGAATACCGGTTCCCCGCCCAATTGCTCTGATCGCCAACTGCCACGACTGTAAGTGTTGGCGAGCAGATTCGCTAAGCCTTGACATGCAATGCCGCCATGCCTTTGCAGAACATAAATCAGCTGTTTTACTTTGGATTGCCTTTCGGGTACGATCTAAAGCCAAGTGTAAGCGCTGATATTCTGTAGGATCCGTAATTCGTTTGAACCATCGATCCGCTCTCGACCAGTTCCAGGCAGACGGGAAATTGCTAAGTCGACTATCCCATAAAGAATCTTGGCGCGATTCGAGGATTTCATTTGAAAGTTGGGGGGCAGTTATTTTAAGTCGGTCAAGTAAAGTGTCTCTGATATTTAACCGCTTCTTTTTTTCTTCCAAAGTGGAGACGTATTGGTAATGCGTATTATAACTATCGATATACCGCTTTTGAATAGAATGTAGTAATCCATCAACAACCGGGTGATAATTTATTTTTTCTCTAATCGGGAGGATAATTCTATAAAGCGCTTCGATTATTTCACGAGCTTTTTGCAGATCTTCTTCCAGAGAAACGGTTTCTAATATATCGATGTACGATCCTATGGAGGCAAGATCATGCCATGTCGGGTCAGGTAAACCAATGATATCGGAAATAGCTTCTCTTGCGTTGGATAGCAAAGTTCTTAATGCAAGACATTTTGAAAGAAGATCGATGTTTTGTTCATACTCGACTCTTCGAAAATTCAAATTTCCCTTAGGTGGTTTAATATAATTACTCCAGTATGTATCAAGCTTATCGAATCTCTCATTGTGGTCAATCCAGTCGAGTAGATCAATAATGATATGAGGTTCACAACATTTACGGCCATTCAAGCAAACCTCTTCGACTAAATAAAGAGCATCCTTTACTGGTTTGGGACGTCCCAGTCCTAAAAATATCTGCAATTTGCCATTGCCTTGTAAGTGATCCAGTAAAGGAATGGCATGAGCTTTAACGGCTTGTAAATCTCGGTCTGCGAGTCCGGTAATCGTCATCTCGGCAACAGATCGAGCGCGATTGTTAATTACCTTGAGATGAGTCTTGGTAATCTCATGTAATTCTAAGGCTCGCCTGTCTTGTCCGGTAAGAATATGAATTGATATTTCTTTAACCCACGGATGAACATTTTTAAAAAGAGAATCAGCTGTGCTATGAAGAATTTTCAGGGCAGATAACAATCTGTTTCGTTTTTCTATATCCGTTCCAAATAGGATGGAATATTCAGATCGATTTCGAATTAAATTCCTGGATGCTAGTATCTCTTGAGCCTTTTTCTCTGTCTGAACATATTCAAAAAATTGCGAAGGTGCTGGTAACTGATCAAGGAGTACAATTGGTTTAGATAGTTCATCTTCTATTTCGGAATCAAATTCTCTTAAAAGAACTAATAACTCCTGTGCTTCGCTATTGTTTAATGGTGGCTCGTCAGATTCTTCAGGCTTATCCGATAACCAACAATATTCCTGCTGCTGGATATTGAGTTCATTGGCAATATTCTGCAACGTGCCCGTATAGGTTCCAAATATTGATGCATGAATAAAAGTTTCCGATTCTCTTATAGTACGTAAATCCTGTAGTATTGATGCCTCTTCACGAAACAGAGTATTTAGATCTAATTCATGTTTATCGATGCTTTTTTGATTGGCAGTCCAATCCCAGGTCGTGTATCGAGCCACTATTCCCTGAACTGAAGATTCAAGTCCTTTTAGGGAATGAACATCATCTCCTAATGCCATCACACATAATGGGGAGATTTCTTTGGGAAATTTGTCTCGGAGTACCATAAGCGCCCGAGGTGCATGACTTGTGACTAAAACACGTTTGCCAGAAGCAAGAAAATGACAAACAAGATTAACAATAGTATGGGATTTGCCTGTTCCGGGAGGTCCTTGAACAAGCATTCCCTGCGATGACTCTGCTCGATAAGCTATTTCTCGTTGTTTATCATTAGCTGGAAGAGGAAAATAAATAGCCTTTGGCAGTTCTAGATTTGATCCTGATTCTTGGTGTTGGTCATTGATATTAGGTTTTTCTGTGTCAGGATCTTTAACTATATTGATAATGCCTTTAGGGACTTCGCTTCCATTGTTCTTCAAATTTTCACAAATTTCTTTAAATGCGCGAACCATGCTTCTCTCTGTTCTTTTACGCATGATAATAGCAGGGGCAAAATTTACCTGTGGGTTCAAAAGTACTTCTTTTTGTGGACTTAGCGATTTATTATATTCTCTGCTATTCGGAATAGAGTGAAGCCAAGCTTTTAAAATGTTATGAAGAAAATTATTCGACCAAATGGCATCACCCATTTGAACAATCATTTCTTCAATAAAATTTATTTCATTTATATCCGGACGTTCATCAGGTTCAAGCATGTCCTGTTCAAGTTCTGGCTTTGCGCCTTCTGCTGCTGGCCCAACAATTATGCAACCTTTGACTGCATTGAAGGATATAGCTATTTGACTTGCAATAAGATGACGTTTTATCTGCAGACCAGCTTTTCTTCGCCAAGTCAGATAGCCGAAAGCCATTAAGATTTCGTAAGCTTCTCCAAGTCGCTGCTGAGTTTGATAGATTGCATAAAGCCTGGTATATATCTTTTGTACAGTCTGGAGAATTTTGTCTTTATCAGCCCAAGGCATCCACTCATTCTGCATGTAAGCTTCCCAAGACTGGAGTACCTCTGGGCTATCCTCCAATTTATACTCAACAGTTCTACGGTATACGTCTCCGTTATCATCAGGTTCACTATCTTCCTCGATGAAGATACTTGATGCCAAGGGTGGGAGTTCAGCAGATGAATTCTTTAATGATGTTTTAGATAGCCAGGGTTCAAGCAAAGTGGGAACTTTTGGTGGGGGAACTAATTGGGGCTTATTGATCTCAACCCAAATGTCTGCTTGAGGTGATGAATCTTCTATCCAGGCAATGCAGTAGCATTCATTAGATTTGGGTATTTCGTCAAACCATATAACTTCTTCGTACTGATCGAGAGTTCTAATAATTTTAGTTCGTAGTTCTGAAAGCTCCTTTAAAAAAGTAAATAATCGGACAGCACGGTCTCTTTCCAATGAAACTGCCACTTGGTCCCCGTCAACTTCGGACAACATGGCTTCCCCCCACGGAAAAGATCATTACCTTAAATCATAATAATATCGATTGGATATTGCAAATGAAAGTCAATTTATCATATTGCTAAATGAATGTATATTGCTTTGTTTTTCTGGATACCGTTCTGGCCTCATTATGCAAAATACCGAGGGGGCACACGGCAAAGAGATCTGTTCTCGTCTATCCCCCGAACCCGATCCGCATGCGCACCCTCTGGTATTTCGAATACAATTGAATTTCAAAATTTAATTATTCACCATCCCCAATACCATCCCACCCACCTTCTGCAGTTTGAACCTGCTCTCTGCCGACAGAAGCTCATACTGCGCAGCCTTTGTGTACGTGTTGACAACCGAGAACATCGTGAACCCATATTCCTGTGCGAGGGCCCACTCCACCGCCTCCTTTTCCTCCTTCCGGAGTTCGAACTGGCGATTGAAGCTCTCAATGGTTGCCTCTGGATTGTCCACCTTGCTTTCCAACGAGATTTGGAACTGCTCCCTCTGCTGACCAAATCCCGACTTCACTTCGTTCAAGACTCCTGGGAGGTTTGAAAGGAGCTTGTCGGAGACATGCCTGTATGATGCAGAGACTTCTGTCTTGGAGATCATCCCATTGGTGCAGATAAGTCTCAGGGTGAACGTGGAGATCGACAGAGCTGCCAACCCGACCTCAGAGTTGCTCACAGAAATACCAGGAGTCAACTTGTCCCCGTTGATCCGGAAGGTTTCTCGCTCATCCGGGACGCTAACCAGCATGAACTCGTCATCCAGCGAGCATTGAACTCGGGTGTTGGGTTTGTATCCGTGCTCAAGCAACCTATCGAGAACCTCCTTGTTGTCCGTGGGAATGTATCTCGGGGTAAAGATTGCCCTGACTTCATTCGAGTCGAATCGGAAGAACAGCCTTTCGTTCTTTTCGTGCTTGATCCAATAGTTGAGGTTGTTTTGCTGGATATCTGCGGGACATTTCCGCAAATAGTGGATCGGGATTCCCAGTCGGTAACAAATGCTCTGCTGCGCGATCGGTCTCAAATTGTAGGTCGCACCCGAGATGCAAACTGATTCTAGGTCCGCAAAAGAGACGTCATCGACGGGAATCAATCTGTCCTCATGGGTCCTGGCCATGTTTGCAACTCGGTCATAGACCTTCTCTAGGGTGGTCATACTTGACATGCTTCTGCCTCCTTTCTTTCCGACCTAATAGTTCGCTTCCGTTTCTTCTCAGGCTTCTGAACACCATCCGTAACAGGAGCCTGAGCGCCCTGATTATCAGCTGCAGGGTCAGGATTGCTTTCGGCTGCTTGCTCAATGTGGATTTCTTCCTTGGTCTCCTGCGTGTAATTGCCGGGTTTCCCCAGGTCGAAGAGGGCAACGATCACCGGCATGGAGATGGTGGGGTAGAGGTCCTGGATCTCCTGCTCGACCAGCTCCCTGGTGCTTCCGAGGGGGGATTTCTCGCTTCTCTGAGCGGTCAGAAGGACGATACCCGTCTCTATCTTCTTCTTGTCGAATCCCACCTGTAATCTCAGCAGGGCATCCTGGATGTACTCGTAGCTCGAAAAGCTGCCGTCGATGGCCACCCCGTTTCGCAGACCCTTGTACTGGTAGCGGCGCCCATCCAGAATGCTCAAGGGTTCCTGCCTCCAATCCATGTCCGAAAGCGCCTGACGGAGCAGCTCACCCCGATACAAGGTCCCCTGCAGGCAATCGTCGAGGTAACGCATGGTGGAGAGGACCATATTGCCCATCTTCTTTTTTCTCAGGATCTTGTCGGAATCGCGAAAGTACAGTAATTCAAATGACATAGCTGTTGCTCCTTTCTTCTAATTGATTGGTTCAGATACACGTAGGGGAAGGTCATAATTGATCCTTCCCCATTCGAGATAGGGTTTAAGGGAGATCTCTTGCCGTGGACGGTTTTAGAAGGTTTTGGAGGGGCTTATGGGTCCTGTTTGACTCCGATCGCTTCATCCAGGAAGAGGGATCGCTTTGAGGGTTGCCCCAGGTAGGTGTGCGACCAACTGAGAAAGAGCAGCTTCATCGCTCGGGACATTGCAACGAAGCAGATCCGTCGCTCCTCTTCGATATCCCCCTTCTTGGAGGGGAGTATCCCTTCGACCAGTCCGACTACGAAGACAACCGGAAACTCCAGCCCCTTCGCTTTATGTATGGTCATGAGGGACACCCCCTCCGTGTCATTGCTGCTCTCGTCCTGGAAGGTCTCCGTGTATTCAATAAATGCCCTGATGCTGGAGAACCTGGTTGCCGCGAGCTGCAGCTGATTGAGGTTCTGGATCTTGGAGTCATCAGGGGTCGGGATATCCTCATCGGTTACGTAGCGGTCGTAGTCCAGATTGTTTCTGAGGAGATTGATGACCTCGGCTGGATGAAGGGTATGAGCAAGTTGAGTAAGGGGGTCCAGGAATGCAACAAACTCCTTCACATTCTTCCGGATAAAAGGGGTATCCGGTCTGAACGATTTGAGAGCTTCATAGAGATGGACCCCCTTGCTAGCTGCTTCCTCCTCTAGCTGGGTGATTACCTTCCTGCCGATGTATCTCGTAGGCACATTCAGGATGGATAGAAGTGCCTCGTCGCCGGCATCCGAGTTTGCATCTGAGATGACCCTGAGGTAGTCCAGAAGCTTCTTCACCTCAGGGCGATTGTAGAACCCCAGTCCATTCTCGATCTTGTAGGGAATCTTGTGCTGGGAGAAGCATTCCTCCAGAACCCTGCTCTGGAAATTGGCACGATACAACACGGCGATGTCCTTGTACTCGAATCCCCTGTTCCAGACGAGTTCCTGGATCTCGTTGACTAGGTTGAGAGCCTCCCCCTCCTCGGATGAGCCCTCCAGGACAATAACCTCATCACCATCGGGATTCCTTGTTGTCAGAGTCTTTTCAATTTTTCGTTCGTTGTGCTCGATGAGGTTCTGGCAGACTTTCAATATCTGGGGGGTACTTCGGTAGTTGCGGTTGAGGATGAAGATCCTCGACCCCGGAAACATCTGCTCGAAGTTGATGATGTTGCGCACCGATGCTGAGATGAATCCGTATATGCTCTGCCAGTCATCCCCGCAGACCCAGAAACTGGAACCATTGTTTGAACCTTGTATAAGGATCTTCAGGATTTCTAGCTGCAGCGGGTTCGTGTCCTGGTACTCGTCGATAAGAAGGTGCAGGTAACGCTCCGTGTACTTCTCCCTGATGGATGGGTTATCGCTAAGCAGTCGATGTGCCCTGACCAGGAGATCGTCAAAGTCGTAGAGATACTTCTTTTCCTTATCCTGGTCGTAGCGCTCATAGACATCCGCCACCTTGAGCATGATCTTGTCACCTTCGTACAGGGTCCGGAACTCATCAACGGAGATCAAATTGTTCTTGGCAAGAGACACCTCCTGCATGACCATGCCGATGGAGAGGTTCTTGACTTTCAGGTCTTTCATGATGCCTCTTATGAAAACAAGCTGGTCTCTGCCGGAGAGGATCTCGAAGACCCTCCCTTCGCTACGCAACAGGTAAAGGCAGAAGCTGTGGATGGTGCTCAATGTGACTCGGGATGCCTGATTGCCCAATACGGGGATAAGTCTCTGGCGCATTTCCTCTGCTGCGTTTCGTGTAAACGTGAGTCCCAAAATCTGCTCTGGAGCTACTCCATGCTCAATGACCAGTTTTCCGATCCTCTCCATCATGGTGCGAGTCTTTCCGCTACCTGGAACTGCTATAACCGCTGCCGTTCCCTCCAGAAAGCTGGCTGCCTTCTGTTGTTCCTTGTTCAATCCCATGGTTTTTCATCACCTCCTCTTCCAGAACATGAATGCACATGTAGATTCTCCACATGGTCGCAACCAGTTCGTCTATCTTGGGGTTTGACTTGTCCCTGAGGATGTATTTTCTGAGCAGCTTCTCCTTTTCCCGAAGGAGACTCTTCAAAAATCCAATGACCGCCTCTGCGGGATGGCTCTCCAGAAGCTGCTGCAGGTTCAATATCCTCCTTGTATAATTCCCGTTGATGACGGTCAAATAGTCCTGTGCCGCTGTTATCGCTTCAGTTGTCATGGCCCACTCCTCTCGAACCATTCGTCGCAGTGCTTCTTGTACGAGCAGTTCTTGCATCTCCAGTTCTGGGAACCGTCATTGGGGATAAAGACACCATTTGAGATGCCTCGCCAGACTTCTACAATCTTCTTTTCCGCCCGCTTGAAGTCGTTCTCGGTTCTCGACGTGTAATACTGCTCAAACTTCGGGGTCTTGGTCTTGATGAGGCAGTCGAATCTCAGCAGGATCTCTTTATCCGCATGACCGTTTGCCTTTGCTGCCATCTGGTACAAGGTCAGCTGAAAGTTTCGGTCCACTTCGTCCGCGGAATAAGCTCTCCCGCTCGTTTTCCAGTCCACGACGATGATGGTGCCTGCTTCATCCTCCTCAACGAGATCAAATGCCCCTATGATCTTGACAGGGCATCCCTCCAAATTGAAGGAAAAGGGTTCCTCGATGGAGATGACATTGAATTGATCGTAAGGGCACTTGTGGTAATAGGTCGTAAGGAGCTCTTTGCCCTCTAGGAGCAGGGTTTCGAAGCTTTTTCCTTCCGCATACTGGATGTTCTCCTGTCCCTCTGCAGCAGCTCTCCAGTATCTTTCAAAACGCTCGTGCAGCTCCTTTGCAGTCATGGTCTTCCCGTCTTTTTTTGCCTGGTGAAAGTCCGATAGGGCAAGGTGGATGCAGCTTCCAAACTCCAAGGCATCGGCACGGAACTCAGGTGGGAGGTGGTCGATCCTTCCCAGTTTGTAAAGAAGTCCGCAGTCGATGTAATCCCCGATGCTCGATGCCGACAGATGGGGTTCCTTTCTCAAGTCGCTTAATTCCATGAAAAACCTCCTGGTTGAAAAACGCAGGATCCTGCGTTTTTTAATGAAGCAGGGGCAGAGACACACCAATACCTGTGCATCCCTGCCCCGGATGATGAGGGGAACTATGTGGTTATGATGGGGATTGCGTACTAGGAGCTCTGCTGGAGCTGTCGAATGAGCGATGAGGCGTCTTTCTGGGAGAGGTGCTCGACCTTTACACCGAAGGCATCGACGGACATCTTCTCGAGCTCCTCCACCGAGATTCCCCTTCTGCGAGAGAGATTGGCGATTGCATTTGCCTGGGCAGAGGATATCTTGGGAACGGTCTCCTGCTTGGATTTGCCTTTTCCGTTGCCATTTCCATCTGTCCTAGGGGCAGTTTGTGTCTGAGGGGGATTGTTCCCATTCTCCTGATTCGCCTGAGCAACTGGTTCCTGCTTCTTGTCCGTAGTGCCTGTATTGTCCTTCTGGGGAATGGACTTTGTCTCCTTCGCTCTGGCTATCTTCTTGGGTGCTGCCTGTGCCTGAGCAACCTTTCGGGTACTTCGGTCTTCCTGCTCGACGTCGATGATGTCCCCGAAATCCCCAATCTCCTCCAGCGCAGTCATGCCCACGTTGGTCATGGAGCGGAGAGCTCTTGCGATGGCACGAGTACTGGCCATTCTCAGAAGATGCTTGGCAACTCGGGGGTGACAATTTTGAGGAGTAGCATCTCCCACATCGGAAAAGACCTCTCCCGACTTGGAGACTACAATTGCCCTGCAGATGGCCATGTGACCGTTTTCCGCTGAAGGGAGCTGCAACGGTTCGACATCAATCTTGAGGATTCCCTTCTGGTGGGCAAGGTCCAGAAGCCCTGCATAGAGCACGAAGTCCTTGTTCTCGATTGTTGTGATAAACCGCTCGTCGAGCTTGGGTTTCCTCCTCTCCAGGAACTGCGCCTTCTCCTGATCCCCGTTGGGGACACAGCTCATGACAGCGAGGACGTGCTTGCACTTGAAGCTCTGGTCGCTCTTGATCCCCCGTGCGAAGTCCCCGCAGGTGCAGGAGTATTGATTCTCATCGACGTAGCAGACCTTATAACAGATCTTCTGCTCGTCGCTCTCCACGTAGTACCAGGTCTCGTCCACCTGGATGACCCTGAGGTTCTGTGACTTCTCACTTCTTTTTTGAAGCTCCGCTGTCGTCATGTTTTCCACCTCCGAAGATTTCTTTGATAAGTATTGCGATGCCGATGGCGATCTCCGCTGCCTTGATGATGAGCTTTACGGTCTTTTCCTGCATGGCATCCCCTCCTTTCTCAGAAGGGGGTGTCGTCTTTGGCTTCTCCCTCCTTGAAACCTCTGCCGTCGGTCTTGATGAACTCCAAGCTGTTGGCAATGAGCTGGTATGTGCTCTTGGATACCCCCTCGTCGGTCTCCCAGACATGGCGATCCAGGGTGCCGATAACGGCGATTTTTGCCCCCTTGTGGAGGCACCTTGATGCGATGTCGGCGAGCTTCTGGAAGCAGACAACCCGGATCCAGCAGGTCTTTTTCTTGGATGAGTGAAAGGCGATGTTGAAGGACGTTACGGGATTCCCTTCGCTGGAGTAAAACACTTCGGGATCCTGACCTAAATTGCCTGTGAGGACGCACTGGTTGAGCATGATGATTCTTCTCCTTTCTGCACGAATTTTGGGCAATTCAAGAATATCCTTGAATTATCAATGATTTATATATATAGAAGTGTTCGTTATCCTGGAATTGGGGGGAGGAAGGGATGGCAAAGGAAGATCTTCTCTTTATTCTCAAGAAGCTGCTGAAGACAGACGCCTACCTGGAATTTTAATCCAACTAGATGAAGCCAATTTAAGGACACTGATGCTTGTATACAAAGGCCCATGGACACATATGTCATAAATGACATATGTTGATGATTAATTTCACTTACCTGCCTAATTGTTCTTGACATATAAGTGATAACAATATAAGAGTACAATCGTGTTTACAATATTGTCAACAATTCATGAGCTGAACGAATAGATCCTTCAAAATTAACTTCGGACACATGAACGGCTTATCGAAAATGAATAGATCCTACAGTGTTTACAAAAAAATTCGTGACAGCATTATAAAGAATGAACTCCAACCAGGTGAACGGCTTATCGAAAGCGAACTTTCACGGAAATTCGACATGAGCCGTGGCCCGATCCGTCAGGCATTCTGTTACCTCGAGAAAGATGGCTACATTAACGTTCTCCCAAATAAGGGAGCAATCGTCGGAAAGATCAACTCTAAGGACGTCAGAGATTATTATGCTCTTCTTTCTATACTGGAGGGTAAGGCGGTAGAATGGTCTTTTCCTAATCTGAATCAAGATGACATTCAGAAATTGGTCGATATCAATAATTCCACGCGATCATTGATAGAGAAGAATGACAAGATTGATATCATGAAATGGACTAAGTACAATCTCATTTTTCATGGCGTATTCTGGAAGAAAAGCGGAAATGAGAAACTTCCATTGGTAATCACGGATATTAGAAAGCGCCTCTTTCGCTATCGTTACTGGTCGATCGTAGTCGGCTCTTACGAGTTTTACTGTAAGGAACATGAGGAGATCATTGCCCATCTGAAGCGCTGTGACGTCGCTGGTGCTTGCAAGATTATGGAAGAGCACGTCATGACGGCCTGCCAGAACCATTTAAATATGCTAGATCATGTGAAATAGGAGATCACAGCATGTCCGAAATATTCCAGCAGTTCCTTAATGTCTTGTTCTTGGCCTCTATATACTGCTTGATCGCTGCTGGTCTCTCACTGATTTATGGGATCATGGAGATCCCCAATTTCGCACAAGGCAATATTTATGCTCTAGGTGCTTATCTAGTCTATTTTCTGACAACCCTACCTGTGATTTCTCAATCCTTTCTGCTGGTTTCGATGCTGGCAGTCCTCTCTATGGGATTGCTGGGCATTGTTATCGACCTGCTCTGCTTCAGACCCTTGAAAGGTACACCGCATGTAAATTATTTTGTCGTCGCATTGGGATTATTGATGTTTCTTGAGGGACTGATCGTCATTCTTTTTGGGCCGGATTACAAGGAAGTCAGGCCGCCCATAGAGATGACGTTTTCTTATGGCGATGTTACGATTTCATTTCAGAGATTGCTCGTTATCCTCGGTACAGCGATCGTGCTAGCAGTACTTTATCTCTTTATCAAGCGGACCAAATGGGGTGCGATGCTCGAGGCAATGTCACAAAACCACGAGCTCGCAGCTACGATCGGGATCAACTTGAATCGGATGTCCTTGATCGCATTCATGATCAGTACCGCCTTGGCGGGCTTTGCCGGGGTCATCATCTCTCCAGTCAGTTTCGTTTATCCGGAAATGGGGGGCATGCCCCTCCTGATCGCCTTTGCCGCGATCATTTTCGGGGGGATGAGTTCACTTGGTGGCGCTGTCTTGGGCGCGTTCATCATGGCTTTCGTCCAGGTATTTTCGACTCAATACATTTCCGAGGTCATGAGTAGCATGTTTATCTTCGGAATTATGATCATTGCTTTGATTTTCAAACCTGAGGGGCTAATGGGAGCAAAACGGACATAAAAGGTTAACATCAATATCTTGTGATCTTTAAAGCCAGCTGAGTTATGGGAGAAAAGCGGAAATGAGGAACCATGCACATCTTTTCCTTGCCTGCATCGTCATGCTTTTTTTACTACTCGTTCCTTTCTTGTTTCCTTCAGAGTTCTCGACCCATCTGTCCATTCTGATCCTCATCTGGGCCATTTTGTGCCTGAGCCTGAATATCATTTTCGGATATGCCGGCCAGCTCTCCATCGCGCATGGAGCACTGTTCGGTGCCGGAGCATACATTCACTCCGTTTTGGTTATGAATACTGGTATGAATTTCTGGATGGCCCTGTTGCTAACGAGCTGTTTGGTGGCATTCTTGAGCATACTGGTCGGGATGCCATCCCTTCGCCTCCGCGGGCCTTTTTTTGTCATCATTACACTGGGATTCAGTGTTATTTTTGTGTCCGTAATCAAGAATCTCGGGGAGATCACGGGAGGCGTTGTCGGCTTGATGGGAATTCCGTTACTTTCGGAACTCAATATCATGGGAATGAGCCTCGAATCGAAGACCTCCGTTTACTATTTTGTATTGGCCTGCATGATTCTGATAGCCCTGATCACATACCGGATCAAACATTCTTCATTCGGCAAGGGTTTGATTGCATTAAGCGAAGACGAGGATCTATGCAAATCGGTTGGAATGAATACGATGCTTTTCAAGACTAAGGCATTCGTTTTGAGCAGCGTCATCGCAAGCTTTGCAGGAATTCTTTACGCCTCATACCTTGGCGTGATCACACCTAATGATGCGAGCTATCATCAAAGTTTTGACGCGCTTGTTTACCTTACAGTCGGGGGAGTCGGGACGCTATTCGGTTCCATTATCGGGCCCGCACTGATGCTTTTGATATCGGAAGCTCTTCAGGGTTATGGAGAGTTCAGGCCATTTATCAACGGAATTGCCCTGATCTTACTAATCATTTTTTTGCCAAAAGGAATAGCAGGCGTTGTCAGTCGTTTCATAAAGGTCATTTAATCGAGACTGAAAGAGGCGTCTATGTTGCTCGAAGTAGAGGGCTTGGAAAAAGCGTTTGGGGGTCTGAAGGCGATATCAGGTATCAGCTTCGGCGTAAGTGAGGGAGAAATTCTTGGCCTCATCGGACCAAACGGCGCTGGTAAAACCACTTTGTTCAATCTGATCTCGGGATTTCTCAAGCCCACAAAAGGTATCATAAAATACAAGGGTAATCCCATTCAGCATCTGCCCAATTACCAGATCGCACAACTCGGAATCGGTAGAACCTTCCAGGCCACGCGCATTTTTCAGGATCAAAGCGTATTAGATAATTTAAGAATTGGCGCTCTCTCAAAAGGGAACACTTCAATCACCCGTGCTCTCTTTGGTCTATGGAGCGAAGAAACAGAGCATTCCTGTTTAGATATCGTTAAAATGATCGATCTTGCTGGCGAAGAGAATTCAAGGGCTTGTGACCTCAACCAGGAAAAACAGAAGAGACTTTCTATCGGCATTGCATTAGCCGCAAAGCCGGGACTTCTGCTTCTGGACGAACCCACCGGGGGCGTGAATGTTGATGAAATGACGCAGTTGGTGGAAATCATAAAAAGGATCAACTCACAGGGGATCACGATATGTCTGATCGAACATAAATTAAAAATGGTCATGGAGCTGTGCACAAGATTGATTGTCCTCAATTTCGGGGAGAAAATAGCAGAAGGGACCCCGTTAGAAATTAAGTACAATGAAAGTGCCATAAAGGCGTATTTGGGAGACGAATATGCTTCTTCATGTTGAGGATCTGACAGTCGAATACAGCTGCTTCAAGGCCTTGCGGGGCATTACGCTGCATGTAGATAAAGGTGAATGCGTCGCCCTTCTCGGGGCAAACGGGTCCGGCAAAACTACATTAACAAAGGCCATGTTACACATGGTGAACATTGTTGATGGCAAGATCAGATTTGAGCATCGTCGAATTGATCACCTGCGAACCAATGAGATCGTAAATCTTGGTATTTCAGTGTGTCCTGAGAAAGGCGGTTGCTTTCCTGATCTGACGGTCAATAAAAATCTATTGCTGGGATCGGTTACATTGAAGGATCGATCAATGATTGAAAGCTGCTATGATCGATGTATTAAACTTTTTCCTATTCTAGAAACTAGGAAAAATCAGAAAGCCGGATCGCTCAGTGGCGGTGAAAGGCAGATGCTTGCAATAGGCCGAGCGCTCATGGCTAACCCAAAGCTGCTTGTCCTTGATGAACCCTCTCTCGGGCTGGCTCCTTTGGTTGTTAATAGCATATTAGAATCGATTGAAAAACTCAGAAGCGTTGGTCTTGCTATACTCCTGATAGAGCAGAATGCGGCAAAATCACTGAAAATTGCACAAAGAGGTTACATCATGGAACTTGGAACAATTATACTCTCCGGTGACAGCAAGGAATTGCTTCATAATGAAATGATTAGAAAAGCCTACATTGGGATTTAGGGTAATCCCATATAGGATGGCAAGTGTGTCGCTTATCAACAAGGATCAGAAAATCAGGGAGGTGGGTATCATGAAAAATGACATACTGAAGAAGCTAATCATAACATCATTTACCGTCTTGTTTTCAGGTTTTCTCTGCGCGGAATGTTTTGCACAAGAGGAAGTGATCACACTTGGACATCTGAATAGTTTCAGCGGCGGTACGTCACTTTATGGAGAAGACTCGAAAAGAGGGATCGAGCTTGCCATAGATGAAATCAATGCAAGCGGCGGCGTGGAGGTGAAAGGGAAAAAATATAAAGTTGCCGTCATTCATCTAGATAACAAATATCAGGCGGCACCTGGCGTTGCTTCATACAGAAGACTCGTCGATATGCACAAGGTCAAATTTATCCACAACATGGGCACTGTGCCCGGGCGCGCCATAATGCAATACAATGAAAAAGACGGGGTGCTGCTCGACATCATTAGTCCTACAGAGACACTGAACCAGCTTGGGAATAAGCTGGTACTGAATCAGGTCGTACGACCTAGTGGGTATGACGTTCCTGTAGTGGCGGAGGCATGGAAAAGAGGATGTAAAAATATGTGTATCATTGCTGAAGACTCGGATTTCGGCCGTGAGCACACGCAAATAGTTAAAGCATCCTTTGAAAAGCTCGGTGGCAAAGTGAAGGGAATCGAATACGTTCAGGCCAATATCGGGGTGGACTTTATGTCGATCCTTACGAAATTGAAGGGCTACAATCCTGATAGCCTCTACGTCATTACGGTAGAGGAACCCGGGATTCGCATTGCAAAACAGGCGAGAGAACTCGGATATCGCGGAAGAATGCTCTTCACGGAGCATTTCAAGCAGAAGTCCATAGACAGTATCGGTCTTTCAAAGCTGGAAGGAACCCTGTTCACTGGAAGCGTTTCGACGCTGAGCAGTGTGCCGGTCGAAGGCACGCCGCAGGGTATCATGGACTACAGGGCAAGATACCTGGCGAAGTATCCCGGCACGTATCTCTCCTCGACAGGCTGTTATGGTTATAACTTCGTTTATTACGTGACGGAAGCAATGAAACTGGCGGGAACGACGACGGACGCCTATAAAGTACGAAGTATGTGTGACAAATCCATAAAAAATTTAAAGATGGTCAAACATGGTGGGTTTACCAAAGGCGGGAGGGCTTATGGACAACCTGTTTTCGTAATGGCTATTGACAACGGCAAGCCTCAAATAGTCGGGGCTGCCAGCTTCCCGAAGTCCATGGCAGCACAGGGTGAGAAATAATGCTGTGGGGCCTGCCACGCTTCATAATAACTGTGTGGTAGGCCTCATTAAATGTGTTTCTGGAGGGTTCGAGCAAATGGCCCAAAAATTATCGACGAGTGAGCTTCAAAAATTCAGCAACGAACTCAAAGAGTGCATAGAATGCGGCAATTGCACATTCTGGTGTCCGATCTACCAGCAGAGGCCGAAAGAGCAATATGTGGCCCGCGGAAAGAACAAAGCCATCCGTACTCTTTTGACAAGCCAAGGGTACTACACCGCAGAAATGAAAGACATGTTGGGCATGTGCACACTGTGTAGTACATGCGCCCAACATTGCCCGGTGAAGAGCAAGTTCCAGTCCATTATGATTGCGGCCAGAGCGGATCAGACAAAGGCGAGAGGCCTAGGGGTTCTGCTGGGGCTCATTTACCGGCAGTTGATCCCGAGAAGGAAGCTGTTCGGAGCGGTGGTCCGGTGCGCGTCGTATTTCCAGAAGATATTCATGTCGAAGTCTGAGGGCAGGATGCGGCACCTGCCGTTATTCCTGTCGGGATTGCTCCAGGGAAGACAGATTCCTGCGATTGCTGATCATTATCTTCGCGATCTCGTTCCGGAGACCAATCCGGTCAGTCCCGGGACACAAACGCGGTACAAGGTGGCCTATTTCATGGGCTGTGCGACCGATTTTGTATTCCCTGAAATCGGGAAAAAGTTGATCGCGTACCTGACAAGGAATGGTGTGGCAGTTACGGTCCCGAAAGAGCAGGGATGCTGCGGCGCCCCCATCTGGCTGGGAGCAGGAGATTTCGAAACCGGTAGAACCATTGCGGATACGAATGTAAAGATCTTCGAAGAGGCGGATTACATTATTACGAACTGTGCCACGTGTTCCAGCGCAATGAAGGAATACGCCAAGTATCTGGCAGACAATGACGAGCGCCTTCATAAATACAACAACTTTGCAAAGAAGATCTACGACATCAGTGAATTCATTGTCGATGTTTTGAAGCTGCCAGACAAGGCGGTCAGGGCGGAGCCGCAATATGCCGGAAAAGTCGTGACCTGGCACGACCCCTGTCACCTGAAGAGATATCTGAACATCCACGTCCAGCCTCGGGCCCTGTTGACGAAAATGGACGAGGTCCAATACCGGGAGATGCGGGAAGCAGAGAGGTGCTGCGGAATGGCCGGTTCGTTCAGCGTGTATCATTACGACGTGTCGAAGGAAATTGCCGATAAGAAGGCACGATCCGTCGATGAGGTACACGCCGACGTCGTCGCCACTGGCTGCCCGGGATGCATGATCCAGATCGCCGACGCGCTGAACCGAAACAACATAAAGGCGGATGTGAAGCATATTATCGAATTAATGGACTGACTCATCTTATCGGCGGAGGTAATCAACTATGAAAGAAACGATCAAGTCATTTTGCCACGTCTGCCCCTCCCATTGTGCGAGGAAGTTTGAGCTGGAAGACGGGAAAATTGTAAATGTCGACCGCGACACGGAGAGCGGTTTTCCGAGCGAATGGTGCTCCTTTACCCGGGGGAGAATCATCCCGGAGGTGAATGAACACCCGGAGAGACTGAAGTATCCCCTGCTACGAGTGGGTGAAAAAGGGGAAGGCAAATGGAAGCGGATATCGTGCGACGAAGCCCTTGACCTCATGGCCAAGAAATTGTCGATGTACAAGGAGCAGTTCGGGGCGGAGAGCTTTGCATTCGCTATCGGCGAGCCGAAGGGGATGGAGACGGCCTTTGGTCACAGGTTCGCGAGTCTCTTCGGGACGCCCAATGTGGCAACACCAGGCAATTACTGAGGTGTCCCCAAGATAGCAGGTGCTGTCTATACCTTAGGCTGGTTTGCCGCATTCGATCCAAAACCCGAAACGGGTTCCATGATCTTCTGGGGGAACAATCAGATCGAGCTGATGGGAGGGTTCGTCCGGGAGGAGATGCGGACCGCCCTGCTGGGCGGCGCGAAATTGATTGTCATCGATCCGAAGAGAATCGACATCGCCAAGAGGGCCAACATCTGGGTGGCCCCTCGGCCGGGTTCGGACGGGATTCTCGCGCTCGGGATGATCAAGTATGTCATCGAGAACAAACTCTATGACGAGGAATTCGTCACGAAGTGGACCCTGGGATTCGATGAGCTGAAGAAAGAGGTGTCATCGTTCACCTTCAAGGACGTCGAGGATATTACATGGGTCAAAGAGGAAACGATCGCAAAAACCATGCGAATGATCGTGGAGAACAAACCGGTCTGCCTGATTGTCGGCAACGGTATAGAGAGAACCCTCCACGCCTTTCAACAAATGCGTGCCATATTCATCCTGCGTGCCATCCTGGGCGATCTGAACACGCCGGGGGGCAATGTCTGTCTGACACCTGGCAAGTTCGCGAGACCGGGGTTATTTTACGCTCTGAAGGATTCGGCGCGGGCCGAAAAGATTAAGCAGAAGAAGGTTGTGGGCCATGAGATCAAAGTGGCCGTTCAGAATTCCTACATCCCCACCCAGGCATTGGTGAAGACGATCCTGACGGATGACCCGGTTCCGATCAAGGCGGTCTGGTGCATCCTGACCAATCCCCTGGTGAGTTATCCGGACACGAAAATGACCTATGAGGCGTTCAGGAAGCTGGACTTCCTAGTAGTGTCGGAGTTGTTCCCGACGCCGACAACGGAGATTGCCGACCTTGTCCTTCCGGTGGCATGGGGAGCGGAGCACAATTCCCTGGGGTACTGGCCCGGCTGGCACGAGGAGATGCGAGCCTACCCCAAAATCGTGGAACCCCCGGGGGAGGCGAAGCCGGATGCCTGGTGGATCAATGAACTGGCAAAGCGCCTCGGATTCGGGGAGCAGTTCTGGGAGAATGAGGAAGATTCCTTTGACGAGTTTTTGTCCCCTAGCGACATCACATGGAAAGAGTTCGTCAATATCCGGTCCCTGAACAACAAGAAGGAATATAAGAGACCTGAAGAGGGATTGTTCAAGACGAAATCGGGAAAAGTCGAGATCGTCTCCGGGCTGATGCAGAAGATAGGTCGAAATCCCCTTCCGACGTTTAAGGAAATGTCCGTGTTTCGGTTTACGGAGTCGACCCGGTACCCGCTGCTGCTGTTCAATGCGAAAGAAGCCGCATACATGCTGACGGGATACAAGAATGTCAAGTTCATGAGGGAACGCAGGCCCGAACCGACCGTCGAGCTGAACCCGGCGACAGCGAAGAAGTATGGGCTTCAAGAGGGCGACTGGATCACGATCGAGACGCACAAGGGAAAAATCAAACAGAAACTGGTACTGGACCCAAGCCTGGATGAGCGACTGGTCTTTGCATCCTTCGGCTGGTGGTTTCCGGAAGAAGGCAGCAAAACCCTTTATGGGTTTGAGGAGTCGAACATCAATGTCCTGACGGACGCCGATCCGCCCTATGACGGCGAGACAGGCGCACCTGAACTGGGCGGCATACCGTGCCGCGTCTATAAAGGTTAAATCGAGAATGGAGGTATCCAATGCAGATTCGCACAGTATTCATTGCAGGTTCCGGCTTGATGGGGGGAGGGATAGCACAGGTGTGTGCCCAATCCGGCTACAATGTAATTATAAATGATTTGAGTATGGAAATACTCGACAAGAGTATAAAGACGATCAGCTGGTCGATGGGGAAACTCATTGAAAAAGGAAAAGTATCGGGGAAATTGGAAGATCTAATGGGCCGCATCAAGAAGACCACAGACCTGAAGGATGCAGCGCAAGCCGATCTCGTGATTGAGGGAATTATTGAGAATGTCGATGCAAAAAGAAAGCTCTTCATCGAACTGGATGGCCTATGCAGGCCCGATGTGATCTTTGCGACAAACACGTCCGCGATTCCGATCACTGAAATTGCCAAGGTTACGCGACGAAGCGACATTTTCGTCGGCATGCATTTCACAAGCCCTGTCCCGATTCAAAGACTCGTTGAAATCATCAAAGGGCTCACGACCTCAGATCGCACTGTGGAAATCGCCGAAGCCTTCTGCAAATCGCTGGGAAAAGAAACCATTCGGGTCAACAAGGATGTGCCAGGATTTGTCCTCAACAGGATTAATTTCCCCAGCAACGTGGAAGCCATTCGTCTTGTTGAAGCCGGAATTGTCAGTGTGGAAGACGTGGATAAAGCAATGAGGCTTGGTTTTGGCAGGCCAATGGGACCGTTCGAGACACAGGATTTTGCCGGTCTGGATGTCAGCTTTAATGCGTTGAAAGCCGTATATGAGGAAACGAGAGATCAAAAATTTTATCCCCCCATGCTCTTGAAGCGCAAAGTCAGCATGGGTCAGCTCGGGAGAAAAACCGGCATCGGCTGGTACAAGTACGACAAGGAAGGAAACCGGATCGGAATGGCTTAAGAATCGGGACACACAAAACATTGAAGGAGTTAAAACCATGAGCGACAGGTACGTCAGCTATACGATATCGGATTCCATCGCAGTCCTTACGTTCGATAATCCGCCCCTGAATGCGTTCACAGCTCCTGTCAAGGAGCAGTTCTACGCTGCGCTTAAAGAGTTGGAATCCAGAATCAAGGAAATACACGTTCTCGTCATCACCGGTGCAGGCAAGGCGTTCATCGCCGGAGCCGATATCAAGTCGTTTCCAGAAATGACGCCGGAAAAAGCACGTGATCGATTGAAGGTTTCAAAAGAGATGTTTCTGAAGTTGGAAAGATTTGAGAGGCCCACAATATGCGCGATTAACGGATTCTGCTTTGGAGCCGGAGTGGAAATGGCCATGTGCTGCGATCTGCGGGTTGCGTCAGTCAAAGCTCAGCTCGGCCAGCTTGAAGTAAATCTGGGTATCATTCCCGGAGCCGGTGGAACACAGCGCCTGCCAAGACTCGTCGGTCCCGGCGTTGCAAAACAAATGATCTATACGGGCAGTATCCTTACCGCCAATGAAGCCCTTGAAATTGGATTGATCAATAAGGTCGTGGAACATGAGCAGCTTATGGATGAAGTAATGAAAATGTCGACTTTAATCGCGAAAAAATCGCCTCTTGCGCTAAGGGCCGCGAAGGAATCCATTGATCGTGGACTTAATGTCCCGCTGGAAGAAGGTTTGGAGATCGAGGCATGGCTATGGAGCTCTCTCTGCGGGACAAAGGATCAAAAAGAAGGCGCGCTGGCTTTTCTCGAAAAGAGAGAACCGAAATTCACGGGCGAATGAAAGTAATTCATATGGAGGTTTTTCAAATGACGGATATGGCGAATTCGATCCCAGGATTGCCCGACCTGTTTGTTATGGATCCGGACGGAGCAACGCTCATTGGAGGCCGATGCACAGCTTGCAATACGTATTTTTTCCCATTCTATAATGAACAGCACAAGCCAGGTTGTGGGCGGAAGGTGGAGAAGATCCCATTTGACAGGAAAGGAATTCTCAGAAGTTATGCCGTTCAGTACTATCAGGCTCCATTGCCGTTCAGAACGGAAGGAAAGATTGCCCCCTACATCATTGGGCTTGTTGAATTCCATGGCGCGATTCAGGTAGCGGGCATCGTCACCGGCTGTAAGGCCGATGATTTGTCGCTAGGAATGGAAATGACGACGACCACTTTTGAGCTTTATAAAAACGAGGAAGGAAAGAAGGTCGTGACTTGGGCATTTCGGCCTTTATAACATGGAGGGACTGATCAATGAGAAACGTATCCATAGTGGGTGTTGGGCTCCATCCGTGGGGAAAATTCACAGATAAATCCTTTGTCGACTTGGGCATTAAGGCAATCGACCAGGCGTTGGCAGATGCGGGAATGCCGTGGAAAGACATCGAAACAATGTGTTCGGGCATATACATCTGGGGTGGAAACGCCGGACATCTATCCGGTCAGTACTTGGCCGGAGTTCTCGGTGAAACAGGAATCCCGATCATGAATGTCTATGCAGCATGTGCAACAGGATCCTCCGCTCTCAGGGCCGCCTATCTTAGCGTTGCCTCGGGTCAATATGATACCGCCCTCGCCGTAGGAGTGGATATTTCACCGGAAGGGTTCCTCACGGCAAAATCGGATAATCCGCGCCAGGACAGGGACGTCATACGCTGGAGGATGGTTGGCATGGCGAATCCGATATATTGGGCCTTGGAGTGCAGAAAGAGGATGAGTCGATACGGGACAACCCCGGAAGACCTAGCTAGGGTCAAGGTGCTTCTGAGTCAGTATGGCTCCCGGAACCCGAATGCAAGATACAAGAAAGCCTACGAGCTGCAAGAGGTACTGAATTCAAACATGGTTAGCGATCCGCTTCGATTACTGGAAATCTGTGCGACCAGTGATGGCGCTGCTGCCATCGTACTGTGCGCAGACAAAATAAAATCCAAATTCCACGGTCGACCCATAAAGATTGCAGCATCGACGATCGGGAGTTCCGTTTATGGCGACCCGACACTGAGAATCTCTGCCCTCTCCTCTCCGGCAAAGGCTGAAGCACCCCTGCTGAGCGAAAGCTATTCCGCATCGAGACAGGCATACGAAATGGCGGGATTAGGTCCTGAGGATATCGATGTTCTTGAATTGCCGGATAACAGCGCCTGGCACTATTTGCAGTATCTCGAAACGTGCGGATTCTGCAAGGAGGGAGAAGCCGAGCGCCTGCTTCGAGAAAATGCGACAACGCTTGATGGGAAAATACCGGTTTGCCCGAGCGGTGGCTTTTCATCTTTCGGTGAGGCCATCGGGGCGCAGGCTTTATGGCAGGTTGTAGAAGTGGTGATGCAGCTACGCGGTCTGTGTGGCGAGCGGCAGGTTAAGAATGCGAAGGTCGGTATGGCCCAGACCTATGGACTCATGGGAAATAGCGGGACGACAATCCTAAAAATATAGCCAATGATGCTTGCGGGTGATGCTATATGATACTAGAGAGTCAAAAAACGATACAGAATTGGAACCGATGCGGGGCTTGGGGAAATAGAACCTTCATCGAACTCTTTAAAAGCCATGCCAGTAAGAATGCGGATAATGTCTGCTTGGTTGATCCGCCCAATAAAGAGTCTCTAATCGGGATAAAGCCCGAGAGAAAGACCTACAGAGACGTCGAACGGGCAATCGATGCAACGGCAGAGGCGCTCGTAGAGCGGGGAATCAAGAAAGACGATATCATTGTTCTGCAGTTACCGAACTGCTGGGAACTGGCCATGCTCTATCTGGCCATCTCACGAGCAGGGGGGATCTCTTCTCCCGTCCCGATGCAATGGCAGGACAGTGAACTCGAGTATATATGCGGCCTCACGAGTGCAAAGGCGATCATCACTGTCGACAGCTTCCGTCATTACGATTGCAAAGCCCTGGCCGAGCGGATTCGTAAAAAGCACCCGACTATTGAGCAGATCATCACTCTCCAAGAAATCAGGGAAATGGCCGTAGGAGACATAAAAGGAATCTGCGACCATATATCGCTGTCCGCGAATGACGTGTTTACGATCTGCTGGTCTTCGGGAACCGAAGCAAAGCCCAAAGGATGTCCGTTAAGTCATAACAACTGGATGTACAAATCGGAACTGGCCTATGAGACGATTCCCATTCAGCCTGGGTTTAATCTTATAACCGCCGGTCCGATGGTGAATATGGCATCGATTGGTACTGTGTATATTGCCTGGATTCGAGGCGGAGGCAAGCTAGTTTTACACCATCCCTTTGATGGGGATATTTTCACGCAGCAAATAGTGGAGGAAAAGGTTCAGTACACGCTGCTTGTGCCGGCTGTGGTGAATATGATTCTCCAGCAGACTGCACGACATCAGTACGATCTCAGTGAGATGAAGGTCTTCGCTATGGGCGCAGCTCCGCCTTCCATATGGGCGGTGGAGGAGCTTCGTAACCGATGGGGAATCGAATTTGTGCACATGTGGGGACAGAACGAAGGGACTGGATTAGTTTCAGGTCCAGCAGATCTTCCGGACTTCAGAATGCGATTTGATCACTTTCCTTACGCAAGGGAAGGATCAAGATGGTCCCGCGGAATCCGAAGACATACATCTCTCAAAATTGTAGATCCTGTGACCGGCCAGGAGGTTAAGGAGATAGGCGGAATTGGAGAGCTCTACTATAAAAGCCCGAGCGTCATCCCGTGCTATTTCAAGATGCCCGACCTAACACGGAAAGCATTCGATGAAGAGGGGTATTTTCGGACGGGAGACCTCTTTCAGCTGAAGGACAATGATTGTATCGGGTTCTTCGAGCGGACAAGAGATATTATTATCCGGGGGGGCTTCAATATCAGCGCACAAGAGATAGAAAATCTACTGATTGGTCATCCCGCAATAACAGACGCTGCAGCGATTCCCATGCCGGACGAGCGGGTCGGTGAGAGGGTGTGCCTTTATGTGGTGCCGCGAGACCCACAGCTCATCCCGGTCAATCTGGATCTCATCACCTCGTTCATGAAGAAACGCGGAATAGCGGTGTACAAGCTGCCGGAGAGGCTCGAAATCATTGAAAGGATTCCGAGGAACGCTACTGGGAAAATTCTCAGGCATGTACTGAAGGAGGATTTTCAGAACAGAATGATGCAATCTCACTGACAATAGGAATGGTGCAGAGAGAAAATCGTTTTAAACTGAACCAGATCGGACGATCGGATGAACCGTTGTGAATATTTGGGGGCGTACAACGTGACAGTGTATTTTTCTAGAGTGTTATCAAAAGCTTCTGATCACCTTGAAGCGCATCGATGCTTATGCGTGATCTGGAGGTGATCATGTCTAATCTGTTAGTCAATATGAAAGATCAGGAATTTATTCTACTGGAGCAGCTGAAGATCGCCAGCCTGTTCAAGACGGAACGATTCCAACAATTTTCCGAAGATGATGTGAGCTCTTTCCTGAATGAAGCTGAAAAAATGGCTGTCCACAGCCTCCTACCGACATATAAGAAGGGAGATGAAGAAGGGTGCATCTTGCGAGACGGGAACGTCATAGTCCCGGAATGTTTTCACAGCGCCTTCCGTACCTATATTGAAAATGGGTGGCTCTTAGCGAATAAATCCATCGAAGTCGGCGGCTTGGGAATGCCGCAGGTTCTAGCGAAGGCCTGCATGGAAATATGCTATGCCGCCAATTTCCCGCTTCTCATGTACACGGGATTGATCAATGGGGCAGGTGGAATCATTGAAACGTTTGGCACAGAGAATCAAAAGAAGCGGTTCATGTGCTCCATGTATGAAGGGAAATGGGGCGGCACAATGTGCATCACGGAGCCATGGGCTGGAAGTGAAGTAGGCGCAATTCGGACGGTTGCCAAGAGGCTTCCCGACGGGCGGTTTCTAATATTGGGGACGAAGTCTTTCATATCCTGCGGGGACCATGATTTGGTCGAAAATATCGTGCACTTGGTGTTGGCGAGAATTGAAGGGGATCCCCCTGGTACGCGGGGACTCTCGCTATTCATTGTTCCAAAGTACGTAGTGGATGCTGATGGAAAATCAGGGGAATTCAATGACGTCTGTATCGGCAACGTCGAAAAAAAAATGGGTATCCGGGGCTCAGCGACGTGTACACTGCATTTCGGGGACAATGGCCACTGTATAGGAGAACTGCTTGGCGCTGAGCGAGAGGGTATTCGTGTCATGTTCCACATGATGAATGACTCTCGACTTAAGGTGGGGGTGCAAAGCTTGGCATTCGCGTCGACCGCATATGAGCATGCTGTACAATATGCAAAAGAGAGGATCCAAAGCCCGCTCGCATACGAAGCCAAACGCACTGAGGCAAATGCGGTCCCCATTATCCAGCACCCGGACGTTCGTAGAGATCTTATGATCATGAAGTGCTATGTAGAAGGTCTACGTGCTCTCAACTACTTCACGGCGTATAGTATGGATCGGGCAGCTGCCTATCCTGGGGAACGAGTTGCTTGGCAGGGATTATTGAACTTACTTACCCCGGTCTGCAAAGCCTATTCTTCTGATGTGTCAATGCTCGTCTGCTCAAAGGCTATCGACATCTACGGCGGTTATGGATACTGCAGTGAATATCCTGTAGAGCAATACCTGAGAGACTGCAAAATTGCTTCACTATACGAAGGGACGAACGGTATACAGTGTATTGATTTGGTTGGTAGAAAACTAGGGAAGTACGGCGAACATCTTCAGAACCTGTTCAGTTTAATTCAAGCCAATATTTTGACTGCTCGAGAAATACCCGAACTGCGGAGTTATGCAGATATTTTAGGACAGGCGATTGATTCGTTTGCGGATCTGACAAAGACCATTACCCACTGGAGCCGAACAGAGGATTTGCCACTGGCAGTTCTTCATGCCTCGCCTTATCTCGAAATATTTGGAGATGTCATTCTTGGCCATTTTATAATGCAAGCAGCAGAAATCGCACATAGGAAGTTGCATTTGATATACACTAGAGCTGGAGCTGCCGCTTCAGTTGAGAAGCAGAGATATCTCATACAAACTAATCCTAAAGCAGCCTACTATGCGGGGAAAATCGAATCTGTAAAATTTTACGCTGTTGAGATACTCGCAACGGTCAGTTCAAAATGCGGGACTATGCAAAGGGGAGAAAAAATACCGCTCGAAATAGCAGATGAATCTTTTACCGCTTGAGCAAATCTTCAGCAGGAAAATGGAGAATGCAGGGTCTGACCGAAGAAAATAAAGGAGCAGCAATAAATGAGATATACGATACACAAGGCGGCGGTCCTAGGTGACAGTATTGAGGGGGCAGAAATTGCAGCCCATCTCGCAAATGCAGGGGTTCATTGTTTCCTTTTGTCATCTATCCCAACAGCGCTGTCTAAAGAGGAGAAGAGCAGAGGATGGACCGAAAAAGACACAAAATGGAGAAATAAAATTGCTGATTCTGCTTTATTAAATCTCCGGAAAGAAAGACCATATCCTTTTTATACAAAAAAATACATTTCGCGTATTCAGACCGGCAATTTCGAAGATCATCTGCAATGGCTTGCAGAAGTGGATTGGGTTATTGAAATGTCAGCTGGGAGCACGCAATCGAAAAGCAAATTGTTGGCACATATTGAGCCATATTTGCGGACTAGTTGTATTCTTTCGTCCGGTAACATAGTAAAGGGTATCAATAATCTCTCAGCCGATTTATCCCTTTCCCTTCGTGGGCGCTTTCTTGGGACTCATTTTTTTCGCCCGATACGGACTACACCGCTTCTCGAACTAACGCCCATCAATGAGACTCGACGTGAAATATTATCCTTTATGAAATGGTTTGGTGAGAGAGTTCTGGGAAAAAATGTGATTATTTGCAGGGATACTCCGGTTTTTACGAATAAAATAGGTATATTTGATCTTTGCAATGCGATGCACACAGCGCTTGATAAGCATCTCTCGATCGCTCAAATGGATGAGATTGGCAGAGTAATAGGAAGGCCAGAATTGGCATTCTTCGGAACACTTGATAATAAAGGTATAGATTCAACGCTGCAACAAATAGAAAGCATTTACAAGGAGATTAACAGAGATAATCAGCATGATCTTTTTATTCTACCTGCTTTTTATGATGAGATGATTGAGCGCAAATTGCTTGGGGAAAAAACACATAAAGGCTTCTATATGGAAGAGGGGGGCGTGAAGCATTACTTAGATTACAGTAATATGGAGTACATTCCAGTCAAAGAAGGGAATCCGATCTTATTGAAGATTGTAGAGGGTACAAACGGTAGTATAGTAACTAGGCTGAACACTATATTTCACGATTCCAGCATATTAGGAGAGGCCATCCGGGAATTTCTATGCAGATATTTTCTGTTTGCAGCAAACAATATTCCCGAGACCTGTACCGATCTTGAAACTCTTGATAAAGCCATTAAATGGGGTTGTGGTCACGCCCTTGGTCCATTTGAGACTTGGGATGCTGTAGGGGTGCGTGCAGCGGTTGAAATAATAAAAAATTACAATTGGGAAATTCCTGCGATAATTGAGGAGATGCTAAGTAATGGCCATGAGACGTTTTACAAGCGGGCTGCAAATGGCTTGCTACGATATGATTTAGAAAGAAAAGAATATGTATCAGCGGCGGGAATTCCAGAGGAAATTGACATACTGTCCGTAAGGAAAAAGTCGATAATTGTTCGAAAGAACCAAACAGCTAGCCTTAATGATGTAGGTGAAGGAATTGCTTACCTTGAGTTCAATTCAAATACGCTTAATTATGATACTTTGCAGTTTGTAATGGAATGTTGCGACGAGGTTGAGCAAAATTTTGTTGGAATGTTACTTGGTTCACGCGGTGTTAACTTGTCAGCAGGTATTAATGTTGGGACAATCATCACAGGCATCTACAATATGGATTGGAACTCTATAGAAGAACTCATAATCAAGTTCCAGAACACGAACATGCGTTTGAAGTACCTTGAGAAACCTGTAGTAGCGATGCCAGCAGGGTTGACCGTTATGGGTGGATGCGAGTTAGCAATGCATAGTGCGGCATGCCAGTCTCGTGCAGAAGCTATGATGGGTTTCCAAGAAACCCAAATTGGCTTGATACCTTTAGGAGGAGGCTGCAAGGAGCAAATGGTTCGACTGACGGAATTTTTGCCTGACGGAGTATTGGAGCGGGGTATGAATATTCAGCAGTTGTATCTGAAGGTACTCGAGAACCTTACTTCTTCAAAAGTGAGTTCAAGTGCTGCAGAAGCCGTGGAACTTGGATATCTTAGAAGAAATGATCCTATCAGTCTTAACCCTGACCGACAGTTCTGGGAAGCGAAACAGTTAGTATTAGGGCTTGCTAAGTATTATCGACCCCCTCAGCCTTCGATGATCCCGGTAATGGGGGAGAGCTTCCGTGGTCTTGTCGAATCGAACTTGCTCAATCTCCGCATGGGAAGATTCGTAACAGAATATGATTCCCAAATTGCCAGTAAAATAGCTTGTGTCATTTCGGGAGGAGAATGCCCGAGTGGGACAATTATTAAGGAGGAGGAAATACTTGCACTTGAGCGTGAGGCTATCCTCAGCCTTTGTGGCGAAGGAAATACTCAAGAACGGCTCATTCATTTCCTGAAAACGGGGAAGCCCTTACGGAATTGATGTGGAACTATGAAAAGGAGAAAACATGATTGATGCAGTTATTATAGAATCCGTAAGAAGCCCTGGCGGGAGGTATATGCGGGGCGGTCTCGCATCGACGCGAGGAGAAGAAATTGGTATTCAGGTTATGCAGGGACTCTTACGACGAGTACCTACTCTAAAATTGGAAGATGTCGAAGATGTAATCTGTGGCTGCGCGTATCCTGAGGCTGAGCAAGGAAGAAACTACGGAAGAATCATTGCAGTCGGCGCCGGGTTGCCAGTGAGTACGCCCGGTATGATCGTTAACCGGTTTTGTTCGTCAGGTCTGCAAGCCATTGCGGACGCAGCGGCAAGAATACGCTCGGGCTGGATGGATACTATAATAGCAGGCGGTTGCGAAACAATGTCCCACGTGCCCATGTATGGAAATCTAAATCGTCCGCTTCCAGACTGGAAATACGACGGGAGCATGCCGCATTCCTATATATCTATGGGGCTGACGGGGGAAATTGTTGCTGAAAAATATGGCATCTCACGAACAGATCAGGACAGGTATGCCATTGAGAGTCATCGACGTGCACACGAAGCAATGCAGGAAGGCAGACTGAAAGAAGAAATTATCCCCATCCATGCATTTCGCTATACGAAATCTAGCGATGGCAAACGAGTTCGGGAACGTTTCGTCTTCGATCGAGATGATGGTGTGCGCTGGCCAACAACAATGGAAGATCTTGCTAAGCTAAAATCACCTTTTAGAAAGGGAGGCACAGTCACGGCAGGTAATGCTTCGCAGATGACGGACGGAGCTGCTTTCACTCTTCTTATGAGCGCTCAGAAGGCAATTAACATTGGAATCCAGCCTCTAGCAAGGCTGACACATTATGCTGTCGTAGGCTGTGGACCTGAGGAGATGGGGATCGGCCCGGCTTTAGCAATTCCTAAAGTACTTGAACGAGCTGGACTTAAAACTAGGGATATCGATGTATTTGAGATCAATGAGGCTTTTGCGTCCCAGGTGATCTACTCCATTCGGGCGATAGGAATTGAAGATCGTTGGACTGCCGGAGATGTTAATCCGAATGGTGGGGCAATTGCCCTAGGGCATCCCCTTGGTGCATCAGGAGCAAAGTTGACATCACATATTCTCCGAGAGCTCAAGAGACGTAAAGCAAAACGCGGGATCATATCCATGTGCATAGGGGGTGGCATGGGAGCTGCCGGAATCATCGAAATGATTTATGAGTGAAAAGGATTCCATACTTATTGTAATTATTAGTCAGTCCATAATTGTATGGACATCTATAGCACATAGGGCAACGCCAGTTCAAAGTCTCAGGATAGCCGAAGACGCGATCAAAGAACTAAATGCTTTTCCTATTATGGACTGCCTTATAAGTGCAATATCTATGGGATGATTTTGGCTGAATGATGATGCTCATCCAGACCTTATTTCTTTTTGCTTCCAATACAATTATTAACAATTGCGGAAATATCTTTGAGGAACATGACAGCATTTCGCAGGATACGATGATCCGCTTTATCTAGCTCATCATTCTAACAACTAAGATAATGATCTAACAATAGCCAAGGCTGATAATACGTTGCATAATCATTGCACTTCTGGTTGCGCATCAGAATTCTCACCTTTTGTTTCGATCATTATTCCTTTCGAAATTCATGGACCGATATTAAATATTTTTGACGATCGAAGATTGTTCTAACTGCACGCATATGTTGCTCGCGAATGAATAGCCTCTGATGGAAGCATGTCTCTAATTGGAAGTACAGATTATATATTGGTGTAAATCCCGCCTTCTTCGCGAACTTTATGAACTAGCGAAGGCAAATAGTGAATGCTAAACATTTAACATATAAAAATAATTAAATCCGATTAGCTCATTATTGAGGAACACGAGATGAGAACAAGACATAAATCAGGTTTAGCAGGATAAGTCATGCAATATGATTGGGCAGTGATATTTCAGATAGAATGGAATCTGGCATTCCTCCTGTCATTATTGAACATTATCTTTATTAATTTAGTCCTTTCAGGAGACAACGCTGTGCTCATAGCCATGGCCGTGCGAAATCTTCCGAAGAGACAGCGGATGAAAGGCATAACTATTGGATCGGCAGTAGCTATCATTCTGAGGGTGATCTTAACATACTTCGTAGGTATTCTTCTTGAGCTCAACTTTATAAAGCTCATCGGGGGTATTCTGCTTCTATGGATTGCCATTAAACTGTTCATGGAGGCAGACGAAGGTAGGGGCGAGGATAATCCGGCAACAACTTTGTCACAGGCGATAAAAGTGATTCTGATCGCGGATTTCACCATGTCGTTGGATAACGTCCTCGCTGTCGCCGGGGTAGCAGATGGAAATTTGTTTCTGCTTATAGCTGGTTTGGCCTTGAGCATCCCCACCGTTATCTTTACGAGTAATCTGCTGTCCACTCTGATGGACAAATATCCAATAATTATAATTATCGGTGGAGCCATTCTCGGTAAGGTCGGGGGGGCAATGATCATTACTGACCCCTTTATCAATAAATGGCTCAATCCTTCCCAAGTGACTGAATTCATCCTAGAGGCCGTCTGTACAGTCGGCGTCGTTGCCGTCGGTAAAATCTGGATGACTTGGAATGTTGCAAGAGCAGAGCGCACGTATGAAATCGCTACGCTCTCTCAGAAGGCAGAGAGCCAGGAGTCAAAGAAGGGAAAATAATTCTTTCATCTCGTCACTCTAAAGGAACTACGAGGACTATGGCGATTCTTGTAATTACATATGAGTTCGGTAGCAATGCAGAAGAGATTGGGCACGCTATTGAAAAGCAGTTAGGCTATGAATATCTAGCACTGGGTAGCATATTGAAGGAAGCAACTCAGTCCGGAATAAAGTGGGAACGCTTTGGCATGGAGTACGGAGACGCCATGCCAAATATCTGGGAACGCTACGACTGGTCGTTCATCGGCTACATGGCCCTTGTACAAAGCATAATTCTCGATCATGCACTGAAAGACAATGTGGTCATAATGGCCAAAGGAGCAAATTACCTGTTGCGCGGGATTCCTCATGCGCTAAGTGTGCGAGTGGTCGCGCCCCTCGAAGACAGAATCCGTCGAGTCATGATAAAGCAACACACTAATTGGGAAAAGGCTAGCTATCTTGTAAAGCAGGCCGATAGGGAGATCACCGCTAATATACGCCAAGTGTATGGAGAAAAGTGGGAAAACCCGGATGCTTATGAAATTAAATTCGATATGAGCATTCAGAATATTGATCAGATTGGCGAAGTCTTAAGGAGTTTTATCATGGCGAAAAATAATCTTAAGACTCAAGAAGGACAGCATTGGCTAGAGATGAAAGCACTTGCTGCACGAGTAAAGGCAGCAATTTTCACAAATCCAAGTATCCTTATCCCGACTTTAGAAGTTGAGGCAGGGCGAGATGGCATTGTGATGCGTGGCATTGCAAGAAGCATCAGGGAACATCGACATATTGATGAAGAAGTGAAAAATATATGCAAAGGAATACCAGTCACCTGCGAGATTCATTACCGGGGTGTTAAATCGTTCAAACCCCACAGGCTGATTTGAATCGTCGATCAGGCAGAGGTATTCAAGGGCAGGTATGGTCCAGAGATAATGACCACAAGCAGTAGTTTATGGTGCAGTCGAAGAAAAAGCGGTCTGATATAGTGTAAATGAATTGAGGGGAATTATGGCGATTTTATCCATTTCGACTGAATTCGGCACCGGAGCACTGGAGATCAGTCAAGTGTTAAAGAGACTTCTTGATTATGAATGTGTGACGCTGGGAAGACTTCTCACAGAAACTAAGCAGGTCGCTAAAGAGATGAGCCTATATATGGCAACTGAACGCAAAAAATCGCTGTGTAAATGGAGTGGGAATGAATTCATTTCTTTTGCCGCATTGCTACAGGGAGCGATTCTTGATCATGCCTTAAAAGACAACGTGATTCTTCTGACAAGGGGCAGCAATTACCTAGTCAAGGAGATCCCTCATGCTCTTCGGATTCGCATTGTTGCCCCACTAACATATCGAATTGAACGGATAATGAGAATAGAAGGGGTAAGCTACGAAACGGCGAGACTCCTAGTAAAGCAGGCGGACCGTGAAATAGACTGCACAATTCAGATGGTCTACGGCGAAGACTGGGATGATCCGGAGGCCTATGACGTCAAGTTCAATACCAGTACTCAGAGTCTCGAGGAGATCACAGAGATTGTGAAGAATCTTCTGAAGTCAAAAGATTCCATGAAGACAGAAGAGGCTCAAAATATTTTACAAATGAGGGCTCTGGCGGCGAAGGTTAAAGCGAAGGTTGTATCAGTTATGGGTTTCTACGCCTCAACGCTGGAGATGAAGTTCAAGGGAAACGGGATAATATTGCGGGGCGTAGTCTGTAGTAAGGCAAAACAAAAAAAAATAGAAAAAGAAATATTGAAAATATCAGGGTCTGTTCCCCTGATTTGCGAACTGAGTTGCCTGACTAGAATGATGGGGAAAATGCATTAAGGAAAAAGGGATGCAAACGCAAATGCGTAGTCACCAAAGAATAGGTTAAAAGCAAGCATGTCATGACTATTGGGTAAATGAATGAGGAGAATATATTGGGGATGGTATGTGGTATTTGGAGCATTCATGTTCTTGAGTATCAATTATGGGGCTCGCTACTGTTTTGGAATATTCGTAAAACCCTTAAGCGAGGAATATGGATGGTCCCGCTCTGTTATATCACTCGGTGCAACTCTCAATATGCTATCCTATTCGGTTTGCGCAATTCTGATTGGTCGAATTATAGATCGTACGGCACCGCGTTGGATCATAACAGGGGGCGCACTTATCGCTTCCTCAGGCTTTATACTTCTGAATTATGTGAAAACACCATTGGAGTTCTATGTTGCATATGGCCTATTAGTTGGTATGGGTTCATCGGGACTGGGTCTCGTAGTAACGAACGCCTCAGCGGCTAAATGGTTTATAAGCAAGCGTGGAGTTGCAATCGGCATTTCTACCATGGGGATCAGTTTCGGAACAATCATTCTCACTCCAATGGCGGGATATATTGTAACAGCATTTACTTGGCGTGAAGGTTTTCTTTTTCTTGGGATGCTCATATTTGTTGTTGGGGTCGTTCTGTCACAGATATTAATGAAAAAAACACGTCCGGAAGCTTACGGACTGAATCCAGACGGTGTAGTGAATGAACAGATAGGTGAAGCTTCAGAAGAACCCCTGTCACAATATAAAATATCTTACTTTGAAATGTTTTTAGACTTCCGCTTTTGGAATATTGCGATAGCATACGGACTAATCGTTTTGACAATGATAACAGTATTTGTGCATCAAGTCCCCTATGCGCAGGATAATGGAATCGACAAGTTAGCCGCCGCATCTTCACTGGGAGTGCTTGGAATAGCGGGATTTCTGGGACAATTCTTCTTTGGTTATCTGAGTGATCGCTTCGATGATCCTAAATATTCGGCTATTCTCGGAATCGTTATTATGATTGCGGGAATGCTGATTCTGCTTCAGGTGAAAAGCGTACCTCTCCTCTATACATATACCATTGTATATGGATTTGGCTATGGATCAATAGCTCCCATGATGATCCTACTGCCTGCAGATCGTTTCGGGCGCCACGTGCTGGGATCTGTATATGGCATGATTACATTCTTCATAGGACTAATTGGAAGTACTGGACCCGTACTAGGGGGGCTTTTATTTGATTATTTTGATTCGTATCAGCTAGTGTGGCAATTCAATATCGCATTCTTGATGACTGCACTATTCATCATCCTTTCGCTCAGGCCTAGCAATGCTGCCACTCACAGAAAACAGGATACCCTTGTCACAGATAAGTGGCAAATCGATAACAATGGCGCACGCACTTGAGTTATTATTCAACACTTACGGCATGCTCACTGAGAAATGTGGCCCTGCTCGTAATAATAGATTTCTCCGATAGGAGTTAGTTGACCGTCAACGTGATTTTTATGGGTAAACAACAACGAACTTACGCATAGAGAAACATTTATGTAAATTACCGGAGTCAATACCTCAATGGGAATCGAGAGCCGTATCTTTAACAAGGAATTGTTTTCCAAGGTCACCACGGCCGAGGAGGCCGCCAAGCACCTCAAGGATGGGATGATCATTGGCACCAGCGGGTTCACCCCCTGCGGGTACCCGAAAGCCGTGCCGCTGGCCGTGGCCGACAGGATCAAGAAGGGCGAGAAGATGCGTTTTTCCCTGCTCACGGGCGCTTCCGTCGGGGTGGAGCTCGACGAGGCCTGGGCCGAGGTGAACGCCATCGCCAAGCGCTTCCCCTACCAGACGGGGAAGTCCATCAACAAGCGGATCAATGCGGGTGACACGATGTTCTTCGACATCCATCTGAGCCAGATGGCCCAGCAGCTGCGCTACGGCTTCCTGGGCAAGATGGACGTGGCCATCGTCGAGGCCGTCTGCATCCTGGAAAACGGCGGGATCATTGCTTCGACCTCGGTCGGCAACTCGCCCACCTTCCTGCAGCAGGCCGAGAAGGTCATCATCGAGGTGAACACGAGCCAGCCCTTGGAACTCGTCGGGATGAGCGACATCTTCATCCCCGCCGACCCGCCGGCCCGGCACCCGCTGCCCATCACCGACGTCAACCAGCGCATGGGAACGATCTACATGCCCTGCGACCCGAGGAAGATTGTGGCCATCGTTCCCTGCGACATCGGCGACAAGACGCGGCCCCTTGCCCCCATCGACGAGCAGTCCAAGGCCATGGCCCGGCACCTGATCAAGTTCCTCGAGAAAAATTACGGCGAGGTGCTCCCGCCCCTGCAGTCGGGTGTGGGCAACGTGGCCAACGCCGTCATGGCAGGCCTTGTCGAGAGCGACTACAAGAACCTGAAGGTCTGGACGGAGGTCATCCAGGACGCCATGTTCGACCTCATCGACGCGGGCAAGCTCAACGCCGTCTCCGGCACGTCGCTTTCGCCCTCGCCCGAGGGCCTGCAGCGCTTCTACAAGAACATCCTGAAGTATCGTGACAAGATCATCCTGCGGCCCCAGGAGATCAGCAACAACGCCGAGATCGCGCGGCGCATGGGGCTCATCGCCATGAACACGGCCCTCGAGGTGGACATCTACGGAAACGTCAACTCCACTCACACCTTCGGCACGACCATGGTCAACGGCATCGGCGGCTCCGGTGACTTCTCCCGTAACTCGGGTCTCGTCGTCTTCCTGACGCCGTCAGCGGCCAAGAAGGGCGCCATCTCCTGCGTCGTGCCCCACGTGACCCACACGGACCACACGGAGCACGAGGTCCACATGATCGTCACGGACCAGGGCGTGGCCGACCTGCGCGGCCTCGACCCGAAGGAGAAAGTGCCACTCATCATCGAGAACTGTGCGGCCCCCGAGTACCGGCCCATGCTGTGGGACTACTTCAACCGCGCCAGGAAGAAGGTGGGCGGCCACACCCCCATGCTGCTCGAGGAGGCCTTCAGCTGGCATGTGCGCTTCAATGAGACGGGTACCATGAAGTCGCAAAAATCCGAAAAAGGGGTAAAAGTGATATCTAAAGATACAACAGCATTGCTCTTCCCGACGTTGCGTGAAGGGTATTGTGCAGGCAATGAGGTCAAGTGAAATGAGTCTCCAGCTGGCAATCGCGAATGTAGCATTTCAAAGAATCGTTAGAAAAGTTGATGTCCTTTCAAAAGTGATTTCTTTCGCCTATTAAAAGCGTGTGTATGGACAAATCGACTGACGAATCAGTCATCATAAATTTATAGTAACTGATCACGTTGCTCTCTTTTATTTATGGCTATTCTGGAAGTTTCTAAACTCCGCAAGTCTTTTGGTGGTGTTACAGCGGTTTCTGATGTGACCTTCCAATTGCAGCAGGGAGAAGTTCTTGGTATACATTGGCCCTAATGAGGCGGGCAAAACTACCATTTTCAATCTGAACTCCGGAGTCATTCATCCTACAGCAGGTACCGTATCTCTGAAAGTCCATCATCTCCCGAAAACCTCCTACATCAGCAAAAGTGTGTTGGTCAGAACCTTCCAAATCTGTCGTCCCTTTCAAAGGCTGCCAGTGCACCAGAATGTTTTGGCGGGTGCTTTGCAAAAGGCGTCGCATATGAAAGTGGCTGTTGCCAGGGCTGATGAAATTCTTCACCTGACAAGGCTGGAGGCCAAACGAGATTGTCTCGTAGGGATCTGAACATCCTATATCGCAAACGCCTGGAATTATCCAAGGCCTCGGCTACCTCACCTGATATTCTACTACTCAATGAAGTAATAGCTGCCTCGAGCCTTCGTTCAAAGCTTGGCGCTCCGATTTCATATTTTCTGGACACATCTTCGTTGTTCATACTCCAGGTGACTATAGAATGCCCGTTGTGAGGAAGGTCAAGTATGCAATCCACATTGTCACTCTTGGTAAGCAGGAAGAGATATCCATTGCCGCTCTGGCCAAAGAACGGGATAAATGCCCTCATCGCTCCAGTCAAATGCTTGAGAGAAAGAGCGTCGGCAAGTTCACCACTGTTGAACATGATCGGCAACGCTGATTCACTTATTCTATTCTGTATCCGTCTTTTGATTTCATCATGCTGGACCCGAATGGTGATGTAGGGTTGACTGACCCGATAGGTCAGCTTCAGGTAACACCAGTCGCATCGGTAGAAGCACCCATTGGACGCCAACTTGAGTCGGTCGAAGTGGGGGCAGAGCATCCTGCCGTCTGGCATGGTAAACTGATCCACGACATCCTCTGCAGGAGCAATATAAACAACGCTCTTCCCTGCCATTATCTTGTTCAGCAGTCCAGAACAGCTTGAAATAAGTTTGGATGCTTCGCGTATATGTTTCGAGAGGCCGCTATCGATAAACTTTACCGGCACATTGGGAGATTGTTGCAAAAAGAAGATCGTAGCCGGATCGTCCTTCACCTGGCTGTGGATAATGATCTCAGACGGTCTCCAACTGGTAGAACTATTCATATGATTCACCTCGTACAAGTATTATGCATGATAAGACATATAGTTATTATATCAAGACTGTTTACACGATTGATTATTGAGCAGCACACAGCTTATATATTAGTCTCTTTATGCTCAATGACCTCTCTGACTTTGCTATAAAAAGGGTATGCCTGATCGTAAACGTATCCGCCATAAAAGCTTTTCTGCTCAGGGTTCATCTCAATCAACTGTTTCATGGGAAGATCAAGCAATCGTACAGATATGACCACCTTATCTCCGGTTTCTATATTTATCGGACAACCGAGGAACTTGCTCTGCAGCAGGGAGACATTCTCTTTCAGAAACCTCATGTCATCATCATCAGGTCTCCCTTCGACATACATGAATAACCCTTCGTCGTTCCATTTCGTGTTTGTCCTCAAACCACCTATAGGGTACCCGGTCTCCCATCGGCTAAAAAGAATGGTTTCCAGGTTCTTCACTGCAGGGGTTCCTGCCTCACAGAACATGTAATAATATGCAGACCAGAACTCCTTCTCAAGGATTTGCCTTCTTGTTGGAAAGGTTGCTGACTTCAGCCGTTGGGGTGTAAAAGCGGAATGAATCAAATGGTAATACAGTCCTTCATTGTCCAAGCCGGTGCAATCTTCAAGTTGAACGAGACTTAAGGGAATACCGTTGGCTCTGGCCAGAGCAACCAGATCGGCAACGAAATATTTATTTCCCAACGGATAATGGCATTGAATATTGAATATTTCTCCATAAATAATTATCCGCTGGTCTGCATCTGCACCGGAGCCGTAAACACAATCTGCAACTTGTTCAAGCGTCGGAGCGCCATTGGAAATATCTACGTGGAGACTCCGTTGCAAATATGACGTGCTTTCGTGAATCCCTATGTTGAGTATGCACCGACCATCCATGCGGGTCATTTCGACGATTTCTGAGATGCGAAGTTGATTTTTTTCAATTGGCCATATTAGACGAGTGATGAAGTCTTTGCTATGTATAATCTTGGTGATCAGATCGTCTTGATCTTGTGTGTCCCGCGATGAGTACACCCCGGTTTGAATAGTGTTATTTTCCATTATACAACTCCTCCAATTCATGATTTAGTATTTTCTGGTTGGGCTGATAGTTTCTCCTGAATCGCCTTCCTGATAACCTCCGACATGCTCACCTCTTCCTTCTCAGCAATCTCATGAATCTGCCGGAACATCTCGTCCGACAGGGTCACAGATACAGGTCTGCTGTAGATCCTCTTTTTCAAGGTCCTCACCTCCTTTCTATTCAGTTGTGATAGGATTTAGATTGTGGTGTTATAAGCTACAGGATATATGTCCATTGTCATCAATTCGAATACCGTATAAATAGTCGCAGTCACAGTGACACCAGTGCTCACCATCCTCGTCCTTAAACATATCTGCTGTAGCTTCCCAGTCCAGGCACATGCTTTTGCAGAATTTAGTGAAGTATTTTAAACTGTCACCGGACTCGATGGGATGACACCACTATATGAAATTCCCTTGTTCGTCTCCTGTATGCTTAAGACTCACCATAAGATATTTATGTAGTTTGTAGATGAACCTTTTCATGTTCTTCTTTTTTGATAAATACCGTGCCGTTTCATCTTTGCTCATCATCTTTTTCGTCATTGTCATACTCCTTTCTTTTCTATTGGTGTTCTTCATAGTAAGCATTTCCATCATCATCGACCGTCAACTAATACTTCTCCCGAAACAGAAAACGAATTCTGATGTTCACCTCCTTCCTGATTGAAATATGATCCTCATCTTTATTGTTTGTTCTGCCTTCGGATACAGATCAGTTCAGGAATGTATCTGGAAAGACTCATTCCTGGATCTTATCCATTTCATATATTTGTTCTGCCTTCGGATACAGATCGGAGGTTCCAGAAACAGTCTGACTGAATAAAGGAAAGGCATACGAAGAGATTACAGGTGATGGGTGTTCAAGCAGGAAGGAGCAGCATTATTCTTCTTTGTCTCACCATTTAATTTTACCTACCTGATGTTTCTCTTCTTACTTGTACTATTGGGACTACAATTGTCTCAGCAAGAGTTCCCAACTGTTCATCTCTAAATCTCTTCTAATAGAGGTAAAAATTAAAATGGTCACTCCGACACGAAAACCGACCCAACGGGAAAGGTTTTCGGGAGAAGGAGTATTAAATATATTTATATATATTTATATAATATGTATTTTTCAGATGCTGTTTATTATTATCCGGTTAAATCCGTTTTCGTTTTACCGACCCTCGATTAAAGTTTTACCAACCCTCGATTGTTCTTTTACCAACCCTCGATCCTTATTTTACCGACCCTCCATCCTCGCCTATAACTGAACCAGTCGCTTCCAGTTCTGTTGAATCAGCAGCATCTTTCTTCCTTTGCGGATATATCCTGTACTGCAACTCTCCATCGCCATTTTCTGCTTTTGTGAATGACCTTATGAATCCGGCATCTATGAGCGGCTTCAAAATGTTTTTCTCGATTGTTGCTGTAAGATTCGTAATGTTTTTGTCCGACAGGTTTAAACGTTCTATAATCGTCTCGAGATTGATATCCGTCCTTTTATAGTTATGATGAATTAAAAACCTCCTATAGAAGACCTGGGCGTTTTGAGGAAGGTGATAAAAGCAGATATCCAACAGGTCGCGGTACTTTACCATGAGATTGTGTACGAATAACTCTCCGAGAATGGTATTGAAGCAGACATAGTACTCCCGACTCTGAACTACTCCATCGACACGCTCTTTGTCGATGCTCACCAACTCAAAAAGGCGGCTGAATACGTTCATCTTATATGGCTGTTCGCTCGATCCTTCTTTGCCTTTCACTTTGACCGGATAGACTAGCTTGAACTCCACCCTCGCAGTTTCAAGCAGCAGATTCAGAATATCCACAGACTTCAGGGATTTGCCTGTCAACCGGTTGAATTCAGCATCATCGAAGCATACCCAATACCGATGCTTTCTGATCCAGGATGTATCCATACTACCTGCAAGAGCGGGTGCATGCTTCAGAGCCCTCGTGTTGCCCTTGAGTTCTTCTTCCCTCCGGTTGATGCTCTCCAAGTCGCCGAATACAGGCATCGATTCTTTCGGGAATCTATCTCCCCCCTCTTTCATGAGGAGCATATACCCGAGGATATCCATGACCATGTAGTTCCAGGCACCCCATAGCCCGTTGTTGAGAAAACAAAGTTCCCCGGAATCGTGATCGACCCACTCGACCGGATATTGGATCACATTGTCCCTTTTCCTCGCCAGAGGTCGGATTGCCTTATTCAGACCCTTTTCGGATACGCTGATTCTCCCGCTCTTTGTTGCCGCTGTCATTTTCTTAATGGTCTGCGAGATGGCATTGACGATATTGCGGAAGCGTGGATCATTCCCCTGACAGGTCTGCATTTCCTGGAGAAGAGCATAATCCCTCCGCAACTGTTCCAGATCCGCGTGACGATACTTGGGCTGCTTCACCGCGGCATATCTCTGGATGATTGAATTTAAAGTAGTTCCGGAATCTTCTTTTTTCATTGTTTAGATCCTCTTCCGTATTTTGATGTCTTGCGTCGAACATTGATGACGGTATTGTTTTTGACTTCCCTGCAGGAAACCGTCATGGAGGATCGGTCGAGCTTGAGAGGTATACTGCCAGTAGATCCCGTCCCTCGCTTTGCTTTAAGGACAAGCAAGTCTATATTGCCGTCATGATTGATGATATTCTCCCAGTTGTCCTTCAGCCAATACTCGCCATTCTTCTCCTCCAGCGCGCAAAGGATGCCCAGCCATGATGCCTCATATTCGATGGTTCCTGACTCCTTGAAGGATGCTATGCTGAGTCGCTGCCCTGATTTGTAGGAGTCTCGGGCAAGCTCAGAGATCACCATGATAGGTGTGTTATATTCCTTGGCCATATCCGTCAGGTTCGTGATGATGTCGTCCACCCTTAGTCTTTCGTCCGCGATTTTGCTGTCCGTGCGGAGTTTCCTGAGGTAATCGACAAAAATAACCGGGGGGCGCCCTTGTTTTTCCACGAACTGTTCAATGTATCTGTTCCATTCATTGACGGGAATCATCGACTGCACTGCATATTTCAGTGTATGGATCTTCTCTAGAGACTTGATATTCAGTAAAGGCTGGACAACCTCGAATGAGGACGCATTAAATACGTCCATAGACTGGCCGGAAAACCGTGCTAGAGATCTATGAAGAAGCTCTTCCCTCTTGTCGTCATAGCTGAAAACCAGGACAGGGTTACCGTTCAAGCAGATGTTGTCGATTAGGTTATTCACGAGGGCAGTCTTGCCAGATGACGGTATTCCTCCCAAGATATATAGGTTTCCCCCAACTAGTCCTCCGCCCATGACTTCTTCCAGGCGCTTTAGGTGATCTCCTGCGAATGACACTTTCTGGTACTTCTTCTTGTATTCGGTAGCTATGGATTCCTTCGTGTAAAGGAATGAGTCGATGTCGAGGATCTTCTTCTTGCCTTTCTGCTCCATCGCTCTGACAGAATCATAGATTCTACGCAGTTCACCTTCTCCTAGAGCAGGTTTCACCTTGGACTGGTTCCATATTCTGAGAAACTCCCAGACCTCGCCCTCGTGCAATCCGGATTTGAACCAGTGGCCCACAAGCTGGGTTGCCTTCTGGTTTCGCTCTCCTTCCGAGCAACCATCACCCAGGAGCTGACTATATTCGGTCTTCTCTGAAGTCTTTTTTGAAAGGGGAGCGAGTCTTTCCTTCTGCTCCTTTTTTTCAGACATTTTCTTTTCTGCGGCTGGAGTGGTGATATCCTGTAGATATTCAATCATCCAGGGCGTGCATTCTGCAGGGTCGAGTTCGCTGATGGATTGCCCCTCTACCCACTGGTAATGATGTCCTGAGCCATGGAGGGAGGGTGGAGCGACCACATAGCCGCCATCCGCCCGTATGTCGATGTCGAGCTTCTTGTTGACGCTATTCTTGATGACGAAGCCCGGATGTGTCATGTAGGCATGATAACCCTTTCCGGTCTTCACCATGACGGTTTGCGGGAACCCTCCTTGCTCTTCTGCGTACTGGCTTGCACCTTCGGAGTCCAGATCGAACACTACGAGATTGGACACCTTGCCGGTGATGATTCCAATGTTTGCGTCAGGATCGTTCGTAAACCATTGGGTCACCTCCTCCACAGTAGGCAGTCGAACCTGATATTCTTTCCATGCCAGAACGGGCTCCTTGCACTGCTTGATGAGTTCCTTCCTGACGATATTCTGTTCCGGCAGCGGATTATCGCTGGCAGCATTTTTTGCCTTTGCTTCGGCAAGCCTTTTTCTGAAAGTAGCTGGTTGCCTTCTCTTGACCATATCGGGGCTCCAAAGGGGCATAACCGCAAACCCTTTCTTCAGATAAGAAAGGGCTATTTCCATAGTGTTCATGTTCTATTCCTCCTTCTTTTCTTTATTCTCTTCCTTGTCCTGTGCTTTGAGATATTCCTTGATGATCTCCGCCCCCACAGAAGCGGCGCTCTCCACATTGTCTGGATCCTCCACCATTCTCTCAGCGGCGATCCGACGGAGCTTTGCGCGGTAGTAACGGGGTAAGCAGATGTTGACCTGTACTCTGTCCTGGCTGTCGTCGTCATAATGCATGGGTCTATCCTCCTATGTGGTTATTGGGATAGTTTGTTCCCAGCTTGTAGCGATGACAGTGGCGAAATGTAAAAAAGGGGGTAATTCGAATGAACTACCCCCTTTCAATGGCATGGTTCAGCAATTACCCGAATGCCTCGAAGATATCCTTGTAATCATATTTTTGACCCAGATAATCTAATTCCACTTCACGCAACATATTCTGGTCTTTGAAATTATACGTTCCTGGAATCCTTAAGAAACTTGTAATCTCAGTTCCTGTTTTTCCACCGAGAAACCATACAATATCCCGATTTATTCTCTCGATGAGATCTGTGCCAAAGTCTGCGATGTAAATTGGAGTATTTAGCACCCAATAGTAGTGATACCCGCCACCAGAGTGAATGATTATAGAGGGAAGCAAAGGGATGCCTTTGATGGAGTCTCTGGCCTGATCGTCCGTTAAATAATCCGGCAGATGCTTGTGACCAAGTATCCCGTAATCGATTGAGGCATGAAATGCCGACACCCAATGAATATTCTCTCTCTTTCCATTTCTGCCTACTCTCGGGTTAACGCCGCAGTACACATCGTATCTCCGGTTGCAGAGCTTATACGCTTCAATCGCGGCTGCTTGTTCCGAATCGAAGAAACCCTGTATTACGGGGCCTCGTTTCCGATACGCCCGGATTTCTATCTCCCCCTTGCCATCAATCAGGGACGGCCCGAAGATATAATTGAAATATTTAACTGCCTGATTAGCAAATGCATTTTTGTCCTCTATCAAACGCTGTCTTTTCATGATGATATCCTTTCTTGTTTGGATTTGATTGCCAACAGTTGAAATATCTTGGGCGGCAGATGCGTAAACGCCCTGGCTGAAGTCCGCCCCATCAATAAGAAAGGGGGATAAGCCACAGCCTATCCCCCTGCCTCACTAAATCCGCTTTGTCCGATATCAAGTCGCGATTGCCTCTACATAATCCTCCACTTCAATTTGGTGTCCTTCGACAGGTCCTGTTTCAGCCTGCTCAGGGCCAGCTATTTCTGCAATGTTATCTGAGTACAGGAATACGCATTTCAGAATCTCGAGCAGGACTCTCCTGAATCGCTTTTTAGCAAGCGCGACTCCTTTCAGCTGAATGCCGGCGTAGCAGAATATGCGCCGATTATCCTGGTCAATTGTTAAGTACGTCTTCTGCAACTTTTCATTTAACTTAAACAGAGCTGCTATTGCCTCGTACCTTCTAGCTTCTGGGACTTGATTGTAATATGAAAAGATACTCACAATGCCCAAGTTTCCGTGGTAGACGATAAGCAGTTCATTTACATGCTGCCCGTCGTCCCACTTAGTCCGTAAACTCGAACGGGAGTCATCGTCCCGTACATCTATGATGGGCATATCGAATTGCCTGATGCAACTCTTTATGTTCCGAAAGACTTTTTTCATTTTTTTCTCTCTGTTCATGTGATGCATTGCTAATTTCTCCTGCTTGTATTTTGTGTAATAAAAGGGGGCCAACCCTAAGTGTGTTGGCCCCCTTTTCGGTTAGATTGTTTGTTTAGCTTACCATCGTACGCCGCCGCGAAAGTACTCGTCTGTCAAAGCAAAATGGTCGCCCTCGACGTAGATCTGAATGTACCAGGCGTTCGGCTCCACATCCTCCGGTTTCTCGATGAGGTATGCCTGTTTCACCGCTTCGAAATCGGGGGTCACCCTTCTTAAGCAGTATATGTAAGGTTCATCCCCCTTTTCGAATTTCTTGGGACGCATGTCATGAGCGGTCAATTTCAGCGTCGTGCCATTCTTGATAGCTTCAAGCTTGAACCTGTTTCTAGGCTTTACCAGATAGTCGTAGACCGCATTGATACGCTGTCCGTTTCCTACTGGACCGAATGCGAGAGGGTCAATAAGAAACTCGGGCATACCGACATCCGCCAACCCATGCGTGTGGGTTGGGAAGGCAGGCATACCTTCACAGCAATGAATGATATAGGGTCGTTTACGTTTTCTTTTATTTAATGTAGTGTGCATTTCTCTTCCTCCAGACGCATGAAGCATTTGCAGGGTTCATTTTTATCCCTGAGGTACTTGTCAATTATCTCCGCAGGGGTACTCGTCGAGCTAAGCTGTTCGCCAATCAGGCGTGCAAACTCATAGTTGTCAGCCAACAGCCGCTTGAGCGGGGCTAGAAATTCATTCTCGCCCAAGCCGTTATCCGTGATGCACATGCCAGACTGCAGCACGAGAGCGCCCGTATAAGGCTCCATGATGTATTTGCTAACAACAATAAGTGCATTGATCCTACCGATGAGGTCACGAATCACAGCCTCTTTCTCATGCGGGACTATGCCGTACGCGATGCCTATGGCGAGTGTCTGGCTGCCAGTATCCAGCACGACTCGAATTCCCAACGGCTCGTCGGCATAGTGGAACTCCGAGTCCAGATAGGTGAAGGATTCTTTCTGAGACACTTCCTTCACCGTCAATCCCAATTTTGCAAAACAACTCTTCACCGTTTCGATGAATTGGTTTTTGCTTTTATTCATATGAATATCCTCCATTTAATATTTTGATGGTGAGTGAGTAATAAAAAAGCCAGCCCCGGAATCGAGACTGGCTTGCTAATGACGCGTATTGTTGATCTCTACGGCCTAACAATCATATATAAAACCACCTCCTTGACATGATCTATTGCTTGTCGAACAAAAAAAGGGTCCTACTCCGTGACAGAGGTGGTCCCCTTTTTTAATGTCTCAGCACACTACTTTCGCAAGCTACCGTCGAGGAATGCTTTAAAATGCTCCTTGGGGCTCATGTTTGCAGGGTTGTTACCGACGAACAGAGGGAGGAATCGGCATCCCGTTGAAAGAAGAATCTTTAACTGGCATTCCAGTTCTTCCTCGTCTAAGATGGGGTCAAGAATGACGCCCGTAAAAAGTGAGACGTATTTGTCTCTGGTAGAGACAGTAATATGATTCGCATAAGACACGCTGTTGAACATATTGGCCATCTCGACGGCCTCGGAAATCATGCTCTCCGGCAACTCATCAGGACTGAACATCTGCAAATACAATTGTCCTCTATCATTCAGGGCGTACGCTGCAAGTCTAAATCGAAACGCTCCATCACGAATACTACTCACGATCTTTACGCTGCTGTTGGTAATCGTTTCGTCTATCACGGGCAGGTCAAGCTCGCCGAATACTCTCTTGATGCCCTGTCGGAGTCTTTGGTAGTCCGTTTTGTAATGCTGTTTTTTCTCCTGAGGTAATCGAGCACCCAGAGATTGGATGATCTCTTCGGGCTTACTTCCCGCGTCCAGCATCTTCTCGATGGGCAGACGGAATCGTAAATAATCCGAGAATATGAACTGTGAAAGAAGCGTCTCGAATTTATTTCGAGGAAGTTGATCGCCCGGAACATAGAGGCTGGTCCGGAAGACCAGTGCGTTGCTTTCCGGAATCATGCAAAAGTGATCATAGGCTAGATCAATGTTCATGAAGTTTAGCAATTTCCTAAAGGATGATATTTTTTCATCAGGGATTTTAGGGAGAACTACCATGTCGACCAGGGCGTGGCTGTAATAATCCTCTTGGTACGAGAAGTAGATGGTACTGGGCGTGAGACGCTTAACGTCGCCTTTTTCGTCATTTGGATTTGTAATTGCTTTTTCGCGATGCGGATCTGGGATGCTAATTTGGCAAAAGCATTCCTTCATAGTCCCGATAATCTGTTTTCTCTTCTTTTCTGTATCCATGAAAATACTCCTTCTCTTTCTGATGGATTGAAAAAGGGGCCAGCCCGTGAGAGCTGACCCCTTCAAGGTTTAACTTTCAAGAATGTACAAGGTTGACGCCATTTCAGTCAGAATGTTTGAAAGTTTAAATCTTCTCAACCGCGCCCGTAAGCGGGTTGACCACTTCAACGGGTTTCCCCTGGTAAATCGGATCGTTGATTTCCGAGGGGTGGGGTAAGGTAAGGTACTGTCCCGCATCAAGCGTCAGGATGTAGTACCTGTATTGATTCTGCTTGGGCGGCTTTTTACGGTCCACGATGCCCACCTTCAAGAGGTACTGCAGTTCGTTGTTGACCGTTGAAAGCGAGACATACTCGCCTCCATCCTTATTGAGAATCTCGAATACCTTCTCCCTGGTCATCCAGGCATTGGTACTATTTGCGATGGTAGAGAGGATCTCAACCACACTTTTGTTGTTGATGTGAGCGTTGCTGATGCCGGCCATGTTGAGCCGTTTCAGCACATCGAGGACATGGTTTTGCCGGGGAGTAAGAATGAACTCACCCACCGGCAGTATCTTGTCGAGCAGAAGCCAGGCAAAGAAGTAATCGACCTTGGTTGCCACCAGGGTTGGACTCCCTCCGATTTGAACCACAGGAATTGCAATGTCCTTCTTTGCGGCAAGCCAGCTGCCTACCTTTTCCCTTCCCACCCCGTACATGAGGGACACGATCTCGTCCCACTGCACTGGAGGGGGGTTGTTGATGATGGCTGACATGCAGAGGACCTTAAAAATGTTCTCCACTTGGCAGACAGGTAAGGATTTTACATCCTTCAGGGCACCCATGATCTGTTCCGCAAAGGGAACATCCACGGGATGCCAGCACAGCCTCTCGAATGTCTTCTGAAGCCTTGCGACTTCGACGTCCAAGAGGGGGTTACTGTCCCCGTTGCCCGTCCGAGGAGCCTGTGCAACAGCCTTCTCCTGTTCTCCTCTGACCGATACCCAGAGCAGCGACGGATGTTGAAGGACGCTGCTGGCTCGATCAGGAGCCACCCCAACAAGCGAGAGGGGTATCTCAACCCTACGGCTCTGAAGGCCTACGCCGAATTTGGAGCGAATGAGCTCCTGGGTGGTCGAGTTGCCCCGGCTCAGAAGCAGATCCACATCCTGTCGGACCTTCTTGAACCCATTCTCATCAGAAGAGGTCACTGTCCTCTCCCGAATCTGTGGAGACCCGAGAAAGAGGTCTTCCTGGGTCATCTTCTGAAACTCGATGAACGAGACGCTGGGTGTCACCTGCATGCAGCGATGCAGGACCTTGACGGCCGCTGATGGTTCCTTTGATAGCAAGATGGTGGGTATTGAATAGCCAAGCCTGGCTGAATTCAAGGCCATGCTGACTATCATCGATGCCTTCAGGTCATCAGGATTGACTCCCAAGGCCTTCAGCATCCTCGCCATTCCGACGATGGGTGATACAAAGGGGCCATCAGGGACGGCCCTCGTCGGCTCGAAAAAAATGTAATTAAGGTTGGGACTTGCTTCTAATGCCGTTTTCCCTTGATTCAGGGGAGCAGGCATGAGGGATTGACAGAGAACCTCTGGTTCGGCGACTTTGGCGCGAGTCGCCTTCTCCATGACTTTGGACTTTTTCGCTTTATCATTCATAATTTTTTCCTTTTAAAATTAATGTGTTAATGGAAAAAGAAAAGCCGACCCCAAACCTGAGATCGGCTTCTCCCCTACCTTCTCGCATGTTTGACACTTTCGTTTAAACCATAATGATCACCTCCCTTGGGGCTCTGCCCTATTGCTTAGTGGGTCTGATGGGACTCCACACCAGGAGCCGGTGGGAGTTGCACTCCTTGGTCTTCTCCCGCATCGGATCTGAGGCAAAGCCCCTTCCAGAAGCGGATCCCATCGTTTTTCCCCTGTATGTAACCCTTCTGTTTCATGTACTGGCCGAGTGTTTTCTTGGTCAGCACATCCCCTTCGTTCTCCTCCGCCCACGACTTGTAAGCCTCGTAGAGCTTCTTGATTGGGACCCGGGCCTCCTGCTCGTGCCTGCAGCAGTCATTGACAAAATCCGTGATCTTGTCGGTCTCCTCCCGGTATTCACGGAGAGCCGATAAAGAGGTGTCGGGCATACCCAAACCACTTCGTTGCCATTCGAGGCAGCCCTGAACCGCCCAGGCGAGAATTCCGGGCAGCTCTTTTGCGAGCTTGCCAATTAGTGCCCGGTCCATTTCGTCGTCCTTGATTATTACGTTGAAAGGAATCAGGCGGAGCCTCCGCCAAATGCCATAATCCACTCCCCTGATCTCCGGCTTGTGATTGACTGCCATGAAAAGTTTGAAGGTCGGTCGGTGTTCGAAGTACTCTTGAAAGAGGAACCTCGATGTGATGGGATCGCCGCCCGTCAGTTGCTTGACAAGCGCCTCATCAAGTTTTTTTCCCATTCCGATCTCCACGGCCGAGACGAGCCGAGCGCCGCTCAGCCTCGCGAGATCGTTCCGTATGGCCATGTTGTTCATAAGAAGCGTGCACGAGGGGGTATGCCTCGCATAGTCCCCCAACATCACTCGAATCGTTTCGAGCACGGTGGATTTCCCATTGGCCCCGAACCCTGAAAAGATAAAGAGGCATTGCTCATCGACGCGCCCTGACAAAGCGTAACCGATAACTTTCTGTAAATAGGAAACCATGGCATCGTCGTTTGCCATGATTTTTTTCAAAACAGTCAACCAGATCGGGCATTCTGCTTTTTCGTCATAAAGCACAGGGACCATCCTTGTAATCAGGTCCCTCCGCGAGTGAGGAAGCAACCGCCCGGTCTCCAGGTCAATCGTGCCGTTCAAGCAGTTAAGAAGCATCGGGTTCGAGTCAAGCTGTGTTTGTGTAACCTGGAACCCTTCTGCCGTCCGAGCAAGCCGTTCGGCGGCATTGATCTTGCCATAGGCTTGCGACTTCCGGGCATGAGCCTTGATTTCCTCTATTAATGATGCATCGCCCTCGGCGTACTTGACCTCCTCAATAATCATTTTCATCGTTTTCTGTATTCTGCGATGGATCTCTCCGTTCACGTCGATCTGCCATCGCATTCCGTTCCAAAACAGCCAGCGATTTATTTCCTTGCAGTAAAGGACGCCATCCTTTTCCCGCTCAAAGAACCGCTCTGCATTTCCCATGTCCGTCAATGGTTTGATTTCTGTCATAAGCATTCTCCGTTAAAAAAATATCGTGTTCATATTAATGTGTCCCGTACCGCCCGTTCGTTCCGTTGCCTGCATAGCCGTAATGAAACTACGGATCGGTTGGCACAAAAAAAGCCAACCCCCTGTGTGAGATTGGCTAATTCGCGTCTATCCTGCGTCCTTGGATCTTTTGTTTAAGTCATGATGAACACCTCCTTATCTCGGCCGATGAATACATTTCATATTTTTCACATGACCAATCGCGGTCCATGTCTGCTGCTGGCTCCCGAAGGCCTTGCGGAGCTCTGGGTCACAGTAATTTCTGATCCGGAATTCCGTTCGAGCATCGAGACATGCAAGAATCCTCTTTGAATCCACAGTATATTGAGCCAAAAGACTAATGAAACGCGCTATCGAAACTCCCCCTTGTGGTGCGATGAAAGTGTTTGGTAGCAGTCTGGCATTCTGAAGCCATAGAAAGAAAGCGGCTGGCACGATCAGGTGAGTTCTAAATTTCTTTAATGCCGGGGCCGTCATTCCTTTCGCCAAACGGCATGCATCGTCATCATGCCTGAAAATGCCATATCCTCCTTCTATGAACCTGCTACAGAAAAAATCAAAAACTAGAACAAGCATTTTCCTTTCATCTTTGCTAAATCCACCATCATCGATGAGAGTTTGGACCTTCTTGATCATCTTGAGTACTTCCGCTGTAAGGGGTTTTCGAGTACCTAGTGGCCCCGTTCCATGTTTTATCATTGCCTTTCTCCTTCTATTTCCTCCTGTGCAGATTTGAATTTCCGGCCTCCCTTCTTGCTCATTTACCCAGTTAGATCTGGTGTCTTGAGCAACGCGGCGAGGTCTTGTCAATTACTGGCCGCATCATAGCAGTAGAGGCGGGGAGCAAAGGTCGGAATATCGTATCTATAAAAGACAGAATATTTATAATTAGCGTTACGAGAAATATTGTTTTTGGAAGGCCTTAGCAGGAAGGAACAAAGTTTCTTGTGAGGAGGATGTTAGGATGGGTTATGGCTCTGTGGAGAAGAGGACCGCGGTTCGTTTTATAATTTTTTGCTTTTCTTGGATGCGTAGTGATCTTCAATCACTTCCATGGCGGTTTTATTTTTCTCAATCAGTTTCGGGCAACGTACGCCCTTAAGATGGTAAAGCTCGCAGGCTTCACAATCTTCTTGGTAGATGCGGTAGCCGGGAGGTACTCCCGGGTCACCAAAATCTATTTCTGTATTTCCTATTTTCTTGCTAATCCAGGCATTCTGGCGGTCCCGACATTTATATCGACCCGGGTCTTTTTCACGAAAATGCATGCTCCTGCAATTACTGCGGCGGCAGAATCCGGCATCTCTCTTTCTCCCCGTGATTTCCATATAGAGTTTCCGACACCTCGAATATCCGCATGCTTTGATATGCTGAAAGCCGCCGAACAGATGTCGGTATTTCACGAACACGTATCGGACTAGATCAATGAAATCGTCCGTGCGTGTATCCATGCAGGGCGTTGGGATCTGGATCACGGGTGAGGGTTGCCTAGTAAAAAGAAGATCGACTAGTTCGGAGCGATGTTGTTGCTTGACCACTGATGGATCATCGATTTGATAGTATAGCGGCAAAACGTGAAATACCTGTGCATAATCCGGAGCATTTTCCAGCTGAGAATCGAATTTGGCATTAACAAAAGAACCACGCGTAATAACCACTTCAGGCTTGCCGTCTTGCCTGCTCTTTGTCTTTGGTTTGGTCCATTTCGTAGTTCTGGTGATGCCGTCATCGTCAGGGGAGACAGAGAATGAATAGTTGATCTTAACAATCTTGAAGAATTCCATGCTCGCATATTCAGATTGGAAAGCGCTCATGACCTTGATGAAAAGTGCTAGTTGCTTCTCGGGCAGATGAAGGTGCCCCCCTCCTGCTAAATCTCCAAGATAGAAATGCATGCGGTTGTCTTGTCTGTTGAAATTTATAAATTTGAAGCCGGGGAGCACGAGGTAACAGATTCTGGAAATCTCTTGAATGACAGGGGTGTTAAACCATTTCTTTTTTTCAATGTCTCGCAGAAGATAGTAGAGCGCCAACAGCTCAATCATGGCCGCTCGAACATTCTTTTCCTCGGGAGTTAGGCTTCTTCCCATAATTCAATGTCCAGAATGTTTTTTTAGATAATATTCTCGTAACGATAAAAGTCAATATAAATAATACATATTGTTACGATATCAGAATAGCTGGAGCGCTTGTCTATGGTAAGTGACAGACATGGACAGCAGGTACTTATCAATAAACGATCTCTCAGCCTACCTCGGCATCAAGCCCAAGACCATCTACGCCAAGGTCAAGGAGATTCCCCACTACAAGGTCGGCCGCCTGATCCGGTTCAGGAAGGACGAAGTAGACGCCTGGATGATGAAGCATAGGGTTGGCGAGGGGGAGAATGACCAGGACGAGAAACAGGGGCATGGGAGTTCTACCCCTACCACGGATCCCGCCCTAGAGTCCCCCAGAACCCGCAGATCAAGAAAAAGAAGAAGTCCCATCACAGACATCGACCGAATGATCTCTAAGGCCATTGACCAGGTCAAGGTGGGAGGCTATACTGCTTCCCACGGGAAATCAGACCAAGTCAAGGGCTCCGGAAAGGAGGTCTGACATGGGACTCTACAAGAGGGGCTCGGTCTGGTGGATGAGTTTTGTAGACCCGAACACGGGTGAACAGGTAAGACGTTCCACAGAAACTGAGAATAAAGAACAGGCAAAACGGATCTTTGACAAGGTAAAAGGGCAGGTCGCTGAAGGGAAATGGTTCGAGCGGCTTCCGGGGCAGGATTACACCTTCAAGGAAGCGATGGACAAGTACTTGACAGGATACTCCCAGAGGAGCAAGGCTACAAGCTCTCATATACGCGATCAATGTGGAGCCAAGCATCTGCTGCCGGTTTTTGGAGAATGTGTTCTAGCCGACATCGGTCCTTCCATCATTTCCGAGTACAAGGTGAAAAGAAGGGAGGATGGCGCTTCCGCCCAGACCGTTAATTTGGAGCTCTCCCTCATGAGCCATGTATTTACCATCGCCATGAAAGAGTGGGAATGGGTCAAGGAAAATCCTGTCAGAATGGTGTCCAGAGAGAGAAAGGACCGGTCAAAGGAAAGGTGGCTGACCCTTGAGGAAGAGGGGAGGCTATTGAAGGAATCTCCGCCATGGCTCCAAGACATTATCACCTTTGCAATTCACACGGGGTTCCGCCAAAGCGAGATCCTGGATATGCAGTGGTCGCAAGTCGACTTAGGGAGACGGACCATCACAATCATGGAACAGAAGAACCGGGGTGTGGATACCCTTCCAGTGGACGAGACGGTTGTGAGAATCCTTACCAGGAGAAAAGGCCGCCCTGGATGCAAAGAAACCGATCACGTATTTCCTAACGGCAACAATAATAGGCTCAACAACCGGAACCTGTTGAGAGCCTTTTACTCAGCCATGAAGAAAGCCGGTATTCAGGACTTTCGGTTCCATGATCTTCGCCATACATTTGCAACTCGGTTGGTTCAGAGCGGCGTGGATCTCTACACTGTGCAGAAGCTTGGAAGGTGGAAAGACGCAGCGATGGTAATGCGGTACGCCCATCATAATCCCGAAAGCCTGCGCCGTGGCATTCAGGTGATGGATGGGTTGAGGCCAGAATCTATCACAAATCTATCACAATCGCCTAAAAAAAGGGGTCACAAACCCTATCTCAGGCTTGTAACCCCTTGAATTTTATGGCGGGCGATCTGGGGCTCGAACCCAGGACCTTTGGTTCCGGAGACCAACGCTCTATCCTGCTGAGCTAACCGCCCGCGTCCTGTCGTGTGCCGGCAAATGGAAACCGGGTCGGACCGGTGAACT
>Ga0255344_1000462_pt1 | contig 64464 bp, 59 predicted proteins | sample wastewater_treat_5_FD_192414 | JGI IMG/M metagenome (GOLD analysis project Ga0255344, IMG submission 192414) | Wastewater microbial communities from Lulu Island WWTP, Vancouver, Canada - plant18 | ecosystem: Engineered > WWTP > Wastewater > Unclassified | place: Canada: Vancouver, British...
CTTTAAGTAAAATTGGTATAGATGGTTTAATAATTACTAGTTTTGCTTATTTAGATTTAGTAAATAAATATGCGAAGAATGTAGAAAAGCATATTAGTACTCAAAGTTCAGTAATTAATAGTGATGCAATTAAGTTTTATGAAAATTTAGGGGCTGAACGTATAGTTTTGGGCCGTGAACTTAATTTAGATGAGATAAAAGCAATTAAAGAAAAAACTAATTCAAAATTAGAAGTATTTATTCATGGGGGAATGTGTGCTGGTTTAAGCGGTAGATGTATTTTAAGTAATTATATGGCTGACCGTGATGCTAATCGTGGAGGATGTGCTCATTCTTGTAGGTGGAATTACTTACTAAAGTTAGAATCTGGAAAGCTTCATGACTTTACAATGGGGTCTAAAGACTTAAGCGCTTTAAGTTTAATACCAAAAATGATTGATCTTGGTATTGATTCATTAAAAATAGAAGGAAGGATGAAATCAGTTTACTATATTGCATCAATTACAAGAATCTATCGTGCTTTAATTGATGAATATTTAGAAACAGGTAAAATTGCAGACTTTAAGATTTATGAAGAAGAATTAAGAAGTGTTGAAAGTAGAGAAACGGCTACAGGCTTTTTAGAAGGGGATATTGAGTCTAATGAGCAATATTTTGATCCTAAGTTAGAAAATACACCTAAGAATTTCTTAGGTAAAGTTTTAGATTTTGACCCTAAAACTAATATAGTAACCTTAGAACAAAGAAACAATTTTAAAATAGGTGATGAAGTTGAGTTTATTTCACCATTTAAAAAAGCAATTAGCTTTGTAATTGAAGAGATGGAAAATAGTGATGGTGAAAAAATTGAAGTTGCACCACACCCACTAGAAATTATTACTTTTAAAGTTCCTTTTAAGTTAGAAGAAGGAACTTTAATGAGAAAAAAATAATGCTGGTAAAAAGTTAATAAATTTGATATAATAGAAACAATATATATAGGAGGCTTTAATGAAACATAAATTAACAGAACAAGGTTTAGAAAACTTTAAAAATGAATTAGATAATTTGAAAAATATAGAAAGACCTAGAATTATTCAAGCTATCGCTGATGCTAGAGCTCAAGGAGATTTATCAGAAAATGCAGATTATGATGTTGCAAGAAATGAACAATCTCGTGTTGAGGCTAGAATTGTAGAGTTAGAAGAAATAGTGAAGAATGCAGTTATTATTGATTCTTCAAATGCAGACAATTTAGGTAAACAAATTACAATTAGAATTTATAAAAATGCTAAACAAATGAAAGATTTAGAATTTACTTTTACTTTAGTGAGCAGTAATTTAGAATCATCAATGGAACCAGGTGCTATGAAAGTTTCTGCTGAAGCGCCAATTGGTAAAGCTGTTTTAGGTGCTAGAATTGGTGATGAAAAATTTGTAAAGACTGAAGCAAATTCTGAACAAAAAATAAAAATAATAAATATAAAATAGGAGGATTAAAGATGAAAAAGTACACGCCAAAATTAGATCCAGGATTTCGCCCAATTGGGGTTGAATTAGATGATTATGTAGCGAGAGCCAAAAAGGCTGGAAAACACGAAATTACTATTTGTGTTGAGAGAAATGATGGTTATAATTATATTTATAAAGTACCTGCTTTTAAAGATAATACAGGCCATGATGAAGAAACAATTTTACTATTAGAAAGAGTTGTAAAGACATTACTTTGGTTAAGTGGTGGATACAAAGTTATTATTAATGGATCAAAAGTTTTAGCTGAAGAACTAGCTAAACAATATTCATATGGTGGTAAAAGAGATTTCGATACTCATTTTATGGAAAGAGTTTACGAACAAAAATTTGAAGTTCGTTATGAAAGATGCAAACGCAAGCTTGTAGAGCATAAAGAAGTTATCGAAGTTCAAGGTGATTTATCTGGTCATCGTATTGGTTTTGATGCAGGTGGATCTGATCGTAAAGTTTCTGCAGTTATTGATGGTAAAACTGTGTTTGCAACTGAAACAGTGTGGAATCCAAAAACTAACTCTAATCCTCAGTATCACTATGACGGTATCGTAGACTCATTTAATCAAGCTAAAAAACACTTAAATGGAAGAGTAGATGCAGTTGGTATTTCAAGTGCTGGTATTTATATTAATAAAAAAGCAATGGTGGCATCACTTTTCATTCAAGTTGGTGAAGAAGACTTTAAAAAGCATGTGAAAGATATTTATATTAGAGCTGTTAAAGATACTTTTGGTGATATTCCATTTACAGTAGCTAACGATGGTGACGTAGCTGCTCTTGCAGGTGCTCGCGGGCTAAAAGATAATGGTGTATTAGGTATTGCCATGGGAACTAGTGAAGCTGTAGGTTATGTTGACTTAAATGGTAACTTAAGAGGTTATTTATCAGAGTTAGCATTTGTTCCTGTTGACTTAAATCCTAAGGCTATGGTTGACGAATGGAGTGGAGACTATGGCTGTGGTGTTAAATATTTTTCTCAAGATGGTGTTATTAAATTAGCTGAAGATAACGGCTTTAAATTTGAAAAGGGATTAACACCAGCGCAAAAACTTAAAGTTATTCAAAAATTAAATGATGAAGGAGATGAGTTTGCAGCGCAAATCTTCACTGATATCGGTATTTATTTAGCTTATACACTAGCTTATTATGCGAAGTTCTATGAGATTAAACACGTATTACTTATGGGAAGAGTTGTAAGTGGTAAAGGTGGCGAACAAATTACTAATACTTGCAATAAAGTATTTAAAGAAGAATATCCACATCTTGCTCATATTACTGTTGCATTACCAGATGAAGCTACAAGAAGAGTAGGTCAATCAGAAACTGCTGCAAGTATGCCTAGTACTAAATAATGAGTGTTTATATTCCAAAAAACTATAAAAGTAAACTTTCTTTAATTGAAACGCAAAAAGCAATTAAAGATGCTAAAGATATTTTTGAAAGAAAGCTAGCAGAGAACTTAAATCTTTTAAGAGTTTCTGCCCCATTGTTTGTTTATCCAGAGACTGGATTAAATGATAATTTAAGTGGAGTAGAACGCCCAGTAAGTTTTGAGATGAAATCAAATGGCAGAAAAGTTGAGATTGTTCAATCACTAGCAAAATGGAAAAGAGTTGCCTTAAAAAAATATAATATTCCTTTAGATCAAGGACTTTATACTGATATGAATGCGATTAGGAAAGATGAAGACTTAGACAACTTACATTCTATTTATGTTGACCAATGGGACTGGGAAAAGGCCGTTTCTAAAGATAAAAGAACTAAAGAATACTTAGAAGAGACAGTTGAGTTAATTATTAAAGCATTAAAAGAAACTTATCAAGTTTTAAACAAAAAATATGGTTTAGTAAATAAATCTTTAGAAGCTGATTTATGCTTTATTTCTAGTAATGAACTATATAATAAGTATCCAAAACTTAGTCCAAAGGAAAGAGAAAATGCAATTTGTAAGGAAAAGAAATTAGTTTTCTTATCGCAAATCGGTAAAACTTTGGATAATGGAGAAACTCATGATTTAAGAGCTCCTGATTATGATGATTGGGACTTAAATGGCGATATTCTTATTTGGAGTGATGAGCTTAATATGGCGATTGAATTATCTTCAATGGGAATTAGAGTAGATGAGGAAAGTCTTTTAAAGCAATTAAAAAAGAGTAAAGCTATGGAAAGATTGGAACTTCCTTATCACCAAGCTGTTTTAAAGAAAGAACTTCCATATTGTATTGGTGGAGGTATTGGTCAATCTCGTCTTTGCTTGATTTTACTTAATAAAATTCATATTGGGGAAGTTCAAGCATCACTTTGGGATGATGAAGATCTAAGGATTTTAGAAAAAAATAAAATTAATATCTTATAATAAAAAGCCATTAATGGCTTTTTATTTTTACTTTTTAAGTAAAATATGGTAAAATATTGCAAGAGGTAAAAAGATGGGTAAAGTTTATAAGTATCTACCAATGGCATATTATAAAACTATTTATGATATTGGTTATGAAAAATATTATCAATATGGTAAAAGATATATTTTGTTTGATCTAGATAATACTCTAGCATCTTACGATCAAGCAACTTGTGATGCGAATGTTTTAAAGCTCTTGGATAAAGTTCGCTCTTTGGGCTATATTATTTTAATAGTTTCTAATAACTCGAAAGAAAGAGTTGATAAATTTATTGAACCTATTAATTGTTTATCTGTTCCGAGAGCGATGAAACCATTGAAGAAAGGATTTAAAAAGGCTTTAAAATTGCTTAATCTTACTAATGCAAGTGAAGTAATGCTTGTAGGGGATCAAATAATGACCGATGTTTATGGAGCACGTAAACTAGAAATTGACACAATTTTGGTAAAACCGATTAAAAAATCCAATGAAAATTGGTATACTAAATTTAATCGCTGGCGTGAGCAAAGATTATATAAACGCATTAAAAAGAAATACCCACATGTTTATGAAGAACTGAAAGAGTTGATAAATTGATTAAAATAGACAAAATTAAAGAACAACTTAAAAAAAGACTAAATGAAAAAGATGATGATCGCTATTTACATTCTTTAAGAACAGTTGAGATGGCTGAAAGAATAGTTCTTAAAAATAAAATTGATATAGATTTAGAAAAAGTTAAATTAACTGCTTTAATTCATGATTATTGTAAGAATGTAAGTAAAGATGAATTTTTAGGAATAATTGAAAAACACAATTTAGATTTGGATTTTTATAAAAAAACTAACTTTAAGATTTGGCATGCGCTTTTAGCTCCTTATATTATAGAAGAAGAGTTGGGAATTAAAGATAAAGAGATTTTAAATGCTATCAAATATCATACAACTGGTTATGAAAAGATGAGCGATTTAGATTTTATTATTTACTTAGCTGACTTAACAGAAAAGGGAAGAACTTTCCCAGAAGCAAATATGCTAAGAGATTTAGCCTATTTAGATTTTAAGAAAGCAGCTGTACTTACATGTTATTACCAAATGAAGGTATTAGAAAATTGGAAAACTGAAATACATCTCTATTCACTAGCGATGTATAATAATTATAAATATTTACTTAAGGAGGACAATTTGGAAAATTTAGTAAAAGTAAAAGACATTTTAGAAGGAATTAAATTACAAAATATTAAAATATATGATGTTAGAAGGTCAACACCTTTATATGATTATGCAATAGTAGCAACTGCATCTTCTTCAAGACAAATGCAAGCTGTACCGCTTCATTTAAAGAAGGAAGCTAGTTTAGAAATTCGTGGTGTTGAGGGTCCTGGTGATTCTTCTTGGGTATTAATTGATTTAAACTCAATTATTGTTCATGTTTTTTCTAAAGATCAAAGAGAATTATATGCTTTGGATCAAATTTGGGAAGATTTACCAAAATTACTTGAAAAAGAGGTGAAGTAATGAAGTGTACTATTGGTGTTGATATTGGTGGAACTGATATTAAACTAGGAAAATTCTACGGAGATGAGTTAGTAAAAGAAAATAGAATTGGTACAAACAAAGTTGAAAAAGGTAAATATATTTTAGATGATGTTTTTAAAGCTGTAGATGAACTGTTAGGAAATGATGAACTTGAAGGTATTGGTTTAGGTATTCCAGGGCCAGTAGTAGATGGTCATATTTTAGGCTGTGAAAACCTAGGCTGGGGACGTTTTGATATTACTTCAATAATCAAAGATAAATATCCTAATGTAAAGATAAAAGTTCTAAATGATGCAAATGCTGCTACAATAGGCGAATGGGCTTATGGTGGAGGGAAAAAATATTCTAGCTTTGTTTTAGTAACTTTAGGTACTGGAGTTGGCGGTGGAGTAATGATTGGAAATCACTTAGTTGAAGGTGTATCTGGTTCTGCTGGTGAAATAGGGCATTTAAAGGTAAATGTTGGGAACATGAGAAAATGTGCTTGTGGCTTATTTGACTGCTTAGAACAATATGCATCAGCTACAGGTGTAGTTATTACCGCTAATGAATTACGTATAGGTAGAAATACGAAGATAAATGATTATAGTGATGAAGAGATTACTTCTAAGTTAATTTTTGATCTTGCAAAAGATGGAGATGAAGTAGCTTTAGAAGTGGTAGATGAGATGATTCATAAACTTGCTTTAGGTTTATCGATTGTAGCTAGTGTTATTAACCCTGAAGCTTTTGTAATTGGCGGCGGAGTAAGTAAGGCTGGACAGTTTTTGATTGATAAATTAGAAAAAAAATTCTATAGCTATGCTTTCTATACTATTGAAAATACAGATTTCAAACTTGCAGAACTTGGAAATAGAGCTGGTATTTATGGTGCAAGTTACGCTGTTAGACATCAAGAGGTATAAAATTGGAAATTAAGACATTAACTGAATATGGCGTCTACAATTGGGATAACAAAGCTTATTTAATTATTAATAAATGTGAATCAATTTTAATAGAGCCTGTTATTCCCTATGAAGATGTGAAAGGCTATAATTTGCAAGCTGTCTTAATAACTCATTGCCACTATGATCACATATCCTTTTTAGATACTTATCTAAATAAAGGCTTAAAGTTTATTATGAGTGAAAAAACTTTTAAATATTTAAAAGATCCAACAATTAATGCTTCAAGAGGGAATTTAGAAGAAGAAATAGTGATAGATTTAGGTAGTGAAGATTTGTTTTTAATTGATAAAGATTTAGAGTTTTCTCTAATTGGACTAAAGGTCCAGGCTATTTTAACTCCAGGTCACACTAAAGATTCAACATCCTATTTAATTGAGAAGAACTTGTTTTCTGGTGATTTCTTGTTTAAAAGATCAATTGGGAGAATGGATCTTGCTTCTGGTTCTGAAAGTGATATGAAAAAAAGTATTAATAAAATTGTAACTTATGATATTGAAACTATTTATCCTGGTCATGGAAGAGATACAAGTTTAGATTATGAATTAAGAAATAATTCATTTATCAAAAGGTTTTTGAATGATTAAAGATTTATTGATAGAAAAACAAGATTTAAAATATAAAGATTTCACAATCAAACTATTAAACGATGATAGTGTTGAAGTTATTGGTGTAAGAGCAAAAGATATTAGAGATATTGCGAAGAAGGTTGATTTGTCTATTTTAGATGAAAAGACTAATATTTATGAAATTAGACTAATTAAAGCTTTATTGATAGCTAGGTCTAAAAAAACATTTAAAGAAAAGCTTGAATTATTAAACAAATTTATCAAACAACAAGAAATAACTAATTGGGCGATAACTGACACACTAGCAAGTGCTTTTAAGGATTTCAAAAAGAATTTAAGTGATGGAATGAAATACATAAAAGAGTTGCTTGTAAATGATGATCCATTTGTTGTGAGATTAGGGATAGTTTTTCTAAAATGTTATTATTGCAATGATAAATATTATAAAGAAGCAGTAGAATTAATTATGAATGTTAATATAGAACACTACTATGTGAAAATGGCTAAAGCTTGGGCTTTATGTGAATTTTATATTTATAATAAAGAAACTAAAAACTATTTTAAGAATTTAGATCAAGAAACTTATAAAATGACTAAACAGAAAATTAGAGATTCATTTAGAATTTCTAAAGAAGATAAAAAAATACCTATTTAATATAGGTATTTTTTATTGTAAACGATTTTCTTTAAAATAATTAGCACTTAACACTTGACATTGCTAATTATTGTGGTATAATATAATTAGTAATAAAAAGGAGGAGGAAATGCTTGAAGGAAGATTAAGAGAAGTATTAAAAGCGATTGTGGAAGAATATGTAAGAACTAATGAACCAGTTGGATCAGTTTCTTTAATTAACAATGAAAAATATGATCTTGACGTTTCTAGTGCTACAATTCGTAATGATATGGCATTATTAGAAAATATGGGTTTAATTATGAAGACTCATACTTCAAGTGGTCGTGTTCCATCTGAGGCCGGATATCGTGAATATGTAAGTAATTTACTAGAAGATGAACAGAATTTAAGACTGGATTCATTTCCTTTATTAGATGAGATTTTTTCTAGAAGTTATATTACTAGAGAAAATGCTTTAAGTGAAAGTTTAAATATTGTAACTAGTCTAACTGACTATGCAACTATGGCTTTAGGAAATCAAGGTTATAACAGTAAAATTAAGAAGTTAAGTATTATTAGAATTAGTTCTGATGTTGCTGTAATTTTAATGGTAACTGATAAAGGACATGTTGAAAGCAGAAAGATTAAGATTCCTGATGGTTTAAGTTATCAAGAATTAGAAAAAGTTATTAACTATTTAGATTATACTTTAAAAGATGCACCAATTTGGAAGATTGATCAAGTGTTAAGAGAAGAAACTTCCAAAGAAAGTTTGGAATATTATTTAGATTACTATGATGAAGTAATTTCTAGTTTCGTTCAAGTATTTACGAATATGGCTCAGGATAGTTATTATTTTAAAGGAAGAATGCAGATTTTAAATCAACCTGAGTTTAGTGATGTAGCTAAAGCAAAATCATTAATTGATTTAATTGAAAGTGGAGAAATATTTCAAGATATATCGATAGATAATGAAGGTTTAAGTGTAACTATTGGTAGGGAAAATAAAATTAAAGCAATGCAAGATTGTACAATAATTTCTATTCCTTATGAAACAAGTAGTGGGGAATTAGGTGCTATTGCCGTTTTAGGACCTACAAGAATGGAATATCATAAAGTAATTAGTTTACTTGAATATATCGCAAGAAATATTGAGAAAATTAAGTGAGGTGAATAATGAATAATCGTTATCGTGAAGAAGAAAGATTAGAAGAAGAACAAAATCAAAAGAATAAGAAAAAAGAAAAGACGATTGAAGTAAAAACTAAAAAAGAAGAAAAGAAAGCTAAGAAAAAAGAAGAAGAACAAGCTGAAGATTTAGAAATTTTAGAATTAAGAGCAGAAGTTGCAAAATTAAGTGATTTATATTTAAGAACTTTAGCTGAAGCTGAGAACTTTAAGAAAAGAATTAATGATGAAAGAATGAGAGAAAGAAAATATGCTAGTCAATCTTTACTTGAAAGATTAGTAAATGTTACTGATATCTTTGATAAAGCAGTTAATTCTAATGTAGATGATGAAAAGGTAAAAAACTTTTTAATAGGCTTTCAAATGATTAATAAAAACTTACAAGATCTTTTAGAAGATGAAGGTGTTACGAAGATAAAAGCTAAAGGGGAAGTTTTTGATCCAAAAGTGCACCATGCAGTAGAAACTGTAGTAGATTTAGAACAAGATGATAATATTATTGTTCAAGAAAGACAAACAGGCTACTACTATAAAGATAGGATTTTAAGACCATCTTTAGTTGTAGTAAATAAAATAAATGAAAATAATAAGGAGGAGATAGAAAATGAGTAAAATTATTGGAATTGATTTAGGGACAACAAATTCATGTGTTGCCGTAATGGAAGGAAATGAACCAAAAGTAATTACAAACGCTGAAGGTTCAAGGACTACACCATCTGTAGTCGCATTTAAAGATGGAGCAATCCAAGTTGGAACGATTGCTAAAAGACAAGTAGTTACTAACCCAGAAACTATTAGTTCAGTTAAAAGAGATATGGGTACAAATAAGAAATATAGAGCTAATGGCAAAGAATACACGCCACAAGAAATTTCGGCGATGATCTTACAAAACTTAAAGGCAACTGCTGAAGCTTATTTAGGGGAAAAAGTTACAGATGCAGTTATTACAGTGCCAGCTTATTTTAATGATGCCCAAAGACAAGCTACTAAAGATGCAGGTACAATTGCTGGTTTAAATGTTAAGAGAATTATTAACGAGCCAACTGCTGCTGCACTTGCTTATGGATTTGGTAAGAATGAACATGAACATAATATTTTAGTATTTGACTTAGGTGGGGGTACTTTTGACGTATCAATTTTATCTTTAGCTGATGGTACTTTTGAAGTTATTTCTACATCAGGAAACAATAGACTTGGTGGAGATGATTTTGACCAAAGAATCGTTGATTGGGTTGTAGAAGAATTTAGGAAAGAAACTACAGTAGATTTATCAAAAGATAAAATGGCAATGCAAAGAGTAAGAGAAGCAGCTGAAAAAGCTAAAATTGAATTAAGTGGAATTTTAAAAACTGATATTAGCTTGCCATTTATTACTATGGATAGCAATAACACTCCACTACACTTAAATTTATCAATTACTAGAGCTAAGTTTGATGATTTAACTAAAGATTTAGTTGAAGCAACACTAGTTCCTGTAAGACGTGCTTTAAGTGATGCGAAGATGACTTCAAAGGATATTCAAGAAGTATTGTTAGTTGGTGGATCTACAAGAATTCCAGCTGTTCAAGAAACAGTTAAAAAGGAACTTGGAAAAGAACCTAACAAGAGTGTAAACCCAGATGAAGTTGTAGCTATGGGTGCTGCAATTCAAGGTGGGGTATTATCAGATCATGTAAAGGATGTTCTATTATTAGACGTTACTCCTTTATCACTTGGTATTGAAACTTTAGGGGGCGTATTTACTAAATTAATTGAAAGAAATACAACTATCCCAACATCTAAATCACAAGTGTTCTCTACAGCTGCAGATAATCAACCAGCAGTAGATATTCACGTTCTTCAAGGTGAACGTCCAATGGCTGCAAATAACAAGACATTAGGCCGTTTCCAACTTGGAAATATTCCACTAGCACCTAGAGGAGTTCCTCAAATCGAAGTATCATTTGATATTGATGCTAATGGTATAGTAAGCGTAAGTGCTAAAGATTTAGGTACTGGTAAGAGCCAATCAATCACAATCAAGAGCAGTGAAAGCTTATCAAAAGCTGACATTGACCGTATGATTAAAGAAGCACAAGAACATGAAGAAGAAGATAAGAAGCGTAAAGAAAAAGTAGACTTACACAATGAATGTGAAAATATAATTTTTGCAGCTGAAAAATCAATTAAAGATTTAGGCGATGAAGTTAATGAATCTGAAAAGCAAGATGTAGAAGCAAAAATTAAAGATCTAAAAGATGCACTTAATGGTGATGATATTGATTTAATTAATTCTAAAAAAGAAGAATTACTTAAAGCAAGCCAAAATATAGCAGTTAAAGCCTATGAAAAAGCTGCTAAAGAAAAGGAAGCAAAAGAGAAAAAAGACGAAACAGTAGAAGCTGATGACGTAGTAGATGCAGATTTTACTGAACACAAATAGTAAAAAACGAGGTAAGGTATGGCTAAAAGAGATTATTATGAAGTATTAGGAATCAAGAAAGATGCTAATCAAGATGAAATAAAAAAAGCCTATCGTGAGATGGCTAAAAAATATCATCCTGATGTAAGTAAAGACCCTAATGCAACAGAAAAGTTCAAAGAAATACAAGAAGCATATGAAGTACTAAGTGATTCCCAAAAACGAGCTCAATATGATCAATTTGGCCATGCAGGTGCTAATCAAGGTTTTGGTGGTGGGGGATATACATATAGTGGTGGTTTCCCTAGTTTTGATGATATTATTAATGAGATGTTTGGGGGTATCTTTGGTGGATCTAGGTCTAACAGAGGTTCAAGGGCAAGAGTTGGCTCAGATATTAGAAAGCAAATTTCGATTACTTTTGAAGAGGCAGCTTTTGGTACTGAGAAAAACATCTCAATTACCAAACTAGATAACTGTAAGAAATGTAATGGCTTAGGGGCTGAAAGTAGTAAAGATATTAAAACTTGTCCTACTTGTAAAGGTAGTGGAAGGGTTGTTACAACACAAAGTAGTTTTTTTGGTACATTTCAAACAGAAACTACTTGTCCTACTTGTCAAGGAACAGGTAAAGTTATTACAAATAAATGTTCTGAGTGTAATGGTGCTGGAAGAGTTAGAACTACATCAACTATCAACGTTAAGATTCCAGCAGGAATTGATGATGGTCAAGGTTTAAGACTTTCTGGTTATGGTGAGGCTGGAACTAATGGTGGGGCTTATGGAGATTTATACATTTACGTAAGTGTTGGTAAACATGAAATCTTTACTCGCGATGGTTTAGATATCCTACTAGAAATGCCACTTACATTTAGTCAAGCTGCTTTAGGTGGAGAAATTGAAGTCCCAACAATCTATGGTACTGGTACTTTAAAAATACCAGCTGGAACACAAGCAGGAACTAAATTTAGAATTAGGGATAAAGGTATTAGAAGTGGTAGATCAAGCAAAATTGGCGATCAATGGGTTACAGTTAAACTAATTACTCCTACTAAATTAACAGCTGAACAAAAAGATTTATTTAAAAAACTTTCTAAAACTGATGAGTCTAATGATACTATTTTTGATAAAATAAGAAAATGGTTTAAAAAATAATTAGAATAATGCTTACCCAAAGGTAGGCATTTTTCTTGTTAGTTATCGATAGTTTATTAAAGAAAAATATGATATAATATATTAAGGTGATTTATGCAAAGATATTTTATAGACCAAGTTGTAAAGGCAAAAGAAATTAAAATTAAGGATTCTGATTACCACCATATTAAAAATGTAATGAGAATGGTTAAAGATGATTTAATTGAAATAGTTGATTTAGATGGTTTTATTTACTTAGGTAGAATTTTAGATTTTAATAATAAAGAAGTAACGATTGCGATTGAAGAAAAATTATTAGAAAATAACGAGTTGAATATAGAAGTTACACTTGCTTTAGGATTAGTAAATCGCAATAAAACTGAAGAAGTTTTACGTAGAGCTGTAGAACTTGGTGCTAATAAATTTCTATCAGTTAAACTTAAAAGAAGTGTTATAAAGCATATTGATGATAAACTTGACCGAAAGGAAAAGATTGTAAAGGAAGCTTCAGAACAATCAAAAAGATCAAAGCTAATGGCTATTGAAGAAACTAAAACTTTAAAAGAGTTAATTGAATATAGTAAAGATTATGATTTAAGAATTTGTTGCTATGAAGAAGCTGAAAAAAACACTAAAAGTTTAAAGGATTTATTAAAAGAAAAACATAAAAAAATCTTAGTCTTAACTGGTCCTGAAGGTGGATTTGAAGAATCTGAAATTGAAATCTTAAAAGCAAATGATTTTAAAATAGTTTCTTTAGGCAAAAGAATCTTAAGAGCTGAAACTGCACCACTTGCGATAATGGCAATTATAGCTTATGAAAGTGAGCAAAACTAATGAAAATTAACTATTATTCTTTAGGTTGCAAAGTAAACTTATATGAAACAGAAGCAGTTTTAAATGAGTTTATTGATAATGGTTTTAAATTAGTAAGTTTTAAAGAAAAAGCTGACGTTACGATAATTAATACTTGTACAGTTACTAATACTGCAGACCAAAAAACAAGACAAATGATTAATAAAGCTTTAAGAAACAAACCAAAAGTATTGGCGATTATGGGATGTTTTTCTGCTTTGGACTATATGGAAATTATTGATGATAATGTTACTCAAGTTATTATAGGTACAAGTGAGAGAAGCAAATTATACGATTATGTAATTAAAGCTTTAGAAGATAAAAAAAGTTTTATTAATATTAAAAAACCTTTAGAAATTGATGTTTATGAAGAGTTAAAGTTAAGTCGTTTTGTAGATAAGACGAGAGGATTTGTGAAGATTCAAGATGGTTGTAATAATTTTTGTAGCTATTGTAGGATACCATATGCAAGGGGCAAGTCTAGAAGTAGAGCTAAAGATAATGTAATCTCTGAAATTCAAGATTTAACTAATAATGGTGTTTATGAAATAGTTTTAACTGGTATTAATACTGGTAATTATGGTAAAGATTTAGATAATTATAGTTTTTCTAATCTTTTAGAAGAAATAGTTTTAAAAGTAAAAGGTTTAGGAAGATTACGAATCTCTTCAATTGAGGTTACTGAAATTACAGATGAGTTATTAACTGTAATTAGTAAATATCCAAAACATTTTTGTAATCATCTTCATATTCCACTTCAATCAGGAAGTGATTTAGTTTTAAAAGAAATGAATAGAAAATATGATACTAATTATTACTATGAAAAGATTATGAAAATTAGAAAATATTTTCCTCTAATTAACATTACTACTGATTTAATGGTAGGATTTTATAATGAAATAGATGAAGAATTTGAAAAAGTAAAAGAGTTTATTAAGAAAGTAGAGTTTGGTGAAATCCATGTTTTCCCTTATTCAAGGAGAAAAGGAACTATAGCTTATGATGCTAAAAAAGATCTAAAAGGTGATCTTAAGAAAGCTAGAGTTCAAGATGTATTAAAAATAAATAATGAATTAGCCTTAAAGTATCAAGAAAAATATTTGAATCAAGTTTTAGAAATAGTTATTGAGAAAAATGAAAAAGGTATTTGTTTTGGTCATACAAGTAATTACTTAAAAGTAGAGTTTAAAGATAAAAACGGTAAAGTTGGCTCACTTGTAAAGGTAAGACTTAGAGAGTTAGGCTATCCAATAGCGAAAGGAGAAGTAATTGAAGTTTAAGAGTTTGAAAATTAAAAATTATATTCAAGATGCTTTAGTTGATCTAAATTTTCAAGATTTAACGCCAATTCAAGAAGAAGTTATTCCTAAAGCTTTAGAGGGACAATCAATTGTTGGGAAGAGTCCTACTGGGACTGGTAAGACACATTGTTTTTTAATTCCTATAGCTAATGAAGTAAAACCAAATTTAAAGGAAGTTCAAGTTGTGATTATTGTTCCAACACGCGAACTTGGGCAACAAATCTATGATGAGTTAAAAAAGATAACTAGATATTCGCCAGAATATATTGATTTAAGACTATATGTAGGTGGTGGTAGAAGAGATGAAGAGATTAAAAGATTAGAACTATCACAACCACAAGTAGTTATTGGGACTATTGGAAAAATAGAAGACTTAGCATTTAATGAGAATCTATTAAAGATTTATACTGCTAATGTATTGGTAATTGATGAAGCAGATATGGTTTTTACACCTGAAGACATGACAAGAATTGATCAAATTTTTGGTCAGTTTAAAGAAAACATTCAGTCTTTAGTCTTTTCAGCTACAATAACTGATGAGTTAAGTAGGTTTATTGATAAGTATTTAAATAAATCAGTAAATGTTGATTTAAGTGGCAAGAAAATAAGTAAAGATTCAATTAAGCATGTTTTTATTAAAACTAAAAATAAAGATAAAAATAATCAATTATTAGAATTGTTTAAAATTATGAATCCATATTTAGTTTTACTTTTTGCTAATACTTTAGAAGAAGTTGATAATTTAAGTAACTTTTTAGGTACTAATGGTTATCCTAATGTGAAGTTAGATAGTTCTTTAAAACCAAGAGAAAGAAGAAATGTTCTTGCAAGAATTAAAAAAGGTGAATATCAATATGTTGTTGCAAGTGATTTAGCAGCTCGTGGTATGGATATTACGGGGGTTAGTTTAGTTGTAAATTATTCGCTACCTACTGATATTAAATATTATATTCACCGAAGCGGTAGAACAGCTAGGTTTAAAGATACAGGTAAAGTAATTTCTTTACTTGATTTTGATGATGAAAAGTATTTAGCTAGATTACATGGTCGTGGTTTAGATATTTATTTTGGGGAAATTGTAGAGGGGATGTTTAAGGAAACTAAATATCAAGAAAGAAAGAAAAATAAATATGATGAAGAAATTGAAGTTCTTCATGTAAAGTATCCACTGCCGCCAAAAGTTAAACCAAATTATCGTAAGCGTAGAAAAGAAAAAATTGCAAAAGAAACAAGACAGATCAAAAGAAAAAGAGTAGAAGATATTTATAAGAGGAAGGCTAAAAATGATTAAGATAGGATCTCACGTAAGTAATAAAGGCGATGAGATGTTAGTAGGATCAGTTTTAGAAGCTGTAAGCTATGATGCTAATTGTTTTATGGTTTATTTAGGAGCACCTCAAAACTCATATCGTAAAGATTTTGATAGTTTTAGAAATAAAGAATTTCATAAGTTATTAAAAGAGCATAAAATAAATATTGATGATTTAATCGTTCATGCGCCTTATATTATTAATATGGCTAATCCTGATTTAGAAAAAAGAGAGTTTGCTATTGATTTTCTAACAAGAGAACTTTTATTAATGGAAAACTTAGGATTTACAAAAATGGTAGTTCATCCTGGAAATTCCTTAGGTGATGATAATGCAATAAATTATTTAAAAGAATCATTAATTAAGATACTAGATAACACTAAAAATACAAATACGATGATTTTACTGGAAACAATGGCGGGAAAAGGAACAGAAATCGGGAGAAATTTCGAGGAACTTGCTTTTCTTTTAGAAGGATTGCCAGAAGAAAGAGTTAATGTTTGTTTTGATACTTGCCATACTTTTGATTCAGGTTATGATACTTTTAATGATTATGAGGGTGTATTAGAAAAATTTGATGAAATTATTGGTTTAGAACGTATTAAAGCTATTCACTTAAATGATTCAAAAAATCCTCTTGGATCACAAAAAGACCGACATGAAAATATCGGCTATGGTTACATTGGTTTTGAAACATTATTGAAATTTGTTTATGATTCAAGGTTTAAAGATATACCAAAGGTTTTAGAAACACCTTATATTGATGGTAAAGCGCCTTATAAGGAAGAAATAGAAATGATTAAAATGAAAAAGTTTAATCCTAAATTAAAAGGAGAGTCTTAAAACTCTCCTTTTATCATTTTATTTATTTCATTTTTTAATTCTTTTACAATGTTTTCGGCTTTGATTTTTCTAATTGCTTGACCTTTTTTGAATAAAAGTGCTTCACCTTTTCCGCCAGCAATACCAATATCAGCATCTTTAGCTTCAGCTGGTCCATTAACAGCACAGCCCATAATTGCAACAGTTAGTTTTACATTACCTAAAGTGTTAAGAAAAGATTCAATTTCTTTAGTAATTTCCATCATATTGTATTCAGTTCTCCCACAAGTAGGACAGCTAATTAGAACTGGTTTATTATATAAGCCTAATGAAGCTAAAATATCTTTAGCAACACCAATTTCTTCAACTGGGTCAGCTGTTAGAGAAACTCTAATAGTGTCGCCGATTCCTTCATAAAGTAGGATTCCAAGGCCAATACTTGATTTAATTGTTCCCATTTGTTTTGGGCCAGATTCAGTAATTCCAATATGTAATGGATAACTGTAGTTAGCATTTAATACTTTATATGCTTCAATTGTAGCTTCTAAATTAGTAGATTTAACTGATAAAATAATGTTATGAAAATGAAATGATTCTAGAATTCTAATACTTCTAATTGCACTTTCAATTAAAGCTTCTTTAGAGTTACCAAATTTTTCTGCTAGATCTTTTTCAATTGAACCAGAATTAATTCCTATTCTTATTGGAATATTATATTTCTTGCATTTTTCTACAATCTCACCAATTTCTTCTTTAGTACCAACATTTCCAGGATTGATTCTAATCTTATCAGCACCATTTTCTATTGCAAGTAAAGCAAGCTTATAATCAAACTGGATATCGGCTGCTAGGGGAATATGTATTTGTTTTTTTATTTCTTTTAAAGCAAGGGCATCTTCCTTAGAAGTAATAGCACATCTAATAAGTTCACAGCCTGCTTTTTCTAATGCTAGAATTTGACTAACAGTAGCATTGATATCACTAGTTTTAGTATTAGTCATGCTTTGAATTAAAATAGGACTATTACCACCAATTTCTTTATTACCAATAAAGATTTTTTTAGTTTTTCTCATTGTTAGTTTTCCTTTTTTTCTTATGCCTTTTTGGAGATCTGATTCTATTTTCTCTTAGGATATTGTAGATTGTAGAAGGGGCCATATCATAGCCAAATTCATCAATTAACATTTCTGCAAAATGACTAATTAGCATTCCTCTATTTTCTTTCTTACGATAAAGATCAACAATCTCTTTTCTTACCTCTTCGCTATAAGCAATAGGAGGACGATGGAATCTATTTTTATGGATTACACCATAATCTCCATAAGCATAAACTGCACTTTTTAAGTTTCTAACTTGACGTGTAGATATTTTTAAATATCGTGCTGCCCTTGGTCCATTATATTCTCCCATAATCGTTCTTCTAATGGCACGTAATTTTTTAGTTTCTTCTTTAGTTAATTTTCTTGGTTTTATCTCTACAACAGTACAATCACCAATAGTAGAAGTAAAAACATTGTATTTACTCATTTTATCACCTTTCATAAAAAAAGATATTGTTTCAATATCTTTATTTCTTTGTTTTCTCTTTATGTAATGTTTGTTGTCTACATCTAGGGCAGTATTTTTTCACTTCAAGACGATCAGGAGTGTTTTTTTTATTTTTTTCTGATAGATAATTTTCCTCTCCACAAACTGTACATCTTAAGATAAATGTTACTCTCATAATATCCTCCTGTTTATCTTTGATATTATACTATAAAAGTGCCTGAAAAGCAAGAATTATATTAATTATTTTTGGCTTTTTCAATTGCCTCTAATCTTTCTTTTAAGGCTTTTTCATATTTTCCTGTTTCTTTTGGATCATAATATTTTGCATCCTTAATTATATCAGGTAGGTATTGTTGCTTTACCCAAGCGCCTGGATAATCATGAGGATATAAATAACTCTTTTGGCTTGGATCAAAAGAATAAGTGTTTTTCAAATTAAGTGGAATTGGACCTGTTTTACCTTTTTCAACATCCTCAATCGCTTTACTAACTGCTAAATAAGCTGAGTTAGATTTTGGTGATAAAGCAAGGTCAATTACAATAACAGATAGTGGCAGTTTAGCCTCAGGCATCCCCAAATCTAAAGCTATTTCGCATGCTGCATGAACTTTTGGCCCAAGTCCTGGGTTTGCTAAGCCTATATCTTCATAACAAATTGCATAAAGCCTTCTAATTAAAGGAAGTAAATCATCAGCCATTAAGAGTCTTGCAAGATAATGAAGAGCTGCATTAACATCAGAACCTCTAATTGATTTTTGCAGGCCACTTAAAGTGTCATAGTAGTTTTCACCATCTTTATCAATTGAAACAGACGCAATTTGAATTGTTCTTTGGACATCATCTAAGCTTACTTGCTCTGTATCAATTGTATTTACAGTTGCTTCTAAGTAGTTAAGTAATGATCTTACATCGCCATTAGCGCAAGAAATAAGATATTTCTTGGCGTCATTTGAAAACTTATGATGTGATTCTAAGTGTTCTAAGCCATCGTAGAAGATCTTTTCTAAATCTTGATATTGTAATGGCTTAAGACGATAAATTAAAGTCCTAGATCTTACCGGTGGATTTAAAGAATGATAAGGATTGATTGTAGTTAAACCAATGATTGTAATTGAACCATCTTCTAAATGAGGTAAAAGATAATCTTGAATATCTTTTTTCATTCTATGAATTTCATCAATTATTAAAATAGAATCTGAATGATTATCAATAATCTCTTTTAGGGTAGCTTTATTATCGTTAGAAGCATTAAATAATTGATATGGTCTATTTAATTCATTAGCGATAACAATTGCTAAGGTAGTCTTACCAATTCCAGGCTCACCATATAAAACAAGTGATTGAAGTTTATTGTTTTTAACCATCCTAAAAATAGGACCATTTGTTCCTATCAAATGATCTTGGCCATAGATATTACTAAACTTTTTTGGTCTAATTCTTGATGCTAATGGTTCCATAACCCACCTCTAAACTATTTTAACACAAATAATGGTGAATGTAAAATTAAATCTATTTAAAAATATGACAAAATGTGATATAATATGTCTATCTAATATATAAGGAGTAGATTATGAAATTAAAAGATTACATTGCAACAGTTAAAGATTATCCAATTGAAGGAATTATTTTTAGGGATATTACGCCTTTAATGGCTGATGGCAAAGCTTTTCGTGAAGCTTGTAAGATTCTAAAGGAATATGCAATTGAGCGTGGTGCCGAGGTAATTGTTGGACCAGAATCAAGAGGTTTTATTTTTGGTTGTCCAATTGCTTATGATTTAGGAATAGGATTTGTTCCTGTTCGTAAACCAAATAAATTACCACGTGAAACAATTCAAGTTGAATATGCATTAGAATATGGTACAGGTACTTTATGTATGCACAAAGATGGGATTAAAAAAGGTCAAAAAGTCTTAATTATTGATGACTTACTAGCAACAGGTGGAACTATGGCTGCGGCAGCAGAACTAGTAGAGAAATTGGGAGGAGAAGTTGTAGGCCTTGGTTTCTTAATTGAACTTGAAGATTTAAAAGGAAGAAGTAAATTAACAAAATATAATATTAAAACCATTATGAAGTTTTAATAACTAACACTTTATGATATAAAATATAGAAGAATAGGAGGACTCTAAAGATGAAACATACTTTTGACGATGTTTTAAATAAAGCAAAAGAATATATTTCAAACGAACAAAGCTTAAAGTTGATTACTGATGCTTATCTTTTAGCACGCGATCGTCACGAAGGTCAGTTTCGTAAATCTAAAGATCCTTATATTCAACACCCTATTGAAGTTGCTTATATTTTAGCTGAACTTCAAACTTCCCCTCAAACAATTGCTGTTGGTTTTTTACACGATGTTTTAGAGGATACTGAAGAAACAAAAGAAGATCTAACCGCTAAGTTTGGTGAAGATATTGTTAGTATGGTCGATGGTGTTACTAAGATTGGTAAACTTAAGTATATGACTAAGGAAAAAGCTTTAGTTAGATCACACCAAAAGATATTATTAGCAATGGCTAAAGATATTCGTGTGGTTTTAGTAAAGCTAGTTGATCGTGTTCATAATATGAGAACATTAGAGCACTTGCCAAGAGAAAAACAACTTAGAATTGCTCAAGAGACTTTAGACTTATATGTACCTTTAGCTCATAGAATCGGTATGTACCGAATTAAAGCTGAACTTGAAGATACAGCATTTAAATATTTAGAGCCTGAAACTTATCAAAGTGTCACTAAAGAAATCACAGAACAACGCGAAGTTCGTGAAGAAGATATTAAAAGGATGAGTGATGCGCTTAAGGTATTGTTAGATGATCATCATGTAAAGAACTATGAAATTAAAGGAAGATTAAAAAATATTTATAGTATTGTTAAGAAGATGCAAACTAAGCAACTTCGTATTAATGAAATCTATGATCTTATGGCCTTAAGAATTTTAGTTCCAACTGTTGAAGCTTGTTATCAAGTATTAGGTTTAGTTCATGGTTCTTGGAGTCCAATTCCTAAGAGGTTTAAAGATTATATTGCAACGCCAAAACCAAACCTTTATCAATCATTACATACAACGGTTGTAGGGATTGGTGGTAAAGTTTATGAAATCCAAATTAGAACTTTTGAAATGGATGCTGTAGCTGAATATGGTGTTGCCGCTCACTGGGCTTACAAAGAGTCAAGACAAGGATTTACTTCAGAAAAAGCCCAAATGGAAGTATCTAGTAAACTAAAATGGTACCGCGACTTACTTGAATATGTAGAGATGGATGGCGAAAGTGATTTTGATCCATTAAGTGATATTAAAGAAGATATTTTTAGTGCTAACGTTTATGTCTTTACACCTAAAGGAGATCCACTTGATTTTCCTCAAGGTTCAACACCTTTAGATTTTGCTTATCGTATTCATACCGAAGTTGGTGACAAAACAGTAGGAGCAATTGTTAATGGTAAGATTGTGCCATTATCATATAAACTGCAAACTGGCGATGTTATTGAAATTAAAACTTCAAAACAATCTCAAGGTCCTAATAAATCTTGGTTAAAGCTTGCGAAAACTAGACATGCTCGTCATAAAATTACGTCATTTTTAAATAAAAAACAAAGAGACGATTTTATCAAACAAGGAATTGATTCGTGGGATAGAGTAGCTAAAGAAGAAAGATATAACGGCCCTAAATTAGATGATAGTTTAATTGAGAGTAAGTTTTCTAAATATAAGATTGATACAGTAGAAGATTTCTATTATGAAATTGGTAAAAATAATATTTCTCCTAAGGCTGCAATGAATATTTTAAGTGGCGATTTAGATCAAAAAACTACTGATGAAATCTTAATGCAAACAATCAATGAGAAAAAGACAAATTTAACACGCCAAACCAGTGCTTTAGGAGTTATTGTAGAGGGATTGGATAATGCGAAGATTAAACTTGCAAGTTGCTGTTTTCCACTTTATGGTGATGAAATTATTGGTTATATAACTAAAGGAAGAGGAATAGTTGTTCATCGTGCAAATTGCCCTAATATTTCTGAACATGAAATGCAAAGGACAATACCACTTTCTTGGGATACAGCAGATAATAATCACACCTATGAGATTATCTTAACTATTTCTTCATTTAATAGGAATAATATTATCGCAGAAATAATTAATGTATTAAACTCAATGAAAGTTTATATTAAAGCAATTAGTTCAAAAGAGATTAATGGAGGAACTGATATTCTTACTGATGTCAGAGTTGCAATTCAAGACACTAAAACTTTAACTAATGTTATTGTAAACTTACAAAAGATTTCCGATATTTATGAAATTAAAAGAGGTACAAGATGAGAGCAGTTATCCAAAGAGCTAAAGATAGTAAATGCGTTATCGAAGGTAAAGTTACAGGCAAGATTAACTTTGGTTATGTTGTTTTAGTTGGTTTTACTGAAGGTGATAACTTAGATACTGTTAAGAAAATGGCCAAAAAGATTGCTAACTTAAGAATCTTTAATGATGAAAATGGGAAAATGAATAAATCAATTTTAGATGTTAAGGGTGAGATTTTATCAATTTCTCAGTTTACGCTATATGCAAACACTAACTCAGGTAATAGACCTTCATTTACTGAAAGTTTAAATCCGGTTGATGCAGAAAACTTATATAATTTGTTTAATTTAGAACTTAAAAACTATGGAATTAAAGTAGAAGAAGGTATTTTTCAAAGTGAAATGGAAATATCTCTTACTAACTTAGGTCCAGTTACTATTACACTAGAATTTTAGGATAGAATTTTTCTATCCTTTTTTTCATATATTTATGATATAATATAGGGTAAGGAGAAATACTATGAGTTTAAAAGAAAGATATGATGCTCTTGCTAGCATGCCTTTAAGTTTAAATGATTTACCTAAACTAGAAGACTTAGTAAAACTTGCAAAGATTCAAGGGGAAAATGAAATTAGTTATTTATCTCGACTATTAATTATTGATCTTTATTTGGAAAATAATATGTTAGATCAAGCTTTTGAGATGGCAAGTAATGCGATAAACAACTTAAACATTATTAATTATCCAAAAATTTATGCTTCTTATTTAGAGGAAATCATTTATATTTGTATTTCTAAAAAGAATTACAAATCTGCTTATCGTTATGCTTTAATCAAAAGAAACTATTTAGATGATAATAATAGTGATGATGTTAATCGTTGGTATTTAGAGATGAGTTATATTTTTGCAGAGTTAGACCAAAAAGATAAAGCAATTACTAACTTGCTAGTTATTCTTAAAAATAATCCTTCAATGGAGTTAGAATCTTTAATATTATCTAACCTTGCTAAACTTTATATTGATGAAAAAGAACTAGGCAAAGCTAAAGATGCTATTATTAAATGTTTACCTCTAATTAAAAGATTAGAAGATTATGAGGGCTTAGAATATATCAATTATTTAAATGCAAAACTTTATGTTTTAGAAGATAATTATTTGATGGCTAAAACCCAATACCAAGAATTATTCAAAGAAAGAGTTGAACTTGAACCAAGTTTTTTGGGTATTGGTAATGAATATTTAAAACTGTTATTAGACTTAAAAGAATATGAGTTAATGTTTGGTTTTATCAATAAATATCGTTCTTCATATTTATCTAGTAATGATATTTATAATAAGAAACTCTTTTTAGAACACAATTTACTAGCTTTAGTTTCTAATAATATGCAATATAAAAATAGTTTTTATTCTTTAATTATGCAAATTATGAATTTAGAGCAAGAAATTAGAAAGAGCGAAAACTTACTTTTCCATAATATTAATGAAGATGATAAATATTTAGAAGTAAATGCTAAGTTAAACGAAGCAATTATTAAAATTGAAAATACAATTCACTTAACTAAAATCTTATTTGAAAAAGATGATATTAGGTCAAGTCTAATTAGCTTTTTTACTGAATTAAATAAATATGCATCATTTGATTCAAGCTTGTTAGTTGTCTTTAGTGAAACTAGTTTTGATAAGCTTCCTGATTTCTTAAGAAATAAAGATCGTATTAAAAGCTACAATTACAAAAAAGAAAGACTATATGAAAGATGGCTAACATATACTGATTTAGAACACACTGTTTTAGAAAAGATGATGATGGAAAATCAAACAATTATTGCATCTGATGTTGAGGCAGTAAACTATGAAACGATTCTTCAAGGACCATCATATCAGGCAATGAAGATTTCTGGTTTAGTAGCCGTTCCTTTATATTTCCATGATGATTTATTTGCTAGCGTCATCTTTAAAGACTCATCTTCAAAAATGATGGAAAATGAAAATATTATGTTATTAAAACTAGGAGCATCGCTTCTTACATATTACTTAACAGCTTATTTTCAAAAAGAAAATGAAGAATTTCAATCTAATGTTTTAAACTTGGCAATTGAGTCTTTACAAGAAGGGATGTTTTATTTAGATCTTGCGAAAGATCAAATGATTATTAATGATGCTTTACAAAAGTTTTTAAATGTTCATAATCCTATTCTTGCAAGATCAGAATATAAGAAACTAATTAGTCCTAAACACTTACAAGACTATGAAATAGCATATAAGAATATTCATAAACTTGAAGCTAAAGAAATACTTTATAGCTTGCAAATTAAAGATCAAGAATATTTAGTAAAAGAAAACTTAAGACCTTATATTTCAAGTGAAGGTAAGCTTGTTACGTTTGTAGGGACAATAACTAAGTTAGAAGAAGCAAGTAAATTAAAAGTTGCTGACTTTAAAACAACAGTAAACAATCAAACTGATTTTCAAAATAAATTAAAATTAGAAGAAGATAAGTTGAAAGATTTAGAATATAAATTTACAGTAATTGCTTTTAGAATTACTAACTTAGATAAGTTTACTTACCAACAAGATTTACATAATTATTTAGTTGAAGAAATGCATAAAAAGTTAGATGAACTTTATCCGAAAAATGTTTATCTTTTAGACAATTTTGATTTGTTTGTCTTTACAAAACAAACTAATCAAAGAAGTATTGAAAAAGAAATCAAAGATGTTTTCAAAAATCTAAGCTTAGGAATAGCATATCAAAGTAGAAAAATTAATTTAAAGTTAAAGACGGCTTATATCCGTTATCCACGTGACAATATGCCTGTTTTAGAATGTTTTGATGCTCTAAACTTAGCATTAAAGGAAATAGATGAAATAGTAATGTTTGACCGCACTTTAAGGGCCTCATACTTAGAACAAAAAGCAATCAAAGATGCTTTTCAAAAAATTGAAGATGAAGATTTAGAAATTTTATATTTAAACTTTACTAAAAAAGATAAATATGAAGCATTTTTTAACTTAAAGGGTATGCCTCAAGCTATAAACCCTTTAAGTTATTTACCGATTAATGATTTAATTGATTTTGAAGGACGATTATTTAATAAAGTCATGCAAGAAATTGAAAAGAAAAAAGGTGATTTTTTCTTAAAACTAAATATTAAAACAATTCTTGATTTAATTGGCAAAAATGAATTTGTTTTAGAAGATAGTAAAATTTATGAAAAGATGAATTTAATTATCTATGATTATCACCAAGACATCTTAGAGGCAATTAAGTTTTTAAAACAATATAAATTAAGAATATTCTTAGATTTAGAAACTTTCAAGCAATTGAAAGCTGGTGATCTTTATAGTATAAAACTTGATGGTATTAACATTGATAATAATATTATTAGCACAGAGCGTGACTTTGTTTTAAAATATGCGAAAGAAAATGACTTAACTTTACTTGCAAATTATGCTTATCCAGATTATGAAAAAACAATTGTAAGAAGAAAAAAAGTTAAAAAGGGAAGTGAATTAGTTGCTTCAAAGTAATTTTGAAAAGATTCAAGTTTTAAAAAGAAAACTAGATGATCCAGCTTATCAAGAAAAACTGTTTAAATCTAAATTTAATAAGAAAATGGCGCAAACATCGGTTTTCACTTTAGAAAATATCTATTATATTATTGATGAATATTTAATTAGTTATAAAGTTGAAAGAAAGAAGCAAGAACAGTTATTACTTTTATTTGGCTTATTACAGGGGATATTTGCCGGGATAGACGCTTTATATTCACTTGGTAGGTCTTTAGGTCTAAATAAAATTTTAATCGGCTTAAACCAAAATAAAGTTTTAAAAGAAATCAAAAGAATTAGAAATGATGTTGTTGGTCACCCAACATACCGTTACTATGACAATAATACAATCGGTTTTTGTATTTTAGATTTTGAGAAAATGACTGAATCAACTATTTTCTATTCAATTTATACTGATGATAGTGATGATGTTGAAAGAAAAACAGTTGATATGATTGAAGTAATTAATAGTTATTTAAAGGAATCTATTACTAACTTGCAATCAACTTCAAGATTTCTTGATTTAAAGTTGAAAATTGATACTGTAAATTTGTTAGATTTAGCTATTGCTTTGTTTAATAACTATTCAAATGAAGTAAAAGATAAGATAAGTTTAGGTAAAATTAAAGAAAACTATCAAAAACTTATGGAAATAGATAACGAAAATGATCGTATTTTATGGCGTATAAGCAATATTGAATATATGTTTTCTTTAGAAGAAAATGATTATGTAAAGAATTTAATTTTTTTAGAAATAAAGAAACTTTATGAGTCATTATATGAACTAGAAAGGCAAGTAAATAGTCAGGCGAGAAAACAGTCTTTAGTTTTTGATGGCAATCCTGAATTAAATCGTTTAAAACGTGATTTACGTAAACACAAAGATAAAAACTATAACTTATATAATGATTATACTCATCCTTTGTATCTTAAGTTTTTGAAGAGTTTAATAAAGAAGTTAAAGAAAGAAAAGAAATATTATAATTTAAGTTTATGGCTTGAGAAAATTGTTTCAGAAAATGATCAAGTACTTTTATATGCTTTTGGTTCTTATTTGAAATACAATTAAATTGCATTTTGATAAGAAATATGGTAAAATAACTAAATATGTGATAGGAGATTTTTATGAAAGAAAAAGTTTTGGATTTTTTTAAATCATTAGTAATACCAATTAAAATGGCAAGATATAAATATATGTCTGTTTTAATTGCTGTGTTAATTTTTGTAGCGGCATCAGTTGTAACAGTAATACCTGTTAACTATAACTATGAACATAGCAACTATTCTTGGATTGAATCAAACAATGTTTTAGCCTTACAATACTTAACTAAAGCACCTATTAGTGACAACGAAGTTGATGAGAATAATGTAGTTATTGGTAAAAAAGGTAATTTAAATGAAGTTTTAGAAGATTTTTATGATTTAAAACTATTAGTTAAGAAAAATGAAGATTCTAATACTTGGGATTTAGTTAAAGAAAATGGTGAGTTTGACCAAGATGAAAGACATGTTTTCAAGATGCAATACAAAAAAGATGATGTTGAAACGATCCATATTAATTTATACGTAGATTTATTTAATAAAACTACAGATCATGAACTTAAAGATAAAGATAAATTAAAGATTGTTCCTTATCGTGATTTCGCAGAAAGAGAGGATATGCCAGCTAAATATCCAGAATTTAGAGCTGAATCTTATAGCTGGAAAGATGATTCTGGGAATGTGAAATTAGAAAATTATATTTCGATTGTTTTAAATACTGATGCTATTCATTACGTAATTGACTTTAAAGCACTTAATGAAAATGGTGATGTTATTGATATAGCTAATCAATTTCAAAGCAAAAGATTTTGGAATAGTGATTATTTATATAGTTATAAAGATTATGAAGGTTATAATGCCCAACAATTCTTTGATTATATTGCGAGAATCGTTGTTTTAGGATATGCAAGAAATGCAGCTACAGCATCTTCATTCTGGAGTTTTGTTTATACTTTCATTTATCCTTTAGTTATTGTTTTCTTGATTTGGATTTTATTTAGAAAGCAAGGACAGTTAAAGAAATTTAAAGAGTATTATAATATTGCCGCAATCACATCGTTAATTCCAATTATTGTAGTATTTATCGTATCGTGGTTCTGGCCAAATATCCTATCATATTATGTCATAGGCTTTGCAATATATTACTTGTTTGTAATTGCAAAGATAAATAACTATCAAGAAGTAGTTTAAAAGTCTGTTATTACAGACTTTTTTCACTTTTCAAATTACTAGTTTTATGGTAAAATATCTATATTGAGGAGTTGATAATTATGGAAGATAAAATTGCAAGAATTAAAGCTATGGTCTATCTTTATAACGCTGATATTAATAATAGTTTAGACTTGGATGCTGATTTTATTAAAGAAAAATGCAATGAACAGCTAGCTTATTCTATTATTATTGGCACTCTTTTAAAGTTAGATTCAATTGATTTTTTAATCAATAAATATATTACGAATTACTCACTAAATCGTTTGAATTATGTTACAAGAAGCATTGTTCGTTCTGCAACTTATGAACTTGTTTATACTGATGCTAAACCAGAAGTAGTAATTGGGACAGCATTAGACTTATGTCATGAGTATACAGAGTTAGAACATGGTGATTCATCAAGATTAGTAAATTCGCTTTTAGATAAAATCTATAAGGAGACTAAAGATGGAAGAAGTTAAATATTTAACCGTTACCGCTGTTTCATCTTATTTAGAGTATTTAATTAACCAAGATCCTTATTTAGGTAAATTAATCGTCTTAGGTGAAGTATCATCATCAAGATTATCTAAAGGTCATTTGTATTTTAATCTAAAAGATGAAGGTGCTGTTGTTCGATGTGTGATGTTTAAAAACTATCTTGATCAAAACAATTTGGATATTAAAGATGGAATGAAAGTATTAGTTTACGGTAAACTTAATCTTTATAAACAAGGTGGTTATTATAGCATCATGTGCTTTAAAATTGATGAGTTTGGAAAAGGTGATTTATATAAAGCATTCTTACTTTTAAAAGAAAAGTTGGAAAAAGAAGGCTTATTTAAAGAAGAGTATAAAAAACCTATTCCAAGAATTAATGAAAGAATTGGAGTTATTACAGCTTTAACAGCAGAAGCATTTAATGATATTAAAATTACGATTACTAGAAGATTTCCAAGCGCTGTCATCTATTTATATCCTTCACTTGTTCAAGGTGATAGTGCGCCAAAAGCACTAATTAAAGCAATTAATAAAGCTAATCAAGATAATTTAGTTGATGTAATTATCTTAGCTCGTGGTGGAGGAAGTCAGGAAGATTTAAATTGTTTTAATAATGAAGAACTTGCTTATGCAATTTTTAATTCGAAAATTCCAATTGTAACTGGGATTGGCCATGAAGGAGACTTTACGATTGCAGATTTTGTAGCAGACAAGCGTGCTGCAACACCAACTGCAGCTGCAACACTAGTTACGATTGATTCAAGTGAATTAAAAGAACAATTAAATAAAGTAGAACTAAGATTAAATTCGATAATTGCAAGACAAATTACCAATTTAGAACATCAATATAATGTTTTAAAAAATAATTATTATTTAAAGAATTATAGTGAAGTCTTAGATCTAAAGATTAAAGATTTAAATAATTTATATTTTAAACTTAATCAGCTATCACCATTAAATAAAATTAATATTGGTTTTAGTGAACTGGAAAGTTATAAAAAAAGATTATCGTTAATTAAACCTTTAGAAAAAATAGATGCTTTAAAAGATAAAGTGGTAGATTATAATCTTAAAATAAACAAATTACTTGAAAATAAAATAAATGAATTTAATAGGCAAATAAATAATAATATAGATAGATTAATTATTATTAACCCCTTAAACTTAATGAAAAAAGGCTATGCTTTAGCTTATCAAGAAGGAAACTTAATTAAATCGGTTACTGAATTAGATCAAGCTAAGCCTTTAGAAGTTAAGTTTAGTGATGGAAAAGTTGAAACAAAAATTTCAAAAATAGAAAGGAATAACAATGGCAGTTAAATTTGAAGAATTATTAAAAGAATTAGAAAAGATTGTTTTAGAACTTGAAAAAGGAGACTTAAGTTTAGAAGAATCATTAAAAAAATACCAACGTGGAATTGAACTTTCAAAACTTTGTAAGGAAAAATTAGAAGAAGCAAAAGAAGTTGTTGTAAAGAATATGGGAGAATAAAATGAATTCTTTATTGGAAATTAAAGATTCTAAGTTTTTAAAAGATCTTTCAATTAAAGAATTAGAAGAACTAGCTCAAGAAATAAGAACTTATATTATTGAAACAGTTAGTAAAACTGGTGGTCACCTAGCAAGTAGTTTAGGTGCCGTAGAGTTAGTTATTGCTTTGCACTATATTTTTGATTTACCTTACGATCGTTTAGTATTTGATATTGGTCATCAAGCCTACACTCATAAAATTCTAACAGGACGTGCTAAAGATTTCTCTAATTTAAGAAAAAAGAATGGAATTAGTGGTTTTTTAAGTTATGATGAAAGTAAATATGATGTATTTGAAGCAGGACATTCATCTACATCTCTTTCTGCTTTAGCTGGATTTTTAAAAGCTAAAGAATTAGGAAAAGATATTGGTGAAGTAATTGCTTTAATAGGTGATGCATCATTACAAAATGGCTTAGCTTTCGAAGCTTTGAATTATTTAGGTGGATTAAAAAACCAAAAATCGATTATTATTTTAAATGATAACAAGATGTCAATATCTAAAAATGTCGGCCGTTTAAGTAAATCTTTTCGAAAACTAAGAATAAGAAAGTCTTATATTTCTTTTAAAAAGGTTATCCCTCAAGGTTTAAGAAGAATGTTTAGAGCCTTAGCTTATGGTGATAATGTTTTTTCTGCTTTTGGCTTTAAGTATTATGGTCCAATTGATGGCCATGATTTTAAACAATTATTTAAATATTTAGAACAAGCTAAGAAAAGTAAAGAATCAATAGTAATTCATGTAAGGACAATTAAGGGTAAAGGTTATAAACCAGCTGAGTCTGATCAAGTTGGAAAGTGGCACAGTGTTGCACCTTTCGATTTAGAAACAGGAAATACTTTACAAGATGAAAAACTTTCTTGGAGTAAAGCAATAGCAAATTTAATAGAGGAAGAAGCAGTAAAAAATGACAAGATTCATATAATCGCCCCTGCAATGATTTATTCAGGTGGTTTTAGCGAGTTTGAAAGAAAGTATCCTAGTAAAATTACTGATGTTGGGATAGCAGAACTTCATGCAACTGTTATGGCATCAAGTATGGTTAAAGAAGGTTTAATACCAATAATCCCGATCTATTCTACTTTCTTACAACGTGCTTATGATGGAATTAATCATGATCTTGCCCGTCCTAATTTAAAGGCGATTTTACTTGTAGATCATGCAGGTTTGATTTCAAATGATGGTTCAACACATCAAGGAATCTTTGATTTGAGTTTATTAAATAGTATACCTAATATGACAATAATGATGCCCAAAGATCTAACAGAAGCAAAAGCATTATTAAAAATAGCTATTAATGATGTAAAAGGACCTGTTGCTATTCGTTTTCCTAAGGGAAGTGTAGAAGAAAGACTAGAAGATGAAGAGCTAGAATTTGGAAAATATAAAATAGAACTTCCTTTAACTAAACATAATGTAATTAGTTATGGAGAAAATGTTAATTTATTAAAGGATGAAATCTTAAAACAAAATAAAAAAATAGGTTTAATCAATGCTTTGTTTATTAAACCTTTAGATTATGAGTTATTAAGAAGTCTTAAAAATACTGATCTTTATGTCTATGAAGAAGCAGTTGAAGTTGGAAGTTTAAATTCTAGTTTACATTTATTTAATAGTAAAGAGAATTTAGGAATTAAAATTCATACTACTGGAATTGATAGATTCTTAGATGTAGGTACAAAAGAAGAATTATTAGATGATGCTTTAATGAATATAAAAAAATTTATAAAGAAAATTTAGGAGGCTTAGGTGTTACAAAGATTGATAGTTAAAAACTTTGCGATAATTGAAAATATTGAGATAGAGTTCAAAGATAAAATGACTGTTTTATCAGGTGAAACTGGTGCAGGAAAGAGTCTAATTATTGATGCTATCGGTCTTTTGTTTGGAAAAAGAGCTAGTGTTGATTTAATTAGATACAAAGAAACTAAAGCTACTATTACTGGTATCTTTACAAATACTAAAGAAATTCTAGAATATTTAAAAGATAAAGACTTAAATTTAGGTGATGGAGAATCTTTAATTATTTCAAGAGACTTGTATTTAAACTCTAGTTCTGTAGCTAAGGTAAATAGCGATGTTGTTTCGATAAACATTTTAGCTGAACTTGGAGAGTTAATCGGCGATATTCATAATCAATTTGATAGCCAGGCTTTAACTCATCCTAAAAACTATTTAAACTTTTTAGCTGATGATGTAACTAAAGATAAACTAAGTAATTATAAAGTCTTATTAAACGAATATAAACAAACTAAAAAAGAATATGATGCTTTAGTAAAAGAAAATGAAGAAAATACAAAACAAATTGATTTTATTAAATATCAGTTAAAAGAATTAAAAGCAGCTCATTTAACATTAACTGAAGAAGAAGACTTGAAAAATCAAGAAAACTATCTTAAAAACTATGAAGTTATCTCTACAGCTTTTGAAGAGATTAAAGAATTATTAGAAGATAGGGGTTCATTAGACAATATCGCTTCTTCATTCTCCCGTCTTTCTGCTTTAAAAATTAATCCTGAAGCAGAAGAGCTAATTGAAAAAATTAAGTCAAGTTACTATGAACTTGAAGCAAGTTATGATGAGTTAAAGAAAATGAATCGATTATTAGAGTATGATCCTGAAGCTTTAGAGCAAATTAATGAGCGTTTAAGCGTTTATTCTTCATTAAAACGCAAATATAAGCTTAATACAGAAGGATTAATTAATTTAGAAGGAGAATTAGCTGATAAAGTTTCTAAAATTGACACTTATGACCTTGATTTGAAAGAAATAAAGGCTAAATTAGATAAATCTTATAGCAATGCTTATAAAGAAGCAGAAACTATTAGTAAATTAAGAAAAGAAAAAGCAGTTAATTTTGAAAAAGAAATAACTGCCAATTTAAGAGATTTAGAACTTATTAAAACTAATTTTAAAATTGAGTTTACTAAGCTTAATGAATTAAGTGATAATGGTTTTGATAAAGTTGACTTTTTAGTTAGTTTTAACGAAGGTGAACCTTTAAAGTCTTTATCTAAAGTTGCAAGTGGTGGTGAATTATCACGTTTCATGCTTGCTTTAAAAGTAATGATTAATGAAAAGATGAACTATCAAACGATGATTTTTGATGAAATTGATAGTGGTGTTTCTGGTAAAACTGCTTATGCAATTGCAAGTAAACTAAAACAAATTGCCAACTTTAGTCAAGTTTTATCAGTTACTCACTTACCTCAAGTAGCTGCTATCGCTGATAGTCATTTATTTATAAGTAAAGAAGTTCTAGATGGAAGAACTATAACTAAGTTAAAACATTTAGAAAATGAAGGACGAGTGATTGAGATTGCGAAGATGATCTCTAATGGCATTGTAACTGATGCTAGCTATAATCTAGCATTAGAACTATTAAAGAAATAAAAAAAGAAGTTATTATCAGAAATAACTTCTATGCTTGACTTAATAAAAAGATTAAAGCAACAACTGGAATTACAATAATACCAATTATTATTAATACAATTGTTATTTTTCCTAGTGTAGTTTTCGCAGGTGATTTTTTGATTTCAACTTCAATACTATCATCTCTACGCTTTTTTGTAACTACAACTGGTTCTTTTTCTTTTTTCTCTTTCCTTGCCATTAATCTCACCTCTTTTATTCTTTGATACATTATACCATAAAATTTTGAAAAAAGGAATGATAATATGCAAAAAGGACGAATAATTTTTCATATCGATATGAATGCTTTCTTTGCATCTTGTGAGATTAAACGAAGACCTGAACTTAAAAATAAGGCGGTTGTTGTAGCACGTAATGATGAACAAAGAAGAGCAATTATTTTATCTCCAAATTATATAGCTAGAGATAAAGGAATTAAAACAACAATGTCAGTAAAAGAAGCAATGAAAATTGATCCTTATATTGTAGTTGTAGAGCCAGATCATGCATATTATGAAGAGATTTCACGAATTTTTATGAAGTTTTTATACTTAATTACTGATCAAATAGAGCAAGGATCGATTGATGAGGCCTATTTAGATGTAACTGAAACTAGCAAAAAGGTAGAAGATCCTATTATGCTAGCAAAATACATTCAAACAACTTTAAATGAGAAGTTTGACTTACCTTGTTCAATTGGAATTGGTCCAAATAAGTTTTTAGCTAAAATGGCATCTAACTATAAAAAGCCTTTAGGCATTACTATTTTTCGTAAAAGAGAAATTGATAAAACTATATGGCCATTAGATATTGGAAAGATGTATGGTGTTGGCCCAAAAACAAAGGCAAAATTAAATAGTATTGGGATAAATACGATTAAAGATCTAGCTAAATACCCAGATTATAACCGCTTAAAAACAGTTTTAGGTCCATCATCAGCTGATACACTTTATAACTGGGCTTGGGGAAATGACGATAGTAAAGTTGACCCAAATCGCTATGAAGAAGTCCAATCTATTTCTAACTCAAATACTTTTATGTATGATGTTTTTGATATAAGAGAACTTAAACAGATGCTTAAAGTATTAGTTAATACGGTTAGTAGTAGATTAGATAAAGAAAAAAAACAAGCTCAAACTGTGAGCTTGCAAATAAAATATGGCAATTTTACATCAATTTCTCGTAATAAAACTATGATGATTCCAGTTACTGAAAGTGAAGAGATCTATGAAATTATTGAAGAACTATTTATAGAAAATTATGATGAAAGACAGGCTGTAAGACTACTAGGAGTGGGGCTAATGAAACTTACCCCAAGAGTTGAAAAAGAAATCAAGCAAATTTCCTTTTTAGATGATTTAGATGAAATCGAAAGTGAAACGCAAATCGATAATTTACTTAAAGATGTAGAAGAGAAATTTGGAAAAGGAATAATAAAGAAAGGATATTACAAAAAAGATAATGTTAGGAAAGATTGAAACATATAAAGTAGACCGTGAAACGGATATCGGCTATACTTTGATAAAAGATGGGAAAGAATACTTTTTGCATCGTAACGAAACTAATTTTGCTAAGCTAAAAGCTAAAGACTTAATTAAAGGTTTTTTATATTTAGATAAAAAAGGAAGAGAAGCAGTAACGATGATTATTCCCAAAGTTACTGTTGATGATGCAGGTTATGGTAAAGTAGTTTCTGTAAATCATAGCTTAGGCTGTTTTGTAGATATAGGGATTAGTAAAGACATCCTTTTATCAAAAGATAATTTACCATACAATTTAGATTATTGGCCAGAAGTTGATAGTCTACTTTTAGGTATTTTAAGAGTAAAAAAAGATAAACTTTATTTTAATATTTTACGAAAAGATGAAATAATGAGTTTACCAAAAAACCCACAAGACCTAGATTATAGTGTGAACTACGAAGGATTAGTTTATTTTGCGGGAGAAAAGGGAATTAATTTAGTTACAGAAGACTTAAATTTAATCTTTATTGCTAGTGAAAATTTACGTAAAAATTATCAATTAGGTGAAAAAGTGGAGTTTAGAATTACGGAAAAGCTAGCTGATAAAACATATTTAGGAATGCTACCTGGTGGAGTTTTATCAAATATCGAACATGATAGCAAAGTTATTTTAGATTACTTAAAAAGTCATCGAGGAACAATGCCTTATTCTTCGAAAACATCGCCAATGATTATAGAAAGAGTTTTTTCTATGAGTAAAAGTTCATTTAAAAAAGCTTTAGGTAATTTATATAAAAAAGGTGAAGTAGAGCTTTTAGATGATAAAACGATATTAAAAAGAACGATTTAACGTAAATACTAATCTTATTGACAAATCTCATCTTTTATTTTATAATAAAGTATATGAGAATAAAAACCTAAGGGCGCTATTAACGTTCTCTAGTTATAAAGTGCACTATTTGTTTATGGGTAGCACCTTTAGTTTATCGTCCTTAAATATTTTAAGGACTTTTTATTTATTCTAGGGAGGATATTATGTATCAAAAAGTAAAAGGAACAATTGACTATTATGGCGCTGAAGCCAAAAAGTTACAAATTGTTTCTAAAAAAGTTAAGGATATAATTGAAAATTTTGGCTATGAAGAAGTAGTTTTACCGATTATAGAAAATACTGAAGTATTTACAAGATCATCTGGTGAAACTTCCGATATCGTGAGAAAAGAAATGTATACTTTCGAAGATAGAGGTAAACGTAGCCTTACTTTGCGTCCAGAAGGTACAGCAGGTGTAGTACGTTTCTTTTTAGAAAGTAAAGAATATGCTAACCTTGATTTAAAGAAGTATTATTACTTTGGACCGATGTTTCGTTATGAAAGACCGCAAAAAGGTAGATATCGTCAGTTTATTCAATTCGGTGTTGAGGTTTTTGGAAAAAGCAGTTATTTACTTGATGTTGATGTTATTTATTCTGCTTATGCCATTTTTAAAGCTTTAGGTATTCAAAATATCCGTTTAAGAGTTAATACAATTGGTGATTTTGGATCAAGAAAAGACTATGCTTTAGCTTTAAAAGAGTATTTTAAACCTAAACTTTCTTCACTTTGCCCTGATTGTAATGAAAGATATGTAACTAATCCTTTAAGAATCTTAGATTGTAAAGTTGATAGTGAAAACGAAGCATTAAAAAAGGCTCCTAAGATCAAAGATTATTTAAATGAAGAATCAAAATTATACTTTAAAAATCTTCTAGAAGCTTTAGATATGTTAGAAGTACCATATGAGGTAGATGATACTCTAGTTAGAGGATTAGATTACTATACTGACGTTGTATTTGAATTTGAAGCAATGATTGATGGTAGTTATTTAACGGTTTGTGGTGGGGGAAAATACTCAGATTTAGTTAAAAATATGGGTGGTCCTGATCTTCCAGGTATTGGTTATTCTTTTGGAATTGAAAGATTAATTGAACTAATGAGCGAGCTTAATTTATTTGAAGATTTAGATCCTAAAGTAGATTTAGTAATCATTAGCTTAGATGAAAATACAAAAAAACAAAGTTTAAAAATTGCAAATGATTTAAGATCTTTAGGTTATAAAGTAGAACTTGATTATTCTTCAATAAAAATGAAGCAACAATTTCGTCTATCAGAGAAATTAAATGCTAGTTTAGTTTTAATTTATGGTGAAGAAGAAGCTAAAAATGAAGAAATTCAAGTTAAAAACCAAAAAAGCGGAACACAAGAGAAGATTAAAATTAAAGATTTAGAAAAATATTTAGGAGAAAATTTATGAAAACACAACTAAGAGATGTAATGAATGGTAGTTTAAGAATAGAAGATGTTGGTAAAAAGGTTAGTTTATGCGGTTGGTGTGCGAAAAAGCGTAATTTAGGTGGACTAATTTTTGTTGATTTACGTGATAGATCGGGGATTGTGCAAATTGTTGCTCGTCCAGAAAACAAAAACTATTCTTTAATGGAAGAAGTAGGTAATGAATATGTACTTCAAGTTAAAGGAACTGTAGTAGAACGTGAAAGCAAAAACAGTAATCTTCCTACTGGCGATATTGAGATAGATGTTGATGAGTTAAGAATCTTATCAAAAGCTAAACAACCACCGATGATTATTGCTGATAAAACTGACGCTTTAGAAGATTTACGTATGAAGTATCGTTATTTAGATTTAAGACGCCCAGTAATGCAAGAAAACATGTTTTTAAGAAGTAAAGTAGTTAATGCTATTCGCTCATTTTATAATAGCGAAGGTTTTATTGAAGTTGAAACACCAACTTTTGGTAAATCAACTCCTGAAGGAGCTCGTGACTACTTAGTACCTTCAAGAGTAAATCCAGGTAAATTTTATGCTTTACCTCAATCTCCTCAAACATATAAGCAGTTATTAATGATTTCTGGTTTTGACCGTTACTATCAAATTGCAAAATGTTATCGTGATGAAGATGCAAGAGCAGATAGACAAATGGAATTTACCCAAATAGACGTTGAGATGAGTTTTGTTGGGGAAGAAGATGTTTATGCTACAACTGAACGCATGCTTAAAAGTATGATGAAAAATGCTATGGGTGTTGATATTAAGATTCCTTTTAAGCGATTAAAATTTGAAGAATCAATAGATTTATATGGTACTGATAAACCAGATTTACGCTTTGATTTAAGACTTTTTGATATTACTAGTTTAGCTAAATTAATTGATTTTGAAATCTTTAATAAAGTTATTGAAGACAAAGGTATTATTAAATCAATTAATGTTAAGAATGCGGCAGATAAATATTCAAGAAAAGATTTAGACAACTTAACAGAAAAGATTAAATCAACTTATAAAGCGCCTGGTCTAATGTGGCTAAAATATCAAAATAGTGAATTTGCTGGTTCAATTAAGAAATATTTGACTGAAGAATATATTGAAAAACTTACGAAGAAACTAAAAATTGAAGAAAACGATATGATTTTAATCGTTTCTGGTAAAGATAGTACCGTAAATGCATCATTATCTTATTTAAGAAACTTCTTTGGTAAAGATTTAGGTTTAATTGATGAAAATGCTTATAGCTTTTTATGGATTACAGATTGGCCTTCTTTTGAATATAATGAAGAAGAGAATAGATTAGTTGCAGCTCATCACCCATTTACTAGTCCTAAAAAAGAATGGGAAGATAAACTATTAACTGAACCAGAAAATTGTTATTCAATGTGTTATGATGTTGTTTTAAATGGTTATGAACTAGGTAGTGGTTCAATTAGAATCTTTGATGAAAAGATTCAAAGTGATATGTTCCAAGCTATTGGTTTAACTGAAAAGGAAATTGAAGAAAAGTTCGGTTTCTTTATCGAAGCTTTAAAATATGGAACACCTCCTCATGGGGGAATTGCTTTAGGAATTGATAGGTTAGTAATGATTCTTACTAAATCTGCATCACTTCGTGAAGTTATTGCTTTTCCAAAAACTGCTAGTGCAATGGACTTAATGAGTGGTGCACCAGGAGAGGTTAGTCAAAAGCAATTAGATGAATTAAAAATTAAAATTGTGAAGTAGGTGATATTATGTTTCTTTCTTCAACACTTGTGCAATGGTTGATTGTTGGGGGAGTAGTAGTTTTATTTATAATTATAACTATTCTAAATAAATTAGTTAAAGCTCCTAAAGGTGTTAAAATATCTGAAAAGTGTGGCAATTGTCAATCAAAAACTTGTATTTTAAAAATTGAAGAATTAGAAAAGAAAAAGGCTGAGATTAAAGCTAGCCTTAAAGAATGTGAAGAAAAAGGATTGTTTGTAGGTGAAGAAGATGAAGAGAAATGATTATATTTCTTGGGATGAATATTTTATGGGAGTTGCTTTACTTTCAAGTATGAGAAGTAAAGATCCTAATACCCAAGTTGGAGCATGCATCGTTAACCCTAAAAAAAGAATTATTGGTATCGGCTATAATGGCCTTCCTTTTGGTTGCAATGATGATGAATTTCCATGGGTAAATCAAGGAGAGTTTTTAGATACAAAATATCCATATGTTGTTCATGCTGAGCCTAATGCAATTTTAAATAGCACAGAAAAGTTAGATGATTGTACTTTATATGTAACTTTATTTCCTTGTAATGAATGTACTAAGCTAATAATTCAAGCAGGAATTAAAGAAATTGTTTATTTAGATGATAAATATGCTAGTACAAATACTGATTTAGCAGCTAAAAAAATGTTAGATAGTGCTAAAGTTAAGTATCGTAAAATGAAACCTTTTAAGGTTAGGATTGAGAAATGATTAATTATTTCAAAAACTTCTTTAAAACTTTCAAAGATCGTAAAATTTCCTTTAAAATTAGTTTTGTCCTTTTAATCTTACTTTGGATATTTATAATGGTTATTACTTTAGTACCATTAAACTATGAAATGACAACACCTGGAGTATATACGAAAACAACTAGTGATGTTTTAGTGTTGAATGGAAATAATCGTGGTAATGTTTATACTTTGGGAGTTTATGGTAAAAGAAAATTAACGATTCTTGAGTCGTGGCTTGTAAAGATGGACCCTAAATCTGATTTATCACCTTATGATCCAAAAACTGATATGGATGATCAAGAGTATAATCGTTTTGGGACAGTAAGCCATGATATTAGTAATATTAATGCTATTTATGTAGCTTTTAATACCTTTAAAGAGAAAAATCCTAATCAATTTAAGACTCACTATAATCCTTATCTTCCACCAGAAAAAGCTTTAGATTTTGAATACAAAGGATTATTAGTTTCCGCTTTAAGAAAAGACTATACAGGTGCTATAAAAACAGATGATATAATTACTCATTTAAATGGCGAGTTGATTACCTCATTTGAGCAGTTTTTAGAGAAAATAAGACTACATTTAAAAACTAATGAAGATTATCAAGTAACTGTTATGCGAAACACAGACAAAGAAGTAATTAGTTTTGAAATTACTGATAGACCTATACCTGTAAATGATCAAAGATATTTACCTTACTATTTAGAAGACTATATTAAACCTAATAAACTCGAACCTTCAGTTCTAATCTTTGATGCTAGTTCAATTGGTTCAAGTGGTGGGGCTATGAAGGCTCTTGCTATTTATGATGCATTACATTATCAAAGTATTACTTTAGGCTTAAATGTTATTGGTACAGGGACGATTGATATGAAAGGCAACATTCGTAAAATAGGGGGAATTAGACAAAAGATAATTACTGCAAGTACTGGTGATTTTGATGTCTTTTTCGTTCCTAAAGCTAATTATGATGAAGCTAAAGCTGAATATGATAATATTTATGAAGATGGAGAAGGCTTTGATTTAGTAGCTGTTGAGACATTTTCTGATATTTTAGAATATTTTGAAGCAGGTGAAGAATAATGGATAATAATTATAATAAGAATGTAGAAAAGTTAGAAAAAGCAGTTCCCGATGGACTTTGGAAAAAAGGTAAACATGAATTTAAAAAGTTTACGAAGATGCGTTTTCGTAAAAGTACAAATATCATAAGTTTTATCTTTGGCTTTTTAATTGGAATTATTATTGTTCTACCACTAGGCTTAGTAATGTATCAAATTTTAAATGTTTTTAAGTATGACGCTAATGCTTTTCGTTTGTTTTTAGTAATAGTTTGGATTTTAATTATGTTAGTTAATGGTATTTCTAACTTCTTTACACTTAGGATTGTGAAAAGTTATAATCCTGATATGACTAACTTGCAAGAAATTGATGATATGGCAATTTTTGTCTACCAATTTTTAAATCCGGGATTTGCAATCTTTGTATTACTTTTACTAGCATTTTTTGGATTAAAGTATTTAGGAGGATAAAATGAAACATAAAGATATTATTATTGGACTAGCGATTACTATTGTTTTAGTAATAATCGACCAATTACTAAAATTGTGGGTAATTTCTCGTTTTAAAGAAGCAGGAGTTGTAAAGGCAATTCCCAAAATTATCGATATTCAATATGTAGAGAATTCTGGTGCTGCCTTTGGGATTTTTGCAGGAAGGTTATGGCTATTTATTCTTATAACTGTTCTAGCTTTAGCTTTCTTTGGCTTTCTTGCAAAGGATTTAAATTTTAAAGAGCATCCTTTTTATAGCGTTGGCATAGTCTTAATAATAAGTGGAACAGTTGGTAACTTTATAGATCGTATTTTTAGAGGTTATGTAGTTGATTTTATCCAATTTGCCTTTTGGCAAACTTTTGCCACATTCAATTTCGCTGATATGTGTATTGTTTGTGGGGTAGCTACAATGGTTATTTCTTTAATATTTGGAGAAGTGAAACTCGAATGATTGAATATAGTTTTACCTATCTTGAAAAAGAAGAAGAAAGATTAGACTTATATTTAGTTAAAATGCTACCTGATTTTAGTCGTAGTAAAATCCAAAAGTTAATTAAAGATAATTATTGTTATGTAAATGAAGACTTAGTTAAAGCAAGTTATAAACTAAACTATTTAGATGAAATAGCTTTAACTGTACCCGAAGCTAAAGAAGATGAAGTGTTAGCAGAAAATATTCCCTTAGAGATTGTTTATGAAGATTCTGATGTAATTGTAATTAATAAAGCTAAAGGATTAGTAGTTCACCCAGGTGCTGGTAATCCTAGTGGCACTTTAGTCAATGCTTTAAAATATCATTGCAAAGACTTATCAGGTATTAATGGCGTTTTAAGACCAGGAATTGTTCATCGTTTAGATAAGGACACTAGTGGACTTTTAGTTGCTTGCAAGAACGATTATGCTCATAATAAACTTGCAGAACAGTTTGCGAGTCAAACAGTTGTAAGAAAGTATTTAGGAATTGTAACTGGCGAAATTGACCATAATTTAGGGAAGATTACTGCTCCAATTGGTAGAAGTAAAGATAATCGCCTTAAAATGGCAGTTTTAGAAGAAGGAAAAGAAGCTATTACTTATTTTACTGTTTTAGAAAGATTTAATGGTTATAGTTTAGTTGAGTTTAGTTTAGTTACTGGTAGAACGCATCAAATTAGAGTTCATATGGAATATATAGGCTTTCCTATTTTAGAAGATCCTTTGTATAACAAAGCGAAAACCGATGATGGTCAGTATTTACATGCTTATGTCTTAGGTTTTAATCATCCAAGAACTAATAAGTATCTAGAGTTTAAAACGGAGATTCCAAAATATTTTGAAGATTTTAAAAGAAAAATGGCTTAAATTTAAGTCATTTTTTATTTTGAAAAATCTTTTTGTTTTTGTTTGACATTTATAAATTATAGATATATAATGAAATCATAAGGTGCTTAACCTTTAAAAAGGGTTAAGATAATAGGGAATTAAGTAATGCTTAAGCTGCCCCAGCAACCGTTAAATGGACGAAATGCTTTATACCACTGAAAATATTTCGGGAAGGTGCATTGAGGATGAAGTTGAGCCGGTAGACCTGCCTTGTCGCATATCCTACTCCTGGGTGATGAGTAAATGAGGGTTATTTTTTTATACTCTTTTTTCGTATTTCAAGTTTAGGATCTGTTTTTTAAATTTTTGAGGAAGGGAGAAGTATAAAAATGATTAAAAAAATTAAAAAACGAGATGGCAGAATTGAGAAATTCAATCCTAAAAAAATTCAAAATGCAATTTCTAAGGCATTTATTAGTACTGAAGTAGAATGTAACAATTTAAGTAGTTTAGTTAATGAAGTTGTTCGTTTAGTTAATGAAAGGCATAAAGATATGCCAACGGTAGAAGAAGTCCAAGATATTATTGAAGAAGTACTAATTATGAATCAGTATGTTAAGGTTGCAAAAGCATTTATTTTGTATCGAGAAGAACGAAGTAAAGTTAGAAATCAAAAATCAAGGTTAATGAAAGCATATTATGATATTGCTTTTTCTAAAAGCGAAAGCTCGGATATGAAGAGAGAAAATGCTAATATCAATAGTGATACAGCTATGGGAGCAATGCTTAAGTATGGAAGTGAGGGTGCTAAGGCTTTTAATGCTCTTTATATTCTAAATCCTAAACATTCAAAAGCTCATGAAGAAGGATTAATTCACATTCACGATTTAGATTTCTTAACATTAACACTTACTTGTTGTCAGATTGACCTAAAAAAACTTTTTAAAGGCGGATTTCACACTGGCCATGGAGCAATAAGAGAACCTCAAGATATTCAAACTTATACTTCCCTTGCTTGTATTGCAATTCAAGCTAATCAAAATGACCAACATGGAGGTCAAAGTATTCCAAATTTTGATTATGACATGGCAGAAGGTGTAAAAAAGACATATAAGAGATTGTATAAGTACAATTTAAAAAACATTTTAGATTTTGAGAAAATCGAGCTTGACTTAGATAAATTACTTTTAGAAATTGAAGAAAAATATAATCTTGTTCCTCAGCTAAACAATCAAGAAATAAATAAATATTTAGAAGAAAAAATTGATAAAAAGTATTTAGAATATACAGAAAACCTAACAAAACAAGAAACAATTAAAAGAACATATCAAGCTATGGAATCATTAATTCATAACTTGAATACTATGCATTCTCGTGCTGGAGCTCAAGTTCCATTTAGCTCGCTTAATTACGGAACTGATACTTCAGCTGAAGGTAGGTTAGTTATTGAACAATTACTAAAAGCTACAATTAGAGGTTTGGGTAATGGTGAAACACCAATTTTCCCTATTCAAATCTTTAAAGTTAAAGAAGGAATCAATTATAATCCTGAAGATCCTAACTATGATTTATTTAAACTTGCAATTAAGGCATCTTCAAAAAGACTATTTCCAAACTTTTCTTTTATTGATGCACCATACAACTTAAGTTTTTATAAGAAAGAAGATCCTCATACAGAAATTGCCTATATGGGTTGTAGAACAAGGGTAATCCAAAATATTTATGATCCTAATTATCAAGTTGTTACTGGAAGGGGCAATTTGAGCTTTACAAGCATTAATCTACCTAGGTTAGCTTTATTGAATCCAAAATTGGATGACTTTTATCAAGCTTTAGATGAAACAATGGATTTAGTAATTGAGCAACTTTTAGAAAGATTTAAAATTCAAAGCAACCTTCATATTTATAACTTCCCGTTTTTAATGGGCCAAGGAGTATGGAACGGTAGTGAATATTTAAAAGCAGATGAAAAGATTGGCGAAATTATTAAACATGGCACGATGTCAATGGGATTTATCGGTTTAGCTGAAACCTTAAAAATCTTAACAGGAAAGCATCATGGTGAATCTAGTGAAAGCCAAAAATTAGGTTTAGAGATTATAGAAAGAATGAGAACAAGATGCGATCAAGAAAGTGAAAAAAGAAAACTTAACTTCACTTTACTTGCAACACCAGCAGAAGGTTTAAGTGGTCGTTTTGTAGTTTTAGATCGTAAAAAGTTTGGTGTAATTGAAGGTGTTACAAATCATGACTACTACACAAACTCTTTTCACATTCCTGTCTATTACCCAATTTCAGCTTATGAAAAAATTGATTTAGAAGCACCTTACCATTTCCTAACAAACGCAGGTCATATTAGTTATGTAGAGCTTGATGGAGACCCAAGTCAAAATTTAGCTGCTTTTGAAAAAATAATTCGTTATATGAAAGAAAAAGGTGTTGGCTATGGCAGTATCAATCACTCTGTAGACTTTGATCCAGTTTGTGGGTACACAGGGATTATCAATGATAGATGTCCTCTTTGTAATAGAGAAGAAGGAGAAATTAAATTTCACCGAATTAGAAGAATAACTGGCTATCTAGTTGGGACATTAGACCGTTTTAACGATGCCAAAAGAAAAGAAGTAAAAGAGCGTGTTAAACATGCCTAAACAAATTAGACTATCAGGTATAATAAAAGAGTCGATTGTTGATGGGCCTGGTATAAGATATGTCATTTTCTTTCAAGGCTGCAAATTAAATTGCTTTATGTGCCATAATCCGGAAACCATTCCTTTAGATGGTGGCTACCTAGAATGTTTAGATAAAATAGTTTCTGAATTTAAAAAAGATCCCTTAATCCAAGGAATCACATTAAGCGGAGGGGAGCCATTCCTCCAAAAAGATGCTGCTTTATATTTAGTTAATAAGGCACTTGAGGCAAATTTAGACATCGTTATTTATTCTGGTTATTATTATGAAGAATTAAAATCATTAAATGATGAAATTATAGCTGAAATTTTAGAAAAAGCTGATTATTTAATTGATGGTCCATTCATATATAAGCAAAAAAGCTTAGATTTATTGTTTAGAGGAAGCAAAAATCAAAGAATAATTGACTTAAAAAAGACAAATATGACTAAAAAGATTGTTGAAAAATATAATTTTGAATAAAAAATAAGGCTTAAATGCCTTATTTTTTTAAATTCTTAAAATGTGTTTTTCCAATATTATCAAAGATTTTGTTACCATATTTTAGTTTTAATTCATTTATCGCTTTATCTACGATGCTTCCAGCCCCTTTAGGGAGTTTAAAGTTAATTAAGTTAGATAAATCATCTATTTGTTTATTAAATAAGTACCTAGCGATAATAGAAGCAGCTGCAATACTTAAGATTTTACTTTCTCCTTTTTCTAAAAAAGATACTTTTTCTTTAATAACTTCTTTTTGATCTTCTAAATAACTATAATAATTCTTTTCTGATGCAAACTTGTCAATGATTATTTGATCATAGTTTACTTTTTTGCTTAAAGTAAATAAGGCTTTATTATGCATTAAGGCTTTTATTTTGTTTAAGTTATTACCTAAAGCAATCATTTTATTGTATTGGGTTGGACTTAAGATAATTGCTTCATAAGGAATGATTTTAATTAATTCTTGAGCGATTTTATTAATTTGTGTATCAGCTAAAGCTTTAGAGTCTTTTACACCAAGTGCTTTTACTTTTTCTAAATCTTTACTGTCGATAAAAGCAGCACAAACTATAACACCACCAAAAAAATCTCCTGTTCCAACCTCATCACTACCAATAATTGAATGCTCTAGAGTTTTACCAATAAGTAAGCTAATTTTATTATGTGTTTCGTCTTCCATTGCTCCTTGAATTAGCAAGGTCAGGTTTGTATAAATGGTGATTGTAAATTCTGGTTTATTTTTAGCTAAAAATAGAGTATAATTATTAGTAGGAGTTGCACTATATTTCTTATAGTGTTTAATTATTAAATTTGCTTGATTTTGTGTTATTTTATAAGATATAGGCATAATAAAACTCCTTTATTAATAAATTATATCATAATATTGACTTAAAAAGGAAGATAGAATGGAAAAGTATTTAAAAGTTTTAGAATTTGATAAGATTATTACTTTACTAAAAGAACATTTGGAACTTGAAGAAAATAAAGAAGATCTAAAAGAGGTAAAACTAACTAATAACTTAGATACAATTAATCTAATGTTAGACCAAACTAATGAATTTTCGGGTATTTTAGTTAGAATTAGACGTATGCCTCTTTATTTTAAGAAGGATTTAAAACATTTATTATCTAAAACAACTAAAGCTGGGGTTTTAAGTATTGAAGAGATTTTAGAAGTCTACAAACTCCTTAAAACTACTCAAGATAATATTGCTTTAGTAAATAGTTATAAAAAATCTGAAATTAAACTTGATCATTATCGTTCGTTTGTCTCTAATTTAATAGATTTAAAAGCTTTAATAAGAGCAATTACTGATGTTATGACACCTTATGGTGATATTTTAGATAATGCATCACTTAATTTAAGTAGAATTCGTAAAGATATTTCTCGTAAAGAAGCAAATATTCAATCAAAACTTCAAGAATTAATAAATAAACATGCAGCTAAGTTAAACGAAAAACAAGTTTTTTTACGAAATGACCGTTATTGTTTATCAGTTAAAAGCAGTTTTAAAAACTCAATTCGTGGTATTATCCATGATGAGTCAGCAAGCGGTGAAACTGTTTATTTAGAGCCAGAAGCGATAAATCAGCTTAATATTGAGATAAATCAGCTTCAAAACGATGAATCTAAGGAGATTACAAAAATTTTGATGGACATTTCATCACAAATCGCTCTAAATTATGATTCTTTAACCCAAAATTACTATATTATTAAAGAAATGGACTTAATTTTTGGAAAAGCATCATTAAGCAACAAACTAAATGGCCAAAGAATAGGTGTAAATAATAACAATATCTTTGAACTATATAATGCCTACCATCCTTTACTTAATGTTCCGAATATTGTAAAGAATAATGTTGTTATTAAGGATAACAAAGGAGTAGTAATTACTGGTCCTAATACTGGCGGTAAAACTGTTTTACTAAAAACAATAGGCTTAATTACATTAATGGTTAAATTTGGTTTATTAGTCCCAGCTGATCAAAAAAGTAATATCCAAATCTTCGATAATGTTTACGCCGATATTGGTGATGAGCAATCAATTGATCAAAACTTATCTACATTCTCATCACACTTAAAAACTATTATCGATATTATGAATAATGTTACTGATAATTCTTTAGTATTATTAGATGAGCTTGGAAGTGGAACAGATCCATCAGAAGGTGCTGCCTTAGCTATTGCTATTTTTGACTATTTATTAGAGAAAAACTGTCTTGTTATTGCTACAACCCACTATTCTGAACTAAAGGTTTACGCATATAAAGCAGAAAATGTCATGAATGCTAGTGTAGAATTTGACGTAAATACCTTAAAACCAACTTATAAATTACTAATGGGTATACCTGGTATGAGTAATGCCTTAGTAATTTCTGAAAACTTAGGCTTAAATAAAGCTGTTTTAAGTAAAGCTAAAGCCAATTTGAAATCAAAAGATACCGATTTAAGTCAAGTTCTAGATACACTAACTAAAAAATCATTAAAGGTAAGTGAAGAATTAGACAGTTTAAAAGCCCAAAGCAAAGAATTAGAAGCAAAATTAAAAGAAGTAGAGGCTTTAAAACTATCTGCTTTAAGAGAAAAAGAGCGTATTTTAAGCCAAGCTGAAAAAGATGCTGAGAAATTATTGAAAGAAAACAAGCAAACTTTAGAAAATTTAATTAAAGAATTAGAAGAAAACAATAAAAAGTTAATTAAAGAGCATGAAATAGCTGATCTTAAATATAAAACTAAACAAATCTTTCAAAAAACTGATGTAGTTTTTGAAGAAAGTGATGAAGAGTTAAAGGTAAATGATAGGGTTTATATCAAAAGTTACAACTCTTATGGTACAATTACCAAAGTCTTGCAAAATGATTTATATGAAGTTATGATCGGAAGACTAACTTCAGTTTTAGAAAAGAAGTACTTAAAAAAAGTAGTTCAAGATGATAATACTAATCTATATAAAGCTAAAGTTAGTAAAGTTACTCCAAAAAGATCAATTAATTCTCGTTTAGATTTAAGAGGTATGCGTTATGAAGAAGCAGAAAGCTTACTTCATGATTATTTTGATCAGTTGTTATTAAGTGATTTAAAGCAAGTAACGATAATCCATGGTTATGGAACAGGAGTTATTAGAAAGTTAGTCCAAAGCTATTTAGCAGACAATAAAAATGTCTTAGAATTTCGCTATGGTGGTGAAAAAGAAGGCGGTATGGGCTCAACAGTAGTAACTTTAAAATAAAGATTGCATAAAATATGTATTTTTGATATAATTTACTAAAGTAAAGAGGTGATTAAGAGTGATTCCACTCGCGGAATTGAAATTTAATTTTATTACAAACAACCTAGGGTTAGACATTGTTTTAATCTGTGGTTTAATTTTATCAATCATTTTACTAGGGATTTACTTAGTAAATGATTATGCTTTCCAAGAAGCAAGTATCGCAAAACTTAAATCTGAAGATAATGGTGAGAAAAAAGGCAGCAAAAAGGCTATCTTTTTGGCGGAAAAAGAAGACCTTACAAATATTTCTTTCTTTGTTTTAGAGTTATTTGGAGTATTATTAATAGCTGCTCTAACTACAGTTATTGCTTTTTCAATATTTGATAATATTTATCTAGCATTACTTGTTGTGTTTTTCTTTGTAGCGATTGTTTTAAGTATTATTTTTGCGGTAACGTATAAACTTGGTAGAGAATATTCTGAGAAAAAGATCTTAAAATATTCTAATTTCATCTGGTTAATGACTAGAATTACATTGCCATTTACCCTATTCTTACATTTCCTAACAAAGAAAATTAAAAACAAGGAAAAAGTAACACCAGAAGATGGTGAAGTTACTGATGAAGAAATTGAAGAAATAATTGATGATATTGAAGATACAGGAATTTTTGACGAAGATGACGTTGAGTTAATTCAATCTGCTTTAGTTTTATCAGCTAAAACTGTTTATGACATTATGACTCCAAGAGTTGATATGGTAGCTTTAGATCAAGAAATGAGTAATAAAGAAGCTTTAGAAGTGTTTTTTGAATATCAATATTCAAGAATACCAGTTTACAAAGATGATAAAGATACTATCATTGGTGTTCTAGCAGAAAGAGATTTCTTTACAGCAATCATCAAAGAAGGAATAGACAATTTCAAATTCAAAGATCTAGTTGTAGAACCATATTATGTATCAAAAAATACTAAAGTCGATGATTTAATTACTGAATTCCAAGAAGCTCAAAGACATTTCGCAATCGTCTTAGATGAATATGGTGGAACTTTTGGTATTGTTACTATGGAAGATGCTTTAGAAGAGTTAGTAGGCGAAATCTATGATGAATACGACGAAGTTGAAGATGATGAATACTTACAACTAAGTAAAAATAAATATCTTTTAGACCAAGGTTTAGACTTACAAGAACTATTTGATGAATTAAAGTTAGGAACTATTCCTAATACTAGATATAATACTGTAGGTAGCTTTGTCTTTAGTTTATGTAATGGCCTACCTCAAGTAAATCAAAAAGTAGTTCATATTCAAAAAGTAGAAGACTATGAAGGTGAAAAACCTATGCTTATTACTTATGAACTTAAATTTAAAGTTTTAGAAGTATTAGAACGACGTATTAAAAAAGTAGAACTTATTATCGATAAGTTAAATGAAGAACCACTTATTTAAATAAGTGGTTTTTAAAAAGGAGGCAAAGGATGAAAACTTGGAATGATTTGTTTTCTATTGAAAAGAAAAAAGATTATTTTTTGGAATTAGTTGAATTTGTAGATGGAGAATATGAAAAATATATAGTTTTTCCTAAAAAAGAAGAGATTTTTAAAGCTTATAGCCTAACTCCATTAGAAAATGTTAAGGTTGTAATTATCGGCCAAGATCCATATCATGGTGAAAATCAAGCAAATGGCCTTGCTTTTTCTTGTGATTATCCAATATTACCTCCTAGCCTTAAAAACATTTATCAAGAATTAGCTAATGATTTAAAGATAAACGTCCCTAATAAAGGTGATTTATCAAAATGGGCCAAAGAAGGAGTACTTTTAATCAATGCTATTTTAACTGTAAGGAAAAATGAACCTTTAGCTCATGAAAATAAAGGTTGGGAAGAGTTTACCAAAGCTGTTATTGAATATTTAGCCTTATATAAGAAGAATGTAGTCTATATTTTATGGGGAGCTTATGCTCAAAGTTATGAACCATATATTAATCATCAAGACAATTTGATTTTAAAATCATCACATCCTTCACCATTAAGTGCTCATAGGTCATTTTTTGGAAGTAAAGTTTTCTCAAAAACCAATAACTATTTAAAAGCAAATGGTATTAAACCAATTGATTGGCAATTATAAGAAAAATATGGTATAATTAAGTATAATTTAAAGGGGAGCCTTTGAGGCTGAGAGGTATTAGATACGACCCTAAAACCTGATCTGGGTAATGCTAGCGTAGGGATTAAATAGTTTTTTATAACTATCGTTTTTAATCTCTACTTTTGTAGAGATTTTTTATTTATAAGGAGCAAATTATGAAAAAAAGAAAAGATATTATTATTGCTATTACAGAAACAGCTATTTTCGTAGCTCTAGCAATCGTTTTTGAATTATTATCAAAACTTATAGGCTTAAGCCTGCCTCAAGGTGGAAGTATAAGTCTTACAATGCTTCCTTTACTTATAATTAGTATAAGAAGAGGCGTTGGATATGGTTTAGTAGCTGGATTAATTTTTGGAATCGTCAATTTCTTTTTAGATGGGTTTTACTGGCACTGGGGATCAATCTTTTTTGATTATTTGTTTGCTTTTCCTGTTTTGGGTTTAGCTGGCTTATTTAGAAAGAAAGTAGTTAAATCAAGTAACTATTTAATACCAGCATTCTCTTTAGCCGTTTTTATGCGTTTTCTATTTTCGTTTTTAAGCGGAGTTATCTTTTTCTCAATCTATGCACCTGAAGGTTATTTAAGTAAGTATGGAGAGCTATTTGGGGCAATTATTTATTCAATTGTTTATAATGGTTCATATTTAATACTTTCATTACTGCTTTGTTTAATAATTGCTTTTGCCATTTATCCAGTAATCTTTTATAAAATTGATCTTGAGACAATAAAAAAATAACAGACTTTAAGTCTGTTATTTTTAATTTAAAAGTATAACTTATCAACTGCCTCTAAATAGTCAATTGGAGGAGCATATTTTCTTTTAACCTCAATTCCTTCATTTAAAGCATCCTCATAAGGAATAGATTTTTTACCACCTTTTAAACCAATATCGTATAATTCCATAAACTTATCAATATCAATAATTACAACTTTATCAACTTTTTTATAAAAGATAATTACAAATGCTAAGCCTCCATGCCTTTTCACATCAACTAAATGTTTTAATTGGTGAGAGAAGATGTGAGTAAAACTAAATGATAAGTTATTAGTTTCTTTAGCTTCAAAATCAATATATTTACCTTTATAAATGCCATTATAGTCGGTTGTAGAAGGTTTACGGTAATAGGCCTCTACAATTTTTGCTTTTGTTCTTGTAGGGTAGCTTACCTTTACAATTTGAATTGGAGTTGGTTTCTTATAAATATAAGCTAGATCTTTATTACGGTAATATTCATTTGTATTGTTTATTGCCTCTTCAAAAAGCATACCATGAGTGTGTGCTCTTTTAATTTCTTTTTCTTTTGTAGGGCCATTAGGATAATTAATCTTCATTTTATCACCTTATTTCTTTAATTATACCATAAATATATTATAATTTGAATTCGTTTTTTCGTTTTTTTCTTTATTGATAATAGGGTCAATTTATGGTAAAATATTACTAGGTGAAAATAATGGATAAGAACAAATTAATTGAAAGACAAAAGAAAATTAGAAATTTTTCGATTATAGCCCACATAGATCACGGTAAGTCTACTATAGCTGACCGTATTTTAGAATATACTAATACTTTATCAGAAAGAGATTTAAAAGATCAAGTATTAGATAATATGGATATTGAGCGTGAAAGAGGAATTACAATTAAACTGACACCTTGTGAGGTGCTATATAAAGCAGATGATGGCAAAGAGTACATTTTGAACTTAATTGATACTCCAGGCCATGTCGATTTTACCTATGAAGTATCAAGAAGCCTAGCTGCTTGTGAGGGTGCATTACTAGTAGTTGATGCTGCGCAAAGTGTTCAAGCGCAAACATTAGCTAATGCCTACCTTGCAATTGATAATAAATTAGAAATTATTCCCGTAATAAACAAAATTGATCTTGCAGCTGCTGATCCTGATCGTGTAAAAAAAGATATTGAGGAAGTAATTGGGATTAGTACCGAAAATACAGTTCTTACTAGTGCGAAAACTGGTGTAGGAATAAAAGATATTTTAGAAACTATTGTTAGGGATGTACCTGCACCGAAAGGTGATATTGATGCTCCCCTTCAAGCATTGATTTTTGATTCATACTATGATCAATATAAAGGAGCAATTCCAATTGTAAGAGTAATTAACGGAACAATTAAACCTAAAGATGAAATTGTTTTAATGTCACCTAATTTAAAATATGAAGTTATTGAAGTAGGTATTTATTCACCTAATCAAATTAAACGTGATTACTTAACTGTAGGTGATGTAGGTTATATCGTAGCTGGAATTAAAGAAATCGAAAGTATTCACGTAGGTGATACAATTACGAAACTTCCAAATAAAGCTAAAGAAAAATTACCAGGCTATCGTAAATTAAACCCAATGGTTTATTCTGGTATGTTCCCTGTAGACAATAAAGACTATCTTGCTTTAAAAGAAGCACTAGAAAAACTTATCTTAAATGACTCATCTTTAACTTATGAACTTGAGAGTTCACAAGCTTTGGGTTTTGGTTTTCGTGTTGGCTTTTTAGGCTTACTTCATATGGATGTTATCCAAGAGCGTATTGAAAGAGAATATGATATAGCTTTAATCCTAACAGCGCCATCAGTTCACTATAAAGTAATAGCTAATGATGATAGTGTTTATTATATCGATAACCCAGCTTTACTACCAGATGCCAATTTGTTTAAATATATAGAAGAGCCTTTTGTAAAGGTAACAATTATGACTCCTAATCAATATGTAGGGGATGTAATGAATTTATGCCAATCAAAAAGAGGAACTTTTAAGAACATGCATTATGTAACTGAAAGTAGAGTAAATATTCTTTATGAGATGCCGTTAAGTGAAATTATCTTTGATTTCTTTGATCGATTAAAAAGTCAAACTAAAGGTTATGCATCTTATGACTATGAATTCTTAAACTATCAAAGTTCTAATTTAGTAAGAATGGATATTTTAATAAATGGGGAAAAGTTAGATGCCCTTGCAATGATTATCCATAAAGATGAAGCCTATAAAAGAGGATCAGGAATTACAAGAAAACTAAAAGATGTAATTCCAAGACAAATGTTTGAAGTGCCAATTCAAGCTGCAATTGGCAATAAGATAATTGCCAGGACTAACGTCAAGGCTTTAAGAAAAGATGTTATTGCTAAGTGTTATGGTGGTGACATCACTCGTAAGAAAAAACTTTTAGAAAAACAAAAAGAAGGCAAAAAGAGAATGAAAGCTGTTGGTAATGTAGAGATACCTCAAGAAGCATTCTTAGCCGTTCTTTCAATAAAAGATGAATAGAAATATTCATCTTTTTTAATAAATTGAAAATATAGATGAAATATGATAAAATATGAGTATGAGAAAAGAAATTAATGCTTTATATATTCATATTCCTTTTTGTTCGTCAATTTGTATTTATTGCGACTTTTTCAAAATAATCGATAATGATACCAAAAGAAAAGAATATTTGAATTATTTAATAAAAGAAGCAGAACTTAAAAAAGATTTATTCAAAAACTTAAAAACTATCTATATTGGTGGTGGAACCCCTTCTAAAATCACGATACCAGAGCTTTATGATGAGATCTCTACACTATTAAAGATAATCGCCTCTAATAACGCCTTTTTAATCGAAGAATTCACTTTTGAGGTTAATCCTAACGATTTATCAGAAGAATACTTAAAAGCTTTAACTGATATTGGTGTAAATAGAATTAGTCTAGGTGTCCAAACTTTAAATGAAGAACTCTTAAAGTTTTTAAAAAGATCACATAGCAAAGATCAAGTTTTAAAAAGTATAGAAATTTTAAAAAAGGCTAATTTTAAAAATATCAGTTGTGATCTAATGTTTGGCCTTCCTAATGATTCTTGGAAGAGGATAAAGAAAGATTTGGATTTTATTGTTAGAAACAAAATTCCTCATATTTCTATTTATAGCTTAATTTTAGAAGAAAAAACAATTCTTTATAATTTATATAAAAAGGGTGAGTATCAAGTTTTTAATCCAGACAAAGAAGCTACCCTTTATTATAAAATCGTAAACTACTTAAAAGCTAAAGGTTACGTTCATTATGAAATAAGCAATTTTGCTTTACCAGGATTTGAATCTAAACACAACTTAACGTACTGGAAAAATGAACCTTATTTAGGACTTGGTGCAAATGCAAGTTATTACTATGATGATACTCGCTACACAAACATCAACAATTTCCAAAAATATTACTTAGGTATAGATTCTAAAAACTTAGTTTTTAAAGAGAAGCAGAAAATGACTTTACATGAGCAAATGATTGAAGAATTTATTTTAGGCTTGAGGTTAGAAGAAGGAGTAGATCAAAAAACTTTCGAAAAAAAGTTCAATGCATCTCCTTTTACAATCTTTCCAATTTTAGATAAACTAATAAATGAAGAAAAAATAATTTTCAAGAAAAATAAATTCAAAATTTCGGAAAAATATCTTTATACAATCAACAGTATTTTAGTTGAATTTTTAGACTAAAAATGGGTCTAATTTGAGGCGTTCTGTGGGGCGATTAGTGGGGAATTCTTCACAAAAAAAAGATAATCTCCTCACAGAAAGGGTCGTTTTTTGCCTGTTTTTGAGGGAAAATGGAGGAAAATATAATGAACTTAAAAGATGCCTTAGTTGAGTTTCGTTACTATTTAAGAGGCGATAAAAATGTTTCTAAAGCAACTTTTGCAGCTTACGAAAAAGATGTAGAAGACTATTTAGAGTTTTTAGCTAAGTATCGAGAGCGAAAAGATGTCCGTGACATCTCAGCTAACGATATTCGTAAACACTTAGAAAGCTTAAAACGTAAAAACTTAGAAGCTTCATCAGTAGCAAGAAAACTAACTGCAATAAAATCATTTCATACATTTTTGATGATTGAAAAATATACAGATTACAATTATGCAAGTGTAATCGATAGCCCTAAAAAGCAAAAAAAGCTACCTGTTGTCTTATCAGAAAAAGAAATTGATATTTTACTTAATAGTATTGATCAAAAAACAGAAGAAGGAATTAGAAATAAGACAATGATTCTTTTAGCTTATTCATCTGGCCTTCGTGTTACAGAACTTTGCACATTAAAATTTTCTAATCTTCGCTTAGAACAAAGACTTCTAAATATTACTGGTAAGGGGAAGAAAATGAGAATTGTTCCTATTAGTATTGAAGCTGCTTTAGCCGTTGATAACTACTTAAAAAATGCAAGACCATTTTTTGATAAAGGAAAAGATAAAGAATCTGTCTTTCTTACTAGAGAAGGAACAACGATAAATAGAGTTACTTTTTATGAAATCTTAAAAGAAGCTTGTGAAAAGTGTGGAATTAGGAAAAAGGTAAGTCCTCATACTTTAAGACATTCTTTTGCAACCCACCTTTTAAATAAAGGTTTAGACTTAAGGATGATCCAAGAATTATTAGGCCACTCCGACATTTCCACAACCGAAATCTATACAAGCATTGGCCAAGAACAATTAAGAAAAACATTAGCTCATCATCCACGAGCTAGAAAGGATAAATAAATGAAATTTAAACGAATCTTTTTAATCGTAATTGACTCTGTAGGTGTTGGTTATGATAAAAATGCCCATTTATATGGTGATGAAGGGGCAAATACTTTAAAACACTTAAGTTATAGTAAAAAGGACTTCTCCATCCCAACATTAAGAAAACTAGGGATTGGCTCAATTACTGATGTAAATCGTGCTAATTGTAAGAATCCTAAAGGTGTATATGGCAAAATAGAAGAAGAAAGTATTGGAAAAGATACCCTAACTGGCCACTGGGAAATGATGGGAATAAAGTCAGATAAGCCTTTTCCTTCATTTACAGAAAATGGTTTTCCTAAAGAACTAATTGATTTACTTGAAAAAGAATCAGGTTATAAAATGTTAGGTAATATTGCTGCATCAGGAACAGAAATTATTAAAGATTTAGGTGAAAAAGCGATCAAAGAAAAAGCAATGATTGTCTATACTTCAGCTGATTCTGTCTTACAAATTGCAGCTCATGTAGAGACAATTCCCTTAAAAGAATTATACCGTACATGTGAGATTGCAAGAAGAATTACAATTGAAAATGATAACTGGAAAGTAGGTAGAATCATTGCTAGACCATTTATTGGAGCTGATAAAAACAGTTTTGTAAGGACTGCAGATCGTCATGATTACGTCTTGGCTCCACCTAGAAATACAGTCCTAGACGCCTTAAAAGGCTCTAAATTTGACGTTATAGCCGTCGGAAAGATAAATGATATCTTTAATGGAGAAGGCATTACTAAAGCCTATAAAACGAAATCTAACCAAGAAGGTATGGAAATGACTATTCACCATTTAAAAGAAAACTTCACTGGTTTAGTCTTTACTAACCTTGTAGACTTTGATTCTCAGTATGGTCATAGAAGAGATCCAATAGGTTATGCTAAGTCTTTAGAAGAATTTGATAGGCAGTTAAAAGTCTTAATTAATAACCTAAATGATGATGATTTAGTAATCGTAACTGCCGATCATGGTAATGATCCTACATTTAAAGGAACAGACCATACAAGAGAATATATACCATTAATTATCTATGCGAATAATATCATTCCTCAAGATTTAAACACTTTATTTAGTTTTGCCTCAATTGGAGCGACAATTGCAGAAAACTTTGGCGTTGAAGCACCACCAATTGGAAGGAGCTTTTTATGCAAAATCAAGCAAAAATAAAGAATTCTTTATTTAATTCCAATAATTTTGACTTAACAATTTTCTCTAATGATGTACTAAGTCCAAAAGCTATATTAATAATTGTCCATGGTATGGCAGAACATATTGACCGCTATCAAGGATTTTTTGATTATCTAAGAGAACACCAAATCCTAGCCATTGGCTATAATCAAAGAGGACACTATTTAGGAGTGGAAAAAGAAGAAGATTACGGATTCTTAAGAGAAAAAGACGGTTTTGGTTTATTATTAGATGATTTAAATAATTTCTATTTAGATGTTAAAGCTAAATATCCCAAATTACCAATATTCATCTTTGGTCATTCTATGGGTTCTTTTATAACACAAAGATTTATCCAATCTTATGATTATAAACATAATGGAGTGATTCTATCTGGAACAGGTAAAAACCCTAATCTAATCTTAAGTTTTGGTCATTTCCTTACTAAACTAATTATTTTCTTTAAAGGACCAAGATATAGATCCAAATTTATCCATAATCTTTCATTTGGCTCATACACTAAAAAATACAAAGATAAAAGAACTGACCTTGACTGGTTAAGTAGAGACCATGAGATTGTAGATAAGTATATTAAGGATAAATGGTGCGGAGGAGTCTTTTCTACAGCCTTCTTTAGAGACTTTTATCATCTAATGTCAAGGGTAAATAAAGATAATCGTCTCCTACAGCCCCTTTTTCCGGTAATAATGCTCTCAGGTGATATGGATCCAGTAGGTAATTATGGTAAAGGTGTAACCAAACTATACAATATATACAAAAAACAAAATATTGATGTAAAGATAAAATTATACAAAGATGCTCGTCATGAAATCTTAAACGATTTTTGTAAAGATGAAGTAAGATCAGACATCTTAAACTTTATTGAAGAAAGGATTAAATAAATGAAACATTATCGTAAAGTTTTATTTTTTAATACAAATCAAAGAAGAAGCTTCATAAACATTACTAAAGAGGTAGAAGAAGCAGTAAAAGAAAGTAAAATCCAAAATGGTTTAGTTTTATGCAATGCAATGCATATTACAGCATCAGTATTTATCAATGATGATGAATCTGGTTTACACAAAGATTTTGAAATCTGGTTAGAAAAACTAGCTCCAGAAAAACCTTACAACCAATACTATCATAATACTTATGAAGACAACGCTGATGCTCATTTAAAAAGAACTATTTTTGGAAGAGAAGTAGTTGTAGCTATAACAGATGGAAAACTAGATTTTGGTCCTTGGGAACAAATATTCTATGGTGAATTTGATGGAAAAAGACCAAAAAGAGTATTAATTAAAATAATAGGCGAATAAACTTTATTCATACTCAAAAACAAATTATGAATATGATTATTTATTCAAAATAAGGCTTTTTATAAGCCTTTTTTCTTTGTTTTTACCCTAAAAACTGCTCTTTTTTGCCCTATTTTACCCCTATTTTTATACCATTTTTATCCTTAAAAACCTTGTATTTTATATCAAAAAGCCTTATAATCATAGATATAAAGATTTACACATTATCTACTTATACACGCTGCCTTCCTATAAAAGGCATCATCCTATATATATTTACTTTAACATAATGTATGTTATCGGCAGTTATAACTATAAGAAATAATAGCCTTTATTTAAGAGGTTTATTAATATTACTACTGCTCATAGTTTATAGGCTACTCTTATATTTAGTTTCTATTTCCAAACTTTTCGATCATATTAATTATCCTTAAACTTTTTAATTGAAATATAAATAACCAAATAAAAAATGTAGACTTAATTGTCTACATTTTGTTTTTATTTTATTTTAATATTTTTCTTTTAAAACCTTATTTATATAGGCCTTTTACAAAGAGTTTAATTTAGAATTCTTCATCTTTAAAAGATAATCGGCCCAGAATTAAGGTTTTAAACAGTATGCAATACATCTAAATAAGCTTTTGCTGCTTCTTTCCACTTTGTGCTCTTACCATTATTGAATACATAACTGAATCTATAGTTTGCAGTTATATAGTCTTTTTGATTATAAGATATTATTCCCAATAAATACATTACTTGAATAAATGAGATTTTTGTGATTCTTTGTTGCAAGAGAGTTTGCAAGATTATCTCTGTTTGTGGAATATGTTCTTGTTTATATACATTTAATGTTAAACGATTGACACCAATTTCCTTTGATAAATGTTTCTGTAATTGAACAGGAAGTCTTGGATAAAGCTTTTCCATCTCTTGATGAATATACTCAGCTTTGCCAATATTAGCTTCATCTAGATAATACTCAAACCATGATTGATAATAGAAAAACTTCTCTATAGCACTATAATCTTTTTCTTCTTCTACTTTCGCTAATAATTCTTCATATAGCGGATACCTATGAGAAATAGCCGTCTTACAAAGAATTATTGATAGTTCATCTACACTTTTTTCAAAGCTACTTAAATAGCTATTAGCTCTAAACTTTTTATATTCTTCAATATATTCTTCAACTTCCAACTTTTCTGAAAAGATATAGGAAATATTTAAGTACTTCTTCTGCTCATTAGCCTTTAGACTTAAATGAATTATTAGAAAAATTGCACCAAGAAACATAAAGATCAACCCTACTTCTCTTTGGTTGAAAAACATGTTTATTAAACCAGTTAATAACAATAAAATCATTATTATCCTTAACCAAAAATTCTTTTTGCTCATAAACACCTCCTTTTTATTAGTCAATTATACCTTATTTTTAGCCTCATTACAATCAAAATAAGCATTTTTTGCTTAGAAAGGTTTTAAAGTAGCAATGATTAATTAACCACTTATTTACTTTAAACCTAAATAAAGACAAATTTGAGGCCTTTTTTATAAAATCTTAGACCATTTAGCACTTCTGCCACGATCAATAGGCTCAATTTTACCTTCATCTTTAAGTTTTTTTAATGCACGATTAATCGTTGATTCAGAAACAAAAGGATGAATTTGCCTAATATCATCTTTTTTAAATGATGAATTAAAGTTCAAAATAGTTAGTTCTAAATTATCTTGTTTTGAGATTTCTAAATCTTTTTGGTAAGTATTTAAAACAATTTGCACTTTTTGGTAACTATCTATTAGTAAATCTACTAAATAGTCAATAAAAGATAAACTTTGAATAAAACCTTGACTCCAGTTAATACTAGCTTCTGTCAGCACTTTATTTAACTGTTCTTTGGAATTATAAAGCAATTCAAAAAAACTAACATATTTTAAAGATAAAAACTCATTTTTAAGTAATAGATAATAGATAACTAAATAAAATACAATTTCATTACCTAAACTAAATGGTTTTAAATTATAAAAGTCTATTAAATAATTAGCTAATAGCACTACTGCTTCATATTCGACTATCTTACTTAAATAGTTTTCATTTAGATCATCTAATTGTTTTCTTTTGCTTACTTTACTCTGGCTAATGAAAACTGATGTTGTTTGGCGATAAGATTCAGTATAACTTACCTTTTCATCTAAAATATAACTAATTAAGTTCACAAAATCATTACTTTGAAGCAGTTTATCTTGATAATTGTATTGGAAATCTTTTAAAGCTTCCTTAAGACGATATAAGATCTTTTCTTCGTTAGTTCTAGGTTTAGAATCTTTTAAAGTTATCAATCTTAACCTATTATCAGTAATTTTTAAATCTAAAAGTAGTGATAAATAATAGCAATCTCTTTCAATTGTTTGAGAAATAACTTTATCTAAGTCTTGCGCTACTACTTCTTCAAAGTTTTTATTTTTACCTAAAAAAGTATATAATTTAGCAATTTTTTTAACTAAACTATGAGGAATTACTAAATGTTCAATATTATTGATACAAATCATTTTTTATCAACCCCAAAATCGCTATTATTACGAAAGACAATTAAGCTTTTCATTGTTCCAAGATCTAACTTTGAAATCTTTTTACCTCTTCTATTGGAAGATCCTTTAACATCTTTATACTCTAAAGTATCAAAGCCTTTATCACTAACACAAAAAATACTTAAATTGTTTGGATTATGTTCTTTACGGACAACATTAGCTGATGCATAAGTATTGTCTGACGTTCTTGTCATTTCTAAATAAGCTTTACCAACGTTATTCTTACGACCTTTATTAATTTCATTAGGTTTATAAGTAGTAATTGTATTATTCTTACCTAAACAAACAATTTCGTCTTTTCGGTCTACGTAAAGCCCAGCTATAATTATATCATCTGGTCTACTTTTGAGTTCCATTGCTTTAACTCCAAAAGATGGAGGAGCCATAATACTAATTTCATCGGCGTTATAACGATTCATATAACCTTTTTCCGTAATCATTACTACTTCTTTTCTTGTACCACTATCTACATCTACCGAAACTAAACGATCGCCTTTTCTAATTTGCGTAGCTTTTAGGGCTCTAGAATATCTAACAGCATAAAAGTCTTTTAGAATAGTTCGTTTTGTTAGTCCATTAGCGGTAGTAAATAAAAAGTAAGTTTCTTCGTCGAAATTAGTTACTGGATAAGCAAAAATAATCTTTTCTTTAGCTTCAATCTTAACAAGTGTTGAAATATTGTAGCCTAAATCACGATGTCTAGCATCGGGAATATCTTTTACAGGTAAATATACATAATTTCCTAAACTTGTAAAGAATAAAATTGTATCAGCTGTTGTAACTTTAAACTCACTAAGTAAGAAGTCATCATCTTTATATTTTGCTTCACCTAAATCACTATTATAGTTTCTCTCACCAATACGCTTTAAATATCCATCATAAGTAACTAATACTCTAACATCTTCTTTAATTATTAACTCTTTTTGTTCAATAACGATTGTATCAATTTCTGCTTCTACCTTAGTTTTACGTGGAGACGACAAAGCTTTTAATGTTTGTGTTAATTCATCTTTAATTACACCCATTAAACTACTTTCATCTTCTAAGATCTTTTCTAATGACTTAATCTTTTCCTCTAATTCTTTAGCTTCTTCTTCTAAAGCAAAGATATCAGTGTTAGTTAATCGATATAGTTGTAACATTACAATTGCTTCAGCTTGCATTTCAGTAAACTGATAGAAATTCATTAGATTATCTTTGGCATCTTTCTTATTTTTAGAATTTCTAATCGTTTGAATAACGGCATCTAAGATAGATGTCATCATTATCAAACCATCTACGATATGCGCTCTTCTTCTTGCAAACTCTAACTCATAATTACATCTATTAGTTGTTACTTCCTTTTGATGGTTAATATATGCATCTAAGATCTCTGCTAATCCCATTGATTTAGGATGTTTATCACTAATACATGTTACATTAAAGCTGTAATTGATTTGAAGTTCAGTCATTTTATAAAAGAAATCACGAATATCTTTTGGATCTACTCCTTTTTCTAAATCAACTACAATCTTTAAACCTTCACGGTCAGTTTCATCTCTAACTTCAATAATCCCAGCGATATTTTTATCGACATAAACTTCACTCATTTTCTTTACAACACTACCCTTATTTACACCATAAGGGATTTCAGTAAAGACAATTTGATTAATCTTTTTACCTTCAATAATATCTGATTTAGCTCTAACAATTATCTTTCCACGGCCTGTTTTATAGGCTTTCTTTAACTCTTTTTCCCCTTGAACAATTCCCCCAGTTGGAAAATCAGGTCCTTGCACATAAACCATTAACTCATCTAAACTGCAATTAGGATGATCAATACGGTAAATAGTTGCATTAATAACCTCATCAATATTATGAGGAGGAATTTCTGTAGCATAACCAGCGCTAATTCCCGTTGCACCATTTACTAAAATATTAGGAAACTTAGCAGGTAAAACAACTGGTTCTAACTCTTCATCATCAAAGTTAGGAACAAATCCTACAGTTCTTTTATCAATATCTTTTAACAGCATCTCTGCATATTTACTTAAACGACATTCAGTATAACGCATTGCAGCTGCAGGATCACCATCAATTGAACCATTATTACCATGCATATCAATTAAAGGGAGTCTCATTTTAAAATCTTGACTCATTCTAACTAAAGCATCATAGATTGAAGAATCACCATGAGGGTGATATTTACCTATAACGTCCCCAACAATCCTCGCTGACTTTTTATACCCTTTATTAGAAAATACCCCAATTTTATACATTGCATAAAGAATTCTTCTTTGAACTGGCTTTAATCCATCTCTAACATCTGGTAATGCACGATCTTGAATAATCGCTTTTGAGTAACGAGCAAAACGGGAAGCAAAAACATCTTCAATGTTTTCTTCAATTATACGTTCTTGAATAAACTTATCAATTTGATCCATATTTTTACTCATAGTCTCCTCCTGCTTCTGCTTTTTCTAATGTGAAGTTATCTACATTTTCAAATGAAACATTATTTTCAATCCAGTTTCTTCTAGGCTCTACATCATCACCCATTAAGATTTCAATCTTTTCATCTGCGTAATCAAAATCTTCAATTTTAACTTGAATTAAAGTCCTCG
>Ga0255344_1000467_pt1 | contig 64167 bp, 47 predicted proteins | sample wastewater_treat_5_FD_192414 | JGI IMG/M metagenome (GOLD analysis project Ga0255344, IMG submission 192414) | Wastewater microbial communities from Lulu Island WWTP, Vancouver, Canada - plant18 | ecosystem: Engineered > WWTP > Wastewater > Unclassified | place: Canada: Vancouver, British...
TGGAACACCCTAGGGGAAGTGGTTACGGTTCTAAAAAAAACATTCCTCCCATTCCTAAGGCTTTGTATTGCGTAAGGGTTATGCGTTGACGGATTGTAAACCCCGTGAGGATCGGGAAAGGAATCTAACACCTCGCCCTGAAAGTTGATAGCGTAATAATAAAACACGTTATCGAAACGCCCACCCCTATGGATATAGCCAAAGGGCTTGGGTACATACTCTGGAAAGGAGAGATTGTGTATTTCTGTGTAAGCCAGTGTGTCCAGATTAAACCCCATTTTATATATCTCTGTTTTATGCGAATTACTTGGGTATAATCTATACGAAACATAGAAAGATTCATCAAAAGAACTCATTTTTAGTTCTAGCCCCCCAAATTGATAATCTTCAAAACGCCAACTAATGGTCGAGATAGTATCACCATGGGAGTCGGTATTGAAAAGGATAAATCGGGGGAGGCTACTTCCAGAACCCATATAGGCAGAAATAATAAAGCCACCATCGGGCTTTTCAATTATGTATGGAGATCCATATCCTTTGTAATTCTCAATGGCATACGATTTCTCCCATTGCAGATCGCCCTCCTCATTGAGGCGGTATAGCACCAGGTTGGTGTGGGTAACGGTGTAACCATCGTAAAAGAAACTACTTCCCACCACCAGGTAGCCTCCGCTGCTCACGGCAATGGCGTCATGGCCAACGTCTTCAGAGTCGGCCGTGCCCAGGGCCACCTGCCAGGCAAAGCCGTTGCCGTAGCTAACGGAGTGGTCTCGGGCCGTATTGCCCGGTGGGGGCGAGCCACTCCACCATACGGCATGCTGCGCTACCAGCCAGCTACCGGGTAGCAGCATAAACCCCAAGAAAAGAGTAAGAATCTTGTTTTTCATAGGCATTAATTTTTAAGTGAGTAGTAAGAAATCATAGCCCAATCTTAACCTGTCAAGGGCAAGTTATGAAATAATTTTGAGAGATGTCTGAATTTCGTCTACTAAATCACATTAAATGTTGCACAAAAATGCTTTAAGAGGTGCGGGTTACGAGGTTCCTTGTTCCCTTCGACCCCAAAGGAGGCGTATGCGAGGCGCTTTGCAACCCGGGGTTAAAAAGATTAGTTCTTGTAGTTTTCATGGTTAAGCAGTTTAAAGGTTTTTAATTAGTTTGGTGGTATACACCCCACCGGGGGTATGCAGGCTTACCAGCAGCTGCCCCCGAGGCCAGCCGGCGGTATTTAAGGAAAACGAATGGGAATTACCCACCCTGTGGCTTAAAACCACGGTGCCCGTAAGCGTGGTTACAGTAAGCTTACCCGCAATACCCTGCGGTAGTTCCACCGTAACGGTATGCCCTATGGGGTTGGGGTAAATCCTTAGGGGCTGCGTATCCGTTGGATTGACCTTGGGCACACCCACCGGGTTCCAGCTCTCTATCTTTGCAATAAAAATATCGTCTCCCGTAAGCGGGCCTCCAAGCGGACCGTTCTCACCGGTGCCAAATACAACGGGTCGGCCATCGGCCCCCTCCAGCACCTTGACCAGCATCATGCTGCCTGCAGAGCGGCTCATGGCCGTATCGCCCAGCAGCTGACCCTGTGAGTTTATCTTTACCAACCCAATGGAGTAGTTATCATTCCAATCGAAGTAGAAGTTGTACGGCATGCAGATGCTTCTATCGGAAAATTCGTGGGGAGAATAATTCCACCCTCCGGCATCATTATACCACCAGATGTCATCGCCATTAAAGCAATCCGGGTTTACGTTAAGCACCTCACCATCATCAGTAGTGGTGGCCATTTGGAACACCCTAGGGGAAGTGGTTACGGTTCTAAAAAAAACATTCCTCCCATTCCTAAGGCTTTGTATTGCGTAAGGGTTATGCGTTGACGGATTGTAAACCCCGTGAGGATCGGGAAAGGAATCTATCACCTCGCCCTGAAAGTTTATAGCGTAATAATAATATACGTTATCGAAACGACCACCTCTATAAATAAAGCCAAAGGGCTTGGGTACAAAGTTATAATTGGGTAGTACGAATATCGAAATTGTGTCTAGGTCGTAATCGAGTTTTACAATATCAGTAAGATAAGTTCCGCTGTAGTTGCGCTGGTAGGAGATAAAGTATGACTCATCGAATGGGCTCTTAATCAGCTTAAAATCATCAGTGGCCATATCGGCAAAGGTCCATTTCCGTGTAGAGAGCGTATCACCATTGGCATCAAAATCCAGTAGTATGCATCGACGGGGTACGCCTACACCACCGTAGCTTAACTTACCCGCTACCAGAAAACCACCATTTGGCTTCTCAACTACCTTAAACTCATTCATAACCTTGTAGTTATCCAAGGTATACCCCTTCTCCCACATCAGGTCGCCCTCCTCATTGAGGCGGTATAGCACCAGGTTGGTGTGCGTAACGGTGTAACCATCGTAAAAGAAACTACTTCCCACCACCAGGTAGCCTCCGCTGCTAACGGCAATGGCATCGTGGCCAACGTCTTCAGAGTCGGCCGTGCCTAGGGCCACCTGCCAGGCAAAGCCGTTGCCGTAGCTAACGGAGTGGTCTCGGGCCGTATTGCCCGGTGGGGGCGAGCCACTCCACCATACGGCATGCTGCGCCACCAGCCAGCTACCGGAGGCAAGCATAAAGATTAGTAAAAAAATTGATCTGTGTTTCATAGGCATTTAGTTTTAGTTAGTAATTAGGTTAACGGGTATGTCACATTAAAGACAAAGCCAAGTTATAAAATAACACAATGCAATTCAAATAATTTTGTGAAATAAAATACACTTATGCGTTAAATAACGAAATGCCGTTATAAGATAAACATCCCCGGGTGAACATATATGCAGGCTGAGCAGTAAGAGTACTGCTTTGGGTTTGTAGAAAATTTTTTCTTTATCTCTGTCTATGTGTCCCCAACTCTTTATTTGTCGGGGTCGGTGTAAATTAGTGAATTTGCTGATTTGTTGATTTGCGTCTCTGCGTCTTAGCGGTTAAAAAGATATCACCACAAAGAGCACGGAGGGGCACAGAGTCTATTAGTTCGATTGTGTGTTGTTCAATCTTGTTTGTTCAAGGTATTGAAGCATTCAAAGCGGTGGGCTCAAACAGCCCTTCGGTGCAAACAAATAGTATTGCGTTATCCCTGTCCTGTACTTCCTGTTGCCTAAAGATTTTATATCTTTGCCTCGCAAATAAATGAGAAGGAACACTATGGATATTGTTGTTAGTGGCATACGTTCTACTGGGAAACTGCATTTGGGCAATTACTTCGGTGCTTTGCAGAACTTTGTGAAGATGCAGCACGAAAACCATTGCTATTTCTTTATAGCCGATTTTCACTCCCTGACCACACATCCCACTCCCCAGGATTTGCATGGCTCGGTTAAGCAGGTGTTGGCCGAATACCTGGCTTGCGGTCTCGATCCCGAAGTGGCAACACTATATGTGCAGAGCGATATTCCGGAAATCCCACAGCTATACCTGCTGCTCAATATGAATGCCTATATGGGTGAGCTGGAGAGGTGTACATCGTTCAAGGACAAGGTTCGCACCCAGCCAAACAACGTGAATGCCGGGCTTCTTACCTACCCTACCCTTATGGCCGCCGACATCATTATTCATAAGGCACACAAGGTGCCGGTAGGGAAGGATCAGGAGCAGCATCTGGAGATGACACGCACCTTTGCCAACAGGTTCAACAGACTTTACAATGTTGATTACTTCCCTGAGCCCGTACCCTACAACTTTGGGAAACAGCTGGTAAAAATCCCCGGGCTTGATGGTAGCGGGAAGATGGGAAAATCGGAAGGCAATGCCATTTACCTTGCCGACGATGCTGAGACCATACGCAAAAAAGTTATGAGGGCGGTAACCGATTCGGGTCCTACGGCGCCCAACCAGAAGAAACCCGAGGCCATTCAAAATCTTTACACCCTGATGGGCGTGGTTTCGCAACCCGATACCCTAAAGTACTACGAGGAGCAGTATAATAATTGCACCATCCGCTACGGCGATATGAAGAAACAGCTGGCCGAGGATATTATTGCCTTTACATCGCCCATACGTGAGCGTATTGAAGCTATCCTTTCGGACAACGAATACCTCAGGCGTGTAGCCAAAATGGGAGCAGAGAAGGCACGCCAGAGCGCCTCCAAAACCCTTGATGAGGTAAGGCACATCATAGGATTCAGGGAGTTTTAAAGCCTACTCTTCCTCAATGGCCGTATTGATAAAGGCCACCAGCAGATACAAGGTTTTGAACACATCTGACACCCTTTCAATAAGCTTGGAAGAGGTCATTGCCATATCGTCTATGGGATGAATGGGCGAAATGTGCTTTAGCATCAGGTATTTTGCCACGGGTGATTGGGATGAGAACCCCTGGGGCACCCGCTTAAGCGACTCCCTTTCCAGCGTTGGGAATACTTTTCGGAAAGCGTTGCTTTCAACTATTGCCAGAAATTTCTCGGGGTAGGTATCAATGTCCATCCTGATTCTTCGCATGGTGGCCGTGTCGGCCATGTATATCCCTCCCGATGCCATTGATGCGTTGGGTTCAACATGGAAGTAGTAGCCGCCAAAGCGGCTTTTCCTGCCGCCTCGGGCAATGAATGCCCCAAAGTTTGTCTTGTAGGGGGTTTTATCGTGCGTGAATCGGATATCCCTATGAATCCTGAACAGACAATCCTTTGCCTCTAACAATCCCAGCGTAGGGTCAAACTCCTTGATAGCCGGAATCAGCAACTCCACAAAGGCAACAAAGTTGCTCCTTGCCTCATCGTACCATTTCCGGTTTTGGTTGAACCATTCGCGATTGTTGTTCTCTTTCAACTGGGTTAAAAATGATAGCGTATGGGCTAACATGGGTAGGGGGATTAATCGTTGTCAATAACAAAGTAACCGATCTTGTCGGGGTGGTCGGCAATAAGGGCATCCTTTTTCAGTCGCCTCATGGTGAAGAGCATAATGGCATCGCCTGCGGCAGCCAGCGTGAAGAGAAAGCCCAAGCAAGCAAGGAAACCGTTGCCAATGGTAAGGGCAATTACCCAAGGGATGATTCCTGTGACAATAAGCGGAAGGGCTGTGCCAAGGGCATACTCTTTAAGCCTGAGTGGTTCTTTGCAATGGCAGTATGGTGCCAGATATTTCCAGTTGATGCCAAACCGGATGGATTTGAATCCATTTTTGGCGAAGCAGGCCCAGGCCACACCGTGTAGTCCTTCGTGAACAACAATTCCGATGATAAAAATGGGAAACAGGTACTCGGATAGAATTGATAAGCCGGATTGAATTGGGCGATAACCCCACAAGGCAATGAAAGGAACAAGGCCTAACAGGGAAACAGGAACAATGCCCAGCATTGACAGCATGGTCATTTTAAGGGGGCCCATGGTATATTCTTTCCGCTTTTCTTCGGGCAGTTCCATTGGTGCCAAGGGGCGATTATTCCACCGTTACGGATTTGGCAAGATTCCTAGGTTGATCAACATTGCAACCTCTCATAACGGCAATATAGTATGCCAGCAGTTGAAGCGGGATAATGGCAAGAAGCGATTCCACGATTTCGCTGGATTTGGGAATTTCAATTGCATAGTCGGAGATGTCGCGTATCAGCTTATCGCCTTCGGTTACAATGGATATTACCACTCCGTCGCGGGCTTTAATCTCCTGAACGTTGCTGACCACCTTTTCGTAACTGTTATCTTGTGGCGCAATGACAACCACGGGCATTTTTTGGTCGATCAGCGCTATGGGGCCGTGTTTCATTTCGGCTGCCGGATAACCCTCGGCATGGATGTACGAAATTTCTTTGAGCTTAAGCGCGCCTTCGAGGGCCAGAGGGAAAAAGTAACCCCTGCCAAGGTAAAGGAAGTTGGTGGAATCCTTGAACACTTCTGCAACCTTTTCAACCTTGGGGCTCGACTCTAAAATTTTCTCAATCTTCTTGGGCACAGCCAACATTTCAGCGATCAGCTGCTCGTAATGATCCTGACTAATGATATCGCGTTTTCGGCCAAGGAGCAAGGCAATAAGCGTAAGAACAGTTACCTGAGCGGTGAAGGCCTTGGTTGAGGCAACCCCAATTTCCGGACCGGCATGGGTATATACTCCTGCATCGGTTTCGCGCGGGATGCTCGACCCCACCACGTTGCATATGCCCAGCACCAGCGCTCCGGCACTTCGGGCAAACTTAATGGCAGCAAGGGTATCGGCAGTTTCACCGCTTTGGCTGATGGCTATCACAATATCATCCTTGTAGATGATGGGATTTCTGTACCTGAACTCCGACGCGTATTCCACTTCAACGGGAATCCGTGCAAACTCTTCAATGAGGTATTCGCCCACCAGCGCGGCATGCCACGATGTTCCACAGCCAATGAGGATTAACCTTTTGGCCTTCACCAGCCTTGGGAGCACAAGGTAAAGCCCGCCAAGGTGGATTTGTTTATGGTCGGCCGATATCCTCCCCCTGAAGGTATCCTCGATGCTGCGGGGTTGTTCGAAAATTTCCTTCAGCATGAAATGTTCAAAGCCATTCTTCTCAATCTCCTCAATATCAAGGTCAATTTTTTGAATATTCGGTATCAAAGCCTCATTTGCTATGGTTTTGAGCGTCAACTCGTTTTTACGAATGATGGCAATATCGTTATCGTTTAGGAAGATAACGCTGTTGGTGTGCTCGATGATGGGCGTTGCATCCGAAGCAACAAAGTACTCATTGTCGCCAACGCCTATTACCAATGGGCTTCCTTTACGTGCTGCAATAAGCATGTTGGGCTCATCACGGCAAATAACCACAATGCCGTAGGCACCAACCACTTTGGTAAGTGCCAACCTTAGTGCTATTTCGGCTGAAATATTTCCCTTCAGGTAAATGTATTCGATCAGGTTAACCAGAATCTCGGTATCGGTATCGGATTTAAAAGTGTAGCCCCTCCGCTCTAACCGGCTTTTCAAAAGACCATAGTTTTCGATAATGCCATTGTGGATAATGATGAAATGCCCGTTCATGGACATGTGCGGGTGAGCGTTGCCATCGCTGGGGGTGCCATGGGTAGCCCACCGGGTGTGACCCATTCCGATAGTACCTTTTATTGGTACGTTGTTAATGGAGCTCTCCAGATCGGCTACTTTCCCCCTGCGTTTTTTAATAAAAGGTTCTCCGTTAACAATACAAATCCCTGTAGAATCGTACCCTCTGTATTCGAGCCGTTTAAGCCCGTTGAGCACAATGGGATAGGCCTCGCGGGATCCGTTGTATGCCACTATTCCACACATTTCCGTTAAAGTTTAGTATAGGTTAGAATTAACTTCATCCTACGCTCATGGCTTCCGCTCCTAAGCACTACGCTATTAGCCCGGGTGTGAGTATAATAAGGCTCAATGTACAGCACTTTATCGGGGTTCCCGCCGGTTAGGATTTCTTGAATATAGAATGTTATATTGAAAGAGTAGTAATTCTTGCTTTTGATGTATTTACCCCCGAATACTTCGCTATTGGTGTTGAAATCGGTTAGGGCGTAATACTTATTGCCAACCATTCGGTACATAAAAAGTCTTTCGACAATCGAATCGGATGGGAGGCTTGGATTATCCTCACGTTCAATGCGCAGTTCAGCTTTATGTATGGCCACGGGCATCGAGTCGAGCCAATTCCTGATATCCTCCAGCATAATAATACCCCTCGAGCCGTTGAGCCCTTTCAGGTAGAAATTCGATTCCTGCGGGTTTATGGTATCGTTAAAAATATTGCTGACCATCGAAAAGTCGTGCTGATAGTGGTTGTAGCGTACGCAAGCGTTGTTCATCAGATAGGTGAACGACATTGACGCGGTGTCCTGATCCTTGTTCCTGTAGTAAACAACCAGTTTCGATTGTTCGGCATAATAGTCGAAGTAGTACATTCCCTTGGCGGGAGAGGAAAATTCCTCCTCGGTTTTTACATAGATGCCGTACAGATGTTTCGTAAAGTATTTGTTATCGGACATAGTCACCGAATCGACATTGATTAGCGTACTGTCGACCCAGCTCTTACTGATGGCAATTTTCAGGATACTCTCGTCTCCGTTATATGGGTTCACACTTCTGCTTCCGATGGGTACGGGATGGTAAAAGTTGTCCACGAGAGCTAGCGCATTGTAAGTTGAGTCGTGGGCTAAGGAGTCGGATAGCTCGTAAATGCCAATTTTTATGGGTTGGTTACCCAGCTGCTCCTTAAGCTTTAGGTACAGGAAAACAGAGTCGATCTGCACGCTGTCACCGTAGCTGTGTTTAAGTTTACCGAGATTGAGCTGCGTAAGAAACGATGCCCGGGTTCTGCCGAACACCATATCGAAGGTTTCGCCAAGGGCGGCCTCCTTGAAAGCCATGGTGCTGACTGTATCGTAGGGCAAGGTATATGCCGATAGCCTAAAGTTGGTGTCTATCCTGACGTTGTATAAATCGCCTGCTGTAACAAGGTCGCCCCCGAGGAAATCGGGGGGAGAAATACACTGCCACAGAAGGGGAGAAACGAACAGGCTTAAAACAATGAACTTGAGAAGGCGAATGGGTTTCACATGCTTGGTGAAAAGGCTAAAACTATTTATCATTGTTGTTGTCATTAATAATCTGATCGTAGAACTGATCGATTGGTGCCACAAAATCTTTGCCGTCGTCGAATGGAAGAACGGTCATTCCCGATGTTTTAATATATTCGAGAACCGATTTGTTGATCTTTTTTTCTCCAATAATTACCCCATCGGAATAGTGCGTGGCAAATTTAATTAAGTTCAGATAGTTGGGCTCTTTAATGGGCTCAATATCCTTTTTGCTGATATTCTCCAGTTTAAGCTTGTTTTTCAAACTGCTATTGAGGGGTAAGTCAAATTCATCGTTGTAAACCGAGAACACAACCTTCGCTTTGCTAAAAATGGGGTCGTCCTTGTATGTTTTTTTGGCCAGAATGGGTATAAACGAGGTGAACCATCCGTGGCAATGGATAATGTCGGGTGCCCACCTGAGCTTTTTAACCGTTTCCATCACTCCGCGTGCAAAGAAAACGGCCCTCTCGTCGTTATCTTCAAAGTATTTACCGCTTTCATCGGTAAGTATATGCTTCCTGTGGAAATAGTCCTCGTTATCAATAAAATACACTTGCATTCTGGCGCTTTGAATGGAAGCCACTTTGATAATAAGCGGGTGATCGGTATCCTCTATCACCAGGTTCATGCCCGACAGCCTGATCACCTCGTGAAGTTGGTTTCGCCTTTCGTTGATTATACCCCACCGGGGCATAAACGTACGGATCTCTTTCCCTCGTTCCTGTATGGCCTGAGGTAAAACTCTTCCAACTTTCGATATATTCGATTCAGGGAGATAGGGCATTATCTCCTGCGAAACGAATAGTACTTTTTTCCTTTTCATCTTCCCTTGAGTTATCCATCCTATGCATATTTTCCGGATTTTCCGGTAAGAGGAGTGTCAGGATGAAATAAATTACAAAAGTATAAAAAAAAAATGACAATTATTTTTACTGCCCACCAACCATTTTTCAAATAGACACATTTTAAAAGAGATGCGGGGTTTGCTGCGCCACATTTTTTTTAATTTCACATAACCTTTTTTGTTAGGTACTAATCGGAAAAACCGATAATGTTGTAATTAGCTGTTAGGGAAGCATTGGGCAAGAGATATATTGTCACTTGTTCATTTTTTATAAAAATAAATTGAACCTTTGTATCTCTTTTTTAATAGAAAAATAGTCCGTTCCTTTGTGCATATTTTAAAAAAAGCATTGCGCCTAAAGTGTTGATATAGGGAATCAGGCATGAAAGTTTTTCACACCATATCTCCCCTTGTTCAGTACCTCGACGAGTATAGAGGGAAGTCGAAAACTATTGGGTTTGTTCCCACCATGGGAGCCCTGCATGCAGGGCATATCTCATTGATAGAGGAGTCAGTTAGGCATGACGACCTGACCGTGGTTAGCATTTTCGTTAACCCCAATCAGTTCAACAACCCCGATGACCTGAAAAGGTACCCACGAAACCCTGACAGCGATATTGTCATGTGTAAGCAGGCAGGTGCTTCTGTGGTGTTTATGCCCTCGGTGGAAGTTATTTATCCCGAACCCGACAAGAGGCAGTTCGATTTTGGGATATTAGACAAGGTGATGGAGGGAAAGTTTCGACCCGGTCATTTCAACGGGGTAGCGCAGGTTGTTAGCAGGCTGTTCGATATTGTCAAACCAAACAGGGCCTATTTTGGCCAAAAGGATTTTCAGCAGCTGGCAATCATTAAGCGGATGGTTTGGGATTATTCAATGGATGTGGAAATTATTCCTTGCCCAACGGTGCGCGAAAGCGATGGGCTGGCAATGAGCTCGAGGAACACACTGCTGACACCACAGCAGCGTGCAAGTGCCCCATTAATATCAAAAATTCTTTTTGAAGCACGAAACAAAGCGCACTCTCACAGCGTTGATGAATTGTTGGCCTGGGTGGTTGACAGCATAAATCAGGATCCCTTGCTAAGGGTTGAGTATTTTAGCATAGTAAATGCCGTAACCCTTGAGGAGATTACCCAATGGAGCGATGCCGAAAATGTTGTGGGATGCATTGCCGTGAATGTGGGAGCCGTTAGGCTGATAGACAATGTGCTTTTTTAACCTCTTCAAATAATTTGGAAATGTTAGTCGAAGTTGTTAAATCGAAAATTCATCAGGTGAAAGTAACCGAGGCAAACTTGTACTACGTTGGCAGCATTGCCATTGACGAAGACCTGATGGATGCCGCCAATATTATTGCCAACGAAAAGGTGCAGGTGGTTAACATCAATAATGGCGAGAGGGTAGAAACCTATGTAATTAAGGGGAAAAGGGGATCGGGCGAGATTTGCCTCAATGGTCCTGCCGCCCGAAAGTGCGTGGTGGGCGATGTGGTCATTATTATGGCCTATGCCCTGATGGATTTCGAGGAGGCAAAAACTTTTAAACCCGCCATAGTATTCCCCGATACCGAAACCAACCGGTTGGTATAATTGCCTAATAGAAGTTCAGGTGAAACCCTCGTTGAAGAAAAACATACAGCTTGTTCTGTTCCTATTTTTAGCAGCTCTGCTGCTTTTTTTTGCATTTAGGGGTGTCAACTTCAAATCCATTGCCGAAGGATTCAGGGAGGCAAACTACCTCTGGGTTTTTGTTGCGCTGCTGGCAGGCATTGCCTCGCATATCGTTAGGGCTCTGCGTTGGCGCTTACTCATGGAGCCCATCGGGCACAAGCCGCCCCTGCTCAATACGCTGGGGGCTCTGATGGTGGGATACCTGACCAACATTGCATTTCCGCGTATGGGAGAGTTAGCCCGATGCGGCAGCTTGAAGAAAACCGACAGGGTTCCTTTCGAGCCCCTGTTCGGAACGGTTATCGTTGAGAGGGCTGTGGATCTGATTGCACTACTTGTTCTGCTGGCCGTTGTTTTCCTCATTCGCATTGAATTCTTCGGAAGCTTCCTATGGAACGAGGCAATCCTTCCCATTGGCCAACGCATCAACAGCATTTTTGTAAACTCCCCTCTGATACCCGTCATGGTCATTGTGGCTATCCTAATGCTAATCATACTCATCAGGCGCAATGTGTTTGGCCATAAGTTGAATAACAGGATTACATCCATTTTCTGGGCAGTAATCGATGGGCTGAAATCGATATACACCATGAAAAAAAGAAGGGCATTCCTGGGCTATACCTTTTTAATGTGGTTCCTATACTGGCTGATGACCTGGTTAATGGTTTTTTCCACAGCACCCACAAGCCAATTGGGGCCAATAGACGGGTTTTTCCTGTTGGTAGTAGGCTCTATGGGAATGGCTGCTCCCGTTCAGGGAGGATTTGGGGCGTTTCACATAATCACCGCCATGGGTTTGGGTATTTATGGCATTGAACGCGCCCAGGGACTTGTATATGCCATCATATCGCACGAATCGCAAACACTGCTTGTTATTGTAATGGCCTTGGCATATTTAGTTTTCCTGTTTTTTAAACGGTCACCCCGCAAAACGGAAGCAGTTTAAGGAATAGCAAACAAATCTGTTTAGGCTGTCCGATATTTTGCCTTTTTTATCCCAACATATTCCGATTTCAATAACTTTGTAGATTGACAAAACTTGATTACTATGGATAAAAGAGAAATTCTTTACGGAAAAATTTTAAGCAAATCCGAGCTGAAAAGGAAATTGGCCTTTTGGCGTTACAAGGATCAGCGTATAGTCATGGTTTATGGCACGTTCGAAACCCTTAAGCCAGGCATCGTTGACATGATAATGCAGGCTGCAAACCAGGGCGATGTGTTGCTGGTTGCCTTGCGGTCGGACAGGCTGGTACAAAAGCAGAAAGGCGAAGGCTGCCCGCAGTTTAACCAGTTTAACCGTGCATATGTCCTGGCATCGTTACTCCAAGTTTCGGGTATTGTTGTGGTCGAAGAGGATGAGCTGGGTGGTTTGATAGAGCAGGTTCATCCCGGTTTCACAGCATTCTGCAAGCATGCCACCGATGAAGAGAAAAAATTGTTTCGCAGCGTGGTGGACTGGGGTGGCGAGTTTGCAGAGTTCGATTCCGATAAGATTCTAACAGAGCCTGTTAGCATCGAAGGAGAAAAGGCGGACTAAGTGCACAATATATGGCTAAGGTAAAGTCCAGCTACGTTTGCCAGAATTGCGGAGCCGAATCGGTTAAATGGATTGGCCGATGCCCCTCGTGTGGCGAGTGGAATACCTACGTGGAGGAAAGGGTGAGCCAGGGCAAATCGCCCAAGGGGCTTGTGGATATTTCGCGCAGCGCGGTTCCAATGCCCTTGAAGGATATTGAAACCAGCAACGAAAGGCGTCTTGACACAGGGATTAATGAGTTGAACCGGATTCTTGGAGGGGGTTTGGTCCCCGGATCGCTGGTGTTGTTAGGGGGCGAGCCCGGCATAGGCAAATCAACCCTGGCATTGCAGCTGGCCCTCAAGCTGGAACAGCTGAAAGTTCTGTACATATCAGGAGAAGAAAGCGCAAGGCAGGTTAAGATTAGGGCCGACAGGCTCAGCAGTGGCAGTCAGGAATGTCTTATTCTGAACGAAACCCTTTTTGAGAATATTTTCACCCAGCTGCAAAATGTGGAGCCCGATCTGGTGGTTATCGATTCCATTCAAACCCTGTACACCGATACCATAGAGTCGTCGCCGGGTTCCGTTTCGCAGGTCAGGGAGTGCGCAGTAGCACTATTGCGCTATGCAAAAACCACGGGGGTGCCGGTTATCCTCATCGGCCACATCACCAAGGATGGGAGCATTGCAGGTCCCAAGGTGCTGGAACACATTGTGGATGTGGTTTTACAGTTCGAAGGCGACAGCAACCACCTCTACCGTATTCTCAGGTCCATAAAGAATCGTTTTGGCTCAACATCGGAGTTGGGCATTTTCGAAATGCAATCATCGGGGCTGGTTGAGGTGCCCAACCCATCGGAGATTCTGCTCTCGCATCGCGACGGGGGGTTGAGCGGCGTGGCCATTGCCGCCGCCATGGACGGAACACGGCCATTCCTCATCGAAACGCAGGCGTTGGTCAGCACGGCGGCCTACGGCACGCCCCAAAGGTCGTCAACCGGTTACGACTCGCGAAGGCTGAACATGCTATTGGCCGTTTTGGAAAAACGGGCTGGGTTCCGTTTGGCCACCAAGGATGTTTTTCTAAACCTGGCTGGAGGGCTTAAGGTAAGCGACCCGGCTCTGGATTTGGCCATTGTTGCTTCGGTGCTGTCGTCAAATTTCGATTTGCCCATTGCCGGTTCGTGTTGCTTTGCCGCCGAAGTAGGCCTTTCGGGCGAAATCCGACAGGTGAGCCGGATTGATCAGCGCATAGCAGAGGCGGCAAAATTGGGATTTGAAAAAATTTTTGTTTCAAAATACAGTATTAAGGATGACATAAAGCCCGTCAGGGGAATTCAGCTAATGAAAGTGGGAAGAATAGATGAAATGGTGAAATTACTGTTTGGAAAAAACAATGGTTGAATTTGATCGGGGCCGGATGTGCATCATTTTTTGCAGTAGATATTTTTACATTAAAATAATGCTATCTTGCACAAATTTTAATACATCCGTTTTATGAAAAAAATTCTCGGAACACTTTGTTTGGTTCTTTTGGGAACCGCCCTCATCGCACAGGATGCCAATAAGGTTGTGGGCGTTTGGCTCACCCAGTATGGCGACAGTAAGGTTACCATATCCAAGGATTCCAAAGGGAAATTCAATGGAGAGATATCGTGGTTGAAGGATCCCCTGAAGGATGGCAAACCAAAAGTTGACGACAAGAACCCCGATAAGAAATTGCAGTCACGTCCCTTAAAAGGGCTTAGGATTCTTGATGGTTTTGTTTACAACGAGAAGAATAAGGAGTGGATTGACGGTACTATTTACGATCCCAAGGAGGGTAAAACCTACAAATGCCTTATGTGGTTCGGGAGCGACCCCAACAAACTCTCGGTTAAGGGCTACATCGGATTTTCGTTCATTGGACGGGAAGTGGTGTGGACACGGGATAAGTAGTGAACTTTGTAAAACAAGTTTTCTCAGGCTTTATCAGGCTTTTCTACCCCAAGGCCTGTGCTGTTTGCGGCAGCGATTTGGTTAGGGGAGAGGAGGCAATCTGCGTATCATGTCTATACAAAATTCCCCTTTCGCGCCATTGGCACGATAAGGAGAACCCTGTTGCCCAGATTTTTTGGGGAAGGGTCAACATTGAGAACGCCTGTGCATACTTTCTGTTTGCTAAGGGAAGCAAGTATCGGCCCCTGTTGCATAAACTGAAGTATAAAGGACAACGGGAAATAGGCGTGGAACTTGGGCTCCATTTTGGACAGGAACTCATTAAATCCGATTTCTTTAACGATATTGATTTTATCGTTCCCGTTCCGCTACATCCTAAGAAGTTGCGTATTAGGGGATACAATCAATCCGAGGTCATTGCCGAAGGAATGAGCCAAGGAATGGGTGTGCCCATTTCAACCACCCATTTAGTGCGAACAGAGTTTACCGAAACCCAAACCCGAAAGACAAGGGTGGAACGAATAAAAAACGTGGCCAATGCATTTACCGTATCCAATGCGGAGGAGATAAAGGGTAAGCATCTGCTCCTGGTTGACGATGTGATAACCACGGGGGCAACACTGGAAGCATGCGCCATGAAGTTGCTTGAGGTGGAGGGGTGTAGGGTAAGCGTTGCCGCATTGGCACTTGCCTCCAATTAGTGTGAGCCCCATCTGTACCCATCGGCGTCAAACCCCAGCATGCCTACAATCCTGTCCACCACCGTATCAACCAGTTCGTCAATACCCCCGGGCTTGCTGTAGAACGATGGGCTGGCCGGGTAAATGGTCCCGCCGGCAAGGGTAATCCTGCGCATATTCTCAATATGAATAAGGCCGTAGGGCGCTTCGCGCACCACAAGTATCAGCGGTTTTCGCTCTTTAAGCATCACATCGGCGCTGCGCGTGATAAGGTCGTTGCCTACACCCGAGGCAATTCGGCCCATGGTGCCTACCGAGCAGGGAATAACAACCATGGCATGGTAACCGGCACTTCCCGATGCCATGGGGGCAAAAAGGTTGGCGTTGTCGTATTGCTTTAGGATATCATACCCGGGCAAACCCTCGCCAAGTTCATAATCCCATACCTGTTGCCCCGTCTCCGAGAGAATGAGAGCAATCTCCCCAATCTGCCCTTTGTACTCGCACAGCTTATGAATTAACCGTCGGGCATAAACTGATCCGCTGGCTCCGGTTACGGCAATTATTATCTTTATTATATGTTTCATGGCATCCACTAACGGTGCAAATATATGATAACTTAGAGAAATAAGGGTTTCTGCATGAATGATATTTCAATCTGCTCAAGCAATGAAATAATTATGAAAATGAAAAAGACTGAACAAATATTTTTTTGAACATCGAGTTGATTTTTTTCAATTTTTTTAAATCTAAAAACCAATAAAATACAAAGGGATATGCAAATATTTGCATATTGATTTTTTCTAACATGATTTTTATCATAAAAAATAAAAAGCAAAAATTTTTACCATTGTTCTTCTTTTTTGAGGATTAACCAATAGAAAAGGTACTTTTTTTATAAACTTTTATATTGACAATCAGATTATTATTGATTTCAATGTTCTATCTATAATACACAAAACTACTGTTTAACTCAGACATTTTAACCTATGGATGCACTACAAGAAAAGATTAAGGAAGTTGTCGCTCATCATGGTAGGGAACGGCACAACCTGCTGCCTGTACTTCAGGAAGTAGTTGAGCAAGAGCGCTACCTTAGCGATTACGCAATGACCCTTATAGCTGAAGAGATGGGCATTTCGGCTGCCGATGTTTATGGTACTGCCACTTTTTACAGCTTTATGGATACGGTTCCGAGAGGAAAATACCTGATACGGGTGTGTAAAACCATCACCTGCTATATGAAGGGTAAGAATCAAATTCTCATGGCATTGGAAGAGGCTTTAAAAATTAAATTGGGCGAGACAACACCCGATAAGAAGTTTACCCTTATGGAGACCAACTGCCTTGGATGGTGCCACAAGGCTCCTGCAATGCTGATAAATGATGATGTTCATACTGAACTTACCGTTGAGAAAGTTCACAGTATCATTAAAGAGTACAAAGAGAGGCCATAACTATTAATTCGAACAGCAATGGGAAAAAACATATTAAAACGCATAGACCTTATTTTTAAGGAAGAGCCCGACAGCAAAAATGTGCTTAAAAAAACACTGAGCAAATCGAATGATGAGCTGATAAACGAGTTGATAGCATCGGGGCTCAAAGGGCGCGGTGGAGCAGGATTCCCCACCGGGCTTAAATGGAAGCTAACTGCAGAGTCGAAATCGACCGAGAAATACGTTATATGTAACGCCGACGAAGGAGAACCGGGAACATTCAAAGATCGTGAAATATTAACTCAGGTTCCCTACAAAGTACTCACAGGAATGGCCGTTTGCGGAAGAATTATCGGGGCGCGCAAGGGTTTCATCTATTTAAGAGGCGAATATAAGTACCTGTTGAAAGAGCTGAATGCCGAGATTAAAAAGTTTCATGCCATATGCGATGAGCTGGGGCTAAAATTCAGAGTCGAAGTATTCATGGGCTTTGGAGCCTATATATGCGGAGAGGAGAGCGCCCTGTTCGAATCGATGGAGGGCAAACGTGGCGAACCCCGGAACAAGCCTCCCTATCCAAGCGATTTTGGCTACCTTGGGAAACCAACCGTTATTAACAACGTGGAAACGTTGGCCCATACGTTTACCATATTCCAGCATGGCGCCGACAAATTCAGAGAGCTGGGTGTGAAGGACAGCCATGGGTCAAAACTTTTCTCCATTTCGGGAGATACGCCTACTCCCGGTATTTATGAGTTGGAGTTGGGCATGACCGTTGAGGATTTTGTAAACGACTTTGGCGATGGCGACACAAAGGCAGTACAGGTTGGCGGAGCTTCGGGCTTTTGTGTACCCCGTAAGAAATTTCGCGAAACCCGGATTGGTTACCAGGGTAAGTTAACCGGTATATCACTACCCACAGGTGGGTCAATGATGCTTTTCAACAGCTCACGATCCATGTATAACCTACTGAGCAATTACCTCGAATTTTTCACTGAGGAATCATGTGGGCAGTGTACCCCATGTAGGGTTGGTACTCAACAGCTGATAGAAGGCATTAGGGCTGTTAAGCGGGGCGAGAAGCCCGCTTCATACCTCGACAAGCTGCTTGCTTTGACTGAAACCATGAAGGCAACGGCCAAATGCGGACTGGGACAATCGGTGGCAAATTCGTTCCAATCCATTGTCGAAAATTTTAGAGAAGAAATGATTTACTAAAAAATTCTGAAACGATGACAAGTAAGGTAAATATCACAATAAATGGTACTCCACTGGCGGTGGATAAAGGTACCACAATTCTTGATGCGGCTAAGCTTTTAGGCATTAAGATTCCCGTGCTCTGCTACCATAAAGATTTGTGCATAGCCGGTAACTGCAGGGTTTGCGTTGTTGAGGTGGTGGGAGTAAGCAAACTGTTTGCTGCTTGTGCCACGCCGGTTTGGGAAGGCATGGAGGTGTTGACCAATAGCCTGTTGGTGAGGAATTCACGGAAACACATAATAGAGCTGCTGCTGTCTGAGCATAATGCAGATTGTACCAAGTGCTATAGAAATGGAAATTGCGAACTACAGGATCTCTCCGCTGAGTATAAAATTACTAATCAGCATTTCATCGATTTGGCACATACCAGAGAGTACACCATTGATGATTTTTCGCCTGCCATTCATAAGGACGACAGCAGGTGTATCCGTTGCCAGAGATGCGTGCGCACATGCGACGAACTGCAAAGCGTTGGTGCCCTTGCAGTGATTAACAAGGGCGATAAGATGAAAATCTCTACCTTTTTCGACAAATCGCTTAATGAGGTGGTATGTACAAGCTGCGGACAGTGTGTTATTCATTGCCCAACAGGCGCCCTTATTGAACATAACTACATAGAAGAAGTATGGGATGCCATAGCCGACCCTGAAAAGTATGTGGTAGTGCAGACGGCCCCCGCTGTTAGGGTTGGACTTGGAGAAGCTCTCAACCTGTCGGCAGGGGAAAGGGTAACCGGAAAAATGGTAGCCGCTCTGAGGAGATTGGGATTCAACTCCGTATTAGACACCGATTTCTCGGCTGACCTAACCATACTTGAGGAGGGAACCGAGCTGCTACACAGGTTGAAGGCCAACCTAGTAGATAAAGACAATAAAGAACCTCTTCCCATGACGACAAGTTGTTCGCCCGGCTGGGTGAAGTTTTTCGAACATATCTACCCCGAAATGTTAAGCCACATGTCAACCTGTAAATCGCCACAGCAGATGTTTGGCGCATTAGCCAAAACATACTATGCGAAAAAGATAGATGTTGATCCGGCTAAAATGGTGTGCGTTTCAATAATGCCTTGTACGGCCAAAAAATTTGAAGCCGATAGACCCGAAATGCGCGACAGCGGCTATAAGGATGTGGACTATGTGCTCACCACCCGCGAATTGGCCATAATGATAAAACAAGCAGGGATTGAATTTGCCGATTTACCAAACGAGGGATTTGATACCATTATGGGGAAATCTACAGGAGCAGGCGTTATCTTTGGGGCTACCGGTGGGGTTATGGAAGCAGCACTGAGAACGGTATACGAAATAGTTACCGGCCGTGAGGTGCCTTTCAAAGACTTGAACATTACCCCTGTTCGGGGCCTTGAAGGTGTGAAAGAGGCCAACGTGAAGATTGAAAAAGCATTACCCGAATATAAATTCCTTGAGGGGGTTGAAGTGAAATGTGCTGTGGCACATGGATTGGCCAACGCACGAACCCTAATGGATAGTGTAAAGCAAGGTAAAGCAGATTACCATTTCATTGAGATCATGGCATGCCCGGGCGGCTGTTTGGGTGGAGGAGGTCAACCCATTCCCACAACCCCCGAAATCCGACAAAAGAGGGTTGAGGCCATCTACGAAGAGGATATGTCAATGTCGTTGCGTAAATCGCACGAAAATCCTGAAGTCATTGGGCTTTACAAAGAGTTTTTAGGCCAACCCTATGGGCACATGTCGCATAAGTTGCTGCATACCGACTATGTAGAAAGGCAAAGGTATTAATAGCCTTTTTTGAGTAATTAACCGTAAAGGAAAAGGGCTGCCTGCTTTTGGGCAGCCCTTTGATTTTGTAAATTAACCGGATGTTCTATATCTGATATTGATAACTTTTCACGTTTTGTAGTTTTTTTAAATGCATTGTAAATGTTTTAAATTTTTTTTTGTTGCCGCTTTTTTAAAATTTTTAGTCAGCAAAAAGCTTTGTTTTTCTGATTTAAAGGCCATTTGTGCTGTAAAACATGCTATTCTTTTTTCAAAAACCTTATAAAATACAATGTATTTACCTGAGGTACAGTTCGTCATAGACAAACTAAAAAAATACAACTTTATTTGAGGTTGACCTTTTATCATTATACCTTTACCCCCGTTATGCAAATATTTTCATATTAACCTTAACCTATTAAAACTATGAAAACAAAATTTTTAGGCATTGCTGCCATTTCATTTTTATTGGCCTTTTGTTTTACGGGATGTAAAAAGGATGATCCTGAACCCAAGAATATTGTCAAACTAGGAGCTCAGGCAAATACCTCTGTTGGCGGATTCCTTTCTGTTTCCGAGAAAAAGGTTTATACCATGCAGGAGGCATTCCAAAATCAGGAAAAAATTGATATTTTTTGTTTCTATGAAGAGGGAGTGAACAACATTGCCATTGCAGGGCCTGGAACTGGAATAGACGGTATTTTCACCGGCGATGCCGCTCCCCAAAATTGGGATGTTAAAAATCTAACACGTTTTACAAAGCCCACCGTTGACCTTACAGTGGCTGATTTCGACGCTCTCAAGGATGGCGATGCAATAATTGAAACCTACTTCAACGCTGAGCAAACAAGTGGATATAAAAAAGCCAAGGATTTGAAAATTAACGATATCTATACATTCAAAACCGAAGGAAATATTTTTGGCATCATTAAAGTTACCGCTGTTCAGCAGGGCGAAACCGGATTCGTTGAATTTGAGTACAAGCTTAAGTAGCCTTGAGGTTTAAAACATATCAAACCACCCATCCTGAAGCATTGATGCTTTGTGTGGGTGGTTTTTGCTTAAAAATTATTTTAATATGGTTAGAGTAACTGTATTTGCGCTGTTCGTTATCCTTTTAGCCGGATGTAAGGAGGATCCCCCCCCGAGTGGGTTGCCGCTTATCAATTTTAAGTCGGGTGCTTATACTAAGGATGGGGATGAAGTTCCTGTGGGGGGCAAGCTTCTTTTTGGCATTGCCGCTTCGGGTGGCGGAGCGCCCATAACCAACCTGAGGGTTCAACGAATTGCTGATGATAAGGTAATTACCGAAATAGACAGGGGGCTTTTCATTACCGAGGGAGGGCTTAATGAGGACTTGAGTGCCGTGAAATCGTCGGCTGAGGTAGAACTGTGGCGCTTTTTTGTGATGAACGCCAACCGCGATTCTGCGGTAATCTCGCTAACGGTTTTCCTGGGCGAAGGGTCGGCCTATGGGCCCATAAAGCACTTCACTTCGCTGAAGATGGGCATGCAGAACAACAGCGAGTTACCCCATTTCCTCGATACCAATACGGGCGAACTGTACACCAACCAGTCCGTGGCAGGGCACGAGGCGCTCATTGATGTGCTGGGGTTTGTGTACCTCACCGGAGGAAAAATGTCGCCAACTTTAAGTTGTCCACAGTACACCTCTGTACCGGGCCATTACCCCATCGTTGGCGATTGGACCGTTCGTAACTCCACGCTTTATGATTATAGCGCTGTGGACAACGATTTGGTCAATCCGTCGGATTTTGACAATGCAACCAACGACAGCCTTCTGGTGGCATCATACAATCCGCAGAGTGCCAGTGGTAACTGTAAGTACTGCTATACGGGCAAGATAGTTCCTTTTAGAACCGAGGCCGGTAAATACGGATTGATACGAGTTATCCATGCCGATGAGGTTCCCGAGGGGTACATGGAGCTGGAAATAAAAGTTCAAGAGTAGTTAAAAAGAGTTTAGCAAAAATCCCTGTTGACTAAATTCCAATTTGTTGCAGGGGAAAAAATATCAGTTTATGATACGCAGGTTGATTAAAACAGCATTTTTAACGGCAACCATAGGTGCATTTTGCATTGCCGCTTTGGCGCAGGGTAAGGTTGAGGTGGTGGTAATAGAAAAATTATCGGGGAATCCCATTGTGGGAGCGCATGTTACCCTCGGAAAATCCGTAATGGTAACCAACGATAGGGGCGAACTTATATTGGAAAACCTAACAAATGGCAGTTACAAATTGACAGTTTCTGCCGTGGGATTTGTTAGCCAGGTGGTGAGCATTACCGTTTCCGATACGAAAACCCAAAGGGTTGAAATTCCCCTTGAGGAGGATAAGATTTATTTGGATGAAGTGATAATAGCCGCAACCCGTACCGAGAGCCGCATTGGTGATATTCCCGGAAGGGTGGAGGTGATAACCCCTGAGAAAATTACATTTACCTCATACCAAAGCGTTGACGAGCTGCTATCAACTTTGACAGGAGTGCACACAGGCCGCTCATACGGACTTTTTTCGTACCGTGCAACTGTGTCAATGCGTGGTGTGAGCGGCAAGGAGCAGGCGCGCGTACTTGTGTTGCTCAACGGCGTTCCCGTGAATAAGGCTGATGGCGGGTCGGTGAACTGGAACCTCATATCCACCGGCGAGATAGAACGCATAGAGGTGATCAAGGGGCCCGGTTCGGCGCTCTATGGCGGCAACGCCATGGGGGGGATTATCAACGTGGTAACCCGCAAGCCCACCGAGAAAATCGAGGGGAGCGTAACGGCATCGTACGGAACCTACAATACCAAGGGTGTAAATGCCAAACTTTCGGGCAAGTTGAACAATGGGTTTTACTGGGCAGCCAACGGGCTGTTCCGCAACAGCGACGGGTATATAACCCAATCCTTTGCCGATCAGCTGGCCAACCCATACATTGTCAATTCTACCTTCGAGGAGAAAGTGCTCCACCTGAAAACGGGCTACGATGGGGGTGAAAAGCTGTCGGCCGAAGTGGATTTTACACTTTTTGACGATGTTCGAACCACCGGAGAGAAAGTATTCCAGCCGCTGGGAAATACCCGGGAGTACGATACCTACCAGTTTCGGACGATTTTTAAAGGCAAGGCCGGAGCCATAAACTGGAGTGCATCGGCATTTTTCCAAAGGGAGTATTACCAACGCCTCAGCGAATGGTTGAAGGACGATTACACCTGGTACGATGTGCTGTCGCTTCGCAGCGATTACGGGTTGCTCACCAATGCTTCATACACCCTTGGGAACCATGTGCTTACCACAGGTATTGATGCCCGTCTGGGCGAGGTTGATGCATCGGATGTGTACTATACATCAACCGATAAGGTGGATAACCGTGGCAAAACAGATTTCATTGGCGTATATCTTCAGGATGAGATAGGCTTTTTTGATGATGCATTCAAGCTAACTGCAGGATTGAGGTACGATTACTCCCGTTTTTATGATGGTGAGTTTGTCATTCATACCCCATCGGGTGAAACCGATTTTATGTATGACTACCAGTTCTCCGGGCAAAGTCCCGTTAGCTGGGGTGCGCTTAGCCCTCGCCTGTCGGTTCAGTACAAGCCCAACAATGTGTACAGGGTATATGCCAGCTACAGCCGCGGGTTCCGCCCATCGGTTTTAGACGATTTGTGCCGCTCAGGCAGGGTGAGAGGGGGCTTTAAGGTGGCCAATCCAAACTTAACACCTGAATATTTAGACAACTTTGAGGTGGGGGGTGATTATAAACCAAAGCCATGGATTAGGGTGGCATCATCGCTGTTCTACTCCAAGGGTACCGATTTCCTTTACTACGTTACCACGGGCGAAACCATCGACATGGGCTTTGGCCCTCGGCCCATCATGATACGAAAAAATATTTCGGGGGTAAACATTATGGGCAACGAAACCGAAATTACGGTAAGCCCCACGCGTTACCTCAATCTGTTTGGGGGCTATGCCTATGCATATTCAAAAATTTCAAGCTATACACCCATTGACCCCAACGACTTCGACCTCACCGGTAAGTTCCTTACCGATGTGCCCATGCACTCATTCAATGCTGGTGGATTTGTTCGTACGCGATTTGTCAATGGCTCTGTCACGGCAAAGTACGTTGGCAAAATGTACATAAACGACCAAAACGAGTACGACGATTGGGTGCTGAGCAATCAACTGCCTGCGGCATTTACCGTTGACCTCAAATTATCGAAAGAGTTCTTAAAACATTTCGATGTTTCGCTGAACATACAGAATATTTTTGATAAAAAGATACACGAGAGCAACCTGTCGGTGGGCCCGGGACGTTTCATAATGGTTGAACTGAAGGCGAAAATTTAGGAGGAACAGCTTATTTTCGATTAAATAATATAAATAACACTTTATTTTGCTTTAGGGCAATAAAATAAAACCTAATTAGAGAACACGTAACAAACATGAGTATGAAAAGACAATTCTCACACACACTGCTGCTACTGGTTTTTGTTGCAGCTTTTGCAGCGCAATCGTGCAAAACCAAACCCGATGCCAATACCGGGGCCACAAGCGAATACGACTCCAATGGTATGAGCTACTACCATCGCACCGAGGAGACAAAGTTGAAACCCGGTCAACTCTACGTAGAGGGCGAGGTGAAAAATCCCGGAAAGGTGGATTATGCCAAGTACGGTAAACGCGAAGTGCTTTTCAAACAGTCCAAACCCAACCAATCGGGCGAGGTGGAGTTTGTGGGTGCTTACCGCTATCGGGGGTATTCCCTGTTCGATCTTCTAAATCCCTTTATCATTGAGAAAAAGAATGCCGAGGAATTTATTCCCAACACCGATTTGTATATCATCGTTGAGAATGATAAAGGCGACAGGGTGGCGTTCTCGTGGGCCGAAATCTTCCTTGGCCACCAGATGCATCAGGTAATCATTGCCACCGAGCAGGCCAGCATTGAGCCTTATAAAAAGGAGGTAAGCTACCCCAAGGGTAGTGTTTGGAAGGTTGTGGCATCAACCGACTTATACTCCTACCGCGAGTTGGAAAATCCAACCAAAATCACAATCAAATCGTTTGACAAGAAGCATTACCCCATCGACAGGAAGCCGGAAGATCCGTATAGTCCAACAGTAAACCTTGTATTTGACAACGAGTTGAAGGCTACCATTGGTGCCAATGTTGATCAGTACCCCCACTTAAAGTATGCTTCCATATTCTATGGAATGGGCATGGGCGACCATGGTAGTCCATATTTTGAAGGGCCTATGTTGCGTCCCATGGTTGAGAAGTTCTTTGAACCCGATATCCAGGGGTGGATGAGGAGCGGGCTTGCCTTTGTGGTGGGCAAGGATGGTTTTCGCAACGTATTTAGCGTAAGCGAACTGTTCAATCGGGTTGATCAGGTTGAACCCATTCTTTCAATTCCTCCTGACAGAGTGAAATCGGGGCATTTCAGGCTATACCACCCGGCGGCATTCTTTGCCGATTTCTCCGTGAGGAATTTGGCTGAGATTAACTTTTTCCACGATTAACCAATTCAGGAAAACGGCTACTTTGCTTTTTCAATGGCTCATCCCGGGTTGATGGGTTACATTGAAAGTTAAAAAAGAAGTTTCTGTTTCATACCCCAAAGATTTTTTTATACCTTTATAAGGTGTAAAAAAATGGGGTATGAAAAACAGAAGTGCTTGGGTTATTGTAGTTTTGTTGCCACTACTCTTTCCCATTCCTTTGATTGGGCAATCGCCCATGCCCTCAATCAGGGAGATGAAGTGGGGCCGCGATTATAATCTCCACGTAAAGCTCTCCAATGACAGCAACTACGTAATGGATGTGAGGGGGCTTTACCATACCGGCGATCAGGTGTTTGATCCTGACAACGAGAACGCCACCTACTACCCGGTGAGTTTGGACGAGGAGTTTATCAATTACATTAAGCACCGGAAACTGGAGCAGGAGAATCAATTCTCGGTCGATTCTTTGTCCAAACAACAGCCCAAAACTTTATGGTCAGCCCTTAACAGGACTTTGGGAGGAGGATACATCCATTTTGTAAACTGCCTGGTTTACTCCATCGAATCAAACCACCTTTACCTGGCTGATCCCATAATGAAGCGGCCGATAACCACCTGGAAGCCCAAGCCGCAAACCAAAACGTACAAGCGAACCAAAGATTGGGAATACTACATCCCTTACGACCAGAAATTGGCCATTAAAGAGTACAAAAAGCGAAAAAAAGAGGGTGATCTGCGAGATTTACAGGGAGTACCCGGAAAGTTCATAGACCTTTTCTTAAACACCTCACAAAAGGAGTATGATCAACTGAGGCAGGAAAATAAAAGGATGATCTTAGCCCAAATAGATTTGGTAAGGCTTTTGCTTGGAGCGAAATACCTGGGTGCCGACCAGATTAACTTTATTCAGAATCGTGTTACTACAGCCGTATTGCTGTATAGCCTAAGCAATCTGCCCTCAATTATTATTTTCGACGACTATAACGCGGCGGTGGCCATGACATTGGATAGTTCGGGGTATAAAATTGATTACGTGGTATTCAATGATTTCGACAGGATTTCCACCGAAGAGCAGGACAGAAGAATTGGGATGATCGAAGCAATGATTGAAGCCATTAACGAGGCCAACGATAGGGTATTTAAAAAGAAACTTTCTTCCTACTACGGGCAGTAAAACCATTCTGCAGGGGAATTGAAGCCCCAACCTAACAAAAATCGTACCTACCCAATTGAAACAATAGGCACGCGCACCAATTGTTCGAAAATTTATTAATTTTGTAACCTGCAACGAATGATTGGCAGGCAAGAATATTTTTTTAAAAAACGTTAATAATGACCATAGGTAAACGGGAAAAAATAGTCGATTTGTTCAAGGGCGACAAGATTGGTAAAGAGGTGTCGGTTAAGGGTTGGGTAAGAACCCGTAGGGGTAATAAAAATATTGCATTCATAGCCCTGAATGATGGTTCGACCATTCATAATATCCAGCTTGTCGCCGATGTTGAGGTTTTTGGCGAAGAGTTTTTAAAAGATGTGAGTACGGGAGCAAGCATTGGAGCCAAGGGGAATTTGGTGGAATCGTCAGGAGCAGAGCAGCCCGTTGAAATTCAGGTAAGGCACATTGAGATTTACGGCAAGGCTGATCCCTCTGTATATCCCCTTCAGAAGAAAGGGCATAGCCTTGAGTTCTTGAGGGAAATAGCCCATCTGCGTCCGCGCACCAATACTTTTGGCGCTGTGCTTCGCATTCGCCACGCCATGGCATATGCCATTCACAAATATTTTAACGACAAGGGTTTTTACTATATCCATACCCCCATCATCACCGGGTCCGATGCCGAAGGGGCAGGAGCTCTTTTCAAGGTTACAACGCTTGACATAAACAATCCACCCCGTTTGCAGAACGGAAAGGTTGATTTTTCACAGGATTTTTTTGGGAAGGAGGCTAAACTTACAGTATCGGGTCAGCTGGAGGGAGAACTGGCAGCCCTGGCACTTTCCGAGATTTACACCTTTGGGCCTACTTTCAGGGCAGAGAACTCGAACACACCCCGTCACTTAGCCGAATTCTGGATGATTGAACCTGAAATGGCATTCTACGAGATAAGCGACAACATGGATCTGGCCGAAGATTTCCTCAAATACCTTACCCGCTACGCCCTCGAACATTGCAAAGAGGATCTGGAGTTTTTAAACAAAATGTGGGATAAGGAATTGATAGAGAGGTTAAAATTCGTTACCGAAAACAGCTTTGTGCGCCTATCCTACACCGAGGCCATTGCTATCCTCGAAAAGGCCGATATGAAATGGGAATTCCCTGTTTCCTGGGGTGTTGACCTTCAGAGCGAGCACGAGCGATACCTGGTTGAAAAGCATTTCAAAAAGCCTGTTATCCTCACCGATTATCCCAAGGAGATAAAGGCATTCTACATGAAGCTGAACGATGACAATAAAACCGTTCGTGCCATGGACGTCCTGTTCCCCAAAATTGGCGAAATCATTGGTGGATCGCAACGCGAGGAGAATCTTGAAACCCTCGCAAGGCGTATGGTTGAAATGGGAATACCCCAGGAGGAAATGTGGTGGTATGTGGAAACCCGTAAGTTTGGGACTGCACCGCATAGCGGTTTTGGTCTGGGGTTTGAACGTCTGTTGCTCTTTGTAACGGGCATGAGCAATATCAGGGATGTGATTCCGTTCCCCAGAACACCCAAAAACTGTGAATTTTAAAATAATTCCGGAATATGCTCAAGCAGAAATTACAGCAAAAGCTATTACAGAAGCTATCTCCACAGCAAATCCAGGTTATTAAGCTGCTGGAGATACCCACAATGCAGCTTGAGCAACGCATAAAAAAGGAGCTTGAGGAGAATCCTACCCTCGAAGAGGGCGTGAACATGGAGGAGGATACAACAGTTCAGGATCAGGAGTTGGATCAGGAAAATGCGAACCATGAAGAGGATGAATTCACCCTTGAGGACTACCTGAACGATGAGGAGATACCCAGCTACAGGCTTTCGGCCAATAACTATTCGAGAGACGACAAGAGGGTTGAAATTCCTTTCTCAACGGGCATTTCCTTCCACGACAATTTAAAAAATCAGCTGGGTTTACGCGACTTAGATGAAAGGCAGAGGAATCTTGGCCTTTACCTTATTGGGAATATTGATGAGGACGGCTATTTGCGTCGTAAGCTTTCAGCAATAATCGACGATTTGGCCTTTTCCGTCGGGGTTGAGGCAACGGAAGAGGAACTGGAGCATTTGCTCTCCATCATCCACGATTTCGAGCCTTCAGGGGTTGGGGCAAGGGATTTGCAGGAGTGCCTGTTAATCCAAATCGAGAATAAAAATCAATCCGTTCCTGCCATTGCTTTGGCACGCACTATTATCAAGTACCATTTCCTCGAGTTCACCCGAAAGCACTACGATAAAATTCAGGCAAAGCTTAATCTGACGGACGAGGAGTTGAAAGAGGCCATCGACGAGATATTGAAGCTCAACCCCAAGCCCGGAGGCAGTTTTGCCGACCCGCACAACCGCATGTCGCAGCATATTACCCCCGATTTCATTCTCGATATCGAGGATGGCGAGATGGTTGTGAGTCTTAATGCCAAGAATGTTCCGGATTTGAGGATCAGCCGCGAGTATTCGAACATGCTCGAATCGTATGCAGCCAATAAAAGCACCGCTTCGAAACAGGAGAAGGAGGCTGTGGCCTTTGTGAAGCAGAAAATTGATTCTGCCAAATGGTTTATCGATGCCATTAAGCAAAGGCAGAATACACTTACCGTAACCATGCAGGCAATCATCGAGTATCAGCGAGAGTATTTTAAAACAGGCGATGAGGTTAATTTAAAGCCAATGATACTCAAGGATATTGCCGAGAAAACCGGATTGGATATCTCAACCATTTCCAGGGTGGCCAATAGCAAGTATATTCAAACCAATTTCGGCATATTCCCACTGAAACATTTTTTTAGCGAGGGAATGCAAACCGATTCGGGCGAGGAGGTATCGACCAAGGAGATTAAGAAAATTTTAAAGGATTGTATCGATGCCGAAGAGAAAAGGAAGCCCCTTACCGATGAGAAATTAATGGATATCCTTCAGGAAAAGGGATATCCCATTGCCCGTCGGACAGTTGCAAAATACCGGGAACAATTGGGAATCCCTGTGGCAAGGCTTAGAAAGGAGCTGTAAAATGCAGAAAACGCTTCAAAATGCAGCGTTGATAATTTCAACCCTTTTGCATCCCCTGTTTATGCCCATCTTAGGAGTGCTGTTTATGTACAACTCCGGTACCTATGCATCGCTACTCCCATACCAGGCCAAAAGGATTATCCTGCTGGTTATTGCCGTCAATACCTGCATACTGCCTTTGCTTACCATTCCACTGTTTGTCAAGTTAGGCCTTATCAAGTCGCTGCATATGCACCATCATAGGGAGCGCATTATTCCCATGGGATTTACGCTGATTCCCTACCTTTTCTCTGTTTATTTCCTGGGCCGACTGCCCATACCGGGCGTGATTACAACATTTATGCTGGGTGCCGTTGCGTTGATACTGATATCCATGGTGATATCCATTTGGTGGAAGATAAGCATACACATGCTGGGCATTGGGGGAATGATGGGTTTTATTCTTTCATTCACCATCAGGCTTCATGCCGATGCATTGGCATTCGTTATTATGGTGGTTTTGGCTTCGGGTCTTTTAGCCTGGTCGAGGTTGCAGCTGGGGGCACACAATCCACCACAGGTATATGGCGGCTTTGCTATAGGGGCATTTATCATGTTTTTACCCTTTTTCCTGCTTTAGGCAGGATTTTTAACAGCGAATTGAGAATGGCATTAATTCCTTTTGCAGAGCAATTTTTCAATTTATATCGAATAGAAGATCAATATTTAGGATTGAACTTTCAATAAGCGGTTAGCCATGCGGCGTTTTTCAGCCAACTATATCTACACAGTATCGGGTAAACCCATCCGCAATGGCATTGTGGGTATTGATGATGAGGGCACCGTAGTTGAACTTATCGATCCGCAGGATGACATAGTGGAGCTGGCAGGAACCGAATTTCACAACGGAATCATAGTGCCCGGGTTTGTGAATGCACATTGCCATACCGAATTATCCTACATGAAAGGCAGGCTCACGCCCAACACGGGTTTGGCCGGATTCGTCGATCAGATACGAAAAATAAGGGAAGAGGATGAGATTGTTGAGAGCCTGTCTGTTCGAAATGCTTTAGATGAACTGCACAGGGAGGGTATAGTAGCGGTAGCCGATATTTGTAATTCTTATCTGAGTTTCGGGCCGAAACTTGTCAGCCCCATCCGTTTTGTGAATTTTGTAGAACTTTTCGGGCTGCTGCCCGAGAAGGCGGAGAATATTATTGAATATGCCCGGGAGGTTAAAGCATTGGCTGAATTGAAACTTCAGGATACCATAGCAATTACCCCCCACGCCCCCTATTCTCTTTCACAAAATCTGTGGGAAATAGTTGCCCGTGAGATTGAATTGAATTCCATTGCCTCCATCCATTTTGCCGAAAGCAGGCAGGAGTTCGAATTTTCCACAAGCCGGTCGGGGCCCCTGGCTCAGTATTATAGCCGATATGGATTGCCAGTTGATGCCGGCCCCAAGGGACATCCTGTGGAAATCGTGAAAAGGTATTTACCAAAAAAATCAACCATCCTTTTTATTCACAATACATTCCTAACATCACAACAGGCAGAGGAGCTTGCCAATCATTTTACCGTTGCTGTCTTCGTCCTTTGCCCCGCTTCAAACCTCTTCATCGAAAATTCATTGCCCGATATTCAGATGCTTAGGAAAATGGGCGTGACAATGGCCATTGGTACCGATAGCCTGGCTTCTGCCCCTTCGCTTTCCATGCTACATCAGATGAAAATAATCGGCCAAAGATTCCCTGACATTCCATTTGACGAAATATTGAGATGGGCAACCCTTAACGGAGCCGAAGCCCTTGGCTTTAGTGAGGATTTTGGAAGCATTGAACCGGGCAAGAAACCGGGATTAAATCTTATTACCCCCTTTGATTTCAACCACTCTAAACTGCTCCCTGCCAGTAAAATTAAGCGTTTGGCTTAATACGGTTCATGCCCTACAGAGATATTACTCTGTTTTTTTGCATCTCGAATTTTATTATTAGTAACCGATGAAGAGCCTTGCGAAGATTTGGCATGGTAATTCCTGATGGCAAAGTGCGCGGAATTGTATGAACTCATAGTTAACGCGCTTATACAACAGTAATTTTTGCACGCACCACGGAAATATTTTTTTAAAAATAAGTGATTTTCTTGATTATATATATGAAGGAAAAAGTGTAATTTTATTACCTGCTTTCTCATGAATGATGGATTTCCCTCTGTATCACCACCTTTCATTGTTGAAGGCAACATTTACAGCACAATATTTTCAGTAAGTTAACACCAAAACAACCAAACCGCTAATCAGTATGAAAAAAACAGTGAGTTTTCTCGTTGGTATGATTCTTTGGCTGGGCACGCTAGCGCAAGTACCCCAGGGATTCAACTACCAGGCAGTGGTACGCAACGATCAGGGTGCACCCCTAGCCGAACAACAAGTAGGCATCCGCCTAACCCTTCAGGACGAGGCTGGAAAAGCAATCTATTACTCTGAAACCCACTCGGCAAACACTTCGCCACAGGGCGTGGTGAGCTTCGTGGTGGGTGGGGGTAACGTACAAAGTGGCGTCTTTGCAGATATCCCGTGGGGGGAAGGCAACATCTACATGAAGATAGAGGTTGACCCCGCAGGGGATGGCAACTACACTACCCTGGGGGTATCGCAGTTGCAATCGGTACCCTATGCGCTATACGCAACAAGCGGAACTCCTGGTCCGCAAGGTGAGCAGGGACCGGCAGGACCCCAAGGAGAGCCCGGTCCGACCGGCCCACAGGGTGAGCAGGGTCCCGAAGGGCCACTGGTATTCGGTACCGAGGGGCAAACGCTACGCCATGGCGAAACAACATGGGAAGCAAGCAGCAATATTTACAATACGGGCACCAACGTGGGCATTGGCACCACCGACCCCACAGAAAAACTCCACGTGGAGGGCAATATCCGCGCCCACGGATTGATGTTAGACAAGCAGGGGACACCCGACGAGGATCCACTTTTTGTAGTGCGCAATAGCGAAGGAAACATTGTGTTTGCGGTGTACGAGCAGGGGGTGCGGATTTATGTGGATGGCGACCCTGCCGATGAGGGTAAGGGCAATCGCAGCGGATTTGCCATTGGCGGTCTCACGGGCTTCAAGGACACGGGCGAGGAGTACTTCAGGGTATCGCGCGGATACACCCAGGTGCTGTTCGACGATCAGGGCAAGGGCAACCGCAGTGGCTTCGCCATTGGCGGACTTACAGGCTTTAAGGCCGATGAAGATGAAAGAGATTTTTTCAGCGTATCGCGTGAACGAACTCAGGTGCTATTCGATGATCAGGGCAAGGGCAACCGCAGTGGCTTTGCCATAGGTGGACTTACGGGTTTTAAGGCTGAAGAGGATGAAAAAGACTTATTCAGCGTATCGCGTGAGCGTACCCAGGTGCTATTCGACGATGAGGCCAAAGGCAACCGTAGTGGCTTCGCCATAGGTGGTCTCACAGGCTTTAAGGACGGAGAGGAGTCGGGTAGAAGTTTCTTCGATGTTACTACTGATGCTGCGGGAGTAATTGATCCCGCCGAAAATCGCGTGCTGTGGTATCCCCTGAAAAATGCCTTTATGGCGGGTAGTGTGCTGGTAGAGTCACCTGAGGATGTGGGAGAAAACTCTTTTGCAGTGGGCTATGAGAGCAAGGGAAAAGGGGAGTGCTCGCAGGCCATGGGTTATAAAGCCCAAGCGTTAGGAGACTATTCAACAGCCATTGGAAATAGGGCTATAGCGCGGAACACCAATTCTTTCGCATTTGGCGAGGATGCAGAGGCAAAAAATGAGGAGAGCTATGCCATAGGCCGAGGAGCCCTGGCTAAAGGGTATAGAAGTTTTGCCTTTGGCAGCGCAGGGCTCGACTCGGCAGGTAATGTTACATTGCCCCCTCAAGCTTTGGGCAGTTACTCCTTTGCCCTGGGCATGGGAGCAAAAGCAGATACTGTAGGAGCTTTTGCCATAGGGCTCGATACCTATGCCGGAGGGAGATACTCCACTGCACTGGGCTATAAATCACAAGCAACTGATTTCTATTCCACTGCCATAGGCTATAAAACAAAGGCTTTCGGCTTTATTTCTACGGCCATGGGATTTAATACCGAGGCTTCAGGTATTTATTCTACTGCTATGGGCGCTCATACATTATGTGACGGTTTTGGCTCCATTGCCATGGGTATGTATAGTCATGCCTCCAATTTTTGTTCTACCGCCATGGGTTATGAAACTCTCGCTTCTGAAGATCATTCAACTGCCATGGGCTGTTTTACAGTAGCTGATGCATATTATTCCACTGTTATGGGACTACATACCATAGCAAAATCTCAGGTGATGACAGCCATTGGCCGATATAATTGGGCTGGTGAAGAACACCCATATGAATGGAAACCCAATGACCCTATCTTTGTTATTGGAATAGGTACAGATGACGAAGATAGAAGGAATGCAATGACTGTTCTTAAAAACGGAAGGGTGGGATTGCAGTCGGTAACGGTTCCCACCTATGCTTTACAACTACCCAATGTTGGTTATTATTGGGAGGGTAAAGCGCAAGCCAACGGATGGGATACCTATTCCGATACCCGTGTAAAATCCAACCAGCAGCCCATCCGTTATGGTCTGTCAGAGGTTATGCGCATGGTTCCCAAAACCTACTTCCATCATAACTCCACCACAGAGAATGGCAGAATAATCATTGCCCCCGAGGGCATGCAGGATATTGGGCTGGTGGCGCAGGAGATGTACGAAATAGTGCCCGAGGTGGTTAGCAAACCTGAGAATGAGCAGGCCGAGCTGTGGGGACTAGCCTACGATAAGCTGGTGCCGGTGCTGGTAAAGGCTATACAGGAGCAGCAAACTATGATTGAAGAGCAAAAAGCCTTGGCCGAAGGTCAAAAATCCGTCATCGAAAAGCAGAACAATACCATCAATCAACTGCTTATCAGAATTGAAAAATTGGAAAAGCAGATGGAAAAAGAATAGAAAGGGGGGGTTATATTCCCTTCTTCGAAGTTCATTTGGGCTGCCTAAATTGTGGGGCAGCCTTTTTTATTTTCCTTGGTTCGGCTAAAAAATTCGGTCACATACCCACCTTTGAAATTATTGTTTGTGATTATCCTGATCTATACCCGTTTGTAAATCTGAAGTCAGATTTTATCTCGTAGCTTTTGTTGATATTTATTCAACTTTTTAAAATTCAACTCCATCATTTGGTAAATTTACTAATGTATTAAATTGTTAATCAATCATGTACTGATCCGCTTTTGAAAAGCAAAAAAACATATAATCACATTATGAACTTTTAAAATAAATCTTATCTTTGTTTGTATATGAGATAATTGGATTCAAAATTAAACTATCCCCAAACCATGAAAAAAGCAGCAATTATCATTACAGGTGTAATCCTTTCCCTTGGTGTTTTTGCCCAAGTGCCTCAGGGATTCAACTATCAGGCAGTGGTACGCAACGATCAGGGCGCACCCATAGCCGAACAACAGGTAGGCATTCGCCTCACCCTCCAGGACGAGGTAGGAAACGCAATCTATTACTCCGAAACTCACAGCGCTACCACCTCTCCGCAGGGCGTGGTGAACTTTGTGGTGGGCGGGGGTAACGTACAAAGCGGTGCCTTTGCCGATATTCCTTGGACGGATGGTAACATCCATATGAAAATTGAGGTTGACCCCGCCGGGGGCAATAGTTACACAGTGCTGGGGGTATCACAGATGCAATCGGTACCCTATGCCCTACACGCACAAACGGCAAGTCGTTTTGAAGCCATTCCCGGCAATGAGGACCAAGCCCTTTTTGAGGTTCGCAACAGCGATGGGAAAGTAGTCTTTGCGGTTTATGAACAGGGGGTACGTATCTACGTAGATGGCGACCCCGCAGATGAGGAGAAGGGCAACCGCAGTGGCTTTGCCATTGGCGGTCTTACAGGCCTTAAAGACACGGGCGAGGAGTACTTCAGGGTATCGCGCGGATACACCCAGGTAATGTTCGACGATGAGGGCAAGGGCAATCGCAGCGGCTTTGCCATTGGAGGGCTTACAGGTTTAAAGGACGGAGAGGATTCGGGTAGAAGTTTCTTCGATGTTACTACCGATGTTACGGGAATAATCAATCCCTCTCAAAACCGCGTGATGTGGTACCCCATTAAAAATTCCTTCCTCACGGGTAAGGTTTTAATTGAACATCCTGATAGCGTGGGGGAGAACTCATTTGCCTCCGGTTACGAATCAAAAGCAAGGGGGTTGTACTCACAGGCAATTGGGTATATGTCCATAGCGCGGGGGGATTACTCATCCGCTTTTGGCCGAAACGCTTTAGCCCATGCAAACAATTCCTTTGCCTTTGGCTGGGGGGCAAAAGCCACCAAGGGCGATTCGTACGCCTTTGGCGGAGGGGCCGAAGCAGTTGGTTTGGGAAGTTATGCCATCGGTTCGGTTGGTAGGGATACGGTTACCTTTGAGCCCAACACGAGACAAACCATAGCTTCGGGAAACTATTCGTTCGCCCTGGGATTAGGTGCGCAGGCAACCGGAAGTTCGGCATTTGCCATTGGTCAGAATGCAACCGCATCCAATGTTGTGTCGTTTGCCCTGGGAAGTAATTCTGTTGCATCGGGACGCCAATCCACCGCCCTTGGGGCGCTTTCCATTGCATCCGGAAATTTTTCCATGGCCCTCAATTCAGGTATTTCTGAAGGGTACTACTCAACCTCAATGGGCTATTTAACCAAAGCTGCCGGGGCCAACGCTTTATCTATTGGAAGTGGCTATGTTTACACAGTTAGCGGAATGTCATTTAATATTTACAATAGTGCTAGTGGTAGTTACTCCGTTACAATTGGGAATGGTAATAGTGCTACTCGTTATTACTCCACAGCCATAGGTTATAGGAATACTTCCTCGGGAGAGCAGGCCATTGCTCTGGGGTCTGGTGTAATAGCAAATTCTTATAGGAGTGTAGTGATAGGGTCATATAATTATTACGACGCAAATAATTCGTATTTCACCTGGGTTAATACTGAGCCTTTGTTTGTTGTGGGGAATGGAACCTCTCCTGAGAGTAGAAGTAATGCATTAACCGTACTAAAAAGCGGAATGATAGGTATTGGAACAGAAGACCCCACCACAAAACTTGATATAAATGGTACGGCACGAATTAGATACGTAGGCTCAGGGACCTATTCCACACCATTAAACAGAACGGCCGACGGAACATTGACAACGGCCACCTCGGATGTAAGGCTGAAGACGGATATTGCTACGCTCGACAATGCGCTGAACAAGGTATTACAGTTGCGGGGCGTTAGCTTTAAATGGAAGGACAATCCGGCCATGGGCAGCCGCATTGGTTTTATAGCTCAGGAAATGGAGCCGGTACTCCCCGAACTCGTTTTCACAAACGAAGCAGATGGCTATAAAGGGGTTAACTATGCAGAGGTGACAGCCGTGCTGGTTGAGGCCGTTAAGGAGCAGCAAAAGATGATAGAGGAGTTAAAAGCTGAGATTGAGCAGCTGAAGAAAAATAATACAAAGTAATGGCTTGACTTAGACGTATTGAAATGGCCGGCGCAAAGCCGGCTTTTTTTATTAAAAAAGATCGGCATACTAATCGTAACCAATAGAATAAGTTGCGGCTGGCGATTGGTTTTCGCATTGCATTTATGCAAACATTTTCTAACACTCGTTTGTTTAAGTGCATATTTAGTTTGGGTTTGACCTTTCGATGCCTCATAGGCCAACGGCCATAATACCCAAGCTACTTCATACTCCAAGCGTTCAATACAGCAAGGCTAAATCATTTATCGGCATGAAAAAAACAACACTCATTCTTATTGGTGTACTCCTTTCGCTGGGTGTCTATGCACAGGCGCCCCAGGGGTTTAACTACCAGGCAGTGGTGCGCAACGATCAGGGCGCACCCTTATCGGGACAGCAGGTAAGCATTCGCATCTCGCTTCAGGATGAAGCGGGTGTGATAACACACTATTCCGAGACCCACTCGGTAACCACATCACCGCAGGGCTTAGCGAGTTTTGTGGTGGGCAGCGGTACCGTTCAAAACGGCACTTTTGCCGATATTCCGTGGGCCGAGGGTAATATCTACATGAAAATTGAGGTTGACCCAACCGGAGGCAATGGCTACACAACATTGGGGGTGTCGCAGCTGCAATCGGTGCCCTATGCACTGCATGCGCAAACAGCCAACCGCTTCGAGGCGATTCCCGGCGCTGGAGACGAAGCCCTCTTTGAGGTGCGCAACAGCGAAGGCAAAGTGGTATTTGCCGTTTACGAACAGGGAGTGCGTATTTTCGTGGATGGCGATCCTGCCGATGAAGACAAGGGCAACCGCAGTGGCTTTGCCATTGGCGGTCTTACGGGGCTAAAAGACACGGGCGAGGAGTACTTCAGGGTATCGCGCGGATACACCCAGGTGATGTTCGATGACGAGGGGAAGAGCAACCGCAGCGGTTTCGCCATAGGGGGCCTCACGGGATTAAAAGCCGATGAGGAGGGTAAGGATTACCTCAGCGTATCGCGTGAGCGAACCCGGGTACTGTTCGATGATGCTGGAAAGAGCAACCGTAGCGGTTTTGCCATTGGAGGACTTACAGGCTTAAAAGGCAAAGAGGGGAATGATGGCTACATGAGCATTACCCCCGAAAACTACCTTATCGGACTAGAGGCGGGCAGCTCGCTTACCACAGGGTTATATAACTCCTTCATGGGTTATCAGGCAGGTAAGGGCACCACAGAGGGGGGACAAAATACTTTTATTGGGTATCAGACAGGCTATAGCAATACCAGTGGTGTTAGGAACGTATTTGTGGGTACCGAGAGCGGCTATAGCAATACCACAGGGGTCAACAATACCTTTATGGGTACCGAAGCCGGCAGGAGTAACACCACAGGGAGTTCAAATATCTTTTTGGGCAACAAGAGCGGGTATGAAAACGAGGAGGGGATACAAAACGTTTTTCTGGGTAATCAGGCAGGGTATAGCAATAAGGCCAGTAACAACGTATTTTTGGGCACCGAGAGTGGCTACAGTAACACTACTGGAACCAATAATACTTTTATGGGTAACCAGGCCGGTAGGTCCAACACAACAGGAGGCTCGAACATATTCCTGGGCTATAGGGCAGGCTATGCCAACTCCACTTCGAGTAATAATGTTTTTATTGGGAACGAAAGCGGGAGTTCAAATACAGTTGGAACCAATAACTCTTTCATTGGAAACAATACAGGAAAAGCAAATACCTCCGGAACCAGCAATGTGTTTATTGGAAACTATAGCGGACAGGCTAATACTACCGGAAATTCTAACGTTATGATTGGCGATAGGGCAGGTTATGGAAACATAACTGGCTATAATAATATTATTTTAGGTCAAGTGGCAGGTTATTCGGGAACCAATCTCCAATATAACATAATGATAGGGGACAGTACCGGATTCTACCAAACTAGCCAATTCGGTACAAAAAATGTTTTCATTGGCTATGCTGCGGGGAAGAATAATCAAAGCTATAACAATATATTTATAGGCTCCCAGGCAGGGTATTCCAATACCAGTGGACAGAACATTATTGCCATAGGGGAGAAGGCAGGATATATGAATACAGGTTCTCAGAATATTTTTATAGGTACTTCGGCAGGAGAGAACAATACCACTGGTTTTGGTAATTTAATAATCGGCCGTTATGCCGGTAAATATAATACTACAGCAAGTCAACAGGTAATTCTTGGATATGGGGCTGGAACTAAACTTACCACCGGAGGAGAAAACGTGATAATAGGTAGTAATGCAGGTGCAGTGAATACGGTAGGGATAGGAAATGTTTACATAGGAGCTAGTGCAGGTTGGAGTAATACCGGTTCCTATAATATTATTTTAGGATATAAAGTAGGTTATGCTGCATTTGAGAACGTGTCAAACAGATTGATTATCGATAGAGGCTATAATGCCACTCCTCTTGTTTGGGGAGAGTTTGACACCCGAAGGTTTGCCATTAATGCGATAGATCCTACACAAACACTTGATGTAAACGGAACAGCTCGAATTAGAACCGTAAATTCAGGCGCTTATTCTGCACCTTTAAACAGAATGGCAGATGGAACATTGACGACGGCCACTTCGGATGTAAGGCTGAAGACGGATATTGCTACGCTCGACAATGCGCTGAACAAGGTATTACAATTGCGTGGAGTTAGCTTTAAATGGAAGGACAATCCGGACATGGGCAACCGCATTGGTTTTATTGCACAGGAGATGGAACCGGTACTCCCCGAACTCGTTTTCATAAACGAAGCAGATGGCTATAAGGGGGTTAACTATGCAGAGGTGACAGCCGTGCTGGTTGAGGCCGTAAAGGAGCAGCAAAAGATGATAGAGGAGTTGAAGGCAGAGATTGAGCAGCTGAAGAAAAATAATACAAAGTAATGGCTTGACATATACGTATTGAAATGGCCGGCGCAAAGCCGGCTTTTTTTATTAAAAAAGATCGGCATACTAACCGTAACCAATAGAATAAGTTGCGGCTGGCGATTGGTTTTCGCATTGCATCTATGCAAACATTTTCTAACACTCGTTTGTTTAAGTGCATATTTAGCTTGGGTTTGACCTTTCGACGCCTCAAAAGCCAACGGCCATAATTCCCAAGCTACTTCATACTCCAAGCGTTCAATATAGCAAGGCTAAATCATTTATCGCCATGAAAAAAACAACAATCACTATTATTGGTGTACTCCTTACGCTGGGTGTCTATGCACAGGCGCCCCAAGGGTTTAACTACCAGGCAGTGGTGCGCAACGATCAGGGCGCACCCTTATCGGGACAGCAGGTAAGCATCCGTATCTCGCTTCAGGATGAAGCGGGTGTGATAACACACTATTCCGAGACCCATTCGGTAACCACCTCACCGCAGGGCGTAGTAAGTTTTGTGGTGGGCAGTGGTACGGTTCAAAACGGCACTTTTGCCAATATTCCATGGGCCGAGGGTAATATCTACATGAAAATTGAGGTTGACCCCACCGGAGGCAATGGCTACACAACATTGGGAGTTTCGCAACTGCAATCGGTGCCCTATGCACTTCATGCGCAAACAGCCAACCGCTTCGAGGCGATTCCCGGCGCTGGAGACGAAGCCCTCTTTGAAGTGCGCAACAGCGAAGGCAAAGTGGTGTTTGCCGTTTACGAACAGGGAGTGCGTATTTACGTGGATGGCGACCCTGGCGATGAAGACAAGGGCAACCGTAGCGGCTTTGCCATTGGCGGGCTCACGGGTTTCAAGGATACGGGTGAGGAATACTTCAGGGTATCGCGCGGATATACCCAGGTGCTGTTCGACGACGAGGGAAAGAGTAATCGCAGCGGTTTCGCCATAGGCGGACTTACGGGCCTAAAGGGCGGAGAGGATGAAAAGGATTACCTAAATGTATCACGCAATCAAACACGTGTAATTTTCGATGATACGGCCAAGGGCAACCGCAGCGGGTTCTTCATTGGTGGCCTCACAGGCTTGAAAGACGGAGAAGAATCGGGAGCAAGCTTCTTCGACGTAACCACCGATGCTACAGGGGTGATTGACCCCGCCGAGAACCGCGTGCTGTGGTACCCGCTAAAGAACGCATTCCTGGCGGGCAGGGTGCTGGTAGAGTCTTCCGACAATGTGGGCGAAAACTCATTTGCTGTTGGGTATGAGAGCAAGGGCAAGGGCAAGTACTCCCAGGCCATGGGCTTTCAGGCTCAGGCCTTAGGGAACTACTCCACCGCCATTGGGAATAAGGCAAAGGCACATCAGATAAACTCCTTTGCCTTTGGCGAGGATGCTGAGGCTGTGGGCGAGGAGAGCTACGCCATAGGGCGTGGGGCATCGGCTACGGGCTATAGGAGTTTTGCCATAGGTAGTGCAGGGATTGACACATTGGGCAATGCCTCCGAACCCCCTCAAGCCATTGGAAATTACTCTTTTGCCTTAGGGCAGGGGGCAAAAGCAGTTGGGGAAGGTGCTTTTTCCATGGGGCTTACTGCTAATGCAATAGGAAACTATTCTATTGCAATAGGACGGAATTCAAAAGCATCTGATCGTTATGGCATTGCCATAGGATGGCATTCGGTTGCTGCCAATGCTGCTACTGCTATAGGTTACAATGCTTTGGCAACAGGAAGTTCTGCAATATCTATAGGTTCAGTAACAAATGCTAGCGGTGCAGTTTCCACTGCCCTGGGTAATAGTACAAAAGCTTCCGGCGATTTCTCTACTGCCATGGGTTATTTTACAAAAGCTTTAGGAGAATATTCTACTGCCATGGGTTATTTTACAAACGCATCAGGAAAATTTTCTACTGCCATGGGTATGAGTACAGAAGCTTCAAAGATTGCATCAGTTTCCATGGGTTATTTAACAATTGCTTCAGGTGAATACTCTACTGCTATGGGTTATGGCACTGAGGCTTCCGGATATAGTTCCGCTGCCATAGGTGAAAATACAGTGGCTTCCGGTGCTCGTTCTACAGCCATGGGGTATGACACCCAATCAACTTCTTATTATTCTACTGCAATGGGTTATTCTACAGTGGCTTCCGGTAACAGCTCTACTGCAATGGGTGGTGGTTCTAAAGCTTCTGCTTCTTATTCTTCTGCTTTAGGTTTCTATACCATTGCCAATACCCTTGCTATGACAGCCATTGGTCAATATAATTGGTTTGGTGCTGATAATCCCGGGGGATGGCTTGCCACAGACCCGATTTTTGTAATCGGCATTGGGAATAATAGTTCTGATAGAAAAAATGCCATGACCGTTCTTAAAAACGGTCGGATAGGTTTACAGTCGGTAACGGCACCTACCTATGCTTTGGAACTTCCCAATAGCGCAGAGGAGGGAAAGGGGAGTGCGCGGGCTACCGCTTGGGTAACCCACTCCGATACCCGTATAAAATCCAATCAGCAACCTATCCACTATGGCCTGGCCCAGGTGCTGCTTATGGCACCCAAAACCTACTTCCAGCACAATTCTACCACCAAGAATGGAAATATTGTTATTGCCCCAGAGGGCAAACAGGATATCGGGCTGGTGGCGCAGGAGGTGTACGAGATTATTCCAGAAGTGGTAAGTAAGCCTGAGAATGAGCAGGCCGCGCTATGGGGCATTGCTTACGATAAGTTGGTGCCCGTACTTATTAAGGCTATACAGGAGCAGCAGGAAATGATAGAGGGGCTAAAAGGGGAAATTGAGCAGATGAAAAAAACAATGGATAAGTAATTTAAAGAAATTTGAGTAGGTTATTAGCCGGCCCTGGGCCGGCTTTGTTGTTTTACCAAGGTTTAGGGTTTATCTAAAAATTAATTTAAAAATAGGGGATTTTACGGATTGCGCAGGTGGTAAAAATTAAGTTTATTTGCCAACTTTTACCATTTGGTTATGTTTGCACATTTTTTACACTCAGTATCAATTGCCAAAGTAACCAGATTGTACAAGACTACAGAGAGTTAACACCAAACAAATTAAACCATTTTTCGATATGAAGAGGACAGTAAGTTTTCTCGTTGGCGCAATCCTTTGGTTGGGTACCTTTGCTCAGGCACCCCAGGGATTCAACTATCAGGCCGTTGTACGCAATGCACAGGGCGTACCTTTGGCTCAGCAGCAGGTAAGCATTCGCCTGGCTATTCAGGATGAGTTAGGTAAGGCCATATACTACTCCGAGACTCATACAGTAACCACCTCACCGCAGGGCGTGGTAAGTATTGTGGTTGGCAATGGTACCGTTCTTAACGGAATTTTTGCCGATATCCCGTGGGCCAACGGCAACATCTATATGAAAGTTGAGGTTGACCCTGCCGGTGGTAGTAACTATACAGTATTGGGGGTTTCACACCTGCAATCGGTACCCTATGCACTACACGCGCAAACAGCAAGCCGTTTTGAAGCCATTCCCGGTAATGAGGACCAAGCCCTTTTTGAGGTTCGCAACAGCGAAGGGAAAGTAGTCTTTGCGGTTTACGAGCAGGGGGTGCGTATCTATGTGGATGGTGACCCGGCCGACGAGGAGAAGGGCAATCGCAGCGGCTTTGCCATTGGCGGTCTCACGGGATTTAAGGACACGGGCGAGGAGTATTTCAGGGTATCGCGCGGTTACACCCAGGTGCTGTTTGATGATGAGGCCAAAGGGAACCGCAGCGGTTTCGCCATTGGCGGACTAACAGGCTTCAAGGCCGATGATGATAGTAAGGATTACCTCAGCGTATCGCGTGAGCGAACCCAAGTGCTTTTTGACGACGAAGCCAAGGGCAACCGCAGTGGCTTTGCCATTGGCGGCCTCACAGGCTTTAAGGCCGGTGAGGAAGAGAAGGATTACCTTAGCGTTTCGCGCGAACGTACCCAAGTACTATTCGACGATGAGGCCAAGGGTAATCGCAGCGGCTTTGCCATTGGAGGTCTCACAGGCTTTAAGGCAGGTGAGGAAGAGAAGGATTACCTCAGCGTTTCACGCGAACGTACCCAAGTACTATTCGACGATGAGGCCAAGGGTAATCGCAGCGGCTTTGCCATTGGCGGTCTTACTGGCTTTAAGGCTGGTGAGGATGAGAAGGATTACCTTAGCGTATCGCGTGAACGTACCCAGGTACTTTTCGACGATGAGGCCAAGGGTAATCGCAGTGGCTTTGCCATTGGCGGCCTTACAGGGTTCAAGTCTGACGAGGATGAGAAGGATTTCTTCAGCGTTTCGCGCGAACGTACCCAGGTACTTTTCGACGATGAGGCCAAGGGCAACCGTAGTGGCTTTGCCATTGGCGGTCTCACGGGCTTAAAGGCAGGTGAAGATGATAAGGACTACCTCAGTGTATCGCGCGAGTTAACACAGGTGCTGTTCGACGATGAGGCCAAGGGCAATCGTAGTGGCTTTGCCATTGGCGGTCTCACGGGTTTTAAAGGCAGGGATAGAGAGGGGAATGATGGATATATGAGCATTACCCCCGAAAACTACCTTATCGGTCAGGAAGCGGGTAGTTCGCTTACCACAGGTACATATAATTCCTTTATGGGTTACCAGGCAGGGATGGATAATACCACCGGGTCTAACAACATATTTGTGGGTTACCAGGCAGGAAAAAGTAATAAGACCGGTGCCTCCAACGTATTCCTGGGCAACCTGAGTGGTTTTGCCAACGTTACCGGTAGGCAGAACGTATTTCTAGGCGATAGCACAGGGTACAACAATAAGGCAAGCCACAACGTATTCATCGGAACCCAGAGCGGTCAAAACAATACTTCGGGAAATAACAACACCTTTTTGGGAACCAAGGCCGGAAGGAGCAATACCACAGGGAAGTCCAATATCTTCATCGGCAATCAGAGCGGATTTTCCAATACATCCGGTGGGCAGAACGTGTTCCTGGGCGATAGTACCGGACACAGCAATACAGGCAGTAATAACGTATTTATTGGTACCAATACGGGTAAATCCAACACCTCCGGGGGTAACAATGTGTTTTTGGGCTCTGAGGCGGGTAAGGCTAATTCAACCGGACAGCAGAACGTTTTCCTGGGCGACCGAGCAGGGTATGGGAACCTTGCCAGCAACAACGTATTTATTGGCACCCAAAGCGGTTACAACAACACTACGGGAACAAATAACACATTTATGGGAAACCAAGCCGGTAGAAGTAATACCGAAGGAAACTCAAATATCTTTATGGGCAACCGGAGTGGCTACTCAAATCAGACAGGCCAAAAGAATGTTTTCTTGGGTGACAGTACCGGATTTAGTAACAGGGGAAGTCATAACGTGTTTATAGGTAATAAGGCAGGGTATAGCAATACCACGGCAAACGGTAATATTTTTATAGGAAGTCAGGCCGGGGAAACCAATACAACCGGTATAAACAACATTTTTATTGGCGATTTGGTTGGTTCAGAAAGTACTGCAGGCACCAGTAATTTGTATATGGGCTACCAGGCAGGCAGACGAAGAGCTGGAGGATCAACCAACACTATTTTAGGAAGCCAAGCCAATGTTCTTGGAGGGAGTGGAGATAATAATACGATTATTGGGGGTGAAGCTGGTTTCAATGCAAGCGGAGACAGAAATGTATTCCTCGGATATCAAGCCGGATATAATGAAAACGGATCCGACAAGCTTTACATAGCAAATTCTGACACCGACAAACCACTGATTTATGGAGACTTTGCTTCTGGCTCAAAGCATATCATAATTGATGGCAATCTTTCCGATAATCCCTCAGAATTAAAATTCTTTGTCAACGGCTCTGCCGGTGGTACCGGAGCTTGGAATGCCGCCAGCGATGGCCGTCTGAAGACCAATGTCCGTCCCTTGGAAGGTGCACTTAACAAGGTACTGCAGCTCAATGGTGTTACCTTTAACTGGAAGGATGAGAACAACCACCGCCCCGGTGAGAACATCGGATTTATCGCTCAAGACTTGCAAAAAGTTCTACCGCAGATTGTTAGCGGTGGTGGAACCGACAATCAGGGTAATGAGTTGTACTACTCGGTGGAGTATGCCACCCTTACCCCCGTGCTGGTTGAGGCCATTAAGGAGCAGCAGAAAGTTATTGAGAGCCAGAATGAAAAAATTGAAATGCTGGAAAAGATGAACACAGAGATTCTCAAAAGGCTGGAGAAATTGGAGTTGAAATAAAGGCGGATATTATTTAGAAGAACGAAAAAACCTGCCGGGGCTTTTACCGCGGCAGGTTTTTTACATTATGATAGATGTACCTAAAAGCTTACTGTAGTAACCTTCCCGGTTACGGTAAACGTTTTTCTATGCGTACCGCCCGAATAGGTTCCTTCGGAGTACAAACCGTCCACCATGGTTCCCGTGTGGCTACCACCTGTGTATATTGAGTAACTTTCGCCGCTCTGCAACGCCGAAGATGAGAATATTATGGAGGTGTATGTCCGTGAGGGCTGAAACGTCACCACTTCTTCACCCGAAGAGTGCTGTATGTGAAATAGCGTATTGGCCGAAAGCGTTGAATAGGTAAAAATTTTCAGGCTATATTGTTCAGAGGAAGGGCTTGGTGCCTGGGTGAGCATGGAGTAGTAGCCGGATATAACCATAAAACCCCCATTCACATTGCAAACACCGTTGTAGTCGAGTCCAACCTCCGGCCACTGGGGCGGACCATGGATAACCACAGTACCCCCGGTCATCAGCATGTTCCCGTTACAGTCAATGCCATCCCCACCCGTGGAACTGGTCATAATATAGCCATCGTTTATTGTCAACAGACTGCCGTCGTTGGGCTCTCCCCCATACCCAAAGGTGGAGTTTATACAGTCGTCGCTGGATTTAATATGGGTATTCCCGCCATTGAAAGTGATAAAAGGAGCCTCCACCCCCTCGTAGGAATTGAGGATGTTGAGGGTGCAGTTGTTAATGGTAATGGAGTTCAGCGCCTTAATACCATCGTCGGCAGAGTTGATGGTGATATCGCCATTATCAATAACAACATCAGCATCCACCTTTATGGCTTTTGCTTCGGCATAGTTGGCACTGTTGCCCCAACCGCTAACCAGCAGACGGGCACCGGTGGTGGTAATGTGAATAGTAGGAGATGACTTACTGTTGCCTATGGTAAGCGAATTGTCGGCCTTCATCCCCTTTCCGGCCACTCCCGAGCTGGATGTGGTAAGTGTCCCTCCCAGCAGTGTAATGTCATTGTCGGCGGTAAGGCAGGTGGAAACATAGGCACGCTTTATACCTGTGCTGTCGGTATATACTACGCCATTTCCCGAAGAGGTAATGTTTACTTCTCCCGTTATCATGATGATATTGGCATCGGCCGAAATACCTTTACCTCCCTTCCCGGTGCTGGTGATGGCGATATTGGCTCCGTTTATCACCACATCTCCATTGGATTTAATGGCAGTGCAGTAAGATGGTTTGTATCCGCTCCCCACGGGTTTCAGAACGGCATTCCCCGAAGCATGAATGGCGATATCGCCGCCGTTGAGAATTACCTCTTGCTTGCTTTTGATTGCCTTCGACTCGTCGCCGTTGGCGGTGATAGTAATACTGCCACCATTGATAATCAATGTGCTGTCGCAGCAAAGCCCGTCGAAGTCGGGCTCCTGAACAACAATGCTGATGGCACCCCCGTTGATTTCAAGCGTCCCGCTTTTTGCATCTATACCATCTCCTGAAGAGTTAACCTCAAGGTTACCGGAGGTCATAACCAGACCATCCTTGGCATGAACGCCATCCTTTTTTGCCGAGGCAATTACTATATGTCCACCGTTTATCTGAATGTCATCATCGCTGCAAAGGCCATGCTTATCCGCTCCTTTCCCATTGATGATTAGGGTACCGTTGCCTTTGAATACCAGAGTTGCCTCGCTGAAAAAGGCTCCCTTCTGATCCTCGTCGTTGGGAGGATTGGTGTAGTTGGTTCCGTCGGTAAGGGTATTAATGGTTTCGTCAGCCAGTATTACCGTAGTTTTCTTTTTCGACTGAACATTGATGGCAGGACCCTGAGGGTTGGTAATGGATAATCCGCTTAGGATCAGGTTAAATCGTTTGGAAGTGTATATCTTAAAAGTACCGTTTTCTGTATTACCGCTCAGTTTGAAGTTGATGTCCTTAGTATCGGTGGTGGCATTCACGATTACAAATGCTCCTTCAACTTCTACGTTTACCCCTTCAAAAGCAAGGGGGTTTACCACGCTTACCGATTCGTTTTCGTATATAAACTTCACTGTGTCGGATGCGGGGCCAAAGGTAATGCTATCCAATCCGTTTATAGGGAAAGAGTATTCATTACCCTCAATACGAAGGAGAAAAGCGCTCCCATCGCCATTGAAATAGGTACTGTCAACCCTACTTACCTGGGCTCCAAGGGTGATTTTATTGGCCTGATGGAGGTACATTACCTCCTGTGCCCATAGCGATGGGGCTATGAGTAAAAGTCCGGCTATTGCTACTAATGCCCGCTTCATTGCTTGATGAATTTTGAGGTGAGTCCTGCAATGCGTACTACGTAAAGGCCCGGGCTTAGCATGCTTAGGTCAACCGAAATACTTTCGGCATGGTCAACCTGTTGCTTAAAGACCAGGAGCCCATCGGACCGATAAATGTAAAGGACGTTACTCCCCTGGGGAATGCCCTGAATTTGAAGGGTATTGCTTGCGGGGTTGGGAGAAATAGCGAGATTTTCTGTTTTATTCTCCTTCACAGAGGATGAGGAATCGAAATAGATCTTTCTGACAGATGGTAGGTCGAAGGTATTGCTCGATCCATCTTTAAGTAAAAGAATCAGATTGCTTGAGGCAAAATACAAATTTTGAACCACGCTAATCTTCTCGCTGTGAATGTTGCCATCGTATTGCTGGATGAGTATGTTTTGCCCTCGGCATGGGGAAACTACTACGTTGAGCAGCATGATGAGAACCCAAAACAAATTGTTGATTTTGACCATGTTATTGGTTGTTTTTTTGACGGTTCAATTTACTAATAAAATGGCATATCAGTTATTAATAACTGTTTTTTGAACTGCAATAGGTAGGATTTAATACGAATAATCTTGATAACGTTCATTAGAACAGGGCTTTATAAGCCCTGATTTGGAGATATTTTTTTGAGCTTTATAGTCAGGTCTTATTGAAACTCGCGTCGGTGAATGGTGTCCGTTGGTAAATACAGTTAACTACGTGGTGTGGATATATGCTTCAAAAATAGTTTTAATCCCTTTGGGCTCACCGATAATTGTAATAATATCCCCTTCCATAAGCATGGTATCGCCGCGGGGGATAATAATTTCACTACCCCTTTGCACCATGGCAACCAGAACATCCTTGGGGAAACGCGTATCCTTCATCATTTGATTGATAAAAGTTTCGGTGGGAGTGTCGCGCCGGAGTTCTAATGTAACGTACCGCTCATAGTGCAACAGGTATTCTTTAATCTCCCTTTCATTGGTTAGACTACAGATTTTTTCTATAAAATTGTACCTGTCCACAATATCCATTAGCCTGGAAAGGAGCCTGAATTTCAGCTTGGGATTTTTACCGGGGCATACAAGAATGAATAGTACCCTGATATAATCGTTCCCGTTGGCCTCCTCTTTACCTGCGGTTTTTTCTATTCCTGTCAACGATGTAATTACGTGCAACGCAGGGCGTACAAGGCTTTCTAAGTTGCCATGGAGAATGGTGACGTGAGGGGCAATAAGGATGGGATCCACAATGCTGCTTTTCAATAATTTCTTTGTCAGAACTTTTGCATCCACAGTACCAAAATCATGGCAAATATCGTGGGCAATACTCCCTACCAGTTTTTTTAGGCCAATCGAGCTATCGCCCAACTGCGTTATTTTGGCCTGTACCACCATCTCATCAAACGGATCGCCGTCGCGCAGCCCTTTTTCTTTGAGAATACCAAGCAATTCGGTCTCGAGCCCGGCATGTTGCTTTTTGCCCAATAGGGCAAACCAGTGGAAGATAGCACCTTCGCGCCGAACGCTTTTTTTGGCGTAGTATTTATACCAGAGCATGGCGAAAATCACCACGGCAACGCTGAACAGGATGGGTACCCACCCCATGTACACTATCAGCAGAAACGAGCTGATCATTCCAAAAATCTGCATCCAGGGGTAAAGTGGCGAGTGATAACCCGGGTCGTACGTTTCGATACGGCTGTTCCGCATCACAATCACCGAGAAGTTGAGCATGATGAATATGATGAGTTGGAACGAGCTGGCCATCTTAGCGATGTTTTCCTCACTAAGCAAAAGGATAAATAGTACCATTAGGCACGAAGTGAGGATGATGGAGTAGGCCGGAGTTTTAAATCGCCCCACTTGCGAAAGGGCTAATGGTAAAACCCTATCGCGCCCCATGGCCATGGGATATCGGGATGCTGCCATTAACCCGCCATTGCCCGTTGAGGCAAAAGCGGCTATGGCCGCACCAACTATCATCAATCCCCCAAGCTTAGCGGGCATCCATTTGAAAACTACCTGCGATGCCGTAAAAACCGGGGTTAAATCGCGGATAAAATCTTGAGTAGGGAGAACTGAAACCATAATGAAAACCCCACCGGTGTATATAATGGTTGTAACGACAAGCGAAAGGATCATGCCAAGGGGTATATTCCTTTCAGGATTTTTTATCTCCTCAGCAACGCTGGCAACCTGCGTTAGCCCAAGGTATGAGACAAATACAAAACCTGCGGTAGAGAAGATCCCGGTTAGCCCATTGGTGGCAAACGGCGACAGCCGCTCCGATACTAGGGTATGGGTGTCAATATGCAATATCTCCCTGAATCCTTCAACCAGGAACAGGATTAGAGAGGCAACCAGGAATAGCACGAGAAATAGTTGCAATCCCGATGTTTTTTTGGCTCCCAGAATATTGATAACCATAAAAACAGCAGTGAGAACAATGGCCACCGTTTTGATGGGCATATCGAAAAAGGCCGTAGTGTAGGCACCTATCCCCAGCAGGGCAAAGGCAGTTTTCAGGGTTAACGCAAGGTAGGTTCCCATTCCTCCCACGGTTCCCATCATGGGGCCAAGGCTTCTGTCCAACAGAAAATAGGCTCCCCCTGCACGGGGAATGGCTGTGGAAAGTTCGGCAATGCTGAACATGGCAGGTATAATTAGGAATGCTGCCAGAAAATAGGAAAGAAAGATTGATGATCCGGTGTGAGCCGAGGCCAAGCCCGGTAATAGGAAAAATCCGGCACTAATCATGGCTCCGGTGCTTAAGCCAAATACATCTATCAGCCCCAGCTCTTTGCCAAGTTTGTTTTTTAAGGAACTTTCCATGAAGCAAAATTACACTAAAACAGTTCAGGTTTATGCAGTTTTAGACTATAAATTTTTACTGCCGTAGGTTTTTGACTCCCTGCGCTTTGCCGACAAGTAGGATCATTCCGGTGATTTATGCATACAGAGGAGATTGATTGGTCAGGATGGATAAGTTTTCGGGTGGAAAACGATTTGATTTTCCATGATTGTGCATTTACATCGACTCCCCCAGCCGTTGGCTAGATTTAAGTTTTTGATGTTTTCTTGGCTCATCCTGAATCATTCGCGCACAAATGCAATGAAAACGTTTATCGCATTATGGCTTGTGAAGCCGATTGGCCTAAATGAAGATGGCATAATAATAATCCGATGGGCTTTATTGGGCAAGCCCATCGGCATTGGTCAAGCTACAGCAAAATGCTTATTAGTGCTATGGCAGCAATAATGGCAATGATAAGAAGTAAAATCTTAATCCAACTCCAGGGCCTTTCGCCCTGTACTTCACCGGTACGGCCATTCACCATAAACCGGTAAACCTTGCCATTGTAACGATAGGCACAGATATATGCAGGCAGTAGCAAGTGTTTAAAAGTGATGTTGTCATACTGGATGTGCTTGCTGTCAAGCCTTTGTTCATCCCCGCCGATATCCTCGAAAATATCCATTACGATCTTCTTCTCGGCAATGTCTTGAGCCACCATAAACCCTTCAGCCAGATCAATCTGATACTTCTCGGTGACAAAACCGCTTAGGTAGTTGTCGGCAAACGGAATAAGGTTTTCCAAATCCCATGGTTCCAATGCATATATCATCTTTTTGGGCAACGAAAGGGTGGCAACCACAAGAATATCATCAAAGAAGCGGCTTACCACACCGCTCACGTTGTACCATCGGGTTTTCTTAACTTCTCTTGTTTTAGTAACAGTTTTGCCGTTCTCGGTGGTGGTATAGGTTTCGGTTTCGTAGTAGTACTCTCCGCGCTGCCCGACGTATTGAGTGGTAGTTTGGGTATCGTAAGTCCAGTAAGGGACGTAGATACCCTTAAAGTTTTCGGTGTTGAGCATCCCTTTCTTGAGTTTACTAGGGGCAAACCGTAACTTTTTTACCCATGCTGTGAACTCCTGATGGGCCTGCTTCGAGTTGAGTTTAAAGGGTAACAGCGACTGAGGTTTGATGATATCCTCGTTGTGGGCGTTGGCAATAATCAGCGGAGTACCACAGTAGGGGCATTTGTCCGATGCTATCTTCGGATCAATACTCGAAGTTGCACCGCACGATTCGCATTTTATGAAAACACAGGTTAACTTTTCTGCACTATCATCCTTTTTCCTGAGGTGTTCATAAAAATCGAGCTCTTTAACCGTGTCGTCACTTTGAGCAATCTCGTTCTCTGCTCCGCAGAAATCACAAACCATGCTGTTGGTACCCGGCTTGTATTTTAAGTTGGCACCACAACTTTTACAAGCGAATGTGTTGGTTGATGCCGTGGGCTCGTCCATATGGTTCATTACACTGATGGTATTGGAGGAGGCACACTGCCGAAAATACTGCTAATATCTGATACCGAACCGGCTGCCTGCCAGTTGGCCATTCCCTCACGCCACACCAGCGTCTCTCTGGTAAGCTGATTCTGTGATACCATTTGCTTGAGGGTTGATATAGGGAATGGACCTGCCTGTTGCCCATTGATTACTGCATAGAAAGCAGGCTCCTGTGGTATTGGAGGAGGTGTTGCTCCCGGTGATACCGGCTGCTGAGGCTGCTGGGCTTGTTGCTGTTGCTGGCCAAAGGCTTGACCCATCTGATTGGCCATGGCAAAACCCATTCCCATTCCCATTCCGGCACCGGCCATACCCGATGGGTTTTCGGCGGCTTTCTCCATGGATTTGGCCGCTTTGAGTTGTGCTAACTTACTAAGATCAATGGCATTGAGCCGGCTGAGTTCGAATATCTCCTTTTTCACCTCTTCGGGCATGGATATATTTTCGATGATGAACCTTGAAAGCTCAAGACCGAAAAACTCGAAGTTGGGCTTAATCGCTTCATGCAAAAACTCAGAAAGTTCGTTGGTTTGTGAGGCGAATGCTTCAACGGGTAGGTTAGATTCACCGATGGCATCGGTGAATTTCGACACAATCATGCTTCGAAGTTGGTCGGCAATGTCCTCGGCCGTGAAATGGCCATCGGTGCCCACCACCTCTCTGATGAAAACTGCAGGATCCTTTACTCTTAGCACGTAGGTGCCAAATGCACGAACCTCCAACATGCCAAAACGCGGATCGGACAGTATAATCGGATTCTTAGTACCCCACCGCTGGTCGGTGATGTTGCGTGTACTCACAAAGTAAACCTCAGCCTTGAAAGGGCTGTTGAACCCATACTTCCAGCCCTTGAGGGTGGACAGAATGGGTAGATTTTCGGTAGTGAGGCTATACATGCCCGGTGAAAATACGTCGGCAATCTGCCCCTCGTTGATAAATACGGCCGCTTGGCCCTCGCGAACCGTTAGCTTGGCACCATTCTTAATCTCGTTCTGATAACGCTCAAAGCGATAAACAAGAGTATCGTTTGTGGGGTCCAGCCATTCGACTATGTCGATAAATTCGCCCTTCAACTTGTCAAATAATCCCATTGGTGATTGAGTTTTAGTATGTTAATATTCTGGTTGCTTAAAGTTTTCTCTAAAAATAGCGAAACCTAATGAATAAATCCTACCCTCCATAGAAAAGTTTTTAATCCGGCGAATTGAAAGTAATGGGCAATGGATTTTGCTCTACTGCCCAATAGCAACGGGTATTCTGTTCTTTTCTACTCCTGCATATTGGAAGAGAGAGGCTTATTTACGCACAATAAATTTTTTGGCTTCAACAGCACCGTTATTTACAACCTGAATGATGTAAACTCCATTATCAAAGGCTGCGGTGTTTATGTTAATCCGTTCGCTTTTGATTACAGCATTAAATACTTTTCTCCCCGCGATGTTGGTAATGATCACATTTGATCCGCTTTGCAAAGAGGCTATGGTTATATTTCCTTTCGCAGGGTTTGGGAATATTGTCCACGATATCAAGGCAGTTTCATTGACCACCGCATTCGCTTTGCTTTTGCTTGCTTCGGGGGTATTCCCGTAGCAACCAAGATTAACGCGGCCTCCGTTGGGTTCGATTTCGTTCGAATAATCGGAAGAGGGATTTCCGGCATCAATGGCAGGGCTGTTAACCTCGTCGTTCTCCCACTCTTCGGTTAAGGGGTTAAAACGCCCATTCGTTGATTTGAGGTGAAAATCACCATTCGGGGCATCGGCAAACAAAGGGTCCGATGAAATATTTCCGCTGCCGGTAAAACCTTGCTGCGTAAGCGTGTACTCAACCAACAAATGCCCTTCGGCAATGCTATCAAAATCGCTTCCGTTGTTCCAAAAAATGCAGTTTTGAATATGCGCACTGCTCGATTGTACAAACAATGCCGCGCCGTCCGGCTCATCGGTCGAATTGCCCCAGACAGTACAGTTATTCATGTACAGAACCGATGGGGTATGGTCCCAGTGTTCATCCACATAGATCGCCGAACCGCTTTTTTTGGTTCTATTGTCGTAAAACAGCTCGTGCTCCATGAGCACCTTTGCAGCTTCATCCACGAAAACAGCCCCGCCACGATCAGGCGCGTAGTTGTTGCGGTAAATATTGTGCGATAGGGTTATCAACTTCAGCGTGTCCTCATTGACAACGCAAATTGCACCTCCCCATCCGTAAGAGGGATCTGCCATGGCGGTAACATTGCCATCGAAAATATTTCGGATAATCGTTCCCGTTCCGCTGATAATCATACCACCTCCGTGATCGCCGTAGCCCTTGTTGGAGTCAATGATGTTGTCGGCAACAAGGAAATTTTCTATGTGTGAACTTGTTCCTCCAATTGCTGCACCCCTATCCGAACGGTTGTTGCGGATAACGTTTTTCCGAATGATCACATTTTTCCCGTCTAAGCCAATTCCTCCGCCCCGTTGTGATGTGCCTGTTGTGCCGTTGTTTTCAATAATATTGTTTTCAATGGCGATGTTGTCCAAAAAGCCTGACCATCCGCCGGTAAGTTCTATTCCCCGCTGTCCATTACGAATGGTGAACCCGCTGATAGTCATCGAACCGGCAATTGATGCTCCTTGTATATCAATGAAAATGCATGGCGCTTCTTCTGTTCCCTCAATGAGGGTTTCATTGGCCAGAGGATTGGCATGATTAAAATCGCCGCTGCCGGCATAGCCGCCCAACAGATGCACCTTTTTCTCAACAATCTGCAGGGCTTGTGCAGAATACATTCCCTTTGCCACCTTAATGGTATCGCCGCTTAACGCTTCGTTAATAGCCGCCTGAATGGTGCGATAGGGATTCGATGGGGTGCCATTTTCGGGACTACCCGTGAAGTTACCATCCACACAAATTTGTCTTTGTCCAATCGATGTTGAATACCAGACCACGAAAAAGATGATTAGAACTGTTTTCTGCATATTGATTTGAAAATTTAACTTTCCATCCGTTCAATTTTTTTCAGACTGTCAGCACCTCTCGCTCTGAGGTTGCACTACCCTCACATGACTATGAAAAAAGGCAGTACTAACGATGGGGAATATCAAGCGTTTTACTGATTATGGTTCGCAAAGTTATGATAGGTGCAATAGACTTTTGCATACCGTGAAATACCTATTTGGACATATAGTTAGCTTGTAATCGCTTGTTCTGTGTTCACCTGTTTGTCAATCAGTGCTCAAGGGTATTGAAAATTTAAAATCGCTGCCTTTCCCAGGTTCGCTTTCCACCCAAATCTTTCCGCCATGCTTTTCTATCAACTCTTTACAAAGCACTAACCCAAAGCCCGTTCCTTGTTCTCCATCTGTTCCGGTTGTAGATATTTGCTCGGTAAAGCACCAGAGTTTTGGGATTACATCTTTATCAATTCCCACTCCGTTGTCCGATACTGTTATAACAGCATTCGACAGGTCACGTTTTGCATAAATCTTTATCTGGCCATTTTGGTTCGTAAATTTGACAGCGTTTGAGATTAAATTACGCAATACCGTTTTTATTAAGTTTATATCTGCAAGTATTTGCAGATTTTCCGTTTCAAAACATTGTATAGAAATATTTTTTCTTTTGGCCTGAGTCTGTGCAAGCTCAATGGACTCCCGGCAAAGTTCGCCAAAATCAACTTTTTGTTTATCTAATATTATTTTATCTGACTGGGAATGTGACCAGAGCAATAAATCATCCAACAATTGATAGGTTTTATGCGAAGTGTGGTGTATTTGTTCAATTTGTGTTACTATTTTTCCCTTATCGTAATTGTCAATATTTTTTAATAACAAATCAGAAAAACCCAGTATTGAAACAAATGGGTTTCTTAAATCGTGAGCAAGTATTGAAATAAACCGATCTTTATCGGCATTTAAGGCAATAAGTTGGCTTTTGCTTTCTTTTAATGCTTGATCGGCTTCTAGTCTTGCTCTCCAATGCTTATCCAATGTGTTTAGTATGAATACAATAATAGAAATACCAAGAAATAGAATAATAAAATGGAGGAATATTATATTATGAATTTCTCCCACCAACAGCTTGTTGAGGTTAGTTAAAGGAACCGAGATAGAAAGGGCACCCCTAATATCTCCTACTTTATACCCCTGATGGGCATGACATTTAAGACAGCTGGCTTCAACCTTAAATGGATGAATATAACGATGATATTCAATACTGTCAACTGTTTCGTTAGTGCTGAAAAGGGTATCGCCCTTTTCAAATGCCAACAATGCCACTCTTTCCATGCTATCGGGAGCATTTATCGGGTTAACGGGATTTAAACTAACCAACCGGCCCTTCAGATTATACTCTTTGGATGAAAATTCCAACGCTTGGCGGGTTACGTATGCCGGATTCATAAGGGTAAGCGTATCGCCAAAGTTGGTTACAATGTCCCTGTTTTCTATTTTAAGATAGGGATTGGGTAGGGTGTGTTCCGAAACGGGGACATATACCCCACCGTGATTTGAAACCCAACGGCGATAGGTAATATCTTTGTCATATGCCATCTTGGTAATTATATTTTCGAGTTGTGCTTTATTCGAATAGCTGTCCATTACTCGAATGACCGATAGCACGAGAATAGCAATTATCCAGATTGCTATTATGATTATTTTATTGACTCTTAATTGTTTCATAGTCCGTTTTTTTTATTGCTTGCAACATGACAACGACCTCATAAAAGAGGATTTCAAAGTAGTAAAGGTGCGTCAAATTCTTTATATTGCCATCAGAACGGCAAACGAACTTTCATTTCTGTTGGCAGAACCCCCCTTTTGGCCTACAAATATTGAAGAAAAATAATCATTTCAAATTATATCACAAGTTATTTAGCTGATTATATGTTCTGTTGACCGCATTCTGTAAGTACAGCTTTTTACAAAAAACGACAATGTACATTATGCCAAAAGTAAGCCAGCCACCACCATCTGTTTGTTGTCAATCTGTTCATTCTAAATATTAATAGATGTCGAAAGCAACGTTTAATTTCTTTTTTCCCGGCGCTAATGGCTTCGCAGGCCTTTTCTTGTTGTGGTAAATATAAAAAAAAACTTAACTTTTTATACTATTATTACTACACTAACTCATAACAATCTTGCATTTAATGCTGTGGAAAGTTTTAGAAAGCCTCGGTTTCAGCATGATAATAAAATTAATTCGGGGGAACGTTTGGTTAACCCATTCCCCCGAATTAGGCATCATTAAGATTGGTAAAGTGGGTTTCTAAAATTTCATGATAACACCCACCCCATTTTCAGTAAGTGCAATACTTAAGTCGGTTTTACTTTGTATGCAGGTACTCTGTAAACCGTCATTATAGATATCTGCAGCATGCTTAACCAGTTTACTGCCTTTTAACAGTATTGGTATTGCAACTATTTCTAAACCAGTTCCAAGAATTACCAATGGCAAATTGATATGTACACCCGGTTGACCCGAAAAATTCGTAGTACCGACCAATGTTGCTCCAACACCTGCTCCTAAACAAACGGCTCCAATCATAATATTTCTCATTGCTGCTTGATATTCCTTATTTGCACTCTCATTTGTTTTCATTAGTGTAGCAAAGTGTTTGTTATATATGTAAATGACGTTACATTATACGTAAACATTCTTCCCTGCAGGCTTTATGGCTCTCTCCTAGATGTATGGCTTTGTTTTGAAATGGCGTATGCCTGCTTAAAGCGACTTCTTTAAAAGACAGTAACCTAAAGATTACCGCTTGCTTTAGAGTTGAAAATAAAAACTTCTTATCCTGCTACGAACTCATGCTCAATTACTACCTTTGCAAACCAAAATTGGGAACAGATGGGAAAGAACAGGAAAAAGGGAAGAAAAGAAGAGCCTTTCACCAAGGGCAGGCTGATGAAGTCCATCATGGGGATTTTCACATCCGACCCCTCGCTTAGCCTAAACTATAAACAGATTGCCAAACGGCTGGAAATTAAAGATACTTCAACCAAACGGCTTGTAAACGAAGTGCTCAATGAGCTTGCTCTACAGGAGGTTATAAGAGAGGTGTATAGGGGGAGGTTTATGTCCAATGTGGTTTCCAAAACCCTCGAGGGGGTGGTGGAAATTGAATCCGATGGGAATGCCTACGTTGTTACAGACGATGGCAGAGAATACTTTGTGCCTGAGCACAATTTGAACCATGCGCTCAATGGCGACCGCGTGAAAATTATCATATCCCCCGGAAGAAGGCACAGGCGCCTGGAGGCCTTGGTAACCGAAGTGCTGGAGCGTGCAAAACGAACATTCGTGGGAACCATTGAGGTGGGGCAAAGCTATGCCTTTGTTACTCCCGATAACAGGTTTATGCGATACGATATTTTTATCCCCGGGGATGGATTGAAGAATGCCAAAAATGGTCAAAAGGTGATTGTTCGCATCACCGATTGGCCTATGCATTCCAAGAGCCCTGTGGGCGAGATAGTGGAGGTAATTGGGAATCCCGGAGTGCACGAGGTGGAGATGCATGCCATCCTAGCCGAGTTTGAACTGCCATACCGCTTCCCCGACAGGTTGAATAAGGTGGCAGGGCAGATTCCCGAAAAGATAACAAAGCAGGACTACAGCGAAAGGCGCGATTTCCGTGGGGTGAACACCTTTACCATCGACCCCGAGGATGCCAAGGATTTCGATGATGCCCTTTCGTTCAGAATTATCAACGAGGCCATGGTTGAGGTTGGCATTCACATTGCCGATGTAACGCACTACGTACTGCCGGGATCGCCCATCGATTTGGAGGCGGCCGAGCGGGGAACCTCAGTGTACCTTGTGGACAGGTGCGTCCCCATGCTTCCGGAGCGAATCTCCAACTTCATCTGCTCGCTTCGGCCCAACGAGGAGAAGCTATGCTTCTCGGCTGTCTTCGAAATGGACCTCGAGGGCAATGTGCACAGCCAGTGGTTTGGCCGAACCGTAATCCTTTCCAAAAGGAGGTTTACATACGATGAGGCCCAACGGATTATTGAAACAGGAGAGGGCGAAATGGCAACCGAGATTACAACGCTGAACGGCATTGCGCAGAAACTCCGCCAAAGGCGGATGAAGGCCGGAGCCATCAATTTCGACAGGGTGGAGGTAAAGTTTCATCTGGATGAGCATTTTAAGCCCACCGGAGTATTTTTCAAGGAGCAAAAGGAGGCCAATCAGCTCATAGAGGAGTTCATGCTGCTGGCCAACCGCAGGGTGGCCGAACACATTGGCAAGGCAGAGGACAAACAGCGGCCAAAACCTTTCGTTTACCGTATTCACGACAAGCCCAACCCCGAGAAGTTCGATAGCTTCCGCTCGTTTATTGCCCGTTTTGGATACCACATCCAAGGGGGTACCGATAAGCAGATAAGCAAATCGCTAAATCTGGTGCTGGGGCAGGTAAAGGGCAAAAAGGAGCAAAATCTGGTAGAAACGCTTGCACTTAGGGCAATGGCCAAGGCGCGATACTCCACAGCAAACATCGGGCACTATGGCCTTGCTTTTTCACACTACACCCACTTCACATCGCCCATACGCCGCTACCCCGATATGATTGCGCATCGGTTGCTGGCACATTATTTAGACAATGGCAAAGCGAAAAACGAGGAGGATTTGGAGAGGCTGTGCAAGCATTCCACTGAGATGGAGATAAGGGCCACCGATGCCGAGCGCGCCTCCATAAAGTACAAACAGGTGGAGTTTATGGCCGATAAAATTGGCCAACACTTTCAGGGTGTGATAACGGGCGTTACATCATTCGGCCTTTTTGTGGAGCTTGCCGAGTCGAAGTGTGAAGGCCTGATACCCGTGCGCGAGCTGCAGGACGATTTCTACGAATTCGACGAGGATAACTACTGCCTTACAGGCAGGCAATGGGGACGTAAGTTTCAGCTGGGCGATGTGCTCACCGTTGAGGTGTGGCGTGCAAACCTTGCCAAAAAGCAGCTCGACTTTCTGTTGGTTGAGGAAGGGGAAAGTAATGCTACAATACATACCCATGATATGACGAACGGAAAAAAGGGTGTAAAATCACGAAAGCCGAAGTAGTTGCCACTATCACGGTACTCATTGAGGACGAAATTGAACTGTGCCAAAGAAATAAAGTAAAAGTACAAGTAGATCTATGGCATTAATTATCGAATATTTTTTTTATATTTGTTAAACAAGGCCTGTGCAAAAAAACATAGATTCGATGCATTCGAAGAAAGATAAATTAAAGCCATCCGTTGAGAAGCCCTTGCTGCTGTTCATCTCAGGCTTAATGTGGTTTTGTATTGGCGTTATGCTCAACGCATTTGCAGTAAACTGGCTGATGGGCTATGAGGGTAAATGGCACTACCTGTTTGCGGGGATAGGTTTTTTTATGGCCCTAATAATTCACCATTTCGGATTTCTAAGGATTGTTGACAAAAACTTGGGTAGAATAAAAACACTGGAAGAGCGGCCCTCTGTTTTCGCATTCATGTCGTGGAGGAGTTACGTTCTGGTTCTCATCATGGTCTCCATGGGCATTGCGCTGCGTCATTCAGCTTTGCCCAAGCAGTACCTGTCCATCATTTACATTGCCATTGGCCTGGCATTAATGCTTTCGAGCATTCGCTACTTTCGGATTTTTGTAGCCTGGACAAAAAGCGGCACTTCCGACCGAAGGTAAATAGCGCTTTTAATGTTATGACTTAATAGACATTTAATAAGCATAACGAAACGGCGCTTTGCACTTATATTTTATTTTATGTTGGGTTTGTGCATATTTTTTCTCACCCCAAGCAATTAATTAAACAATAGAAAAACAATAATATATCCGACAACAATCGGTTACAAACGAATATTATTCGACTATAACCATTTAATAACCGAATCGGCTGTTGATCTGAGTGTTCCTTTGCATCATCAATTTCATGTTTAACCAATTTAAATTTTACAGCAATGGAAACAACAGTAAACAGAGTAGAGTTGAAAGGATACCTCGGACGCGATGCAGAGGTAAGGAATCTTGAGAATGGCAATTCGCTTATATCGCTGCGCATGGCCACCAACGAGAGTTACAAGAATGCCAAGGGCGAGTGGGTTACCAATACCACGTGGCACAACGTTTCGGTATGGAAAAAGAAGATAGGCGAAGAAGTTGATCTTCTGAAAAAGGGAGCACTGGTTGCCGTTACCGGAAAGCTGGAAACCCGCAAGTACACCGATAAGTTGGGTCAGGACAGGTATATCACACAGGTGGTGGCTCAAGGTGTAGAGCCTGTGCAGGCTGAAAAGTAGTAAAACCCGGGGGTATTTATCGAAAAAACCGAAGCGGCTTACGTCCGCTTCGGTTTTTTTTTATTCTGCTATCGCTGCATCAATGCACAATCCTACTATCAATATTTTTTTAATTCAAGCCAATAAAGCCATCACTTTTTGGTAAGATGCTTGTTAATCAGCTCAATCATTTGATCGACGGTAAAAGGCTTCGTTAAATAATCATCAAAAGCATGGTGATACTTAGCGTGATCTTCTTTGGTTGCGTAGGCTGTTTGAGCAATTATGGGCAAGTTGGGCCTTATCTCTTTTATCTTTTTTGCTGCAGTGTAGCCATCCATAACGGGCATTTTAATATCCATGAGCACAAGGTTGATTTGCTCGTTATTGGCACAATTCTCAACAGCTTCTTCTCCATTCTCTACGATGATGATATTGTAGTTAAAGGTGGAAAGCAGCTCTTTAAGGTAGAGATAATTAGGCTCATGATCTTCGGCAATAAGCAGAGTAATTAAATCTTCATTTTTCGGTTGTGTACCTGTTGGTGCCTGCTCCAAAGTGCTTGTTTCCTCGTTGGGATTAACGTAAGGAATGGTAAAATAAAAAGTTGATCCTTTCCCCGGTTCGGATTCAACACGGATATTGCCACCCAATAGATCAACCAACCCTTTGCAAATGGACAAGCCCAAGCCGGTTCCCCCATAGTTGACCTGTATGGTCTCATCAGCCTGAACAAATCGTTTAAAAATCAAATCGAGTTTGCTGTTATCAATGCCAATACCCGTATCTTTTACAAAAAATTCAAGTTGATTTCCCTTCACAGTATATCCAAAGGTAATTTCACCCGTATGGGTAAATTTTACGGCATTTGATAGCAGTGTGGAGAGGATTTGGGTCAACTTTCCCTTATCTGAAAATGCGAAAAAACTGTTGTCCTGAGTAAACGGAATGCTTTTCAGCAGAACTTCTTTTTTGGGCTCCAGTTGTCGTGAGAAAGTCAATTGGAGGTCTGAGATCAAAGCATCAATGCATACCTGCTCATTATTGACTATTTCCTGATTCGTATCAATGGATGATATTGTAAGAATGTCCGATACTATGGAAAGGAGTTGAGAACTACTCTGTACAACGATATTTGTGTATAGTCGCCTCTTCCCTTCATCAATATTTGTGTTATTTAATATTTCTGAGAATCCCACGATCGTATTCAGGGGGGTTCTGATTTCGTGCGACAGGTTTTGTAAGAATGCCGTTTTGAGGCGGTCGCCCTCTTCTGCCTTCTCTTTAGCTTTAATCAGCTCGTTTTCAATCTTTTTTCGTTCATCAATATCAACATTAAATTCACCAACGAGCCACTGCCCGTTATCGCTTTGAAACGGGATAGTATGCACTTCGACAAACCGCTTTTCATTTTTCAGGAATTCCTCGGAGATAATTATTTTCTTGGTTCTAAGGGCCTCGGGAATAGCACAATTGGGGCATGGCTCTCCCTGTCCCATGAAATATTCGTAACATTTTTTACCGCAAGGACTACCGTACACTTTTTGCCATCCCTTATCGACAAAAAGAAGGTTATAATCCTCGTCAATAATATCAATGCCCGTTCTGGTGGATTCAAAGATATAATCGAGCCACTGCTTCTCTTTAAAAGCGGTTAACTGCTCCTCAGGGCTTCCAGCCTTTTCTTTTTCATACAACTCTTTCAGAGTATTATATTTATCCTGAATCAGTTGTAATTCGGCGATAAGTTCCTCTCGGGTTTTATTGTGGTATGTCATAGTTCCGATCTTATAAGCGATGCTCGAAAAGTCATACAGATTCAAACCAACTCAGAAGCCGTTGGCTAACAGTTAAAATAACTGCCCGTTTACGATTAAATAGAAACGCTAAAATAATCAAAAAGGTTTAGCAGCTATTCGAAAATGGCAAATAATCTATTGGTCAAGGTTCTGCTCACAAAATCAGCATTTTATCTACATGCTATATTGTTTTCCTTTGGCATTCTGTTTTTACTTGTAACCTAATGAGGATATGGAAAGTTCCCAAATACACAATAAACCGATAACGAATAAATAAAAAAGGGGCTGTCTCAAAAGTAATTTGAGCAGCCTCTTTTTTTTTACCTAAACCCTTGGATATTTGACAGCAATATTGTATCTTTATATCTGATAATCAAAGATGTAAAGAGTTATGAAGCCAGT
>Ga0255344_1000484_pt1 | contig 62887 bp, 44 predicted proteins | sample wastewater_treat_5_FD_192414 | JGI IMG/M metagenome (GOLD analysis project Ga0255344, IMG submission 192414) | Wastewater microbial communities from Lulu Island WWTP, Vancouver, Canada - plant18 | ecosystem: Engineered > WWTP > Wastewater > Unclassified | place: Canada: Vancouver, British...
GTTATCTTATCCATAGCAGGTTGTGGTTTCTCCTTATTGCTTTTATTGGCGTATTAACAATAACGGATACTATCACTTCCTGCTATTTTTCATTAGTCACTGTCCAATATGTAGTGTAATCCTACAGGATCATAACCATCTCTGTATTGATCTGCCTTGACTTGATACACATTTTCTCCTTTTGTTACATTCTCATCTGGCTTTTCTTGCTCGTTCTTTCTTAATTCTTTTAACTCCTTAAAAATGCCCTCCAAAATGTCTTGAGTTTCCTCATTGGCTTTTTGATATTCGTTTTTTACAAAAGCTGCTATAGAGCTAATCCTGATACCTTCATTGGCGATCCAGGAATGTTTGTCATTGGGGTCGCGAACACCTGAATGATGAAGGGCAACCACTATCCATTGATCATTAAAAACCGGTGAACCTGAGGAGCCAGGGTTTGTGTCGGTCGTGTATTGAATAAAGTCGTCAATGAGAAACCTCACTTGATTTTCTCTTACCGTGATAGATTTCAAACCATTCGTTGGAGGACCAGCTGGATGCTGAATAATGGATACCGATTCTTCTTCCAGGATCGCGCCTGGTTGTGTTTTTAGCTCTATGTGAGGTATTCCTTTGAGGTTTTCACCCGACTGAGAGGTCGGATTTACTGATACAAGCGTAAAATCCAGACCCTTATTCGTCATAAAAAACTTATCAGGATTAAGGCTGAACCTATACACAGGTCCAGTAACAAAGTTTTCATCATGCTGATAATTAAACTCCGCGACAGAATTTGTGGCAAAATCTATACTTGGAAGCACATGATTATTAGTGATCAATACCTCGGGGGATACGAGAAAACCTGTACCAGTACCAACTTTATTACCGGCGCTATCTTTAACCACTATTCTGCATACAGATTCGGACATTCTAAGACCCGTTTGTAAATAGGAGATCGGCAGAAGATCATTTTTCCCTATGGGACGTCTCAAATTAATTTGGTCGCGCGGATCAATAAACTCTTTTCTTGCCATCATCACAATTTCACTGTCTTTCTGTGACAGTTTTCTCTTTTGTTTTGATGATGCTTCAAGGAATCTCTTCTGCGCTTGTTCTTCAATCTCTTCGATTGTGACGAAGGAATCAGCTTGTTCCTTGCTCTCTTGTTCCTTATTTTCGTTTTTCTTAACTGGAATTCCTGTTAACATCCTGTCTCTCCTTCCTTCTCATAGAGGCACTGGGGTAACGACGAATTGGGATAACTTCTCTTTTTAAGTTTAGTGTGAAACAACAAAATAATCAAGTTAAATATATACTTAATTAGGATTAAATATCCTAAATAAAAGTCAACTTAATCAAAAGATTTTGTCATGGTGAGGAATTTTCCTGACAGAAAGTCATTGAATTGCTGTTTTATGTCATATTTCAAAACCAATGATCCTTTATCACAATTTACACCGTTTTATTCAGTGGTTCATTTATAATTAAAAGATCAAAATGGTATCAGGAATAAGGTTCCAAGCCCTTGAAAAAGAGTTAACAAAGAATAGGCATTTCAGCATGATAGACATAGACGCATTTTGGAAAGATGTTCTGGCGCAAGATCGCGAGAAGCTCCCGGCTTATTTCTGTGAAGACGCGCGTATTCGCTGGCACTGCACAAACGAAGATTTTACAGTTGATGAATACATCCGCGCGAACTGCGATTACCCAGGCGACTGGGATGGAAAAGTTGAGCGTGTTGTTAATACAGGGCAGCTGATCATCACGGTCGTTAAGGTCTACCCGAAAGACGCTTCAGCCTCCTTTCATGTCACCAGTTTTGCCGAAGTGAAAGGTGGAAAGATCATTGCTTTGGACGAATATTGGGCAGATGACGGCGAAGCGCCTCAATGGAGACAGGCGATGAACATCGGAAGGGCAATCTTATAGATGGTCTTGATAATTCTATCCAGATTTTTATCCTTTTATGAAAATAATTGAAGATATTATCTTTCCTGTTTTTAATCCAGGATCAATAGTTCTCCAGGAATTGAGCTGCTGTTAAACATTTAGGCTGGTCTATTTTTAGGACAAGAAAATCTTTGTCGCCTGTAATAAGCAAATCAACGTTAGATGGATGGCAGCGTTGAGAATTGGCTGATCTTTCAAATCTCGCATTGTCTTTTCTGTATGTTGTGATGTGGGAATCAATTCATAAGAAAGTTCCAAGAGCAGGGCTTCAACATTCGGAAGAAGTCTCGGCACTTTTCGTTTAACTACCTCTCGTAGTTCCATAAGGTTTTGCTCGCAAAGCACCATCTCGTGCTCTTCGGTCACTTTAAGAAGGGCTTAAGCAGGTTTCCCATTAGGGAAAAGAATGGCGGAAATGAGAATATTGGTATCGACCAGAATCCTCATTTCTTATACCGCACTTCGTTCACCAGAGCCCGCATATCTTCTTCATTTGCTATGCCTAATTGTTCAGCTACCCCTTCAAAAGCAGATTGAGCTTTAAAGATGGCTTGAGCGGAAGCATTCCCGATAGTAAATTGTCCTTTATCATTTTGTATAAAAAGAACTTTGTCACCGGGTTTCAGGTTGAGCGCACGACGCACCTCAAGTGGTACGGTAATCTGACCATTGGATGATATCTTAGCTAAATTCATTATTATTTCCCTTTCTTAATTCAAGATTATAAAGAATTCTTTAGTTTCTTTATTTTAGCACAAAATCAGCTCCGGTAGAAATGTAAATGTAGAGAAGAAGCAATGTTAGTAGAAAGATGTTGCCACTTCAAGATCATGGCGATGCCTGAAGTTATATACTCACTTGCCCAAATGATTCCATAGAAGATTTAAAGAAAACCTATATAAAATCCCGCAATTCCATTGACATTTCAAATAAATTAAGCCATAATATCACTCGACAGGCTGCCGGTCGGGCAGTACTAAGCATGGAGGTAAGTCTATGGATGACAGAAAATTAGAAATTATAGAAGTGACACGAAAGCTGATCAATGAGAAGGGTTTGCTAAACACATCCACTAACGATATTGCCCGCACGGTGGGCATTTCCAGGGGCACCTTGTATCACCATTATGAGTCCAAGGAAGCCATTTTGGACGCGCTGGTTGAGCAAGTAAGCGCCGAAATTTACAAGCGCGCGCGGGAAATCGCGAACGATGACTCCATCCCAGTCATGGAACGCCTGGTCAAGACCATCCTTTCGCTTGATCTCAGCCAGGGTTCCGACCAGGCCATCCTGGAGCATCTGAACAGTCCAAACAACATTATTCTCCATCAAAAAGTGCAAAAAGATATGCTGCTAACCATCCCGGGCATTCTTTCCAGGATCATTGAAGATGGAAATAATGAAGGCATCTTCAACACAAAACACCCTTATGAATGTATGGAAATGATGGTCGCCTATGTCTCACTGGCTTTTGATGATGATCCGATGGGAATGGACGAACAGGAGAGCATGAAAAAGCTGATCGCTCTTATGTGCAATCTGGAGCGCATGCTTGGCGCGCAGGAAGGTGCCTTTAACATTTTTGTTGAGCTCATGACTGGTGGAAACGAAGCTTAATCTCATCAAAAACAAGAAGTTCCTTGTTTTCTGGCTCGCGGGACTGATCGCCGCGATTGGCAGCGGCATGACCTCCTTCGGAATAGGCGTTTATATCTTTGAGAGGACCGATTCCGCCTTTATCAAATCCATGATCAGTCTGGTCGCCTTTCTACCCACCATTCTTGCGGGACCTTTCGCGGGCACGCTCGCGGATCGCTTTGACCGCAGAAAGCTGATGGTATTAGGCGATGGGCTTTCAACGATTGGTATTCTACTCGTGCTGTACGCGATCAATTTTGCTGAAAGCAACATTTTCCTGATCGGGATTGGCGTTTTTCTGTCCGCTTTGTTTTCTTCCCTCATCGAACCCGCCACTAAGGCAACCGTTTCGGACATGCTCGACGAGGAAGATTACACAAAAGCAAGCGGCTTGCTGCAGCTTGCGGAATCGGCTCGTTTTTTGGTCGCGCCTGTGCTCTGCGCCTTTGTCATGGCGCGCGGCGGGCTGGGAGCGGTTCTGCTCGTAGACCTTCTGACCATTTTCACCACCGTCGGCGCGGTTTTGTACATCGCGAAGGGTCTGCCCAAGGGCAGGGAAGGATCCGCTCATGAGCAAGTCAATAAACAAAGCCTGCGTCAGGGCTTTGAGGTGATCAATCAAAACCAGGGCATTCGCGTGCTCGTGCTCTTTATGAGTGTCCTGACCTTCATGGTCGGGACAATTCAGGAGCTTTCCACCCCGCTGGTGCTGTCCTTCACCAATTTTGAAACCTTGAGCCTGATGATCACGATCGCAGCTTTAGGCATGGTGGTCAGTTCCCTTTTTATTGGGGGATTGGAAATGAAGGGGCACAAGATCATGATCTTCAGCATTGCCGCTTTCATGGCTGGGGTAGCGATGGTAGGCTTCGGCGTGCTGGAAAACATTTTCTCGCTGACGCTCTTCGGCTTCCTGTTCTTCGCGACCTTGCCTTTTATGAACTCCATCGCTGACTTTTTCGTGCGCGTCAACATCCCTAACCACCTGCAGGGGCGGGTCTTTGGCATTATTGGCACTGTTTCCCAACTGGGATACCTCCTGGCATACGCGCTTTCTGGTTTTTTGTCCGATTTTGTCTTTCGCCCGCTTCTTAGCGAAGGCGGCGCCTTGGCTGGGACGGTTGGACGCGTCATTGGCATTGGTAGTGGCAGGGGAATTGGATTACTCATTATTCTGGAGGGGTTTATCCTCGTTGTTTTTGCAATTATTTTGCCGAGAAATAAGGCTTTGTCCCAACTGAAAGGATAGGAAAAATGTTCACAAAGATCATTCGAAATGATTTGAAAAACTCAAAACTTGTCAGTCTGACACTTTTTGTCTTCGTTCTATTTGCAAGTTTTCTCTTAAGTACGGTCGCGATCGTCGCCGTCAACCTAAACGCGTCCATCAATCTTTCTTTGGAAAATTCCAAAGCGCCTCATTTTCTTCAGATGCACCTGGGGAGTTTTGACGAGGAACGCATGCTGCGTTTTGCCCAAAACAACGAGCATGTTCTCGATTATCAGACCATGCCCTTTTTGAACGTAGATTCAAATGACATTTTGGTAAACGGGGAGCCATTCTCTGATAAAAGTCAGGATAACGGTTTCTCTTACCAAAGCGAAAGCTTCGATTTCCTCCTGGATCTGGATAATCAGATCCTCTATCCCGAAGAAGGTGAGATCTATATTCCGATCATCTACCTCACGAATGGAGTTATACAGCCTGGAGACCGTGTCAGCGTTTCGGGGCAGGATTTTATCGTCAAGGGCGCCATTCGCGATGCGCAAATGTCTTCGATGCTGGCTTCGTCAAAGCGATTTTTGATCCACCCGAGCGACTATCAAAAGATCAAATCGATTGGCAGAGAAGAATACTTGATCGAATTTTTGTTAAAAGACATGCCAACAGTCAATTTATTCCAGGGGGAATATGCCAACGCGAACCTTGAAAGCAACGGTCCGACCATCACCTATTCGATCATCAGACTTATCAACGCGCTGACCGACGGCATCATGATCGCGATCCTTTTCCTAATCGCCTTTCTGATCATCATCGTTAGTTTTCTGCTGATCCGTTTGACCCTGGTGGCAAAGATCGAAGATGAATACAGAACGATAGGCGTTTTGAAGGCGATCGGCATCAGACTTTCGATCATTAATAAAATTTACCGGGCGAAATATGCCTTGATCGCCTTCCTGGGTTCTCTGTTTGGGCTGGTTCTTTCCTACCTTCTTTCTGGTTTCTTCCTGCAAAACATCCGCATCTTTTTTGGGGAAAATGACAGCGGGACGCTCGCCCTGGTGAGTGCTTTTCTTGCCAGCGCGCTCATTTTCGTCCTTGTCATGCTTTATATCAACCTCTTCCTGCGAAGATTGAAAAAGCTATCTCCAGCCGCGGCGATCAATACCGGTGTCGTTTCAGAGGGAGCCTCAAGCCTTAAACATTTCAAGCTAAGAAGACAAAAACTGCTGCCTGCTCACCTTTTCCTGGGCACCAACCTCATTCTGACCCGCAAAAAGACCTATCTCACCTTCGTTCTGATACTCATCATCGCATCCTTTGTGATGATACTGCCGAACAATGTATATTCCACCATGGCTTCCGACGAATTTATCAGCTATATGGGGATCGGAAACGGACAGGCGATGATGATGTTTCACGGAAAAGACTCCATGAACAACCTGGATCTTCGCATGAAAAATGACCCGGAGATTGAAACTTACGCGATCTATGACCATAAAAGTTACGAGTTTTTGCTCGATGAGAACGCTATTGGCAAAATTTGGGTCACGCTTGGCAACCATCATCTCTTTCCGGTCCTGTACACAGCCGGGCACGCGCCGGAAGGTGATAACGAGATCGCGCTTTCCTACCTGAACGCCCAAAGCCTGGAGAAGAAGATCGGCGATGAGTTGACTCTGATCATTGACAAGCAAAAGAAAGATTTTCTCATCACCGGCATCTATTCAGACATTACCAATGGCGGAAAAACCGCGCGAGCGACCTTCCAGGACCATGTAACAGATTCCTTGAGCACTACGCTGGTGATGGATTTTACGAAAGAAACTTCGATAAGCGAGAAAATCAAGTCTCTTGAACAAGCCTTCCCCAACGCCAAAGTCTATGACATCAAACTGTATCGGGATGCTATTTACGGTTCGACATTGAACAACATCAAACTCTCGGGCATCACTGCCACGATCCTGGCGGTCGGGCTATCCCTCCTGATCACGCTTTTGTTCGTCAACATGCTGGTGGTGAAAGATCGCCGCGATATTTCCATCCTTAAATCGCTGGGATTCACGAACAGGAAGTTGAACGGTCAGTACATGATCGGCTCCGTCCTGCTTGTCCTGCTCAGCATGATCCTCGGCAGCGCGCTGGCAAGCACGCTGGGTCAACCCATCGCCGGCAGTTTTATCCAGGCGATGGGTATCGCCAATTTCAAATTTTACATTGATAAAAGCTTTGTATTCTTACTCGCGCCGCTGGCTATGATCGCAACCGTTTATATCGGAACTAGGCTGGGCACGCGTTCGATCCAAACCATTAAAGTATCAGATTACATCAGGGAGTAACCATGACAAAAATTATTGAAGCACAAAACATTACAAAAGTATTCGGGCAGGGAAATAATCAAACCATCGCGCTGAATAATGTATCTATCGAAATTGAGGCAAAGGAGTTTGTTTCCGTGATGGGACCCTCGGGTTCCGGCAAATCCACGCTTTTGTTCACGTTGGGTGGAATGGACACGATCGATAGAGGAACCGTTCTCATTAACGGTGTCTCGCTTTACGAGATGGAAGAAAATAAGGTGGCTGATTTCAGACGAAAGAAGATGGGCTTTGTCTTTCAAAACCCGACCATGCTGCCTGGGTTGGACATTTTGGATAATATCCTTCTTCCGAGCTATGAAGAATATAAAAAAGACAAAGCCAGGCTAAGCCAAAACGCGCTGGAACTAATGAAACTGGCTGGCATTGAGGGCACTGAGCATCGCAAAATAACGGAGGTCTCCGGCGGGCAGCTGCAGCGAGCCTCCATTTGTCGGGCTGTTCTTCACAATCCCGACATCCTTTTCGGCGATGAGCCAACCGGCGCTTTAAACTCCAAATCCTCGGAAGAGATCCTGGATCTGTTCGAAGCGCTGAATAAAAAAGGCATGACCATCCTCCTCGTCACCCACGACGCGAAGGTTTCGGCAAGAGCTAAAAGGGTGGTATTTATGAAAGACGGAGCTTTGGAGTCAGAACTTAGGTTTAAAAATGAAGACCATCAAACCAGGTTGGGTCTCATTATTGATAAAATGTCCGCCCTTGGCATATAAGAATGTAAAGATTCTAAGACTTATTGCTGGGCTGATAACAAGTTCTCGCCCAGCAATTGTTTGCTTTACGCACCCTACTCCTTCAGTAATATCTGCTGGGTTTGTAGATTTAACTGAACAGCAAATTGTTTGGGTCACGCAATTATCCACAAGCGCATAACTGTCAATACAAAGATAACGAATATTATCAATAAAGCAGATAAGATATATCGGATTCAATGAAGGTGGTATTGCGGAATGAATTGGCGGGTTTTTACTAGAAATCTGAGGATAAAAACTACAAGCTGTTTTCGTTCCCGAAGGTTTCGTCAGGATGGACGCCCGCCATCAACAGACCCAAAATTTCCTTGGTTGCTTTTGCCCGGGGTAAGATATCCATGATCTTACCCTCATAGATCACGGCAATTCGGTCAGCAATCGCCAAAATTTCATCCAGGTCTTCAGAGATCAACAGGATCGCGGTGCCTAATTTGCGTTGTTCCAATAACTGTTCGCGGACGTATTCGCTCGCGCCAATATCGAGACCTCTGGTAGGCTGAGCCGCCACAATCGCTCGCGGTGATCGTGAAAACTCGCGCGCAAGCAGGACTTTCTGGATGTTGCCCCCCGAGAGATTTTTTGCTAGGGTTGCCCTGGAAGGGGTTTTGATGCGATATTGCTTGATCAATTTATCGCTGTGCTCGTAGATGTACGCCATGCGCAAAAAACCGTGGTCGGCGAAAGGAAATTTGTGATGCTCACGTAAGACCAGGTTTTCGGAGATGTTAAACTCACGGATCATGCCGTCTTTCATGCGCTCTTCGGGCACATAGGAGAGCCCTTTCTCGGTGATCCTGCCGGGGGTTTGCCCGGTGATCTCCTGTCCGCCCAAAAAGACTTTCCCTGATGTCAAGGGGCGCAGACCAGTGATGGCTTCTGCCAGCTCAAGCTGTCCGTTGCCTGAAACACCTGCCAATCCGACAATTTCGCCCGAGAAGATTTGCAAATTAACATTGCACAAGCCCTGCGTGCCGCGATCACTGGCGCAACAGGCATCCACCAATTCCATCCGACATTCACCACATTCCTGAGCTTCGTTGGAGGTAATAAACTCGATCTCACGCCCCACCATCCAGTTTGCCAGTGTTTGGGTGGTGATGTTACTGGTTGGCTGGGTGCCAATTTTATACCCATTACGCAGAACGGTGATTCGGTCGCTGATCTCGACCACTTCATGGAGCTTATGGGAAATAAACACAAGCCCGTAACCGTCTTCGGTCATCTGACGCATGATCACAAAGAGCTCATCCACCTCCTGTGGGGTGAGAACCGCGGTAGGCTCATCCAAAAGCAGCAGTGACGCGCCGCGATAGAGAGCTTTGATGATCTCGACCCGCTGCTGCTGACCAACGGAGAGCTGCCAGATATAAGCAGAAGGATCGATCTTGAAGTGATAAGTGTCTGCCAACTTAAGGATCTTCTCAGAGACCACGTCCAGGTCCGTCAATGGTCCACGCGTGCTGGGTAAGCCCAAAGCGACATTTTCTGCCACAGTCAGGGTTGGCACAAGCATGAAATGCTGATGGACCATCCCAATGCCGTGATTGATCGCCGCTGTTGGTGAATCGATGGTGATTGGTTGTCCATTCATCAGGATCTCGCCCTTGTCAGGGTGATACATGCCGTACAAAATCTTCATCAAAGTGCTTTTGCCAGCACCATTTTCACCTAAAAGGGCATGAACTTCTCCCTGAACGACATCAAAATCGACATCGCTATTGGCGAGCACGCCCGGAAAACGTTTTGTGATCCCCTTCATTTCTAGATGTTCAAACGGTTCTTTTATGATTTCTGATTTTTTCGCCATGGCAGACTCTCAAAGTCTCCCTGCGGGCGTACCCGCAGGGAGGAAAAATAATTCTTTGCTAGGGAATGGTGATCGAGCCGTCGATAATGCCCTGAATGACTTCGTTGGCTTTTTCTTTAACTCCCTCAGGAATGGGGATATCGGGGTTGATCTTAATAACCTGACCACCATTTTCAAGGTTGGCAGCAAATTCTACGCCACCCAAAACTCCCTCGGCTTTCATTTTCAGGATCTCTTTCAGGATAACTTCCCAATGGTAAACCTGGCTGGCAACCACCACATCGGGCGCAAAGGAGGTCTGGTCTGCCTGAGTACCGAACCAGTAAGCACCGGCTTCCTGGGCTTTACCAATCGCGCCGATGACCATTTGAGCAGAACCGGTCAAAACATCGGCGCCCGCGGAGAGGTGGGTTGTGGCAGCTTCGGCAGCCAGAGCGACATCCGAGAAGGAGCCAATATAGGTCACACGCACGTCAATGGTCGGGTCAACCGATTTGACACCGGCAACAAAGCCGTCAATGTATAGCTTGGCATCTCCGGTCTCGATGGGACCAACCACACCGATGACCTTGGTCTTGGTCAACAGTGCAGCCATGACACCATTGACAAAACCGCCCTGATCGGAGGCTGCCTCATAGGCATGAATGTTGGATTGACCAAAGGTATCAACTGTGGTGCCCCAGGCGAAGACAGTGTCGGGGAAATCAGGCGCGATCTCCTGAACCGAAGAGCCATACTGGGAACCATGTGCCAAAATGATGTCGTAGCCCTGCTGGGCATACGAGCGAATGGCAGCAGCAGCGTCATCTACGACGAACATGTTCTCAGAATAAACATATTCGATCTTGTCTTTGCCCAACTCACCTTGCAGAGCGATCATGGCATCCGAAATACTTTGTGAAAAGGCCAGGTCGTTGATGTTGCTGGGAGTAACGATCGCGATGCGCAGTGGTTCATCGCCAACAACAGGTTCTTCTGGCTGGGCAGGAGCTGCAGTACAGGCTGACAGTGCCAGAATTGCGATCAATACGATTGAAAGCATTCTAAATAGTTTGTTCATTTCTTCTCCTTTTATGTCCCGGCTTTGCCGGTGATTAATATTATCCTTCACGTTCAAATGCTTTGGTGAGCGCTGAAGGTCCTTTCCCTTTTTTCAATGAGAGTGTCAAAACCACAATGGTCAAAATGTAAGGCATCATAACAGCCAGTTCGGACGCGATCGGAATTCCCAAAACCTGGATCCAAAGCTGGAGAGCATTGACCATGCTGAAGAGCAAAGCTCCTGTCAGAATCCCGTTTGGCTTCCAGCTGCCGAAGTAAACAAGGGCGACCGCAATAAAGCCCTGTCCAGCAGTCATGTTTTGTTGGAAAACGTTGAGCAAAGCGATCGAGAGGGCCGCACCGGCGATGCTCGAGAGAATGCCACCCAATGTGACGGTAAAGTAACGAATGCGAGTCACACTGACACCCAATGAGTCGGCTGCTTCTGGGTTTTCACCAACAGCCCGTATCTTTAGCCCAAGCGTGGTCTTGTTGAGTACGAACCAAGCCACTGGAACCAGCAAAAATGCCAGATATACCAGCAGGTTTTGGCGAAAGAAAATCTCACCGATCACGGGGATATCTCCCAGGAGAGGAATCTTGAGTGTCGGGAAACCATTTATGTTTTCGACCACGCCAATCAATTTCTGGAACAAAAGGTTGCTCATACCCATGCCAAAGAGATAAAAGCCGATGCCGGCAATACCCTGGGTGGCTTGCAGCTTGATGGTCACAAAACCCATTGCCAAACCCATAAGAGCGCCTACAGCAATGGTCGCAAGCATTGCCAAACCCAGATTACCTGTTTTCAGGACAACATAATAGGCTACAAAGGAGCCAAGCAGCATCTGACCCTCCACACCCAGGTTGAGCACACCGCTGCGCTGCCCAAACATCTCGCCGATCGAAGCATAGAGATAGGGCGTGGCAAGGCGAATTCCCGAAGAAATGATGCCTATCAGTACTGTCGCAGAGAGCAAATCTTTGATCATAACGACACCTCCTCGGATTCCTGAGCAGGAAGTTCAGGAGGTTCCTGAGACCTATCGACCGCTGCCATACGTCTTCGCTGGGCACGCCTCCTGAAGATCTCACTGCTAACCACAAAGACCACAACCAACCCGTTCAGGGCAGTAATCAAAGCTGATGGAACCTGGACAATGCGCTGCATCGCGTTTGCCCCGACCAAAAGTCCACCAAAGAGGATCGAGGCGGGGATGGTGAGGATTGGATGGAGCTGACCGAAAAGGGCGGCAACAATTCCGTTGAAGCCGGCGTTGCCGGTAAAACCAGTGGCAGAGCCGTCAGTGATCATGCGATAGTTGACGCCGTAGACTTGCATCATACCCGCCAGACCAGCAAAAGCACCTGAGAGCACTAAAGCAAGGACGATATTTTTCTTGACATCGATGCCGCCGTACTTTGATGCAGCCTGGTTCTGCCCGACCGCGCGAATGCGGTAACCCGCGGTGGTGCGCCAAAGCAGAATGTAAACGACAATTGCGAGCAAAACAGCAATGAGCAAGCCTATGTGCAGGCGGGTCGGCACCAGGCGAGGCAGTCGGTAGGCAACCTCGAGTCGGGCAGTTTGAGGGATCTGGGAGGCTGCCGAAGCCTGAACTGGGTCAATCATTGGACCACGCAGCATGTAGTTCATGATCTGGACGGCGATGGCGTTCATCATGACCGTGCTGAGGATCTCGTTGACGTTGAAATAGGCTTTAAGCAAACCTGGCAGACCGCCCCAGATCGCGCCACCCAGGCTGCCGACGATCATGGCGATGATGATCATCAACCAGCCCGGAAGATTGGTGAAATTAAGCCCGATCTAGGTGGAGAGCAAAGCACCAACGATCATCTGCCCTTCGCCTCCGATGTTGGTAACACTGGCACGATAAGCGATACAAGTCCCCAAACCGACCAGGAGCAGCGGTGTCGCTTTTACCAGCGTCTCGGCGAATGCGTTGAAATTACCAAATGCGCCGTCGAGAAGCGCGCCGTAAGCTGTGATTGGGTTGGCGCCTAAAATCAGCAGGAAAACCGCGCCTACCAGAAGTGCGGCGATCGTTGCAAAAACAGGCATTAAGGAATCAAAGATCGTGGAGAACAGGATTTTTCGTGGTGGACTTTCTAACTTTTTATTTTTACCCATAGGCTTTCGCTCCAAGAGGTTTAGTCGTCCAAAAGTCAGCAGAAGGTAAGCTCCCTCATAAACATGACAAGATTTAATAAATTTTACCAGTGTATTCGGTAAAGTGTTTAAATTTGTGAGGAAATTGGAGGAAAATTGGGGATTTTATCTACATTTTCTATAATTCATTTATTGTAATTTGACCCTTGTCGCTGAGAAAGCATATCTTTGCCCGCACTCTATGACCAAGTTCTTTTTCCATCGCGGTTTTGTAATCCGTCAGCTGAGGGCGGTATTTTTTCACCAGGCGCTGATGGTCTTCTTCGCTTTCGATCGGGTCAGTTTTAAAGTCAATTAATTGCCACTGACCATCTTTGCGGAAAAGCAGGTCGATCACGCGATGCGCATGACAGAGTTTCTTCCAATAGGTATAGGGCAACTCGGCATAACGTTCTTCAGCGGCATTAATTTCCGCGAACAATGGATGCTTGGAAAAAGACTCGAGTTTCGCCCGCGTTTGCTCACGGAAATATTCACGTAAATCAGGATCGGCTACGCGAAAGCCGTTCAGCAAGCCATTCAGCATTGGCTCAAACCGCGTATCGCTTGGGAATATCCAGCGCTGTAGCATTTTATGGACGATCCTGCCCAAGATCCTCGCTCTCGCCTGGCTTTCACTGACCTTGATCAGATCCTCTTCGGCTTCCTCATCAGGTTCTTCTTCGGCTTTGCTCTTGGTCTGACGGACCTCATTGAACAAAGGCGGCTGAAGCATCTTCATTTCAGGACTTTGTTGATCCTGTTCATTCCTGCACCAGCTTTGCGCAGTGGAAGGGCACCAGACGCTCACATTCAAACCAGGCAATGCCTGGTGGTTCTGAACCAATTTGTCTGCGACCTTAACAATATTTTCCAGATCAAGCCCTGCCGCGTCAAGTAGATCCCGACACCAACCAGTGCTTGTAGGCTTTTTTCCAAGCCTTACATGCCCATTCAGGATCAGGAGGTCTTTTGCCCTGGTCATCGCCACATACAGGAGCCGACTGCTTTCGCTCTCTTCTTCCTCCTGCTCCAGGGTTTTTGCAGCCAGGTAAGCCAGCGAGGGCTGCTCCTGCCTGAGGGCTATCCCCATTTCCGGGTTGATAAAAACACCCTGGCTCCGAAAATTCTCTCTTCGCCCGCAGTCCCCCAGCACGACCACCGGAAATTCAAGCCCTTTGGATTTGTGGATTGTCATAATGCTGACAGCGCCCTGCGCGTCGCTAACCGCTTCGCCCTCTCGCGCGCCAGCGTCGCTGAGGGTGTCCAGCCGTTTCAGAAATTCACGCACGCTGACCAGGTCGGAGTGGATCGCCTCATCCAGCAGTTTGTCCAGATTGCGCCACAGGCGCAGGTCGGACCTGCCGCCAGCCTCATCTTCGAAAGCCAGGCTCAGAATGGCGCGATAGTCGCACCAATCGATGATCTTGCTGAGCAATTCTCCAACATGCACGCGATCGACCAAGGGCAAAAATTCCTCAGTAAACCGAACCACGCGTCGGAATTTCTTAGCCTGATCTTCCCCCAAAAAATCAGCTTCTTTTTCCAACAAGCCCTCAAAACCATCATAGGCTTTATGCAATCGCAAAAGGCTACTGTCGGACAAGCCAAAAGCGGGACTACGCAGCAGCCCAACCAGGGCGGTTTGATCAGCAGGATAGGCCAAAAAGCGCAGGATGTTAAGCAGGTCGCGAATCTCAGCCCGCTCATAAAAACCCTTGCCCGCCACAGTCGAGAATGGGATCCCGGCCCTTTCCAGCGCGCTCTCATAATACGGGAAAGAGGTCGATGCCCGACAAAGAATGGCGACCTCATCCCAGCTGCGGATCACGCCCGCGTCCTTCAAGCCCAGCAAGCGCGCTGCCAGGACATCAGCCATTTTAACCCTTGCCTCATCCGCCTTTTCCCCCACCCCCAGCATAAACTCGATCGGCGCGTTCGGCATATGCGTGGGGGCTTGCCGGCGGTGTGCCTTCATGGCGGTAAAAGGGACAAAATGCGGTCGGTTTGGGTCCTCGTCCGTGCCAATTACTTCCGAAAGTAAAACGCCCATTCCGTCCAGCAAAGGCGCGTGGCTGCGATAGGTCAAATTGAGCTCGATCAGCTCGCCGCCTTCACGGCGAATGCGCTCCTGTTCCTCACGAAAAACGGTCACATCCGCCCCGCGGAAGCGATAGATCGACTGGCGCATATCGCCAACGATAAAGAGATTGCCATTTTTCCCTGCCAGCGCGTTGACGATCTCGCGCTGACGCCGATTGGTGTCCTGATACTCATCCACCAGGACGGCCTCAAGCTCGCTTTGCCAGCGCTCGCGAATCGCCTGATCACGCAACAGCTTCTGGGTGTAATATTCCAGATCATCAAAGTCGAGCGCCTGGTCAGCATCTTTGCGCGTCTGATACGCCTCATCGAGCACCATAAAAGCCTGCTTGAGCAAAGGAAGCAAGCGCTCATAGTTTTCTTCAACTGCTTGATCAGGCCTGATCTTCTCACTGGTGCTGAAAAGGATCGCCAGGTCTTTGTCAAAACGCTCGCGCATAGCAAAAAACTCTTTTTTGACCTCGCTATCCCGCTTCCCGATGTTTCCTGGCGGGAAGTTCCCACGAAAATCAAAAAGACCCTGGGCGATCGCCAGCGCGTCGTCAGACTGCAAAGTAGCTTGCAAAGCCTGCCAAGATTTCCAGATCTCACGCAGAGGACCTGCCAGATTACCGCAATCCTCCTCCAAAGCCAGGGGGCTCATCCCTCCGATCGTGTCCATCATTTCGTCAAGGCCAACCGCCTGGATGCGCTTGCGTATTTCCGCGCAATATGCTGGCGCAAAATCAATTTCTTTATCAAAAATATCACGTGCTTTTAGGCGATCATCCAACAAGTCCGCCAATATTCTCTCTAAACTTAAAAGCTTTATCTGGCGCAAGAGCGGCAGCATTTCCTCCCGCGTCACCATCCACGCCAGACAGTCCTGCACGGCTTCGTTCTTGTAATGGCTTGCCAGGCTTTCATCGAGCATGTCAAAGCGCGGGTCAACGCCCGCCTCAGCGGGGTGGTTGCGCAGAATATCGGCGCACAAACTGTGGATCGTTCCGATCCTAGCGCCGTCCATCTTGCCTGCCAGATCCGCCCAGAATTGCAGCTCTTCAGGCGTGTCGGCTTTGCCTTTTAGCTCTTCCAGTTTTGTCCGAACGCGCGACTGCATCTCCAGCGCGGCTTTTTTGGTAAAGGTGATCGCGGCGATATGTCGCGGCTCGATGCCATCCGCCAAAAGGTGTAAATAGCGACCCACCAGCGTTGAGGTCTTGCCGCTGCCTGCCCCAGCAGTGACGACGACATCCCTGCCGCGCGCTTCCACTGCCCGATGCTGCTCGTCATTCAGCCGAAAACCAGCCAAAACGCTTGCCTTCAGTCCCTCTTTCATCAGAAGCCACCTTTCTGGTAGCGCCAGCACCAGCCTTTGGCAGGACAATAATCAGGGCACTGATTTTTAGGCACTTTCGGGACGAAATCCCCCGCGCGAATGAGCTGGTAGCCAGCCCAGATGTGCTCCCTGGCGGTTTGCCAGGCATCCTCAACACCGAACTTTGCCAGGCTCAGGTACCCCGCATTTTGCGAGCCAAGCGACCAATAAAAGCCGTCCACGACCTCACCCCCTTCCAACGCGTCTTCGACGGCTTTGGCATAGAGCGGCAGTTGCAGACGGACGCCCTTTTTGAGATCGGTGGCTGAGGGGGTGTTGCTGGCAGTCTTATAATCGATCACGCGATAATTACCATCGACATTGACGTCAATACGGTCGATGAAACCCCTGAAGGACAATTCCGTACCATCCTCAAAACTCACCTTTAAAGGCGGCTCCCAGCCAACACCAAAGGAATATTCAAGCCGATAGGGTTGCCAATTGTCTCGCTTTGCCTCCAGCTCAGCGATATTCTTTTTCAACAGCTCGAGCATTTGCTCCTGTTCGATCTGCCACAAAAGCGAAGGTCTGAAACCCAGTTTGCTGGGAGCCTGCGCGAAGACCCGCAAGGCAATGTCCTCGACAATTTCGACAGGCCTTGCCCCGTGCTCGATCACTTCGCGATAAACTTTTTCAAGCACCTTATGATAAATTTGCCCCAATTGCGCGCTGTCAAAACCCAGTTCGGGCAGTTCGCGCGCTTCCAGACCGAGCAAATAAGACGCATAAAAATGGAAGGGGCAGGAGGCAAAGGTCTCGAAGGCTGATGCGCTCCAGATCGGGCGCGCGACGTCCTCCGGCAAAACCGTGATCTTGCCCTCAAATTCCCCATAGCCCGCTTCAGCCCGCCTGGCGTTGAGCACGACCCTGGCATCCGCCAGGTCACGCCAGCGCTCCAGCGCTTCGGGCAAGTCCACATACTCCATCGTAGATTGCCACGCCGCCCAGGTCAGCATCTCGCTCAAGGAACCCGCTTCTGACTGAGGCTGCATCTGTCCGGGAGTGAGCTTTCTCACGCCATTTTCAGGGATCAAAAGCTGCACCGCTTTCCAATAAGCTGAAGGCTCATTTTGTTCGCCGCTTTCGTTCAGATAAGCGCGCGTGAGGAGCAGGTCGCGATTCGCGCGCGAGATCGCCTGATGGAAAATGCTTTGCTGCTGCCTGCCCAGGCGTGGCTCCAGACCCAAAGCCGCCCGCAAAGGCTCGCTCAAAAACGGGTCTGCGTTCTCGCGCACAGGGAAGCTGCCCTCATTCAGCCCCAATATGGCGATGCAATCATAACGGTTCGCGCGGGCATTCCCGATCCCGGCGACAAAAATTGCCGAAGCCTGACGGTTTTCGGACTGCTCAAGCGATTTCGCCTTGATCGCAGCGCTCAGAAGGCTAAAAAAGCTCTCAAAAGTTAAATTCCGCGCACCCAGAACCTCTTCGGTCATCAAAAGGGATTGCAGCAGGTCTGATAAGGTATTGCCAGCGTCCAGATCGTCCTGCGTTTCCAGATTTTCGTAAAAACCAAGCGCCCTGAGCCGCTCTTCCAGCCAGGTCAGCCAGGCGCCCAGGCTTTGGGCTTGCTCAATGCCTTCGAAAAGGCCCCAGAAGCGATCAAAGTTCCCGATGATCTCCTCCAGGTCAGTTAAAGCGCTTTCTGAAAAGCCCTCTTCAGCGTCGTAACTTTGGGCATTCTTCTCAGACCTTGTTGAAAGCGCCTGCCAGGCTTCCTGCCACTGCTCACGCCCACTGACAATGATCTGCTCTACCGCGATGCGATCCACTTCCAAAAGCTGAGAACTGGTAAATCCAAAATTCAGATAGGGCGTCGAAAACACACCCAGGAGATCACGGCTCGGAAAGCCGTCCAAAGCCAGCCGCAAAAAGCGCAGGATCGCGTCGATCGCGGGGCTGTTGGCAAGCTTTTCCCGTTCGAGAAAATACAAGGGCATGCCAAACTCACTGCCGACCAGGCTTAGCCAGGGACGGTAGGCTTCCATATCGCTGACGAAAACTGCCATCTCTTCCAGCGCGATGCCCTCGCGCAGATGCTTGCGCTTGAGCCAACGCAGCGCCTCACGCGCCTCCTCTGCCTCGCCAGGCACTTCCAGCAAAAGCGGCTCTGAAAGATCGGGGATGAGCACCTCGCGCTCCTCAAACACGCTTTCCTGCAGTTTTTGCAGATGGGGTGCCGCGAAACTGCCCCTCTCCAGCTCGATCAGCTCGGCGTCAAAGTCTTTTTGCAACAATTCCAACTGGCTGAGCGTGTAGGCGTTGACCGCGCGTCCACCCTCACGCTCGCCTGGCAGGGTGATGATCAGTTCCCCGACCTGATCCGCCAAAGCCCGCAAAAAACGCCGACGTGAGTTGGTGAAACCCGCAAAGCCGTCCACCGCCACCAGAGAGATCGATCCGGCAAGCCGCGGAGAATCCAGCAGAGCCTGGCGCGCCTTCCAGCTAAGACCCTCCTCATCGCTCCATTCGCTATGCTCCAATTCCTTGAGATAACGCCGATAGAGCCCGGCAATTTCCCTCTCGATCGGGCTCGCCTGAGGATAATCCAAAATATCATCGGGCAAAAGAGCGCCGCCGCGCAATTCCGTGAAAGCGTCCTGCAGAACTTCGATCAAGCCTGGTTTATCTTTGATATTGGCAAACTGTTCGAGCCCGCCGTCTTCCCATGCCTGTAAGACCAGATCCTGAACGATCTGGCTGTTCATCGCGGGAGGCATGACCGAGACAAACTGCCCGTTTTGCTCCAGCAGGTTTAGACATAACGTGCCAAAGCTGCCGACATGCACCCCAACCGCCCCGCCAGCCTGCCCGATCCTCTTGCGCAGATAAGCCACCTTGCTCCCGTCGGGGACCAGCACCCAGGACTCGCTGAAGCGTTGCTTCGTCTTTAGGCTGCGAATGCGCCTGATCAGCCATTTGGTCTTGCCGCTGGCAGGAGCCCCCAGAACGATCCGGACCGTCATCTAAGAAACTCCCATTCCATCCGAACCGTCCTTATCTAAAAGAAATGCGAGGGGAAATAACCGGTCACATTGACAGAGTTGTTCTCCACAATAAAGACCTGCGGATCCATCTCAACGATCCCACGGCGCAAACGCATCAGCTCATATTTGGAGACCACCGTATTGATCACGATATTTTCCGACTCCGTATAAGCGCCCTTTCCCACCCAATAGGTGGCGCTGCGGTGGGTTTCATCCATAATATATTGCAAAATTTCGCGATTTTTCGTCACCACCATGACGCTGATCTTCACATTTTGATGATGGACGCGATCGATCACGAAACTATAGATCATTGTAAAAATGACTGAATAGATCAAAATTTCCGGCGCACTAGTGAAAAGCGCGTACGCGTAAACGATCAGACTGATGAACAGGCTCACCTTCCCCACCGAGTAATCCGGCTTTTTGAGCGTAATCCAGACCCCCAGAATATCGATCCCGCCCGAACAACCGCCAGCGCGCAAACTAAGGCCGACACCAAAACCGCAGACGATCCCACCGACGATCGCGATGGTCAGGAGATCATCCAGACCAGGCAAGATCGCCTTCACAGGCACAAAAGTCATTGCGATCGTGACCGCCACAATGGTGATAACAGTTTTCATAAAGAATTTGCGATTGATCGTGCTGAAAGAGATCAACAAGAGCGGGATATTCAGAGCCAGGAGGATCAAACCAGTAATTTCCTGCAAATTCGGAAAAACCTTCTGAAGCAGCTCAAGAATGATCTTGGCAATACCGGTCATGTTACCGATGTAAAGACCAGACGGCAAGATCAGCAGATTCATCGCGACCGAATAGATAATACCGCCCAGAACGCAAAGGAAATAATCAAGCGCGTCCTCCCAAAAGCCTTTTTTCCTGATGAGCATTTTCGCTAAAGCTTTGCTCCCGGCGGCTTGCTGCGAGCCTTTGGCGTTGTTCTGAATGGGGTTTGGAGCGTTGATCTTTGTAAGATTTGGCATATCATTCCGCCCGTCGGAAGATTCAATAAGGTCTTGATTGGATTGGTCGTTTTGCATGCCCTTATTTTACATTGCTTGGCAAAAGAGTGGCAGATCAGCTTGGACGAGATTAATAATGGGGTTTCACAGAATGCGTGCCGTGTGCTTGCAATTAAGTTTTACTCATGACTGAAAGCTTGCGCCTGATCAACCCTGTTATATAGACGTAAGCTAATGTGCTTCTAATGATTCTTAATAATCATTTTTTATTCCTGAAATATCATATCGATCCGTGATCGTCCCATATCCCAGCCAGGGTTGAATGGAATCTGACCAATGAGCACCTTCCGGATGATAGACGAGTAATTTGCGGTCTCTATAAAGATCTTCGACTTGTGCCGGATCAAAATACCTTATACCGGTGATAGGCGTATCTGGATCGATCCTATTCGTGCTGTGGAGTTTTACAGCCGCGCCTCCTGTGATGTATAAGACACCCAATGACTGTTCGATGGCATAGAATAAAATTCCCCCGCGAAAATCCCGTAGAACGATGACCGAAGTAGGTGGCGCAATTGATTCAGAAACATTTTCGAAATTAGCATATAGTTCCCCACCGAATTCAAGCATCGCGAGTTTTTCACTCTCAAAAAAAGCCATTCCCGTCCACTTCCAATCAGGGGGATGAAAAGTTAAGCGTTTGCCGAATTGGTTTCCTTCAAATTCATCCTCCAACAATTCTGGGTCGAGGAATTCCAGCTCTCCCAATATTTGCCTAGTTTCTTCATAAGTGCTTATACCGGGGGTAATACCCTGCCAGCACGGCGGAGTACAGGTTTGATTTTCAACAAAGAGTCCATCGCAGGATTTGTTTTTAACACAATCATCTGGAATATGTTCATTAGACGGGAGCTTGACCAAACCGCAAGCGCTTTGTGAAACGATAATTACTAAAAGCATGAAATAAATTAGAGTTCTCTTCATGTTGACCGCCTTTGGTGTGGAGCGAATGACAAAATTGGCAATCCGGGTTTCTCCTCTATTTTTCCGTTCACGTGATAAAACTACTACCGCCCTATCTTAACGTCAATAAAAGCTGCGACCTTCTTACCTGTCGGGATATCATCTTCTATTCTTTCAACGCAAAAAAAGACCCGCACAAAATCGTACTCCTCTTCCCCGTTTTCTAATTTCGGTCTTCCTGCCAGCTACAGAGGCACCGGGTCTATTTCAAATTGCGCTTCGTATCTTAAATCTTCCATTAGATATTCGACAGGGTTTTCCAACTCTTTCCACTCATTTAAATCGCTATCATAGACGTAAAAAGCGAAAACCTCATTCGTGGTATATAAGGGAAGTGCCTTGGACCAAACGTTAATATCCACCCACAGTTCCTGTCCAAAATAATATGGATCCTGAGTATAGAACGACACCGCCAGCGTAATGCCGTCGTTTATATCATCCGTCTCTTTTAAGCCCACAAAATCTATAAAACTCTGCTCTTTTGGATCTTTTTCCTGATTGCTATTACATGACGCAAAAAGAAATAAGACCAGGACCAACAAGTAGACCAGCTTTCTTTTCTTTGATGTCATCATTTCTCCTTTACTTTAGCCAAGTATTAATTTGATCTGTTGAGCAGATATTCACCATGACCAGTCCATTCCTGCTGAAAAGTTCCTTTACGTGGAAATTCACAATAGTTAACCGCAATGCCAGAAGTGTTTGGATCCAGAATATCATAAGCTAATCCCCACACTTCTGTAGACTCCAAAAGTAGGAATACATCCTGCCCGTTTTCGTCCTTCCTCATTTTCTGATCAACCAATTCAACCACAATTCCTTTCTCGGGATAGCATAAAACGGCATTGAGTCGATTATTGGCAAAACCAGCGTACATAGGGATAATATAATCAGGTTCTCCTAATTCCTTGATAAGGGTCGAGACAGGAAAGTAAATTTTGTTTTCATTTATTCCCAGCGCTATTGTCTTCAAATCTTCTCCAAAGAATAATTGGTTAATCTCTCCTCTTTTGTTCTTCAATGTGATGCTGACAGGCAACTTATAAGTGATCTCGTAATCTTCAACCTGACTCAATTTTTCCACCACTTCTTCAACGCTCATACCGATAGTGAGCAAGGCGCTTCGCAAGTTTGATCAAATTGATATTCTGATTTAAGCAGACTGCAAGATAAGGATAGAAGAATTAACATAAACGCCAAGACCAATGGTATCAAAGATTTTTTCATCATTGTGCTCCCACTTTCAGCCCTCAATCCCAATACTTTTTTCCGTCGTTGTCGATCAGCTGATCAAGCCACTCTCCAAGAGAATCCGCAACCCTGGTCCATTCAGTTGGAGGGAAGTAACAATTTGCTTCAAGTACGCATAGCTTGGTGTCCGTAGTGTCAAACACAAGCACTGTGTTTTCGCCAAAAAGCTCACAGAATGCCAGATAGCGTGTGTTGTTTGGGAGAACCAGGTTCTCTCTCCAAAAACCTTGTTTTAATGCAAATTCTTTATGGCTAAAGAGCTCAAAACCCCACTGTCCAAATTCCTGTTCATAGTAAATTATGGCGCCATCCGCGACAATTTTTAAAAACTCAAGATAATCGGTCGGGATATCAGAGGTCTTATGCAAAAAATCCGCTTCCTCAGCGGACAAGGTTTTTCCCCACTTGAACCAGGCATTCCAGGCATTTTCCCCTTTAATACTTAAATAGCCTTCCGGAAAAGTCAAATTTCTTAAATTAATGATTCGATCAAACATACATGAATCCTCACCGAAGAAAACTTGGGAAATGCTCTGTTTTTATTATAATCGCTTGCTAAACACCGTAATGCAAGCAATAAAACCCTCCATTCGGAGATGTTTTCCGCCTGGGGGGCTTATGAGAACAAATTTTGATAAAAAACAGTTCTCTTATGGTCGCTGGATCAGAGGCAAAAACAAAGCATTTTCAAATTTGACTTGACCTTTAAAAACCCCTTGTCCCCTCGTTCCTGCGTAAAGCTTAAAGGTAAATTGCGGATCAATCGCGATCGTTTGTACATATGGATTTGTCAGTCCGCTGTTGCTGGAAGTCCAGGAGGCTCCGCTATTGACGCTCCTGAACACCCCACCTCCCTCTGTCCCTGCGTAGAGTATCGCTGGCCTTTGCGGGTCAATCGTAAGCGTATACAAATAGACATTTGTCAGTCCGCTGTTGCTGGAAGTCCACGAGTTGCCCGCATCGTCACTCTTGTACACTCCACCTCCATTTATCGCCGCGTATAGAGTAGACGGTGTAAACGGGTCGATCACGAGCGCCTTTACAGTGAGATTGATCAATCCGCTATTGCTGGAAGCCCAGGAGGCTCCGCTGTCAATGCTCTTGAACAAGCCTCCTCCTGTTGTTCCTGCGTAGAGCGTCGATGACCCCTGCGGGCCGATCGCGAGCGTTCGTACATCGGGATTTGTCAGACCGTTACTGGAGACAGTCCAGGACGCTCCGCCATCGACACTCTTAAATACACCCCCATTTGTCCCCGCGTACAAAGTCAATGGCGTTTGTGGATCAATCACGAGAGTTTGTATATTGAGCGTTGTAAGTCCGTTGTTGCTGGGAATCCACAAGTCGCCGCTATCGACACTCTTAAACACACCTCCATTTGTCCCCGCGTAGAGTGTCGCAGGTGTTTGCGGGTCGATCGCGAGCGTTTGTACATAGAGGTTTGTTATTCCATTGTTGATAAGACTCCAGGACGCGCTGCCATCGAAACTCCTGAAGATACCAGTTGCGTAGCTTCCCGCGTACAGAGTTGATGGCGTTTGTGGGTCAATTGCGAGAGTGTATACAATATTGGCAGTCAGTCCGGCACTTTTGGAGGTCCATGAGGCTCCGCCGTCAGTGCTCTTGAACAGTCCGTCTCCTGACGTTCCTGCGTACAGCGTCGCTGGGGTTTGCGGGTTAATCGCGACTGAGTTTACATATAGATTTGTCAGTCCGGTGCTGCTGGGAGTCCAGGTGGCTCCTCCATCGACACTCTTGCACACTCCATATCCGTGTGCCCCCACGTAGAGCGTTGATGTTGTTTGTGGATCGATCGTGACCGCGTATATATAGTTTGAAGATAAACCAATGTTGATGGGAGTCCAGGAATCGCCTTCATCGACACTCTTGAACACTCCGTGTCCATATGTCCCTGTATACAATGTTGATGGAGTCCGCGGATCGATCACGAGCGTGTATATTTGAGTAGCTGTCAGTCCGGTGTTAATAGAAGTCCAGGTGGCTCCTCTGTCAATACTCTTGAACACACCGCCTCCCCATGACCCTGCGTAGAGCGTCGCTGTTGAAGTTGGGTCGATCGCGAGCGCGTGTATTTGATCAGTTGTCAGTCCGGTGTTAATGGAAGTCCATGAGGCTCCTCTATCTTTACTCTTGAACACACCACCTCCCCATGTCCCTGCGTAGAGCGTCGCTGGGGTTTGCGGGTCGATCACAAGCGTATAAATTATGAGATTTGTCAGTCCGGTGTTTACGGGTTTCCAGGAATCGCCTCCGCCGTCGCTTTTGAACACGCCGCCTCCCCATGTCCCAGCATAAAGCGTGGAGGGCGTTTTCGGATCGATAGCGAGAGTGCATATATGGAGGCTTGTCAGTCCAGTGTTGATGGAAGTCCACGAATCTCCTCCATCAACAGTCTTGAATACGCCGCCTCCATAAGTTCCCGCGTACAGCGTCGATGGCGTTTTCGGATCAGCCACCAAAACCCGTACTGAACCCCCAGACATTCCGGTGTTGGAGGGATCCCAGATGATATCCTCTTCTGCAGATACATCGGAAGACGGAAACAAAAATACCAATAGAACCATTATCAGAATAATAATGAAAACTTTTCTCATCTCTACCTCCTGTGGAAATCCAAATGACTTTATGAATATTATACATTAACAAAGTTTGTTTGCGCAAACATTCCATTGTTCTCTATTCACTTTTTAAACTTTTAGGTTGAGTCAGTAAAGACGCGCATAGAGATAACAACCCAGGCTGGATTGGTTCCGCCTGAGTTGTTTTTCCAAAAAGGTTGTGATAAAAATTAGATTCTTTATGGTGGATGGACAGAGGAAAAAACTACATGTTTATATTTGACATTCCCCTTAAAACTCCTTGTCCCTTCGAACCTGTGTAAAGTTTAGAGGGAGTTTACAGGTCAATTGCGAGCGTCTTTAAGAAGACTTCCTTCTTTTATCCTTTACTTACTTTTTTCGTAAGTCCTACCCCAGGCTTCCGCGATTATGCTTTTTCCTATTTCTGCGATATTATTAAGCAATCCAAGAGATTAGATTCAGGAGATTTTTATGTCAATCAGGAATAGTAAAAACATCCCCAGCACACCGGTATCCATCGGTGAAGGCGTGACAAAAACAGTTCTCATTTCGGATAAGGAAGGGCCAAATTTCGCAATGCGGAAATTCACCCTCCAACCCGGTGGTTCAATGCCTCTTCACATCAATTTGGTGGAACACGAACAATATGTCCTCAACGGTCGTGCCCGCCTCGTCATCAATGACGAAGTCCACGAGGTTAAATCCGATGACGTGATCTTTATCCCCGCCAAAGTACCTCACAGCTATGAGACCATTGGAGACATTCCTTTTGAGTTCCTTTGCGTCGTGCCTAACAAGCACGATGAAACAATTCTCAAACCGGATAACGAATAATTTTCCTGGAAAGGTGAGGAAAGATGGCTAGAAAAGCTGCCCCAATTTCGATGGAACACGTGATTTTGGCATTGTTGGATGAGGAGCCAATGCACGGTTATGAGCTGCACCAAAAGCTCTCAAAGCTGCCTGGCATCTCAAAGATATGGAATCTGAAACAAGCCCTCTTCTACGCCAAGCTGGAACGTCTGCATACGGATGGCTACATTCAGGAACACAGCACCCAAAAAGAGGGTACGGCGCCTGCACGTGTTGTCTTTCAGCTTAGTCCCATCGGGAAAAACTCGCTTTCCGCCTGGATTACAGTCCCTGTCCCTAAGGCGCGTGATATCCGACAGGTGTTTTTGGGCAAATTGATCATCGCCCGGCGATACTGTTTACGCAAAGCGCTTGAATTGATTCACAACCAGCGCATTGTCTGCCAGTCCTGGTTGCAGCATCTGGAATCAGAAATACCAGAAGCGACGGATCAGGAGCTGGATGAATACATTGTCCATAGTTACAAAATGAACCGCGAGCAATCAATGCTGAACTGGCTGGATAATTTGGAGTCATTGCTGATTGATCAACATAAAACGAAAGAATATCACCAATAAAACTTGTTTAGTTCGAGACTTCCGCATCAGGTTTTCATGTAAGGGAAACAAAGACTCTTTTAGGCAAGAAAACACATTTACAGCCGCAGAAAAAGAGCATAAGTTCTTTTATCCGAAGAAATTAAAGCTTATTTATTCCAACCTGCAACTGAGTTCGCTTCATCTATTTAGATTTTGACCGCATTTGGATGACGGCTTCAAATGCACGGGTTTTCTTGGTTAGATTATTGCCAACGAAGCCCAATATCATCGGGTCTTCCTGCAAAAGCGTTTCCCTGACCTCAACTTCCTCGCCATGCCGGACCTCTTTGTCAAAATTGATCTGCAAAGAGTCAAATTCCTGTGTCTGGTAGTGAGCGAAATCCACACTATCACAGATCAGATCGATGTAACGGGTGTTGTTCACGTGACCAACCAGGTCGATAGCTGAATAACTCGCCTTTTGACGGATCTTAACTTCGCCATTTTCATCCATTTTAAGCTTTTCAAGCGGCTCGTCCAAAGCAAAGGCTTCAGGATTGGAAGGCATTTTCAGACCAGGTAAAGAGGCAGGGGACACCAGCCGCTTGGATTCTGCGTTAACCACCAGCCAGGCAGAGGTCGCCAGGGCTACTGGCTCTTTCGACTGATCAAAGAGCTCATAATCGCGAACGTAAAAGAGCTTTTGCTGGATCGTCTTTGGCCAGGTATTGATCTTGATCAGATCGCCCAACTGTGGATACTTCAGAAAGCGTACCTTAAAGCGACTTAAGACCCAAAAGTAGCCTGCCTTGGACAAATCTTTATAACCTGAGCCTAAAGCATCGGCATGATTTGACGCAATTTCGCTCATTGTCTTAAAAAAGGCGGTTGGCTTCCACCGATTCTCGAAATCACAATCATAGGTATTTACTAAAAAATTTCTTTGGAATTTAAATGCCTGTGTCATACATAGATTCTAATACCATTGGCGGTTGGATATTGTTGTTGTAAAGGATTTTTTAAAAATGTGGGTAGATTGGATGTTATGCTATCTGGTTACTGCGTATCCACTCCATGAGATCAGTCCGAAACCCGATCTCAAAGCCTCTGAGCAGAATTTCCGCCTTTGTTGTAGAATGATGGAAGAAAATTAGAGAGTAGAAAAAATATGACAGAAAACAATAATTCCGTAAATAACGAAACCCTCCTGCCTGAACAGGAGGAGAAATTGCCGATCCACAGCTCCGGCAATCCAGTCGTTGGCTGGATCGTGCGTCTGCTCAAGGGCTTGCTGGCAGGCATCGGCGCGATCACGCCTGGTCTTTCCGGCGGCGTGCTCCTGGTCGTTTTTGGGATCTACGAACCCCTGGTGCGCTGGCTGGCGGACATTCGCAACAAATTCCTCCAGCATTTGCTCTTTTTCCTGCCAGTCGGGATCGGCGGCGTGATCGGCGTGATCGCCTTCTCGGCGGTGATAGACTTCGCCTTCGAACACTACGCCGCCCAATTCACCTGGCTCTTCATCGGCTTCATCGCCGGCACGATCCCCTCCCTGCTCAAAACCGCTGGCAAAGAGGGTCGCAAAAGCTGGCACTGGGCTCTCCTCGCTCTGATCGCGGTCGGCACCTTCTTCCTGATGCGCTGGATGGAGACGATCCGCACCGTCGAGATGCAGCCCAGTTTCTTTGCCTGGCTGCTGAGCGGCGCCCTGACCGGCCTCGGTCTGGTCGTGCCCGGTCTGAGCCCTTCCAACTTCCTGATCTACCTCGGGCTTTACCAACCCATGGCAAACGGGATCAAGAACCTTCAGTTTGGCGTCATTTTGCCCCTGATGCTGGGCGTGATCCTGGTGATCCTTATCTTTGCCAAATTTGTCAATTGGCTGTTCAACAAGCACTACGCCTTCATGTATCACCTCATCATCGGCGTGGTGATCGGCTCGACCGCTGCCATCATCCCCTCCGGCGTTTCCGGCTGGGGCATGATCGCCGTCTGCGCCTTGCTTTTCCTGCTCGCCGCGGCGGCTTCCTACGCTCTGGCAAAGCTGGACGAGAAAAACCCGCACGAGGGCTTGTTCTAGTAAGTTTACTTTCAGATCAAAAAACACTACAAAACAAAGTCAAAGCCGCCCTAAGCAAGCGGCTTTTTTTAAATTTCATTCGTTGATCTCTAACCCTCTGTTCCTTTTTTGTTAACTTTCTTTTTAACTCATTTGAATTAATTTAGCTATCATTGTAGTATGAAAAAGAATAAATACTTTTATACTGTATTGACCGTACTGTTAACCCTAACAGTATTCCTCCCGGCAAATCTTCGCGTTTTTGCCCAGGATATTCCTAACCTCCCATCCGGTCTCCCGGTTTCTGATCTTGAAAAACAGATCGACGCCTTTGTCGCGGAACATCAGGACTCCCTCGCTGGCATGTCAGTCTCCGTTTTTGACGCCGATCAGGTCCTTTTTGAAAAGCATTACGGTTTTTCTGACATCGCCAATCAGATCAAAGTCGATGAAGAAACTGTTTTTGAATGGGGTTCCGCCACCAAATTAATGGTTTGGGTCAGCGCCATGCAGCTGGCTGAAAAAGGCTTGCTTGATCTGAACGCGGATATCACCCAATACCTGCCGGAAAACTTCCTGACCAGACTCAAGGATTCACAAACAATTACCATGATCGACCTGATGAATCATCAGCCTGGCTTCCAGGAAGTCGTGTTGAACCTGTTCACAGAGCGAATTTCCGAGGTCAAGGATCTTGAAAGCGTCCTGCGCAACACTGAGCCAAGACAGATCTATGAAGTTGGTAAGTTTACCGCTTACTCGAACTGGGGCACTTCCCTGGCGGCTTTTGTTGTCGAGCAGATCTCTGGGAAGTCTTTCGTGGACTACGCCAAAGAAAACATTTTCGAGAAATTGGGCATGGAACAGACCGCCCTTTGGCCCGGTCTCTCAGACAACCCCTGGGTTCAGTCCAAGCGCCCAGACACAAAATGTTATACCGATAAATTGAAAGCCATCGATCCTTGCAATTTTTACATCCCGCTCTATCCCTCCGGTATGGCAACGGGCACGTTGAGCGATTTCCGACTTTTCGCCCAGGCGATCGATCCTCAGGGAGAAAGCTGGCACAAACTCTTCAGTCAGGAGAGCACCATCAATACCTTTTTTGAGGCGACCAGCACCCACCCCAAAAGCGGGATCCCTCGCAACGCTCACGGCATGTGGAATTCGATGTACGCTCTGCCAGTTTACGGGCACGGCGGTAATACCGCGGGTCAAACCTCCAATCTTCTGATCGAACCCAGATCCGGGATTGGCATGGTGGTCATGGCAAATCAATATGGCGAGCACACATTTGCTATTGAGATGCCGGAGATCGTCTTTGGCACCCTCGATCCATCCAAATACAATCTGGAAAATCGTTCGATAGCAAAAGGTTTCTTCACCTCCTTAAGGACCATCGCCGTCGGTCCTTTCTCTATCATGAAAAACCTCAATTTGATCGCTATGGAAGAGGAAGACATCAATTCCTTATGGGAAGTAGGCGAAGTTGATGGTAAAGAGGTGCTTTACCTTGGTGTCATGGATTTTGTTCGCCCAAATTATTTGGAAATAGGGCTGACGCTCTTCCTCGCGCTCATGCTGGTGATCGGCGGTCTCTACTCCTTGATCGTCTTGATAATCGGTATCTTCAGAAAAAAGCCCGTTCAATCTACCGCGATGGAAGTAGTGAAATTGGACGAAGAAGATCGCAAGATCAGAAAATGGAGAACTGGAGCTTTGCTGCTAGTCTTGCTGACCTTGCTTAACACACTCCTGCTTGTTTGGGCAGGGCTCTCATTCATGCCGAAAAACTTCTTCTATGTGATCATTGCAATTTACATTGTTTTACTGGTTCTCTCTGTCCTGCACCTGATCCAGCTCATCCGAATGAAACCAGCGAATACAAAGAACACCCGCAAGCAGATCGCTTTCCCAACCTTCTTGCTAATTGTAACGATCGTATCGATCATATTCTTCCAGTTCTATCAGTTCTGGAATCTGTAAACTTTTGTTGGAAATAAAAAAAGTACTCATGGAGAGATTCCATGAGTACTTTTTGTCGAAATCTAAAGCGCGACGACCTTGTCAGCAGTCTGAATGGCTGCCAAAATATCAGGCATGCCAGCCATCTTGCCAACCCGCAGCTGGTCTTTCAGTCCAAAGTATTCCAAACAAGTTGTGCAAACGATTAGCTCAACACCCTTGCTTTGCAGCATTTCCAGCCAGTTGATCACGGGCGAGCCTTCGATGACCAACTTTACGCCTTCGGTATAGAAAAGGATCGCGGCTGGTAGTTGTTCTTCCTGCGCCAAAAGGCTCAAAAACTTGACTACCAGAGCTTGCTGCAGACCTTCGGGCGCCTGACCCAGACCATTACAAGTGAATGTATATACATTCTTCACCTTCATTTCCTTCTTATGAGTCGCGCAATACCGCGCCGATCTCAAAACCAAGCAGTTTCACGATCTTCTTGCGGATCGCGGCCGCGTCAGCAACGCTCAGCGTGCGGTCAAATGCCTGATAGATCAGCTGATAAGCCAAACTCTTCTTTCCTTGTCCAAGTTTTTCACTGCGGAAAAGATCGAACAGACGCACGCCAACCAAAAGCTTTCCGCCCGCTTTGCGGATCAGGGCTTCCACCTGGCTGGCAGGAACACTTTCGTCCACGATCAAGGCGATATCCTCCACCATGGTCGGGAAAGTGGAAATGGAGCGCACCTGAAAGCCTTTTTCCACCAGCGGCATTAGTTGATCCAAATAGATCTCCGCCGCCAGGATCGCGCCTTCGGGGAAGTCGTAATTTTGTCGGATCAGGGGGTGTATCTCACCCATAAGGCCTATCAACTCTTCTCCCACATAAATACCAGCGGCTTTGCCAGGATGGAAGGTCGGATGATCGCTGAGCGGACGATATTCCACATTTTGCAGCTGCAAACCCTGCAGCAAGCCTTCCAAAACACCCTTTAGATCAAAGAAATCAAAAGTTCGGCTTTGGTTTCCGCTCCAGGCCGCCAGGTCCTTCGCGCCCCACATGCCGATAGCAAGCCGTTTTGGCTCATCCGGCAGCAATTGTCCTTCCACAGGCAAAAAGACGGGTCCGATCTCAAAAAGCGCCAGGCTCTCCGCCAGACGACCGTTGCGTTCAAGCAGCTCAAGCATAGTCGCCAGCGCACTGCGGCGCATTACTGTTCGTTCCGGTGAGATCGGATTGGCGATCTTGACATAGCGGAGTGTCTCATCCGCCTTGCAGTCAGGCAAAAGCTTTGCCTCGCGTTCGATCGAGGTCTGGCGATAGGCAAGCGTGTCCTGCATGCCCAGCGAAACCATGATGTCGCGCACCTGCTCCTCAAATTCAACTTGCTTAACGCCCAGCTGCGGCGGCAATTCGCCCGTCAGACGACGGGTCGGAATGCGCTCAAAGCCGTAAATGCGGCTAACTTCCTCGATCAGGTTAGCCTTTCCAATGATGCCTGTTTCGATATCAGTGCGGTTTGCTGGTGTTTTCGCGGTCAGAATTTCGCCATCAAGCTGGCAGCTAAAACCGAGACGCTCGAGGATGGCTTTAGCCTCTTTCAAATCTATGCGCATTCCCAGGCTGCGCTCAATATCTTTTTCAGTCAGAGTGTTGATCGGGTCTTCCCGCTTGAGCGGATATTGGTCAATGACGCCCTCAACCACCTCACCGCCTGCCCATTCCTGCATTCTGCGCAGACACAGGCTGAGGGCTTGCTCCGTCAGCGCGGGGTGCACGTCGCGGCTAAAGCGATAGGACGCCTCGCTGTTGATGCGATAGCGCGAGCTGGTTTTGCGAATATTGATGAAGTTCCATGCCGCAGCTTCGAGCAGGACCTGGGTCGATTCCGCGCTGATGCCCGATTCCTGCCCGCCCATCACGCCAGCCAGGCTGAGCGGACCTGCCGTGTCAGTCACCAACTCGGTCTCACTGGTCAAGGTCAGCTGATGCTCGTCCAGGGTGGTCAGCTTCTCGCCCTCTTCCGCCCGACGCGTGATGATCGTCGGCTTGCCGTTGGCGCGCTTTCGCAAAACATCATAATCAAAGGCGTGCAGGGGCTGCCCTGTTTCGAGCATCGTGTAGTTGGTGGCGTCCACCAGCGCGTCGATCGGGCGCATGCCAGCCAGCGCCAGTCGCCGGCGCACCCAATACGGACTGGGTTTGGCGCTGACATTTTTCACCATGCCAAGCATAAAACGCGGGTTGAGTTCAGGTTCGCGGATCTCTAATCCCACAAACTCCTCGATCGCGCCGCCCTCTTTTAATGACACACCCTGGGGCTCTTTCAGTTCCCGATCAAAAGCAGCCGCCAGTTCACGCGCGATCCCTAAGATCGAGGCGTCCCTTGCCATATTGGGCAGGGTCGCCACATCGAAAACAGCATCGCCCATATAATCCGCCAGCGGCATGCCAACCGGCGCGTCATCATCGAGGAAGATCACGCCCTCGTGCTCCTCGGAGATGCCCAGCTCTTTTTCAGACGCGATCATGGAAGAAGACTCAACACCGCGAATGGTGGCTTTCTTGATCCTGGTCAAAACCTTGCCAGGCTTATGCCCGTCATAAAGCTGCGCGCCTTCTTTGGCGTAGGCTACTTTAATGGTAGGTTCCAGTTTGCCTTTGCCAATGAAAGGATAGAGGTTTGGGGCGCCCGTCAGAACAGTTTTTATCTCCTTGCCGTCGTTGAGCTCGCAGAGCGTCAGTCGGTCGGCATTGGGGTGCTGGTTGACTTCCAGCACTTCCGCCACAACAAATTTTTCCTTATCCCAGGGCAGACCCGAGTATTTATTTTGCAGACGTTCCCCCTCAGGTTTTTCGAGCCCGACCAGCAGGATTTCTTCCACTTCCAGACCGATCATGGTCAGGGCTTGCCCGATCTCTTCCAGAGTTTTTCCGTCCAGATCAACATAATCTTTTAACCAACTTAAAGGTGCTTTCATTTTTGCCTCTCCCTTTAGAACTGTTCCAGGAAGCGAATATCGTTATTTCGCAAATAGCGGATGTCGTCAATGTGATAGCGCAGCAGGGTCGTGCGGTCGATCCCAACCCCAGCGGCAAAACCGCTGTAAACCTCAGGGTCGTAACCGCCATACTGCAAGACACGCGGGTGAACCATGCCGCAACCGCCGATCTCGATCCAACCCGTGCCATGGCAAACGCCGCAGCCAGTGCCGCCGCAGAAAACACAAGCCATATCCAGCTCAGCGCTGGGCTCAGTGAATGGGAAGTGCGACGGACGGAAACGCGTGTCTGCGCCGGGACCAAACATGCGTTTGGCGAAGTCTTCCATCGTACCTTTCAGGTCAGCAAAAGTGATGCCCTTGTCCACGACCAAAAGCTCAAACTGCATGAATTCGATCTCATGGCTTTGATCCTGCTGTTCGTAGCGCATACAGGCGCCTGGCAGAATCACCCGCACGGGGTTGGGGAAGTATTCGCGCATCGAGCGGATCTGCCCCGGCGAGGTGTGCGTTCGCAGCAGGACGTTTTCGTCTTCGGTATAGAAGGTGTCCCACATATCCCGCGAGGGGTGATAAGGCGGGATATTCAGATAGGTGAAGTTCATGTCATCGGTCTCAACTTCGGGTGAGCTGTAGACCTGAAAGCCCATATCACCGAAAATGCGGTAGATCTCACGCAAAGTAAGGTTGATCGGGTGCAGACGACCCCGGCGCACGGCTCTGCCTGGCAGGCTGACATCCAGCTTTTCCGATTCCATCGACTCCAGCAAGGCAGCGCGCTTGAGCACTTCTTCCTTCTCTGCATAGGCAGCCTCAAAAGCCACTTTGACCGCGTTGACAGCCTTTCCGACCAAGGGGCGCTCTTCTTTGCTAAAGCTGCCCATTTTGCCGAAAGTGGTCATCACCAAAGAGCTTTTTCCCAGGAAGCTTTGTTTCCAGGCTTCAAGCTCAGGCAATGAGTCAATTGCCACCAGGTTTTGCAGCCCTTTTTCCTGCTCGGTTTGCAAATTCAATTCAATTTCAGACATTTTCACCTCTTTTTTTGTGGGCAGACACAAAAAAACCGCCCCATAAAGGGACGGTGTTTCCGCGGTACCACCCTTCTTGCTCATTTGAGCCACTCAGGACGCCCAGTAACGAGGGCAACCGGCACGCGCTACTGACCTCGCGTTCGCGCGTGCGACTCCCGGGTGAATTTCGACCAGTGCTGATCCGGATCCGCTCTCAGTCACGGCAGACCCTCCCTGTGGGGCAAACTGACCTACTTATCCCGTTCACAGTCGATGGGTGAATTATAAGTTTTTGAAGGTGGATGTCAAGTGGATGTTTGGATTCGCAACAATTTCCAGTACGGAAATGTTACATGGTTCGTGGTCAGGAGACCACGAGGGAACTTGACGCTTTTTCTTGTTCAGATGTGGTCTCCTGACCATGTCCAGGGCTAAAATGAGAATTGCTATTGGGGTCAATAGGTGTAAGACATTTGAGAGTTTCTTTTTTGTCTGACTTACTCTATCCATCTTAGCTGCTAAGACCTTTTACTCTTAAACCCCACCTTCAGGCGCAGGAAAACACTTTGGTCCATTTGTTCCAAATTGATTTCATCTGGTTCAAGGGAATTTTTCAGACGCGGAAAGCAGCCGGAATTTAAGAAAGAAACTGGCTCAATCAGAGCCAGCTTCTTTCTTTGTCCTGCCTGATCAAATGTCAATCAGGCCTTTGTGGTTGATGATGATCTTACCTCACGCTATTTGAAAATGAGCGGCAGGTAGAGATCTTTGACCGGAGACGGGATCATGACAACCGCAACAGCACCTTCCTGGACGGTGCCCGGCTGGCTGCTGGTGTGCAGCGCGGTGTTGGTGATAGGGCCAGGAGCGGCATCCTCATTAACTGTCACCTGGAAGGTGATGGTATGGGTAGTGTTCGGGGTCACCAGGTCGAAGCAAATCATGTGTCCGTCGGTAAAGCTGGCGTTGTTGTAGGCATACTGTGTGGCTACGGTACCATCGGAGTTTTCAGTACCGATCGTTGCACCATCCAATGGCCCATTGATATTGTCGTAGGCGAAGACAAATTCATAGGAACCCGGACTGTCATCAACTACATGGTAATACACGATCTCAAAATCGTAGGTTTTGGTTGGGTCACCATAAATCTGCACATCATCGTATTCAATAATGTGAACAGAAGAGCCAGCACTTGCCAGGCTCACGCCCTTGTTGGTAGCTTGGTCATATACGATCTCCATATCCTGCCAGAGCATTGCAACGACGTTGTTAGGGAGGGCAGGATCCGGAATGTCCTGGTTTATCCAGGGCTTTCCACCATAATTGTTCTCGTAATCAAACATGGCAAAGCCGTCATCGCTGAAGGCGATCGCAGGATAATCAATGCCGTAGAAGTTGTAGGGCACCGTACTACCAGTCAGAAGCCAGAGCTTAGTATCTCCAGTGATAGCAGCCTGAGTGAAAATCCCAACCTGTTCCAGGTCTACATATCCACCAAAGCCAGTATCGCATAAGGGATCTTTAACCGAGTCAGTCACATTGTAGTAAGGCGCGCCGGGCGCATCAACCGTCCCAGACCAGGTAATGGCATTTGTACCAGAATCATAAACCGCTCCGCCAGTAACAGAATCGGGCACATAAGTGACCTCATCTGGCAGTACGTCGGTAATGGTGTAGTCGGTTGCCTCATTAGCAAAATTGGTGATCTCAATCGTATAGGTGATGGTATCGCCTGCCACTACCTCAGCGACATCCGCGGTCTTGACCACATCATCCGCCTTGCGAACAACATCCAGTTGGGCCACGCCGATTTCTGTTTCGTAGGCATCATCCGCATAGACGTCAATCAGACCATATAAGCGGTCGCCCTCTTCGGTATCAATATCGTGCCAGAGGACATCAAGACTGAAGAGTTCGCCGGCGGGATTCGTCGGGGGACCGTTAACAGTCATGTTCTCAGGATCGATTGGCGCGTAAGGCACATTGCCTATGGTGAGGGTGATGTTATCCTCATCGGCGCCGGAACCTTCCCAGTTTTGAACCATGATCCAGATATCGTAAAAGTCTTCAGGGAAACCCCACTCAGTGAGATATTCGAAGGCTGTCGCGGTTGCGCTGTAATCATACAATTCACTCTCCTGCGGAACACCATCGCCATTAACATCGAAGCCCCAGAAGAGGTCAAGGTCTACAGCGGTCGTAGCTGTAATTTCTGCGACAAGGCGCGCGGCGCCGGCATCCATAGGCACAATGGTGTACCATACCTGACTCATATCGTCGAAGGGATCACCGGGAGTGGGGTCCTGGGCGAGTTGGATTTCATTCTTTACGCCCTTCACCCATCCATACGTGTCGACCGTCAGAGAGGAGATTGCCACTGCCTGTAGATCGACCATGGTTCCCATGCCAGTATCACGATGGGCATCGAACCTGGCAAGCTCAGGCAGGTTACCGGTGGTCGGCAGTACTGCCAGCGGGATCGCCACATCGGAGATAGGTTTGCCAGCAACGCCAGCAAAAGAGTCATCCGTCTGGAATTCAATGTTGCCAAACACCCACTCATCAGGAGTAAGAGCGGAAACATCTGCGGTGATGGTAATCTCTTGAGTCGCTCCGGAGTTGATTGTGAATGTTGCCGGAGTTACTGTGACAAAAGCGGGAGCGTCCGCAATATAAGTAGCAGGCAAATCTGCCACGCTCTTGAAAGTACGTGTCCAGGAGCATTCACCCACACAGGTGCTGTTATAAACACTGGGGGTATTGAGCGTTCGGACGTCTCCGCCCTTGGCTGGATCCGCTGCCACATAGTTATCATAGGTCTCATCCATCACCAAACCGGTCAGACCAGCCAATTCAAGCTGAACGCGGCCAGCGCCAATATCGAAGGGATCGGCGGGGGTCACTTTATCTTCCTTGAGTAAACCATCATAGGCGGTCAGCATCAAGGCGGATTTGATTTCCGCGGGCGTCCAGTCCGGGTGCAGCGCGGTCAGAAGTGCCGCGGCTCCGGCATCATGCGGGCTAGCCATCGAGGTGCCCTGAAGGAGGTTTAGTTCGATTTCACTGCCTGGTTCAACAACTCCATCCGCGACCGCGGCCAGTATTGCGACGCCAGGCGCGGCAATATCTGGTTTCAATACGTCAAACGTATTGTTGGGACCACGGGAGCTAAAGTTAGCCATGATATCGGCGTAATCATCGGAATAATCCGCGCCGAAAGCGGAGATGCTGACGGTGTCATCTGTCGCGCCGGCAATCCAGGCGGCAATCGCGTCTCCCATAGTGCCAGGGATATCCAGCATTACACCTGGGATGGTCGTGCCGGAGACACTCATCGCGCCAGGCGGATTGGTGTTGGTGAAGATCAGCACGCCCGATGCGCCAGCAGCGGCTGCAGTCTGTATCTTCTCAGTGAAGGTACAGGTTCCGCGTTTGACCAGCGCGATCGCACCGTCATAGAAGTTGTCAGTATAGCCTGGATCAGCACAGCCAAGCGGGTTGTTATCCTCGCCACCGAACTTGACAGGACTGTTCACGACATCTGCCGTGAAGGGTATCTCACCAGGCAGGGTCGAGATGCCCCGGTATTCGGTATTCGAGAAGTTTACGAAGGATGTAAACTTGCGGTTATGGGTTGTCGCGGCGGTGCTGAGCAGCCAGGGTGAACGATGCGCCACAGTCTCAGCAGTCGGTCCGCTGTTGCCCGCGGAAGTGGAAACGGTAACACCGGCATTGGTTGCTTCCAGGAATGCCAGCTCCACAGCATCCGAGTAGGGATTTTCTCCGCCCGAGATGGAGTAGTTGATCACGTCAACCCCGTCCAAAATAGCCTGCTGGATAGCGGCAACCGAATCCTCACCGGCGCATGCACCGCCCGTTGCGGTGGGATAGCAGACATCATAGGCTACGATCTGCGCATGCGGCGCGACGCCGGATATGGTCATTACGCTGCCGTAGAAGTCTGTGGTCACTGTATTACCGGCAACCGTGCTGGCGGTATGAGAACCATGACCATCACTGTCTTCCGGGGTGACGGTTTCCGAAGGAGCATCACCCGTGTAACTCCAGGCGCCGACAAGTTTATCATTACAGGCATCGGCATAATCGGGATCGCCATCTGGCGCACAAACGCCAAGGTAGTCACCATCCCAGTTATAAGTGTAACCATCAGCAGGGGTATCACTGAAGGAAGGATGATCGAAGTTGATACCGGTATCAATGATTCCTACCAGAATGCCTTCGCCCTTGGTTCCCAGCGCGTCAGGCGTGGCAGTGCCATCCCATACCGCGCCCGCGCCGATCCATGCCGGACCAGCATCGGTGTTGTAGGTGTAGTCCTGATCTTTGAGGACTTTGCGTATGCCTTCCATGCTCTGAAGTTTTAGAGCTTCTTCTACGCTCAACTCAACTGAAACCGCATTGAGGATCACATCATAAACATGGCGGACTTTAATTTCCTCTTCTCTGCCCAGAAGCCCCACAGCCTTGGTGAGAATCTCCTGTCGTTTGTCGGCAAGCGTATTCAGATATTTCTGACCCTCAACGCTGTTGATGGCTGAACTGCCCTTGGCAGTGGTAAGTGAGGCGCCTTCAAACATAACGATGTAACGCGAGACTTCCGTCATATCGACGATCTCGGTCGCGTCAACCGCCTTGTATTTATCCACCGGGGTATACCCGGTTGGCTTCAGATCACGGTTCCAGGGTAAGCCTGCGTTGGCGCTGACAGGTTTCGTTGCCAGATTGCTTGCCGGTGTTATGATCATCGCCAGCACTACGAGAAATGCTATTGTTCGGGTAACTTTTAATTTCATTTTTTCACTCCATTTTCTTGGTTTGGATTTGCAGGGCATAATACCCTGCGAGTTGCTATATAAACTTGCGGGAACGTTCTTAAATATTGCTGAAATAAAGATTTGACAAACTCTAAACTCAAATGGTTTTTGCTCCTTTCGGATTTGTTATCTATCCCCTGAGGGGAATATCAAAAGGATAAGTAAATGAACTGGAGTATCCCTACTCGGGTCAAGATATAATTATAAACCAAATCGTCCTCACGCGTCAAGAAAGGCGCATTGGCTATGCTATAATTTTTCTTTGTGGCGTGGTTGATCTTGCCACCTTAAAAGGAATTTACTTTATGTTCAAAAAAATTGCTCAATTCTTTAAATCTGATTCGCATCGCAAGCGAATTGACAGTTTGGTGAAAATTGTTGACCAGATCAACGCTCTCGAACCAAGGTTTGAAGCTTTGTCAGACGAAGAACTGCGCGCTAAGACTGATGAATACAAAGCCCGGCTCTCCAAAGGCGAAACGCTCGATCAGCTTTTGCCGGAAGCTTTCGCGACGGTTCGCGAGGCGAGCAAGCGTGTTTTGGGGCAACGCCATTATGATGTGCAGCTGATCTGCGGCATCAATCTGCACGAAGGCGCCATCTCGGAGCTGCGTACCGGTGAAGGCAAGACGCTTTCAGCCACCCTGCCGCTCTATCTGAACGCCCTGGAGGGCAAGGGCTGCCATCTGATCACGGTCAACGACTATCTGGCGCGGCGTGACGGTCGCTGGATGGGCGCGATCTTCCACTTCCTGGGTTTGAGTGTGGGCGTTTTGCAGGCGCTCACTTCGACCGAAGGTTCACCGCGCGCTTTTCTTTATGACCCTGAGGAGCGCTCGCTGATCGAAGATCAGAATTTCCTGCGTCAGACCACGCGCCAGCAGGCTTATCTGGCGGACATCACCTACGGAACCAACAGCGAGTTTGGTTTTGACTATCTGCGCGATAATATCGCCATGTCGCTCAACCAACGGCAGCAGCGCGGGCATCATTATGCCATCATCGACGAAGTTGACAACATCCTGATCGATGAAGCCCGCACGCCGCTGATCATTTCCGGTCCCGCGCATGAAGACTCGGAAAACTACGTCCAAATGGCCAGGGTCGTCAAAGCGCTCAACCCGGAAGATTATGAGGTCAGCGAAAAAGACCGCAACGTCGCCCTGACCGAGGTTGGTTTGGCGCATGTTGAAGAAATGCTGGGCGTTTTGCTCTCAGACCCTGAACGACCTGAAGACGTGACCCCGGAACAGGCACGCCTGATGGGCTTTTTGGAACAAGCCTTGCGCGCTCAATTCCTCTTCTTTAGAAACAAGGAATACATCGTCCAGGGCGGTGAAGTTATCATCGTTGACGAATTCACCGGTCGCATGATGCCCGGACGCAGATGGTCGGATGGTTTACACCAGGCGGTGGAAGCCAAAGAGGGCGTCAAGGTTCAGGCAGAGAATATCACCCACGCAACCATCACGATCCAGAATTACTTCCGCATGTATAAAAAACTGGCAGGTATGACCGGTACGGCACTGACCGAACAGGAAGAGTTCTATCGCATTTATGGGCTGGACGTTCTGGCGATCCCACCCAACCTTGAATATAAGGCCGAGCGGAGTGATTCCGGTTTGAAATCTGAAGAAGCCAAAGACGAAGAAGGCTACAAATACACCTATTACTATTCCTCCGAAGACCCTGATAAGACGCCGCTCTTTTACAAGCGCAAGGACTACCCGGACGTCATTTATCGGACGACTGAAGGCAAGCTGCGCGCGATCGTGCTTGAGATCATCCGCTACCATGTCATCGGCAGACCGCAATTGGTCGGCACGACCTCGGTCGAGAGTTCGGAAAGGCTCTCGGAGCGTCTGGCTCCTGAGCAGATCCGCCGGCTTCTGCAGGTCAACCTCATTCGTAAAGCCTGGTTTAGAAAACATAATAAAAATGAAGAAGATTTTGTTGATTCGCCCGAATTAGCACCCCTGAACCAACCTCTGAATCAGCTGCGAATGGCAGAATTGCGGCGTCAGGGGCGCGATCTGGGTATGGCAAGCATGGACCTGAATGACGAAGGCAATCGTCAGGCGCTTTTGGAACTTTTGAACCTGGAAGAAAGCGATTGGGTGCGCCTGCAGCCGCTTTTTGACGGCGGGGTGCCGCATCAGGTGTTGAACGCCCGCAAGCATACCGAAGAATCCATCATCATCGCCGGAGCGGGCGCCTTCGGGGCGGTAACGATCGCCACCAACATGGCGGGTCGCGGTGTTGACATCAAACTGGGCGGTGAACTGGACGAGGCTTTGCTTTCGAGAGTTAATCAGATCCTGGCGCGCAACACCAGGAACAATCCTTACAACATGACCATGCCCGAACGGCTGGAAGCCGTGAAGGCTTTGGACGCGGAGCTGGAAGAAGAGGATCAGCAGAGCCTGGATAGCTTTGTCAGCTATATGGAAGACATGGCGCTGGTGCGGCAGTTTGGCGGCTTGCATGTGATCGGCTCTGAACGACACGAAGCCCGCCGTATCGACAACCAGCTGCGCGGTCGCGCTGGGCGTCAGGGCGACCCGGGCTCCTCCCGCTTTTACCTGGCGCTGGATGATGAACTGATGCGCATGTTCGGCGGTCAGCAGATGGAAAATCTGCTTTCGCGCTTCAACATTGATGAGAACATGCCCATCGAGATGAATATGGTCAATAAACTGGTTGAGCAGGCACAAACCAGGGTTGAAGGCGCCAACTTTGATGTGCGTAAGCATTTGTTGGAATATGACGATGTGCTCAACACGCAGAGAAATCGTATTTACGAAGAACGCAACAAGATTTTCACCAAGGAATATTTGCATGAAGACGTCAACGAGATGCTGCAGATCGAGCTGCAGAACCGCGTCGAGAACAGCCTCGCCGACCCAGAAGGACCCTGGAAGCTGCTGGCGTATCTGGAAGAGATCCAGCCAAGCGTCAATACCGAATATGGGGTCTATCCCTCTTTTACTTTTCAGATGGTGATCGACAAGCTCGCCGACGAAGACAGCAAAGAAGGCTTGCGGGCGGCAGTCTTAAAGGAAGCCGAAAGAGCCGTCACCCTGGAGAATGAGCATATCCAGCAAGGCGCGAACACTTTGTTCAATCATTTTGAGCAAAGCCTGAAGAATCAGATGGCAGAGAAAGAAGAAATCCTGGATGCTTATCTTGATACTCTGGATCCCAGCGAAGCGCATGATTATCAGCAGGAAATCGGTTCGATCATTGGTAATTCCATTCGCCTGGGAACGCGTGAAACGCAAATGTTGGAAGATGATCCACAAAGCATGAAAGCGCCCTTTAAGGATGCTCTGCGTGCCAGCATTATGCTTGGCATCGTGCGGCGATTGCTCCTGACACTTGAACGACGGGTCGGTGAAAAATGGCAGCTCAAACCCAGCGACCTGGCAGTTTTGCCCTGGGGTGAGATGAAAGAACAGATCAACGAGCAAATCTATAACTCGCAAACTCGTCGAATGGAACGGCTTTTCGGCGATGGACGGGAAGTAGAGCGTGATCTGGATGCCAATCAGGAGCTGCTGGAAGAAGCGCTTGAGGATGACGATGCCTTGTTGGCGCTTTTGCAGCTGACCACGCAAGGTGTGCGCATCGGTTTTGATGAAAAGTCGCACCGCAGGCAATTGCGCGCTCATCAACGTTTGAACTATCTCTTCTCGATGGCAGCGGAACTGGAAAGCGATGCTGCTCAAGCCAATGAGCGGATCCTGACCCACCTAAAGGGCGCGGAGAACAAATTGGCGGATATCTTTGGCGCGCATGAGTGGAATCAGCTAAGACTAAATGAATTGACACTGGGTAATTTGCCCGAAGCCACCCGTAAAGACCTGGAAGTGGAACTCGGTAAACAGCGTTGGGAAGAGGTCGCGACCCAAGCTGTGTCTGGGCTGGATGAGGGTCTGGAAGAGATGCTCAGCCCGATCATGGGACGCGCGACGCAAAACCGTGTCTATCGCGATCTGCTTTTGCGCACGATCACGGAAGGTTGGGTGGAGTATCTGACCAGAATGGAAGCCTTGCGCGTTTCGATCACGATGGAATCTTACGCGCAGCGCGATCCCCTGGTGCAGTATAAACGCCAGGCCAGTACGATGTTCAGCGACCTGCTGTCTGAGGTGCGCCAGGGCGTGATCAGCATGATGTTCCGCTACCGTCCCACCAAACCGGCCGCTGAAGAAGAGAAAACAGCCCCCAGCGGAAAAGCTGGCAAATCAAAGAAAAAGAGACGAAGAAGACACTAATATGAAGATACTGCTAACAAATGATGACGGCGTGAACGCTCCGGGCTTGTTTGCCCTGGCAGAGGCGCTGAGAGAGATCCTTGGCGCGCGGGTCACCGTCCTGGCGCCGGATCATAACTGGTCGGCCTGCGGGCACGTAAAGACGATGCGAACCCCGATGCGGGTGCGCCCGGTCAGTCTGGAAGACGGCAGCCAGGCCTGGTGCTCGGACGGCGCGCCGTCGGACTGCGTCGCGCTGGCGCTGATGGGCGTGCTGGATGAGGAGTTTGACCTGGTTGTTTCCGGGATCAACCCCAACGCCAATGTCGGGTTGGATGTGACCTATTCCGGCACCGTGACGGCTGCCATGGAAGGCGCGATCAACGGCAAACCCAGTTTCGCCGTCTCGCTGGACGCGCCGGAGCATCATCAGGGCTATCTGGATTATCGCGAAGCGGCCAAAGCGGCTGTTAAGATCATCGTTGAATTGTTTTCAAAGTGGGATGGGCAGGAGCCAGTCCCGATCTGGAATATCAACCTTCCCTATCGCCCCGATGGTGATTATGAAGGGGTGAAGCTGACCAGGCAGGGCGTGCGTTTGTATCACGACCGAATTGAAAAACGGCTTGACCCGAGAGGCGTGCCCTATTACTGGATCGGCGGCGAGCCTCCCTCAGGGGTCGAGGAAGAGGGAACGGACTACGGCGCCATCAAACAGGGCTATATCTCGGTGACCCCTTTGCAGATGGACATGACCGATTACAAGAGATTGGAAGATTTGTCAGGACAATTGCGTTTGTGAGATAGTGGTTTTTCATAATATAAAGCTGTTCCTATAGAAATAAGCACATCTCTACCAATTAGCCTTCTGTTCACATTTACTCCATATTAAACATCTTGAAACGTCGGATTGAAGAGGGTAGGGAAAAATGCCCTCTTCAATACCCTTCTGGGTACTTCGTCAGGACGTACATCTGTCACTGCGAGCCCTGAAAGGGCGTGGCAGTCTGCAGTAAATCTTTTTCACTTGCTTATTGCACAATAACATATTAAAAGCAGATCGCCATACCCTCACGGGCACAGGCGTCGCCCTAAAGGGCTCCTCGCGATGACAACCAAGCAGCAGCATCGTGTATACCTCTTTTACCGCAATGAAATAGATTTTTTAAGAAACCAAAGAATTATTAGGCCCTTTGATCAGGCTATTTGGATGCAATTGCCGCAAATACTTGTCGAAAGGTTGGTATTTTTCCAATAAGCTGGCATAATTAATCCATGTTACCCGACTATCGCGTTAGGCAGCGCGAATATTTGCTTGAGATATCCCGGGCGCTGACAGAAGAGCTCGATCTTAAAACACTGCTTGATCGTATTTTGCAGATCTCGATCGAGATGCTGACCGGGCATGCCGGCTTTATCGCCCTGAACGATGAGCGCAAGGGCTGGCATCTATCCGTCAGCAAGGGCATCGCGCCCGCTTTGGCGGAATATCTGGAGAGCTGGCTTCAGAACCTGCCCGAAACCGAATCAGAATCCGGCGCGAATATCCCCCAGATCAACAAAATGCTGAGCGATATCAGCATGGGCATGCTCACTGGTGTTGGCATCACCATGCAGGTGCAAAAACGCACCATTGGACAGATCTTCGTTTTCCGCAATTATCGCGGCGCGTTCACTTCCAACGATTACAACATCCTGAACAATTTTGCCAATCAGGCTGCCATCGCCGTTCGCAACGCTTCGCTCTACAATCAGGTGCGCGAGCAAAACATGCGCATTTCAGCCCTGCTGGCTTCGGTGGCGGATGGGATCCTGATCCTTTCTCCCGAATTGCGCGTGATCTCCGCCAATCAGGCGCTGACGCGGTTGCTCAACTGTCACATCACCGATCTGTTGGGAAAACATTATGATGAAGTGATCCGCTGGAAAGGCGCTCCCAGTGGGCTGGACTTCCAGACGCTGGATGTCAGCAGCTGGCAGCATTACCCAGCCAACGAGATGTTCCTGGAGGGCGATCTTTTGCGCCAGGGCGGTCTGGAGGCAGTGCCGGTCGCGATCCGATACGCGCCGCTTTTTTCCAACGAGGGCGCGCTGCTGAATATTATCGCCAGTGTGCGCGACATCACCCGTTATCGTGAAGCCGAAGAGATGAAAACCGGCTTTATTTCGACCATCAGCCATGAGCTGAAAACGCCGATCGCCCTGATCAAGGGCTATGCTTCCACGCTGCGGCGTGATGACGTACAGTGGGATCAGGAGATCATCCAGGAAAGCCTGCAGGTGATCGAGGACGAAGCTGATCATCTGGCGAGGATGGTGGATGACCTGCTCGTCGCGACCAAGCTGCAGTCGGGCGATGTGGTTTTGAAGAAATCGGAGTTTGACCTGATCGCTCTGGTGAAGGATCAGATCCGGCGCTTCAATCCTCAGATGCAGGATCACGAGATCGTGGCGCGATTCCCCGCAAACTTCCCGCTGATCGTCGCCGATGAGGGCAGGGTGGAGCAATTGATCTCAAACCTGATCACGAACGCCCTGAAATATGCCGAATCCGGCGAGATCTGCATCTCAGGCGAGGTGCTGGGTGACTTTGTGCAGGTTTGTGTTACGGATCAGGGCAAGGGTTTTGACCCCAAAGATATTCCATTCGTTTTTGATCGTTTTTATCGCTCGGACGAAGACTCGAAATTCACCAAAGGCACTGGTTTGGGGCTTTATCTCGCTAAGGCGGTGGTAAAGGCGCATCAGGGTCAAATTTGGGTTGACGAAAGTTACAAACAAGGCGCAAGGATCTGTTTTACCTTGCCAATTCACGCGGAGTAAAGAAAATGGACCTTACCTACCCCCTTTTGGATGGAAAATGGATCGACCTGGCTGGTTTGGAAGTCCTGTTTTTGGATGAAACCGGCTCAACCAATGATGACTGCCTGCAGCTGGCTGACGAGATCGACGGTGAATTTGTCATTTGGGCGGAGCATCAGACTGCCGGGCGAGGACGTGAAGATCGGGTCTGGTTCGACCAACCCGGAACAGCGCTTACTTTTTCGGTCTTGATGCGCTTGAAAGAAGAAGAGGTCGAGCACCTGGGGAAGTTTACCGCTCTGGGCGCGCTTTCACTGATCGATCTGCTGGAGAGGGCATTTGAGCTAAAGGCGATGCTGAAATGGCCCAATGACGTATTGTTGAACGACAAGAAAGTCTGTGGAATTCTGACAGAAGTGCAGTGGAAAGGCTCAGTTCCAGCCGCTGTTGTGCTCGGCATGGGCATCAATCTGACCGACGCGGCTTTTGAAGCGGCGGATGAGCTGCGCGCGCCCGCCACCAGCCTCGAAGCAGAAGGCGAGGCAACCGTGGACGAACAGGCACTGCTGGAGGGCTTGCTTTATACCATTCAACAGCGCCGCCAGCTTTTGGGCAGTCAGGCATTTTTGGACGACTGGAACGCGAAGCTCGCTTATGTCGGTCAATTCGTGGAAATTAAAAATTATCAGGGCGAAACTGGTCGTTTCAGCCCTGAATTTGTCAATCCTGATGGTTCGCTGACAGTGCGGGACGAAGAGGGTGAGCTGCTCAGGCTTTATTCTTCAGAATTGTCGTCCCCTGATTCCTCTTCCGCCTCTTCAGGTTCCTGAGCTTCCTCGTCTTCACTTTCACCTTCAGCCAGGTCGGTTTTGCTGGTTTGGCTGAAGCTTTGTTCCTCTTCGGTTAGCGCGGCTTCACGATTGAGCTGGGTCGCCTCGGCTTCTTCGGCTGAGATGCGCGCCAGAGCCGCCAGGCTGTCTCCCTCGTCCAGATCCATGATGCGAACGCCCTGGGTGGCGCGTCCCTGAATTGAGATGTCCGAAACCTTGGTGCGCAGCACGATGCCCGCGCGGGTGATCAGGGTGATGTCTTCGCCATCCTGAACCACTCTCGCCTCGGCGATATCGCCGATCTCCTCGCGGGCTTCCTGGCTGATGGTGGTCACGCCCAGCGTGCCGCGTCCCTTAGCGAGATATTCGTCCAGTGAGGTGCGTTTGCCCTGACCCTTGTCAGTGATGACCAGCAGATAACCGTTCGGCTCGACCACATCCATGGCGACCACGCGGTCTTTGCCGCGCAGGCGAATGCCGGTCACACCCATGGTTGTGCGTCCGGTTGGGCGCACTTCACTTTCCGCGAAGCGCAGGGCTTTGCCCTCACGGGTGACGAGGATCAGATCCTCCTGCCCACTGGTCATGCTGACCCAGCCCAGTTCGTCCTTATTGTCCAGGCGAATGGCGATCAGGCCGCTCGGGCGCACGTTCTGGAAGTCAGAGACGGGCACGCGCTTGATCCTGCCGAGTCGGGTGGCCATGGCGAAGAAATTAGCCTGGCTGAAATCAGTGACCGCGACGACCGCGGTGACGTTTTCTTCCGCTTCGAGGTTGATGATGTTGACCAGCGGAATCCCGCGCCCCTGGCGGCTTTCTTCAGGGAGCTCGAAAGCGCGCTCGGAATAGACCTTGCCCTTATCGGTGAAAAAGAGGAGCGTGTCGAGCGTGTTGGCGCGCACAAAGAAGCTGACTTCGTCTTCGCCGCGCATGCTTTGACCGATCACGCCGCGCCCGCCGCGCCCCTGACGGCGGTAAGCCTGGTCGGAAACGCGTTTGATGTAGCCGCGGTTGGTGATCGAGATGAAAACAGGCTCGTCCTGGATCAGCGATTCGTCGGAAAGGTCCATTTCGTGGTCGGGCGCGATGCGCGTGCGGCGCTCGTCCCCGTATTTTTCGGCGACCTCGTTCAGGTCGGTGCGGATGATCTCGAGGATCTTGTGCGGGTTGGCGAGCAGATCTTCCAGTTCTTCGATCAGCTGCATGATCTGCTTGTATTCGTCTTCAATTTTCTGGCGCTCGAGGGCTGCTAGGCGGCGCAATTGCATATCGAGGATCGCCTGAGCCTGGATCTCGGTCAGGTTAAAGCGCTCGATCAAACGGGTCTTGGCGACGTCCGCGTCGGGAGATTCGCGAATGGTTTTGATGACCGCGTCCAGATTAGCGATGGCGATCAGCAGACCGTCCAGGATGTGGGCGCGCTTTTTGGCTTTGTCGAGGTCAAAGAGCGTGCGGCGGGTGATGACGACCTGGCGGTGCTCAAGGTAAAGCTGCAAAGCTCGCTTGAGCGTGAGCATGCGCGGTTCCTGATTGACCAAAGCCAGCAATTGCACGGCAAAGGTCGATTGCAGCGGCGTGTATTTGTAGAGCTGGTTGAGCACCTTTTTGGGCTGTGTACCGCGCTTCAGCTCAATGACAATGCGCATGCCGTTGCGGTCGGATTCGTCGCGCATGTCCGAGATCGAGTCGATGCGGTTTTCACGGTGCAGCTCGGCGATGCGCTCGATCAGGCTGGTCTTGTTGAGCTGATAGGGGATCTCGTTGATGACGATGGCGTAGCGACCCTCGCGAATTTCTTCGATCACGGCTTTGCCGCGCATCATCAGGTGACCGCGACCCGTGCTGTATGCTTGGCGAATGCCCTCGGAGCCAACGATCGTGCCGCCGGTGGGGAAGTCGGGACCCGGGACGTGCTGCATCAGCTCTTCAACGCTGACCTCATCGATCTCGTCATAGCGGTCGATCAGCAAATTGAGCGCGTCAACCAATTCACGCAGGTTGTGAGGTGGAATGTTGGTCGCCATGCCGACGGCGATGCCGTTCGAGCCGTTCATCAGCAGGGTTGGCACGCGCGCGGGCAGGACTTCGGGCTCTTTCAGCGAACCGTCAAAGTTGTCAACAAAATCGACCGTGTCCTTCTCCAGATCAGCCAGAAGTTCATCCGAAATTTTAGCCAGGCGCGCTTCGGTATAACGCATGGCAGCTGGAGAGTCGCCATCGACGGAACCGAAGTTGCCCTGACCCTGAACGAGCATGTAGCGCATTGAAAAGTCCTGCGCCATGCGCGCCATCGCGTCGTAGACCGCCGCATCGCCGTGTGGGTGATATTTACCCAAAACTTCACCGACGATACGGGCAGACTTTTTGTAGGGCGTGTTGGCGCGGATGCCCATGTCGTTCATGGCGTAAAGGATGCGGCGGTGAACGGGCTTGAGACCGTCGCGCACGTCGGGAATGGCGCGGGCGACGATGACGCTCATGGCGTAATCGAGGTAAGCCGAGCGCATTTGCTCATCGATACCAACGACTTTCAGCCCGTTGTCGTGGCCGATAAATTCGGGGTTTTCAGGCGTTTCCTGGTTAATGTTTTCTTCAGTCATAAGCTTCCTTCAGCCAAAAAATGGCACTAAATTCAATTCTTAGCAACCTTTCAATTATACCTTAAAACAGAGTGATTAGCCAAAAAAGCGTTTAGAGACAAAAAAAGCCCGAATTTTCGGGCTTGTCTGATTTTAATTGTTAACGGATTAATAGCAGCCGGGCAGGCGGTTGAACGAAAGGAAGCACCACCAGCTTTCGGGCATGAAGACCAACACCAGACCGATGATGATCAGGATGATCAGCAGCACCAGCAAAAAGTTCAGGAACCAGGGTCTTCTCCTGCGAACCTCAGGGGTGGGTTCGGGCGCCAGCGGGCGCTGCGGCACGGGCTGCGGGATGGGTTGGTAGACCGGCTGGGGTTCTGTGTAGACTGGCTCGGGCTGTTCGGCGTAAGCGCTGTAGGTGGGCAGTTTGTCCGCGACCTGCGCGGCTTGTTCCCACTCAAAGCTCATGACCGTGTTTTCCGCCAGGGTGACGAGGTCGCCATTGGCAAGGCGTTTGGGGGCGCTCAGGCGCACGCCGTTGAGGAAGGTGCCGTTGGTCGAGCCGAGGTCTTCAATGTAGACCCCGTCAACCTTGACGATGAAGCGGGCGTGCCGACGCGAGATTTCGCTGTCTGGCACGGGAATGTCGTTAGCCAGGTCGCGCCCGATGCTTACTTCAGGTTTGTCGAGGTAATAGCTGGCGCCGGGGATCGGGCCAGAGCGCATCACAATTTGGGGTTTGCTGTCAGTCATAATTTCTCCTGAAGATGATCAATAAAATTCTTCCAATGCTCATTTACTTGCATGAACCGTGCCTAATTATACGACAGATTTATCGTTCTCGTTTGGTCGAAATCGGTAACGATTCTCAGTATGAAAAAATATATAGACTGTGGTCGGGAAACCACGGACGAACCTGGATCAAGCGAAACGCTCTGCCAATTCTTGCTAATCGGATATTCGATGAACACGGACGCGTGACAAAAGAATACTTCGGTAATAATGCTGCCGGGAATTATCAATATGGGGACTGGCGCTCAACCAGCGGGGAGTTCAGCAAAATGATCGGTGTGTTATATTATCTTGTGAACTGCTACTTAAATACAGCAATTACAAGCTGCTTTGAATTATTGACGGTTGAAAAAAATCCTGCTATCATCACATATTAAGTATGGCTTCCAAATCTAACAGCAGTTGGTTCAAACGCCTGATGCTGCGGCTGAGGCATGAGTTCCAGTGGTTGACGCCCGGGACGGGCTACAAGCGCTGGCTGGCTCTCGCGATCATCGGCGCGATGCTGCTGGGACTGGGTCTCGCTGTGGTCATTCTTGAGTATTATCGCTCAACAACCAGCCCGTTTCTGACCCCCATCCTGGCATTCCTTTCCCTGCGCTTTCTCAACCGCCCGATCCGTTTTTTGCTGTTCGGCGGAATCGGTTTTATCCTCATTCTGGTTGGCATATGGGGAGCGAACCGCTCTTTGTTGAGACCTTTTGAAACCGGTGGGAAACCGGTCTGGGACACTTTGCAGCACTATCGCCAACGTGAAAAGGGCATAAAAGTGGTCGTGATCGGCGGCGGGCATGGTCTTGCAGCTCTTTTACGGGGTTTGAAAGCCTTTACTCATAATATTACAGCCATCGTTACCGTTGCTGATGATGGGGGTTCGTCGGGTGAATTGCGCCGTGACCTGGGCGTTTTGCCTCCAGGCGATATCCGCAACTGTCTGGCAGCACTTTCCAACGACGAAGCCTTGCTCTCGCAGCTTTTTCAATACCGCTTCCAGGAAGGAGCTGGGCTGGAAGGCCATTCGCTTGGCAATCTTCTGATCACTGCCATGAGTGAGATTACAGGCAGCTTTGAGGAAGCAGTGGCTGAATCGGGACGCTTTTTGGCAATTTATGGGCAGGTTTTACCCTCTACTCTGACGGATGTTCAATTGATCGGTGAACTCCAACCCGAAAACTCAGAGCCGATCATTGTGAATGGGGAGTCTGAAATCACGGAGACGGAAGGCAAGGTCAACAGGGTTTGGCTTGATCCGCAGGATGTGCTGGCGTATCCGCCAACGATCGCGGCGATATTGAACGCGGATCTCATTCTGATCGGTCCTGGCAGCCTCTATACCAGTTTGCTGCCGAATTTATTGGTGCGCGATCTATCAGAAGCGATCCAAGCCAGCAGGGCTGAGGCTTACTATATTTGCAACGTGGCAACCCAGCCAGGCGAAACGGATGGCTTTAATGCTTCGGACCATGTCAAGGTACTGGAAGAGCATATAAAAAAACGCATTTTTAACTTGGTCCTGTGTAACCGTAATTTTAAAGGGAACTTAGGGGAGAAAAGTAGATGGGTTGTTGCAGATAAGGATTTGCACGCAAAATTCCGTGTTTATGAGGCTGATTTGGTCGATGATCTTTATCCCTGGCGGCACAGTCCGAAGAAACTTGCAAAAGCTATCATGAATCTTTACGAAGAGCGAACAGGCCCCTTATTTTAACAATTCTTTATACATTGTTAATATATTAACAACCCGTCTGGGATATAATTGTTCTCGGAAAATTTCCTTTTCTAATTCTATACACCTGCATGAGGTGTAGTAACAAATTAACAAACCGTTGGAGGATATTAATGAAAACAAAAGTTGGTATTAATGGATTTGGACGCATTGGCCGTCTGGTATTAAAAGCAATTCTTGAGCATGCTGATGATACCTTGGAAGTTGTGGCCATCAATGACCTGGTGGACGTAAAACAAAACGCTCACCTTTTGAAGTACGATTCAACCTATGGCATTTTTAAGGCTGACGTAAAAGTTAATGACGCGAACAACATCGTTGTCGATGGCAAGGAGCTCAAAGTCTTTACCGAAAAAGACCCCGCGAACCTACCCTGGGGCGATCTGGGTGTTGATATCGTAATTGAATCAACCGGTATCTTTACCACTGCCAGGTCAGAAAATGGAAAGACTGGCGCGGATGCTCACATTATCGGTGGCGGAGCCAAAAAAGTCATTATTTCTGCTCCTGCCAAGGGCGAAGACGCAACAATCGTTATGGGTGTTAACGAAGGCGTTTATGATAATGCGAAACATCACATTCTCTCAAATGCTTCCTGTACTACCAACTGTCTGGCGCCTGCCGCAAAAGTCGTGAATGATCACTTCAAGATCAAATATGGCATGATGACCACCATCCATGCTTACACCAACGATCAGGTCATCCTCGATACCGGACATAAGAAAGATATTCGCCGCTCCCGCGCAGCTGGCTTGAATATTGTCCCCACCACCACAGGCGCAGCCAAGGCTGTGGCTCTGGTGATCCCTGAATTGAAGGGAAAATTTGACGGTTACGCTTTGCGCGTTCCCACCCCGACTGTGTCGATTGTTGATTTCGTTGCCGAAGTTGAAGAGCCTGTCACTCTCGAAGCTCTGAACGAAGCTTTCAAGAAAGCTGCTGATGGTGAGCTGAAGGGTATCCTCGGTTACTCAACCGGTGAATATGACCAGCCGTTGGTTTCAATGGACTACAAGGGTGATTCCCGTTCTTCAATCGTAGACCTGGACAAAAACATGGTCATGGGCGACAAACTTGTCAAAGTTGTGACCTGGTACGATAACGAATGGGGCTATTCCTGCCGCACCGCTGATCTGGCGAAGTACGTTGCCGAAAGACTCTAATCTTAATTAAGTAAGATGATGCACAGTGCGCCTTACCAAAACCAGGTAAAGCGCACTGTTTTATAAGGAGATAAGATGTTTAACAAAAAAATGGTTACCGATCTCGATGTTGAAGGCAAAAAAGTGATCATGCGCGTCGATTTTAACGTGCCGCTCAAAGAAGGCAAGATAACAGACGATACCCGCATGACAGCAGCCTTGCCCACAATTAATTATTTGCTTGAGCACGGCGCGGCTGTAATTTTGATGTCCCACCTGGGACGCCCCAAGACTAAGGAAGATCCGGAATTTAGTTTACGACCGGTTGCTGATCATCTCGCGACTTTGATCACTGCACCGGTCAAGTTTGCGGAAGATTGTCGGGGAGAAGTTGCCAAAAAAGCGGCGAAGGAACTGAAACCCGGTGAGGTGCTGGTTCTGGAAAATACCCGTTTTTACCCCGAAGAGAGCAAGAATGACGAAGCCATGTCCAGGGAACTGGCAAGTCTGGCGGATCTATACGTCAATGACGCTTTCGGGACCGCGCACCGCGCCCACTCTTCTACGGTTGGAATTGCCAACTACCTGCCCTCCGCGGCTGGATTCCTGCTGGAAAAAGAAATTAAGTATCTTGGCAACGCGATCGCGGAGCCTGTGCGCCCCTTTGTCGCGATCCTGGGTGGCGCGAAGATCAGTGATAAGATCGGTGTGATCGAAAACCTACTTAAAACCGCTGACAAGATCTTGATCGGTGGCGGAATGGCAAATACTTTTCTCAAAGCGCAAGGATATGAAATGGCAGATTCGCTGGTGGAAGACGAAGTTTTGGATACCGCCAAGGGCTTGTTGGCAAAATCGGAAGGCAAACTCCATCTGCCGGTAGATTTTGTGCTCGCGAATGCTTTTGAAGCAGAAGCCGAGATGAAAACCATCGCTCTGGGAGATGTTCCGACTGGATGGCGTGTTTTGGATATTGGTGCTGAGACCGTTAAAGAATTTGGCGCGGTTATCACTGAAGCTGGAACTGTTGTCTGGAATGGTCCCATGGGCGTTTTTGAATTCCCTCGTTTTGCTCAGGGGACATTCGCGATTGCCAAGGCAGTTGCAGAAAGTCATGCCATCAGTGTTATTGGTGGCGGCGACTCTGTTTCGGCTATCAATCAATCTGGTTTGAGCGACAAGATCACCCACATCTCGACTGGTGGCGGCGCATCCTTGGAAATGCTGGAAGGCATTCAACTGCCCGGTCTGGCTATTTTGAGCGAAAAAGAATAAAGAAAACCTATATTTCAAACAGCCGTCCATCGGGCGGCTGTTTTTTAAACTTGAAAACAATCGATTTTCAGAAAAGTGATACAATCGGTTTATAACAATAATTAATGTTGTTTTATTGTTGTGCGTATTACTAAGGAGTATGTATGAAGAATAAGAATATATTTTTGATTTTAGCTGGATTGATAATTGCCTCTATGATCCTGGGAGCCTGTCAGACAAATGCCATTCCTGCGATTACCGAAGAAGAGATGGCGCTGCAAGTTGCGAGTACCCGAGCGGCAATCGCAACACAAAACTCAATTGAGACCCTGGTGGCAAAGGTTAATGAATTGAGTGTACAGCCCACTTGTCCGGTATGCCCAACCTGTCCACTTACACCTACGGCAACGATTCCGCCACCAACCGCAACGGTTGATCCTAACATGCCAACCGCAACCCCGGTAGCAATGGTTACTGAACTTCCCGCTGATACGGGTACAAAGTGTCTGCAATTCGAATTCTTGAGCGATGTCAACTATCCACCAGGAACCGTATTAAGACCCGGCACGGTATTCACCAAAGTATGGCGTGTTCGAAACACCGGCACCTGTAAATGGACCATTGAATTTGATCTGGTAATGTCTGGTGGAGAAGCTTTTGGATCCAGCAAACGCGCTGATATCAAAGAGGTTGTATATCCTGGTGATACTGTCGAACTTAGCATTCCAGATTTGGTCGCTCCATTGACCCCGGGAACATACACCAGTTATTGGGTGATCGCAGCGCCTGATGGTGCCAGGGTGGGCTATGGGCCCAACCAGCAATTGGGGCTTGGCATTCAAATAGTCGTAGCCAGTGACTAATTATTATTAAAGCAGGGCTTTTCTCCGCAATTTGCTGCGATAGATAAAATGACAAATGAATTAACAAGTTGACAAACAATCACAATCATTTATGCGATAAAGCTATATATCAAGAATACCCCATACTTGCTATGGGGTATTCATTGGATAATAAGTCAATTATTCTTAAACAGATAATTTGGCAGAATCACAACTAGCTAAAGGTGTCAATTTATTGATTGATAGGTGGACTAAGAAAGAGGAAAACGGATGGATACAATAAAAGAAGTAATCTATAACCGTAAAAACCTGGTGATTACATTTTTATTGTGCGTTGTTATAAGTTTCCCGGTCTTTTTCTATAGAATTACTGAACCAGTAGACGGTGATTTTGGTAGTCATGTTGAATATGCCCGGTTTTTTTTGGATAACGGTTTTTTTGAGCCAATACCAAAGAGTCATCCTGTACTTCAGTTAATGATAATTTTTATCATGCGAATTTCCGGCGGGTTCCTTGGTTTGTATTCCAGTATGCTGATTACTCAGCTCTTATCTTATGGTTTAATTGGCGCTGCAATATACTACTGGATCGGGGATGGTAAGGAGAAAAATTGGGAAGTTTGGAGAGTGCTGGCAGCTATATCCATGACCTTCCTGGCTCCATTCATGTTGTTAGCATTAAAAGACGGGCTGTTTTATTACGGATACATAACAATGGCAAATTATCACAATCCGACCGTCAACCTGTTGAAGCCTGTAGCTATTTTTTGCATGATGCTAGCTGAAAAAGCCCTGAACAAAAGTGAGAACAAACTCTCATTGATAGCAGCTGGCGGTCTGCTAACCATACTATCGGCTGGAATCAAGCCTAATTTTATATTAGCATTTTTGCCCGCATTGGGAATTGTTACAATCTTTCTGTTCTTCAATAAAGAAAAGATCGATTTGAAAATGATAGCATTTGGTTTTGTTCTGCCTGGGACCCTCACCTTAGCTATCCAATATTTGTTTATGTATCAAGCGGAAGAGACGAATACAGCTATAATTTGGGCTCCTTTTTTAGTCGAATCTGCATTCTCCAATTATTTGGTAATTAAGTTCTTTTTGTCAACGATGTTCGCCTTACATGGATTGGTCATCTTTAGAAAGCAATTAATCTCGGATAAATTATTGCTTCTTGGTTGGGTTATGTTCGTAGTTGGAATATTTCAGAACTATTTTTTTGCTGAATCTGGAAGCTCAATGCTGTACGGTAATTTCAGATGGAGCGGCCAAATAGTATTATTTTTGTTGACAATAATAATCCTTCGGAAAGCAATGCGATATTTCTTTTCCTGTAATGAAGGTAGCTTATTCACAAGGGCTTCTTTTGCATCTGCTTATGTATTACAAGTAATAGGGGGCGTTTCCTATTACATTTACTGTCTTACTTCCATGCATTACAGATAGGAATTATCATATTTTCGATACCTATCTGTATCAAATAGGAGCATACGGTTTTACTTGGGTGAATAAGTAACATAAATTTTGGGTACATCGAAGTTTAGATTGCTCTTTTTCGCCGATAAAGAAAATCAGGATGATTTCTGTTCATTGGAAGGTTGGGAAGCTATATTGTACCGATCTGAACTATCATACCAAAACCGAAGGATGGGATATTCTTTCCCTGGCTCATAATCATTTTCCAATAATTGCTTCCAGATCGTAATAATTTGCCATGCAGGAATTAACCCAAAAAGTTGCTTGAGCGCTTATATCAGAAATATATTCACGGCTTTCCAGTCCATTGACAACAACTTCTGTGAAGCCATTGGTTTTTGCATCAATTATCTTATTTTCTCTTCTATCCCATCTATTGGCGTAATCTTTGTAATATGAAAGGTTTTTTAAATATATTGTCGAAAGTATCGCTAAAAATAAACAGATCGAAAATAACAATAAGGTTGTTCTGGACGTCTTAATCATATCTCTGTTGTCTTTAACAAAAAAAAGTGACCTTAAAAAAACACATAAATATGTAATTGAATAAAACAAGAATCCGTTTAAAACAACCGTTGGGATGAACAAAATCCGATCATCCGGAAAGGCATTTAACATATAGGCAACTGGAAAACAACAAGCTGTGATTAGTATAAAAACCCCGGAAAAGCTAAACAATAATGGTGTTACCCCTTTTTTAATTGAAGTATCGGTAGTATCAGGGAAAATTAAGGAAACTGCTATAGCAGAGCCACCAAGTAACAGCATCCAAAGTGGGTTGAATATTACATGTCTGCCAAAAACATGGATAGTATTTCGGATGGATAGAAAAAACACCCTCATGATCGGTTGCGGCATGTAATCGATTGACTCTGCTCTTACCTGATTGCCTGGCGCAAATGCCTCAATAACAAGCCCAATACCGGTAGCAATTAGACCAATCAGAGAGAGTTTCAGCAAGTCCTGTCTTTTGAAAAAAATACTTATGAGGACTAATAATCCAAAAAAGCAAAATTGAGTTGTTGTATAAGCCTCCGCAAACCCGGAGTTAAAAAAGCATAATGTAAAAAACAAAAAAAGTGTTAGTGGATGATTCGCTTTCATCCTGTCATTGAATACTTCCAATAGGATGAAAGTAATCATGGAAAGTCCAACGATGGGGAAAAGGTAGTTCAGCAAACCATCACGCCAATACAAAACCTGAAACAAACCTGGAGTCATAGAAAAGCTTGTCAATATTATTGTTGTTGAGATAATAACGCTGAGAATTGTAAGATTTTTCTTGTTAGCGCCAACAGATTGTAAAACAGCTCTAATTGTAAGAGTTAAAGGAACAGACCAAATTAAAATCGTGAATGCTGGCAGTATTTTGAGCACAGATGGTCCTAATCGACTCAATGGATAAGAAAAGAGTAAATATGAAAAGCGACCTGTCCAGGAATAATACATCCCTTTAACAAATTCAAAATGATTACTGTTTTTAGCGGCGCCAGCAACACAATAATCATCTGCCATATATCTGGTAAATATTCCAAGATGCGCAAAGAAAAGCAAAGCTGAGCACAAAATCACAGCAGCTGCCAGAAACAGTAAATTATCTTTTTCTTTTGTCATGAAACAAACCCTTCAATATGTCTCAACAAACCATTCGATTCTACAGGTCAAATGAGGCTTTTTCAAAAGTCGATTGTTTAATGCCTGAGCCAAATAAAGAGTTCCTTTCAATATTGAGTTTGCAGGTGAAAAACAACACAAAGGAACTCTCAGATGACAATTTTAATTATTATAACTCAGGTTCAGGGATACTGTGACTGATCATAAGATACAATTATTTGTCCGCACTACAAAAGATTAAGTGAAGAAGAATAGAAAACGATCAAGATTAAGAACTCCATTGAACGAGGAATTTAGATCTACTTTGCACAAGCAGACAGATCCTTGGGAAGATATGAGAACAAAAAGGGTCGAATATACAATACTTCCTGATTGAAACCATGTTTAGATTCTAATGATAAAATGAAGGGGAAACAGGGCTTTTTGAATAATTGCCATGAGCAGTGCTGAACTTTTACAAACCTGATTGAGTGTATTACAAGCTTGTTGTACTTATTTTTTAAGATCCCCCTAAGGAACAGGCACAACGGAACTTTTGTTTGTTTGATTACGTCTATCACAATGTAAGAAGCTTTTGTTATTAAGGAGAGTTAAAATGAAAGCAAAATTGAAATCTAATCTTCTGGTCTTATTCTTCCTGTCTTTGACAGCCATCCTGATGATTTCTGCCTGTACTATTACCCGTTCACATCAACCGGACGGAGACCCTGTTGAACAAGCTATGCAAACCCTGCAGGCTCAGGCGACTCAGGATTATTATGCCACTATTATCAGTCAGTTAACCACCCAACCCACGGGAAGTGGTGGGCAGGATGCCACACCTTTGATTGTTGACCCGACTAAAATTAATGAAGTCCCTGTTACTACACAGCCACCTGCTCAGACCGCTGTCCCTCCGACGCAGGTGCCAACCGTTGTGTTTACGCCTACCAATGTTCCCCCAACACCAACACCAAAACCATGCTATCAGCTTAGTTTTATCAGTGATGTGACCATTCCTGACGGTAGCAAAATTGTTGCGGGTACCAGCTTTACAAAAACCTGGCGAATCCAGAATTCGGGTACCTGTAAATGGGACACCGGATTTGACATCGTATTTGTGGATGGGGATCAAATGGGGGCTAACAAAGTTTATGACCTTCCCAAAAATGTCGCTCCTGGTGAAGCCATAGATATCAGCATCGACTTTGTCGCTCCTTTAACTGAAGGGAGCTATACCTCCAAATGGATGCTCTTCAGCAGTAATGGCGTCCGATTTGGGCCGGGCGCCAACTCCAATGGTTCCATTTGGGTGAAAATCCAGTCAGTAGATGGCAAGGGCGTTGTCTACAGCTTTGCTGACAGTGTCTGTGATGCCAAATGGTCCAGCAACACAAAGAATCCGCTTCCTTGTCCTGGAGATGAAAAGAAAGCAGATAACGGCTATGTCCTGAGCAAGAAAAACCCAATTCGTGAAGATGGCGGAAAAGAAAATGAACCTGGTCTGATTACTCGTCCGGATCAAACCAGCAATGGTTACATCCAGGGTATCTATCCGGCTTTTCTGATTAAGGATGGTGACAAGTTCCGCGCGACCATTCAGTGTGAAGGTAACAGCACCGGATGCCAGCTCAAGTTTGAACTCTACGTGCGCGAACCAGGTGGAAACTTTGTTGAAATCGGTGAGTGGTACGAGGTCTTTGACTATAACTGGAATCCCATAGAAATTGACCTTTCAGGATATGCTGGCAAGAAGCTCGAATTCTCGCTGGTCGTTTGGAATGATGGCAGCAATGTTAACAATCGCGGTCTTTGGCTCAACCCGATCATTTTTAGGACGAAGTAGCTTTTGACGAAAAGTCCTGAACAATTTCCAAGGTCTTAGATAAAAAGAGCAGCCAGAAGATCCCGGCTGCCTTTTTACATTGGCTTCAATCAATCGGGCTTTTGGGAGAAGCCGATCAGGAAGCTGAAATAAGTGTGACCAGAGAGTGCCCTAAAAAGCACTCTCTGGTCCTTTTTACCCGTGGATCGTTGTTGTTTATTTGTTGATCATCGGTAACGCCAAGGGAAAGAAGGGTGGATTTTCATATTCAATCTGAATGCCGCAAAACTCACGATTGGCAGCGCCAGCCGGGAGTTCGAATTCAAACCAATAGAGCCATCCACTGGTATAGAAAGTGACATCATTAATGCTTAAGTAGCTATATTGAGTCCCTTGGGATTTTTTTTGCAAGTTCCATTCTACAACAGCTACTGTTTCCAGACTGCTAAAATTCCTTCTCCACAATGTCACTTTAATTTCGCCGCCAGGATTTTCAATATTGTTATAGTAAGTGAAATACATTTTACCGCCCTGAACGCGGTGTGGCACATTTACAGGAATCGAAAATATTTTAGGGGTACTTCCATTATAATTACTTCCCAGACATCCGTGGGCGCCATTATAATATGTTAGATTGGAGTCATGAGGTACAAAATTTATGCCGACAGCGTTGAAAAAGCTATACGAAAGCATGTTGATCTGATCATCGGCATTTGTTTTTGAGGGATATTCTTCCAAAAAATCGACATCATCCACATCGCTGGAAATGATAGAGTCACTTGCCTCTAATATCTCACCTTTTACAGTGTGTGGAACTTCTTCTGTCTCCGAAACCGGGTTTTCCTGCATGCTCATTTCCGCCTGCGCGGCTTTGGGGGTGTAGCTGGTGATCGCGACAAAGGCGATCAGGGTCAAAGCGACCAATAAATACAGTTTGTGTTTCATTTTTTCTCCTTTTTAAATGAACGATTCTAAATTTTGAATGGGCTGCCAGGTACAGAAGGCAGGGCTTGCCAAATGCAAGCAAGACGAAGAAACTAAAGTGGAAAGGAACTGTGTAGTGCCAGGTAAGCACAAAAAATTGCAATCTTTATTTATGATTATTATTACATAATTATAGTTAATGGTCAAAGTTATAGTACAGCAATGCTCAGTATGGAAAAATCAGGCCCATGGTATGGTGTCTTCTTTCAGGACATATCCAAACACGGAATTGTTCTGTAGAGCAGGACATTTTGGTTACACTTTTGTTAATCAGAGTTTCGGGCGCCAATTATAGCGGATGTTATGCCCCTTGGGTACCGCCAACTGTGCCCGTCAGGGTATGTCCGCCTGTTGGTGTGGAAAATCAACACGTCAGAATCCCACGATTATCTGCATTCATCATTCTCAGCTATTTTTTTCCATTCCAGACGACGGGCGGGCGCAGCGTACCTGGCACTTTGTGCCACGCACAGGTCCCGCCCCTACCACAAAAAAACATCCTCACAGGTCGATTTTCGGTCAGGAACTAAATAACATTCGCTTGAGGTAAGGAGAATCCAGGCTATACAAAATTCGTACTGAGAATTGCTGGTTACAGTAGGGCTTATGCAAGGTTTTTCTGAAGACAGAGAAATCTGAAACTGAACTGAAACAGATTTTTCAAAATATCAGCTCTCTGGTCAAGATATTGAAGTAAACATTTAAGGAAGTTCAGTCAGGTAGTATCTGATGAAAAGGCTGTAAGAAAAAAACTATTCAGTGGTCATTAAATATGCTTTCGACGCTTGTCAGACCAATACCGAAAATTCGTTCTCGCTTATAAAGACTTACCTGCTGTCTGGAGTCAATGTCCTCATTGAGAGCCGCGAAAGTTATGTGAGTTGATCCCATTATTGTTATGCCTGTACATCAACAAAACAGCCATCACGCGATGGCTGCTTTTGATCGTGACCGCAATTGATCGGACTTTTGGGTCAAGCCAATCAGGAGCTTGAAATAAGTGAGAGCAAAGAGTGCTTTTTGGGGCACTCTTTGCTTCTTTTTACCCGTGGATCGTTATTGTTTATTTGTTGATCATCGGTAATGCCGCTGGAAAAAGAGAAATAGGTGGATTTTTATATCTTATCATAAAGCTGCAAAACTCACGATTAGCCGTGCCATTCGGCAGTTTGTAGGATTACACTACATATTGGACAGTGACTAATGAAAAATAGCAGGAAGTGATAGTATCCGTTATTGTTAATACGCCAATAAAAGCAATAAGGAGAAACCACAACCTGCTATGGATAAGATAACA
>Ga0255344_1000485_pt1 | contig 62818 bp, 49 predicted proteins | sample wastewater_treat_5_FD_192414 | JGI IMG/M metagenome (GOLD analysis project Ga0255344, IMG submission 192414) | Wastewater microbial communities from Lulu Island WWTP, Vancouver, Canada - plant18 | ecosystem: Engineered > WWTP > Wastewater > Unclassified | place: Canada: Vancouver, British...
GACGATAATTAAGGCATTCTACCTACTAAACTAAACTCGTATAAAAGTGAAATGAAACTATACTTCTATTCGTGAACCAAAATATCCAGCAGAAATTCCTCCATTTTAGCTGAATCTTAAGAGAATAAATGAAATTAACATCAATAAAATACTTTAAAAAAGGACTGCGAACACAGCAAAAATCAAGACGTAAGGTATAACAACAAAAAGAAGTATACACAATCATACCACAGATAGAAAATCAACAAAAAAAGCCAGCAAAAGCATAGTTTTTCGAGTGAAAACAATAACATTTTCACTCTGAAAAATAGCTTTAGAACATCAAATTATAAAGGAGATTTTGAATGAAGAATAAAAGAAAATAACGTGCAATTTTCTTCTGAAAAAACTACTTTTTCAACTGTATTTAAGAGTAGAAAAATCTTAAAAATGCTTCATTCTTTTCTTTAGAGAAATGTCTTCTTTCTCTCTCATAATAGCCTTCTTCTTAGGTGTTTTATCACCGTATCCACAGAGGTGCAATACACCATGAACCATTACGCGGTGCAATTCATCAATGAGATTAACAGAAAGCTTTGTTGCATTCTCTTTCACACGATCAATACTGATATAAAGTTCACCTTCTATTTGCGAAGCAACAACGGTATTCTCGAAGGTAATGATATCGGTAAGGGTATCATGGTCTAGAAAGTCGACATTCATCTTATGCAGATGCTCGTCGGAAACTAGGATTATATTTAAATCAACAAGCTCATGGCCTTCTGACTTAACCACGTCAGCGAGCCATGAGCCTATTTTACGTTTATCTTTTAGAAGATAATTAGTGTCTTCAGAGAAGAAGCGAACTGCCATAAAGACTAGTTATTGATATGTCCGCCAGTCTTAAAATACAATTCAACTACTCTTCCGTTCTCAGAAAATATGATCTGATCAGCCAAATGTTTCATCAGAAACACTCCTCGGCCTGTTGGCTTCTCAAGGTTCTCCGGATCGGTAGGATCGGGGAGGTTTAGGTAATCAAAACCATGTCCTTCGTCAGAAATAGTAAAAGCTATTTGTTCAGAATCGACCTCATAAGCGATGTTTACTTTCTTATCAGGGTCGTATTTATTACCATGTTGCATGGCATTATTGACTGCTTCGGTAACCGCTACTAGCATATTTCCATAGCATTCTTCGTGAATACTGTGTTCCGTTTTGATCTCATCAATTAGCTTTTCTACTAAATTGATGCTTTCTGGCTGTGAAATAATCTGCATGGTATTGGTGTATTTCTCGGTGTTCATCATTCTATCAGTCCTCAATACTTTGGAAGTACGAATTAACTAAGTTTTTGTAAAAGGTTGTGAAATTTGGCGGGATGGTTTTCAACAATTCCGTTTCTTTTAATTTCAAGCGTTTGTATTCCTCAAATTGAGGAGGAACACGGGTAATATCGCGACCTTGATTTGACTCTCTTTTCTCTTCCATCTCTCGTTCTTTCTCTGCTTTTTCAGATTCTAGAAGGCGAGTTAAGATCTCTTGCTGACGCATCATTGTCATCTCATTGATCCGCTTATTAACAATATCCTTCTCGGTTTCTTCCATTTGCTGAGCAATTTTCTGCAAATCCCCGAGCTTTCCTTTGCCGTCTTTGTTACTTTCTTTGTCTAATTGCTGGATAGCATTTCGCAAAGCTTCTTGCTGTGCGGCCATTCTAGCTAATTCTTCACTCATTCCGCCTTGGCCACCTTGACTGCCTTTTTCTCCGGGTTTCTTTCCTTTTTCAAGTTTACCCTTCATATCCTGCAGCTGCTTGGCTAATTTCTCCTGCATCTTTTTCACATCACTAGCCGATGGACCAGGTTTAGGTTGCCCTTGTCCCGGTTTCTTGCAAGCTGAGTTACTAGGCATCTGCTGCATCATTTGTTGCTGCTGCTGATCGAGCGACTCACTAAGGAGCAAAGCTAAATTATTTACGGCAGTCATGATATACTGCTGATTCGCTCTGGCTACTTGAACTTGTCTTTCTTGCAAATTAGCAATTGCTTTTTCTGTATTTGCGTGAATATCAGTTATTTGCTCATTAACAGTAGATGAAATCTTCATTACTCGCTTACTCAAAGCTAATAAAGAATCTTCAAGGACTTTGGCATCATCCTTCAGTTTTCTCTGCTGTTGCGACATTTTCAAGAACTTAGGATTATTAACATCCACCGTTTTAAGGTCTTCCATCAAAGCTTCCTGATCGAAAGAGAAGCGGAGCAAGTTCTCGAGAAGGGCACGCATAGCATTCATATCCTCTTCGGCTTGCTCTTGCTGTTGTTCCTTCTGATTCTGGTTAATCTTATCCGCTAGGTCTTTCATTTTCTTAGCGGCACTCTTTTGACTTTTCGATGCTTTTGAATTTTGCTTTTGCGACAATTGCTGTTCGCTATTCTGCATATCCTCATCAATCGATTCCTGTTCCTTATCGAAATCCTTCAGCTCTTGGCTGTATTCAAGTTCTTCGTTTTTCTTTTCAATATCATCTAAACTCTTCTTCAGATCATCGAACTGTTTATTCAATTCTTTTTGATCTTCCTTCATCTTATCGGAATCGGCATTTTTATCGTCGGTTTTCTCCGCCAACTTTTCTTGATCTTTCGATAACTCCTCTAATTGATCAGCCGTTTCTTTCATCTTCTGTTCTAACTCCAGCTGCTTGTAAAGTTCAAGAGTACGTTCCAGTTGTTTCTCGAGATCTTTATTATCGAGTTTCATCTGATCCATTTTCTCTTGTAACTTCTCCTTGTTGACTTCGGCCATTAGCTTTTCTAATTCCTCCATCATCTTTTTCATCTCCGGCGACATCAACTTTTCGAAAAGGTCTTGCAGCTGTTGTTGTTTCTCGGCTAGAGTAGGATCATCTTTCTTCAGCTCGTTTTGCTGTTGATTATTTTTTGCATTCCGATCCTTCAGCTCTTCCATTTTCTTTTCGAGCTCTTTCTGTTGTTTCAGAACATCATTAATTTTTTTCTTGTCTTCGAAATCGAGACTTTTCTTATTCAACAAATCACGTTGAATAGCATCGAGATTTTTCTGGAGGTCTTTTGCCTTTTTAATCGAGGCCTCCATATCATCTTTCAATGCTTTATTTTTTTGCTCTGCATCTTTCGCTAATTCACCCAAAGAAGGAGCTTTAAAAACATTCGATTGAGAACGGGCGCTCTTCGGACCTTTTACTCCGTCGTTATCCCATACTTCAAAATAATATTCTAATTCATCTCCGGCTTTTAATCCAATCGTACTTAAATCCCAGTAATGAAAAAATTGTTCTTGCGTAGAATGATTAATCGGAATATTTAACGCAATCGGATTTTCATTTGCAGGTTCTCCTTCGCGTTTAATGAAACGATATTTAAATTGCAACTTACTTAAGCCATAATCATCGCGCGATAATCCTCTAAAATAAACTCGTTGATAAGATGCTGAATCACGTTGTTCATCAACTTGAATAGAAGGCACCTGATCAGAAATTACAGTAATAGAATATTGCATGGAATCTTTGCCTTGCATAAAACTATTACTACTACGAATAGTATATTGCGTACTCTGTAAGAATCGATGATTGAAGCTGTATTTATTTTCTTCTTGTTGAGCTAAAGTATAAGCTGTATCAGAAAAGCGAATATTTAAACTAGAAGTATTTTGTGTTCCAAAATCCCATGTTACACGTGTCCCAGCCGGAATTAAAAGATCGCCGGTATTTTTTACCGTTTCATTTTTCTTTCCTAAGTAAGCTGGATAGTCGAGTGCAATTCCGAAGTTTACGATTACCGGATTAGGCACTGCCTTTAAAACAAAATCGTTCGAATTAAATCCATCGGCTAACAAACGAAAAGGAACATCACCTTGAATATTTCTGAACGTATAATTAAAAGTCAATTTACTTTGTTTCTCGAGACGGAAGGTATTACCTGCAACTTCCACATACACTTCCTGTGGAATTTCTTTCCCCGTCATTTTTACTTCTACCGTAAAGTCATCGAACTGAGTTGCCTGTAAAGATTTATTCAGAATATTAAATTCGAATGGTGCAGGTTTTTTGAACGAAGTATTATGTTGAAGTAAACGCTTTGTTGAATCAGTTAATAAACTAGGTGCCGTAAATAACATCGCAATAAAAATCACAAAAGGAATTGCGGCATAACGTAAGTACTTTTTATTGGTACCTAAATCGATGGCATTTGTGAAAGCTACCGGACGAAGTTCAGAACTCTTCTGTTGAATGGATGCATAAACTAAATCAAGATTTACAGTTTGATCTGACTGTTGAGTTTGATCATGCAACTGTAAAGTATTAATGAGTTTATCTTTGATATCAACAAAATGTTCACCAACAATTTTAGCAGCTTCCTCGTGACTGATTATTTTTCCAATACGATTTAAATGGAAGAGTGGAGTAAGTACTAATTTCCAAAGTACGAAAGCAGTTGATAGAACATAGCACCAAAAAAGTAAAGAGCGTACTGTTGTACTGAACCAAGCAAATGATTCCAATAAAGTAACAGCCAAATAAAAACCGAGTAATAAGGTAAAGGCATAGATAGCCCCACGTATTAATTGGTTCTTATAATACTTCCTGATGAAAGCATCTAGCTTCCCTATCAACTCACGATAATTCGATTCAACCTGCATCTATACAAAATTAACAATAACGTTTGTTTAAATAACAACGTGTTTCATTCTTAATTCGTACGTTATAAACAAGTAAAAGTTTACACTCCTAAGCGACCAAATACGCCTAAAGGTAAATTTACTCCTGAAGTAGCTGGTAAAAAGATCTCACCCCATTGAGCAGAATCAGCTCTTTTACCGAAGGCTTCTTGCACTAAATTCTGGATAATAAGTGCCGAAAAGCCAAGAGAATAAGTATTTAAAACAAGGAAAGAGTCCTGAGGTTCAAGTATTTGAGCAACACCGTGAATCATTTCATTGATCATTTCCTCTAGTTTCCAGTTCTCACCGCTAGGTCCGTGGCCATAAGCCGGAGGATCGAGAATAATTCCGTTGTATTTCTTTCCACGTTTCACCTCTCTACGAACAAAAGTCATTGCATCTTCCACTAACCAGCGAATATTATCGAGATTACTTAACTCCATATTCTCTTTCGACCATGAAACCACCTGTTTTATTGAATCGAGGTGGATAACATCGGCACCGGCAGCTTTAGCCGCAAGGGAAGCACCACCGGTATAAGCGAAGAGGTTCAATACTTTAGGTTGATCAACCTTCTTTTTAATCTTCGTTACCTGGTTATAGATAAAGTCCCAGTTAACCGATTGTTCAGGGAAAATCCCCACATGTTTAAAAGAAGTTAATCCTAAACGGAAAACAATATCGTGGTTTCCCACATGATACTTCACCTTCCATTGATCCGGCATCTCCTTAAATTTCTTCCAAGTACCGGCAGAACTCGATTTCGCTACAAACTTAACATGTGCACGTTTCTCCCATTCTTTATAATCCATTCGTCGGCTCCAAACTGCTTGAGGTTCAGGACGAATAGTGATATACTTACCGAAACGTTCCAGCTTTTCGAACTCACCGCAATCGATTAATTCGTAGTCAGGAAAGTGAGTAGGGGATAATAGTTGCATACTGCAAAATTAGAATAAAAGACACAATGTGAATGATTTAACACATTAAAAGTAAAAAACATTGATTACTAATATTCATATTATATAATTAATTAATAATCATTAAACTGATTCTTGATGCTCATTTTTAATGAGTTATACACATAAATAATCGTGAAAAAGCGTATATTTGAGAGTGAAAAAGATAAAAAACAGGGTATAGTAACAACTATGTTAATATGCGTGTTAATATCTCCGGAATCTGTTAGGAATTTTATGAAAATTAAATTTGGAAATCCGATTTGAGCTGTGCTTATATTTCACGGTGGGACTACCAAATAAATCGGGGGATGATTTACCAAAGGTTATCCACTTTATAATCCACAGAAAAGAGAAGAATTTCACAAAAACTAATCAACGTCAGGAGTAATTAACAACTGTTAATATCCTAAAGGCTTTCTTCATTATCAATCATTTAAGCGGATGATAACTGTGTATGAGTGGTTAATAACCTTTAATAACGATGCGAATCAAGGAAAAGGGGGAAATAATATCAACCGAACTAACACCCTATTATAAACAAAACATCTTTTTAAAATTAAAATAATATTTAATGGTAATGTGTGTTAAGAAAAAGAAAGGGCTTTTTTAAAATTTTGACCGCCTGACGGGGTATCTTTGTCAACATGATGGCTTTCAAAAACAAAAATTCTCTTGGGGGGCTTCCGGCCGAAGTCAGAAACACACATTTTTTAAAAATTTTCGGGGCTGACGCCCTATTTTCGTGGGTTCAATAAACCTACGTAGTTTTGCAATAACAAAAAGAAATTTTCCGCCGGGAATTCCGTTTTAATTTCTGTGGAGAACAAATGATGAAATACTAAGCCAATGATTACCCAAAACGAATTAGAGACCGTAGGATACGTGAAAGAGCAAGTGAGTGCGCGTCTCGATCTTTTCGAAGAGATAAAGCGTCTTAAAGCCGAAAAAAACGCCATCATCCTAGCACATTATTACCAAGATGGCGATATTCAGGATATTGCCGATTATATTGGTGATAGTTTAGGCTTGGCTCAACAAGCCGAAAAAACAAAGGCCGACATGATTGTTTTTGCCGGTGTTCATTTTATGGCGGAAACAGCGAAGCTGCTTAATCCCGAGAAAAAAGTGGTGATGCCTGATTTCAGAGCCGGCTGCTCATTAGCCGATTCTTGTCCCCCGGCCGAGTTTAAAAAGTTCAAAGAAGCACATCCCGACCATATCGTTATCAGCTATATCAATTGCACTGCGGCCATTAAAGCATTAAGCGATATAATTTGTACTTCGAGCAACGCCGTTCAAATAGTAGAGAGCTTACCGAAAGATCAAAAGATCATTTTTGCTCCCGATAAAAACTTAGGGGCGTACGTTGCGAAAAAAACGGGTCGCGATTTAGTTTTGTGGGATGGAGCATGCATGGTGCACGAAATTTTCTCTCTGCAGAAAATCGCGAAGCTAAAAGTAGAGCATCCTGATGCATTATTATTGGCACATCCTGAATGTGAAGAGCCAATTTTAAAAATCGCCGACTTCGTCGGATCAACAACGGGAATCTTAAAGTTCGCAAAAGAAAATAGCGCGAAAACATTTATCGTTGCAACTGAGAGTGGCATCTTGCATCAAATGCAAAAAAATTGTCCAGAAAAAACATTTATTCCTGCACCTCCAGACAACAACTGTGCATGCAACGATTGTCCTCATATGAAACTAAATACTTTAGAAAAAGTATATTTATGCATGAAACACGAGTTGCCCGAAGTTAATATTGATCCGCAACTACAAGCTCCTGCATTGAAATCGCTGAAACGTATGCTGGAAATTTCGGCATCCCTCGGACTTTAATAATCCCCAGAATGGTGAACGGTAAATTAAAAAACATAAAAAATAAATGGTTAACAACACTACTGTTGTTGCCTGCTTTTGCATTTGCACAACCTGCTAATAATTTATCCGACGGACCAACAAAATTCTATTATCCCGGAGGGAAAGTAAGTTCAGAAGGAAATATTGTGAACGGAAAACCGGAAGGAATATGGAAATCATATTATACCGATGGTATATTAAAATCAGAGGGAAATAGAGTCAACGGACAGCTAGAAGGAATATGGAGTTTCTATGCTGAAAATGGAGTAAAAGCGAGCGAGTTTAACTATATCAACGGCATTGAAAACGGATGGGAAAAACAATATTATCCCGATGGAAAATTGGCGAGCGAACGATGGAAGAAAAACGGAGTTGCCGACAGCATTTCGAAAATTTATAGTGATAAAGGATTTCTTCAAAAAATAATTCCGTTGAAGGACGGGACCGAAAACGGACTTGCACGCGAGTTCGCAGAAGATGGACGAATCATAACGGTGACGACTTACCGAAATGGTTTTTTTGTGAAAGAAGAAAAGATAAATCGTGTAGATAAATTCGGATTTAAGCAAGGGACATGGAAATCGTTTTACGACGATGGAAGTACAAAAGAAGACGGTACGTATAAAGACGACAAGAAGAACGGAGTGTTTAGATGGTACACCCAAGAAGGGATCTTGAATCGCATGGAAATCTGGAAAAACGATGAGCTGGTTCCTGATGAAGCAGTGAATGTGAAACTAGATATAAAGCGCGACTATTATAACAATGGTCGTCCGAAGTCGAGTGTTAACTTGATTAATGGAGTAAAAGAAGGAGTGTATCGCGACTATGATAATTTGGGAACGATAACTGGTTCGAAACTCTACGACAAAGATAAGGTGATTGCTGAGGGAGGAATTGTAGATGCTAACGGGCAACAGCAAGGAGAGTGGAAATATTTTTATGCGGACGGAAAAGTAAAATCGAAAGGATTTTTTAAAGACGGCAAACGTGATGGGCAATGGACGTTTTACTATCCAAATCAGAAAGTGCAACAGACGGGAAGCTACAAAGACAATCAACCGATTGGAAACTGGAAATGGTTTTATGCCAACGAGCAATTATTGAGAGAAGAGAACTATAAAAACGGAAAAGAAGACGGGGCCTCTGCGGAATTCGACGAAGGAGGAAATGAGATTGCGAAGGGAAATTATGCCGACGGCAAGAAAGAAGGCGCCTGGAAGCTTAAAAATGGCGAATACATAGCAGAAGGAAACTATGTAGAAGGCAATATGGACGGGATGTGGAAACAATACTACCAAAGCGGAAAGATTGCATTTGAAGGAGAATACTTCGAAGGCCAAGAAAACGGGCTTCATAAATACTATTTCGACAACGGCAAGGTCAAAGAAGAGAGGACATATCGTTTAGGCCTAAAAGAAGGCATTTGGAAAACCTACGATACCGACGGCGAACTTTTATTATCGACCACCTACCGTGGAGGAGTACTTCAGAAGTTGGATGGAGTGAAGGTTGGGGAGTAGCCTTCGAGAACCTCAGGCGACGACGATCGCTTATGAAATTTTGGAAAGCAGGAATATTATGAGCTCTAAATAAGGCCGGTGCCTGAGGCACTCGAAGGCACATAAAATTAATGCATCACCATAAATTTCTTGGTAACTACTTTTTCATTCTGATAGAGTTCTATTAAATAGGATCCTTCGGGTAAATTTTCGATGTAAACTTTCTTTTCATTTAAGTCATACAAAACACCTTTTTGAAGTTTACCTGCAGTATCATAAATTTTAACATGATCGATTTTATCTTGGCTGTCGAGTGCTAAAAATTTATTTCCGGGAATAGGATATAATCGTATGTCGTTAGCTGATAATGTAGGAACTCCTGTTGCACTTTGCGTTGCTACTGTATAATCTTCTACTTCGCCCCACATATATTGCGAAGAACAGGCGTCGAGTAATATGGGTAACGGAGTTTGAGCAAAGCTACTATCATCACCCAATCACCCATAACAAGGTAATAATTATTTACTAGGCCACTTCGGAAATATCAAACACCCCATTAGCTGTTCACAAGTTGTTAATAAAGGCAAAGTGAATTAACAATAGCAATGTATATTTGCATAAATATACTATAATTTTTAAAAAGGCTGAAACTTGTATTATAGAATCAGCACTAACAAAAGAAAGGATTTATGAAACGGCTTCGATTCACGCGCATTGTTTTGTTTTTTACATTGTTTTTGTTGTCGCAAAAAGCTAGATCGCAATTTGTTCATATCCCCAATAGTGCTTTTGCAAACTACCTGTATAATTATGAGGTAACTGATCCAAATTGTTGGGATAATACCTATACTTACTTAGACTCTACATGTGCGGATGTTTTATCTACACAGACTATTATTATGTGTAACGAGGGCATCACAGACATTACAGGAGTTGATGTGTTTAAAAACTTACAAGAGCTTTATGTTTTTGAAAACGCATTAACACAATTACCTAAATTGCCCCCCAATTTAAAAATTCTTGACGCCCACTCAAATATTATTTCAACTGTTACAAATTTTCCAGATTCGCTGAAAAGAATAGAATTAGAATATAATCAAATTCAGCAGATACCGGCCCTTCCTTCTCAGCTCGAAGTGCTCAATATAAATGTGAACAACATTTCAACTATTCCCAACTATCCGACAAGTTTAAAAACACTTTATTTTCGATGGAATCCAATTAATTTTTGTCCAAATTTTTGGACAGGGCTGGAAGAGCTTGATATTTCAGGCTCTCAAATTACATCCATTAATTCATTACCATCTACGCTAGTCTCACTTAGTTGTTCAAACCTTAACTTACAAGTTTTGCCACCGATTCCGCCCACATTAAAATTTCTTACTTGTGATAATTCTTTTCTGAGCAACATTCCACCCCTTCCATCTTCATTAATAGCGTTGAATTGTAACAATAATCCAATACATAGCCTTCCTTCGTTGCCGTCATCGTTAGAAATACTCTATTGTTCGAATGATTCATTAACCGTCCTACCCCAATTACCTAGTTCATTAAATTCAATAAACGGATCGTTTAATCAAATTAGTCATATCGATTCTTTTCCAAATTCATTGAACAATATTAATTTTTCTCATAATCTACTCACAGAGGTACCAGAATTGCCCAATTTTTATGTAAATCTTCTTGATTTTAGCTACAATCAAATATCCGTTTTTCCAATAGCGCACTGGACTTATACTAGCATTTCGCCTAATGTTAACTTTTCGAACAATAATTTAACATCAATCCCACGATTTGCAAATAAGTATAGTATATTAAATTTAAGCAACAACCCCAATTTGTTTTGCTTGCCATATCTTAAGCAGGTTGGAACATTAGATTTTTCAAATACAAGTATAAGTTGTTTACCTAACTATGGGACGGTCACAAATAGCACTCCCGCTTTGAGCTCTGTGCCGCTCTGTGATGTTTTTAATTCGAATGGATGTCAAGCTTACTGGAATATAAGCGGAAGCACGCACTTAGAAACAAATAGTAATTGTCAAAATGACCTAGGCGATATTGGCTTATTACAATTGAAACATTTGTTATTTAAAAACGGAAGTCTAATTCAACAGGCATATTCAGGGGGAGAAGGGTTCTTTTCTTTTGATACAGACACTAGTGGAATTTACAAAACGCAAATTGACACAAATAATATCCCCTTTAATGTTATTTGTCCATCCAATAAATATTATTTGGATACAATAATTGGTCAAGACTCCATGAAATATAACAAGGATTTCTACCTTAAGTGTAAAGACGGGTATAATGTCTCTGTATTTTCAATTATGGCGAGCCATTTTAAGCCCGGGACCAATAATTTAGTTGAAATTTTTGCCGGAGATTTATCCGCAAACTTTCAAGGCAATTGTTCTAAGCCTACTGCCGGCCAACTAAAAATTATATTTAATGGGCCTATTTCTGTTTTATCGGCAGGGCCTTATGGAATTAACTTGCCTACTTTTTCTGGAGATACTTTAGTTTATTTTGTTTCAGACTTCTCGGCCATTAACCCTAAAATACCAATAAAACTTTATTTGCTTACAGACACAACAGCTAGCATTGGTGATTATGTATGTATTCAATGCTCCGTAGACATAGATAGTGTTGAATATAATTATTCTGACAATATTATAAACATATGCCGTATGGTTGTCAGTAGTTTTGATCCAAATGATAAGCAGGCGTCGCCATCAGATATTGTTGATATTGGTGGGGAAAAATGGATAAAATATTTAATACGGTTTCAAAATACAGGCACAGCATCTGCCGATAATATTTTTGTATTAGATACAATAAGCCAAGACCTAGATATTTCTTCATTTACATTAACCGCATATAGTCATCAGCCACTTATACAAATTTTTAATAATAGAGTAGCAAAATTCAGCTTTCCAAATATTAATCTACCGGATAGCACTAGCAATGAACCCGAAAGCCATGGTTTTATTGAGTATAAAATAAAAGCAAATGATACAATTCCAATAAATAACACGATCACGAATACTGCTTACATTTATTTTGATTTCAATTCCCCGGTTATTACAAATACAACTCAAAATACCGCAATAAACTGCCAGATATCACCTACATTAATTCAGGATACTATTTGTATGGGAACAGCATATATTTTAAATGGAGTGTCCTATAAGCAAGACGGTATTTATTTACAACATCTAATAACGAAATATGGATGTGATTCAATTGTAGAACTTCATTTAACAACAAATAAAGCAACAATAACCCGAAATTTATCTACTCTCATTACCGACCAAAATAACGGACAATACCAATGGATTTTCTGTAGTACAGGATCTATAATACCGGGAGCAACAGGACAAAGCTATCAGCCGACGCAAAGTGGAAATTATGCAGTGATAGTAAATTTTGCAGGATGCTCCGACACCTCTGATTGTTACTATTATTCTCCATTGAGTCTAAATGAAATTTTGTCTTCGCAAATCAAGGTGGCGCCTAATCCTTTTAAAAACGAATTAAAAATCAATCTAGGAACGATTCACGCAGATTATCTTGAAGTATATTCACTTATTGGAGAACTGATAGACACTCAGAAAATTCAATCAGAAGAAATTGTTCTTAATACAAAAGAATGGCCGCAAGGTATGTACTTGTTAAGGATGATTTCTCCTTCCGGAATCGTCATTAAAAAAGTGGTAAAACAATAAATTTTAAAGAGCGGAGTCCCCGCTCTTTTTTTATGTTTTCGAAAATTTTAGGCAAAGAACACATTCTAGTCTAATGACTATCTTCCCCCCAAAAATATTCAGTGAAACAATGACTTCTGTAAGGATGCGATTTGCGCCAAGCCCTGCTTACTGTCCCGCTTCATATGGGCAGCGTTAATATGAGTATCTGTTTGGCAAAACAGCATAATTGACAATTTATTCTTCGTTTCGAAGATACCGACCCAAACCGTTCTGTGCCCGGTGCTGAGGAGTATATCATTGAGGCACTAACTTGGTGTGGCATCACGCCCGATGAAGGAGTTGGATTTGGTGGTCCACACGAACCTTACCGCCAAAGTGAACGAAAAGAAAAGGGATTCTATCGCCAATATGCCGATCAATTGATTAATTCCGAGCATGCTTATATCGCTTTCGATACTCCGACAGAACTGTAGGTGAAACGCAAAGAAGCAGAAGCCGCAGGAAATCACACTTGGCAATAGATCGAAGTGCTTACAAGACGCGCATAAGGGAGGTGACATATACTTATGCATAAGGGCTTTTCGGGTATTTTAGCCTTTAATCGATCAATTATTTACTTGAAAATCGCCCATTCAAGCAACAATATTATAATAGCAAAGAGGATCAAATAGGATCTCATCACCCAAGGATGTTGCCCATGCCATTCTATTTTTTCGTCGAGCGACATTTCACTCCATTTCTTATCCATCGTTAAGTCGAATGATTAAAATTTTCTGAAAGAAAATTTCATTTAATGCATCACCATAAACTTCTTGGTAATTACTTTTTCATTCTGATAGAGTTCTATTAAATAGGACCCTTCGGGTAAATGTTCGATGTAAACTTTCTTTTCGTTTAAGTCATACAAAATACCTTTTTGAAGTTTACCTGCAGTATCATAAATTTTAACATGATCGATTTTATCTTGGCTGTCGAGTGCTAAAAATTTATTTCCGGGAATAGGATATAATCGAATGTCGTTAGCCGATAATGTAGGAATTCCTGTTGCGCTTTGAGTCGCTACGGTATAATCTTCTACTTCGCCCCACATATATTGCGAAGAGCAAGCGTCGAGTAATATGGGTAACGGAGTTTGAGCAAAGCTACTATCATCAGCAAGGATAACACGAAGTCCGGTGTTGCCTGTAAAACCGATTGTCCATACCGAGAAATTGTCGCTAAAAAGGGTATCGCCAGGCTGTACTAAACCGCTAGCGATATACTCGAATGCACCATAATCTCCATCGTGATTATAATCAAGATAAATGGAGATGTATCGATATCTGGTAGATGGTGAAACTCCTATTTCAATAGGATATGATTGTCCGAAATTATAGCTACCTAAAAACCCATACGTTATTGAATGAGGAAACGGTGTCTGTAAAGGGCCACTATAATTCGAGTTTGTACCAATTTTAACATTTGTTATACAATGCTGGTACTGCGAGCTAGGGTCGGTGAAAGAGTAAGGGCAGTAGGTGGCGTGAGCGGAGAAGGAAAGGCCAGTGAGAAGGAGAAAGAATAGCAGCTGTTTTTTCATAGTGACAGTTTGGGAGAATAAAGGTAATAAAAAACAAACTATGCTCATATCATCACCAAATCACCAATAACAAGGTAATAATTATTTACTAGGTTACTCCAGAAAAGTCCAACACCCCAATAGCTGTTCACAAGTTGTTAATAAAGGCAAAGAGAGTTAATAATAGCAATGTATATTTGCATAAATATTCTATAATTTTTAAAAAGGTTGAAACTTGTATTATAGAATTAGCACTAACAAAAAAAAGGATTTATGAAACAGCTTTACATTACTCTATCATTATTGGTTGTCTTTTTGTTTTCGTTCTCACAGAAGGGCAATGCGCAATATGTAACAATTCCGGATCAAGGATTTTCGGATTTTTTGTACTTTAATGTAGTTTATGATATAGGATGTTGGGATATTACCGGTACTGCAATAGATACAACATGTCCAGAAGTAGTAAACTGTATTCAAATTATTTGTGAAAATGAAGGATTAACCGATATTACCGGGATTGAGATTTTTAAAAATCTAGAATGGTTATGGGCCAACGAAAATAGTATTACCTCTCTACCGACATTACCTCCTAAACTAAAGATTCTTTGGGCAAACAACAACCAATTATCTAGTATTACTAATTTTCCGGATTCACTAGTTGAAATAGATTTTAGGAATAATAATTTGACTTCAATGCCACCAATACCTAATAAAGTAGAAAAACTTAATTTAAATAATAATAATTTTACTTCTTTTCCAATATTGCCCTCTTGTTTGCGAGAATTGGATATTTCAAACAACCAAATTAACGTCATTCCACTCCTACCGGACTCGTTACGAAGATTTGGCTGTCAGAATTTAAACTTGGGAACACTACCAATATTACCACCCGATTTAGAAAGCCTAGCATGCGATAGCACAAATTTGACAAGTTTACCGGCACTGCCCAATAATCTTAAAATGTTGACATGTTCTAATAATCATATAAATAACATACCTGTTTTCCCCAATGCACTACAAATTATTGATTGCTCAAAAAACACATTAACCTCTTTACCCAATATGGATAATAATGTTTTTTATTTTAATTGCTCATATAATCAACTCACATCTCTACCGCAGCTATCAGATTCGTTGAATTCTTATATTTGTTCACACAATGCAATTACAAGTCTTCCGCCATTTCCAACAGCCATGTTAAATTTGGTTGATTTATCATTTAATCAGCTTACAGTGATACCGCCATTTACTACCAATTATGCGAATTATTTTTTGCAGAACAATCAATTAACATCTTTGCCTGAATTACCTGCATTTCTGGGATCATTAAATATAAGCAACAATCCCACATTAATGTGCTTGCCTGCCTTAAAAAAAATCAACGATTTTAAATTTTCAAATACCGGCATATCTTGTCTCCCAAATTACGGAACAGTTACTCTTAGTACACCAGCATTAAATACAATTCCTCTGTGTGGCATTTTTAATAATTCCGGATGTAATACCTATTGGAATATAAGTGGTAAAGATTTTTTGGATGCTAATGCTAATTGCAATTTTGAAACAACAGACCTGAATCTAAGTAATTTAAAAATGCAATTATATTCAGGAGGAAACTTGAACCAACAAGTTTATACTGGCGGAGAAGGTCTATATTCTTTCGATACAGATGCGTTTGGTACGTATATTACTAAAGTGGATACTTCAAATATTCCTTTTACTGTACTTTGCCCTGCTTCGAAAATTTATCAAGACAATGTTTCTGTTGCTGATTCTATGAAGTATGATCGTAACTTTAGCATGAAATGTAAGGAAGGGAATGATGCTGTGGTTTGGTCAATCAATGGTGGAACGTTTAAGCCTGGAAATATTGTTGGTATAAACATTCAAGCAGGAGATTTTGCATCTTTCTTTGCTGGGGATTGTGGTACTTCTTTTGGCGGAGAGCTTCAAGTAGTATTGACTGGCCCAATAACTTATGTCTCTCCTTCTTTAGGGGCACTTACTCCTACATATCAAAATGGTGATACAATTCGATATTCAGTATCCGACTTTAAGTCAATAGATCATGCTTCAGCATTTCGCTTTATTGCTAGAACAGATACAAGTGCACTACTCGGTTCTAATATAAATGTACAAGCATCAATAGCAGCTGATAGCGTAGAATATAACTTTAACAATAATTTCAAAAGCCAGAATTTTGTGGTGGTTTCGAGTTTTGATCCGAACGACAAATCAGTATCTCCAACAACAACTCTAGATGTAAATGGTGATAAATGGTTGACCTACAAAATAAGATTTCAAAATACCGGCACGGCATCAGCCGATAATATTTATGTTCTCGATACCATTAGTACACAACTCGACATTTCAACTTTTTCACTTTTGTCATATAGCCACCCAATCCTTGTGCAATTATTTAATAATAGGGTTGCAAAGTTTAGTTTTCCAAATATCAATTTACTAGACAGCACTAGCAATGAGCCCCAAAGCCATGGTTATATTGAATACAAAATAAAGGCAAATGATACTATCTCGGTAAATAATACGATATCAAATACTGCGTATATTTATTTTGATTTCAACGCACCGATAATAACTAATACAACATTCAACACAGCCATTAACTGTCAAATACCTCCAACAGTTTTCTTCGATACTGTTTGTTTAGGAGAAGGATACTCTTTAAATGGTATTAGATATTTAACAGAAGGAATCTATCAACAACATCATTTAACGAAATTCGGTTGTGATTCAATTGTAGAACTACATTTAACAACAAACAAAGCAACAATAACTCGAAATTTATCTAGTCTCGTAGCTGACCAAAACAATGGTCAATATCAATGGATATCCTGTAGTACAGGAGCCATTATTCCGGGCGCCACTGCACAAAGTTATCAACCACAGCAAAGTGGAAATTATGCAGTAATAGTGAATTTTGCTGGATGCTCCGACACCTCTGATTGTTACTATTATTCTCCATTGAGTCTAAATGAAATTTTGTCTTCGCAAATCAAGGTGGCCCCTAATCCTTTTAAAAACGAATTAAAAATCAATCTAGGAACGATTCACGCAGATTATCTTGAAGTATATTCACTTATTGGAGAACTGATAGACACTCAGAAAATTCAATCAGAAGAAATTGTTCTTAATACTAAAGAATGGCCGCAAGGCATGTACTTGTTAAGGATGATTTCTCCTTCCGGAATCGTCATTAAACGAGTGGTAAAACAATAAATTTAAAGAGCGGAGTCCCCGCTCTTTTTTTATGTTTTCGAAAATTTTAGGCAAAGAACATATTCTATTCTAACCACTATCTTTGTGCCCTAATAAAATCAGTGAAACAATGACTTCCGTAAGGACCCGATTTGCCCCAAGCCCTACCGGCCCGCTTCATATGGGCGGCGTTAGAACAGCTTTATATGCCTATCTGTTTGCTAAACAGCATAATGGACAATTTATTCTTCGTATCGAAGATACCGACCAAAACCGATATGTGCCTGGTGCCGAGGAGTATATCATTGAGGCACTAACTTGGTGTGGCATCACGCCCGATGAGGGTGTTGGATTTGGTGGCCCACACGAACCTTACCGCCAAAGTGAACGAAAAGAAAAGGGATTCTATCGCCAATATGCCGATCAATTGATTAATTCCGGGCATGCCTATATCGCCTTCGATACTCCTGCAGAACTTGAAGCGAAACGCAAGGAAGCAGAGGCCGCAGGGAATCACACTTGGCAATATGATAATAAGTCGCGCATGTCGATGACGAATTCGCTAACGCTTTCTGCTGAGGAAACCGCAAAGCGTATGTCTAACGGTGACGCCTATGTGATTCGCTTAAAAGTAGAACCGGGAACAACAGTAACGTTTACTGATATGGTTCGCGGAGAAGTGTCGTTCGATAGTAATCTAGTTGACGATAAAGTGATGATAAAAGCCGATGGTATGCCAACATATCATTTGGCGCATATTGTTGACGATATCATGATGGAAATTACTCATGCTATCAGAGGGGAAGAGTGGTTGCCATCAGCTCCTGCTCATATCTTGATATATCAATATCTCGGCCTCGCCGATAAAATGCCTCTATACGCTCACTTACCTTTATTGCTTAAACCCGAAGGTAACGGAAAGCTAAGTAAACGTGATGGCGATCGTTTAGGATTCCCAGTTTTTCCTTTAGAATGGAAAGATCCTGCAACGGGAGAAGTATCTTCAGGATACAGAGAGAAGGGCTACTACCACGATGCATTTGTGAACATGTTAGCATTCCTTGGTTGGAATCCTGGTACCGAACAAGAGGTGTTCTCGATGGAAGAATTAATTAAAGCATTCTCTTTTGATCGCGTACACAAAGCTGGCGCTCGCTTTGATCCTGAAAAAGCAAAATGGTTCAATGAACAATACCTTCGTCAACAATCCGACGAATCATTGGCAACACATTTCGTAGATCAACTAAAAGCGAAATTAGGAGCTGATGATGCGAGAGCGAATCTATCATTTGCTACTGCTGCAGTTCGCTTAATAAAAGACCGTATTCATTTCGAACACGAAATGATAGGTATGAGTGAGTGTTTGTTTACTGCGCCTTCATCATACGACGAAAAAGTAGTTGCTAAAAGATGGAACGATAAGGCAAAAGCATTCTTTGCAGCATTACCATCGCAGTTGGATACCGTAAGTGATTTCACTGCAGAAAATGCTAAGTTGGCATTCGAACAGTTGGCAGCACAACAAGAGCTAAAACCCGGCGACGTATTGCAAATGTTTCGCGTGTTGGTGAGTGGTCAGGGTAGCGGCCTCGATCTATTCGGGATGGTTGCATTACTCGGAAAAGAAGAAGTAAAGAAGAGAATCGACGCAGGTAGAGCAGCATTAAATTAGTAAAACATATTTTTGATAGCAGAACAGCTGCGTCTTCAATTCCTTGAATCGACGCAGCTGTTTTTATTTAAATTTCATTCTAGAAATTGTTTAGAACAAAAGTTTTTTTGGTGATATCGATTTTTTATCTATATTTTTATGTTACCAAAACAATCTACCAATGAAAAAACTTTTACTATTAGCACTTCTTGTGCTTCCTAAAATGCTCATTGCCCAATGGCAAGAATGTCCAGCTCCTAATCATGGTTCTATTATTCAACTAGCCACCTTTGATAATTATATTTGGGCGGGAACAACCGACGGGGGAGTATACAGAACAACAAATCTGTTACCGGATTGGCAAAATCAAAATGCCGGACTTACTTCTACCTTTGACAAGCAGATATATTCACTTAAAGTTATTAATGGAATACTATATGCCGGCTGCCGTGGAGGTCTTTATAAAAAATCGAGTGCAAACGCATCGTGGGTTCAATTGCTTGATTTTTATTACCCGGCAAAGGATGTCTGTAGCGGAGGAGGAAATGTTTTGCTTGCCGCGATGTTCGGATCAATAAAAAGAAGTACCGACGGTGGACTAACCTGGCAAGACTCTAATAACGGCTTACCTACGACGAGTGGCTTTACTGTAAATAATTTGGTGTATGACGCTACCACTGGAGAAATAATGGCCAATTTAATGGGAACGGGATTATATCATTCTACCAACCAAGGACTAACATGGTCGCTAATAAATTATCCAGGAGGCTTTTCTCCCACATCAGCCTATGTTACTATGTTAAAAAAGGTAAACAATGTGATGTATGCCGGCGTGGAACCACAAGGGCTTTACTCATGGAATACAATAACCACAAGCTGGCAACAAATTGCACCAACATCAGGAAGAATCACAGATTTGATAATCGTAAACAATAAATATCTTACTACCACTTCCTACGGAATTCAAATGTATCCTGCCGTAAACAGTTCAATGTTTGTGAACGTTATTGCAAACGCAACAGGTTTTCTAACGGGATCATTAAGTCTCGAACAAAGTGGAAGTCAAATTTATATTGGTGGAATGAACGAATGTGCGCTCATGATTGATACCGCACTTCAAGCATATAGTTTAAAAAAAGAAGGGATGAAATCATCGCCAATAAATATTCTTAGCGGAGATGGAACAACGTTGTTTGCTCAGGCAGATATACAACATTATGCACATTTTAGTACCAATGAATTTACCAGTTCTACTGCAGTTCAAGATTTAGATCCGTATTACCTTTACGATAATGTTTGCGATGTTTCATTAACACCTCAAAAATGGTATATCGTGCGAAATGGAAGGGGAGTTGTTGTCTCTACAGATCACGGACAAACAGCAGTAAAAGCGAATAGTGGGTTGCCGCCTTCAATTTACCAAACCTATAATCTTTCCTCTATCTGTAGTTCAAATGCGGGTTATATGGTTCTTGGTACACGCGATGGTAAATTCTATCGTACCGTTAACGACACAACATGGGTAATGCTGTCAGACTTATTCTCCTCAACAGAAAGAATCGACAAGATAATACAAGCAGGAAACTATCTCTTTGCCGGTACACAAAATATTGTACTTCCTTCGGCAGCGCATGTGTATCGATCGTCAGATAACGGACAAACATGGCAGGTGATGCCGGGACCGTTTCAAACGGGAATGTCTGTTTACGGACTATCATACGATGGAAATAGAATTATTGCAGGTGGAGGTGGATATGGAGTCTGGGCAAGCTCAGACTACGGACAAACATGGCAAACGCTTACCAACGGATTACCTCCATCTAGCGTGTTTCGTAAAATCAAATCTTTTAATGGAAATAGCTACGCAGTGGAAGGAATTACGAATAAATTGTATCGCGTTAACGCTTCGGATACCATTTGGACATGCGTTACTTGTACTGCAGGAAGTCCGCCGGCATCAGATGTGTTTTTACAAAACGGAACTTTGTTTTTAGGAAGTATAGATAATGGAATTTATAAGTGGCCGAATTATATTGCCGGAGTAAATCACATCGATAAAATTACTTCAACTCTTTATCCCAACCCATCAAAAAATTGTCAAATCGATATTACTAACGACTACGCATTACCGTTAATCATACAGGTGTCAGATTTACAAGGCAAGTTGGTTTATAACGAAATTATAAATGACTATCGTAAAACCATTTATTTAAATGCCGGTGCGTTTAAAACAGGAATGTATTCGGTTCAATTAACCGACAATTCGGGTCGCACAAGCCATAAAAAATGGTTGGTAGAGTAAAATTATCGTTGGGAATGGCAAAATAGGGGTTATCAGCAACAACAAGAAATTCTTCTATTCTTCGCTTTAGCGACGCATTGTGCATCTACCTAGTCTAAAACTATCCTTAAATAACGCCATTTTAGGCTCTAAGACCGAAACAAATCGTATTTTTGCATCAAAATAAGATTATCTCAGTTAAAGAGTCATGAGCACAGAAAAAGGCCCGAATTTCTTAGAAGAAATTATCGAGGAAGATGTAAAGAATGGTAAGCACGGCGGAAGAGTACTAACGCGATTCCCGCCCGAGCCGAATGGTTATCTCCATATCGGACATGCTAAGTCTATTTGCGTGAACTTCGGACTTGCTCAGCAGTTTAACGGAAAAACAAATCTTCGTTTCGACGATACTAATCCGGAGAAGGAAGAAACAGAATACGTTGAAAGCATCAAAGCTGATGTAAAATGGTTGGGATTTGAATGGGCAGATGTATTTTATGCATCCGATTATTTCGATCAGATTTATGATTTTGCAGTTACACTCATCAACAAAGGCCTTGCTTATGTCGATGATAGTACTGCGGAGCAAATTGCGGCGCTGAAAGGTACTCCGACTGAAGCAGGGAAGCCTAGCCCTTTTAGAGATCGTAGCATCGCTGAGAACCTCGATTTATTCACTCGCATGAAAAACGGTGAATACAAAGACGGAGAAAAAGTTTTGCGTGCAAAAATCGATATGGCATCGCCTAACATGCACATGCGCGATCCAATCATTTATCGTATCAAGCATGCTCATCATCACCGTACAGGCGATAAATGGTGCATCTACCCGATGTATGATTTTGCACACGGTCAAAGCGATTCGATAGAAAAAATTACTCACTCAATTTGTACACTCGAATTCGAAGTGCACAAACCGCTATATGAATGGTTCATTGAACAATTAGAAATTTTCCCGAGTAAGCAATATGAATTTGCGCGCCTCAACCTTACCTACACGGTAATGAGTAAACGTAAATTATTGCAACTTGTAAATGAAAAGCATGTGAGCGGATGGGATGATCCGCGTATGCCTACTATTAGTGCTTATCGTAGACGAGGATTCACTCCGGAAAGTATTCGAAACTTTGCTACACGTGTTGGTGTTGCTCGAAGAGAAAATATTATCGACGTTGGATTCTTAGAATTCTGTGTTCGTGAGGATTTAAATAAACGCGCGAATCGTGTGATGGCAGTACTTGATCCTGTGAAGCTGATCATTACGAATTATCCCGAAGGAAAAACAGAAATCCTTACAGGAGAAAATAATCCCGAGGCCGAAGACCACGGCGGAACTCGCGAATTGCCATTCAGCAGAGAGCTATGGATCGAGCGCGAAGATTTCATGGAAAATGCGCCGAAAAAATTCTTCCGATTAGGTCCAGGACTTTCAGTTCGATTGAAGCATGCTTACATCATCAAATGCGAAGACTTTAAAAAAGATGCTGAAGGAAATATTACGGAAATCCATTGCAGTTATATTCCAGAGAGTAAAAGCGGAAGCGATACCAGCGGAATAAATGTTAAAGGAACCATCCATTGGGTAAGCATTCCTCACGCCATTACTGCTGAAGTTCGTTTATATGACCGATTGTTTAAAGTAGAAGATCCTTCATCAGAAGAAGGAGATTTCAAAGAATACATCAATACCGATAGCTTACAAGTAATCAAGAATGCTTTCGTAGAGCCTTCGTTGAAATCGGCGAAGCCAGGAGATTTATTCCAGTTTATTCGCAAAGGATATTTCTGTCCTGATACAGACTCAACAACCGAACATTTGGTGTTTAATCGCACAGTAACTTTGAAAGATACTTGGGCGAAAGAACAGAAGAAAGACTAAAAGAAGCATAGTGAAAATTCTCATCAACGATATCGAATGCCATGCCTATCATGGCTGCATTGACGAAGAAGGAAAAATCGGACAACGGTTTTCGGTAGATCTGGAGTTAGAAATGGATTTCACCAAAGCCCTTAACAGCGATGAGCTGGGAGATACAGCTGATTATGTAGTGCTGCATGACCTAGTGCGAGAAGAGATGGCAATCCGAAGTAAACTCATAGAACACGTAGCAGGAAGGATCATGAAGAGAGTGAAGGCTGCCTATCCCGAAGTAAAAAAATGTAAAGTAGCCGTTACAAAGTATAACCCACCGGTGAACGGACAACTAGGTAAAGCAGTAGTAATTATAGAAGAATAGCAGAAGGCGGATCAATTCGATCCGCTTTCTTTTTATACGATCATTTGTTAACATTTAACCGATGATTTCTTTACAAACCGGTAGAACAAAAGAGTGAAAAATACCGTTACATTCGTAATGAACTTTTTCAAAAAGTAAAAAACAATCAATAATCAATTTTAACATGGCGAAGAAAAAGCCCTCAGTAACAGATTTCCGCCCATTAATTAAACAGGCGATGCTTACTGTTTTTAAAGAACACCCGAGTAAGTGGTTTAACTATAAACAAGTACTCAAAAGGGTTGCACAAGACCCTTTTAATGAATCCACCTCAAAATTTATCGATGATATTTCAGACGATGAATTGAGAGGTATAGTGATGGAAGAACTGGAAGCGATGTCGTTTTCAGGAGAACTGGAAGATGGTTCTCGAGGGAAATTCAGACTCTTTCCTGTCGAAAATTTTGTTACAGGAAAAATCGATGTCACATCTAACGGTAATGCATATGTGATAAACGAAAATTTTGAAGAAGATATTTTTATTGCAAAAGGAAGTACGCTTAACGCACTGAAAGGCGACATCGTAAAAGTTAGCCTTTATGCAAAGAAAAAAGGTCAACGTAACGAAGGCGAAGTAGTGGAGGTTGTTGAAAGAGCCAGAAGCGAATTTGCAGGTATTGTTCAAGTAAGTGAACGATTCGCATTTTTGAGTAGTGAAAACTACAGAGGTGGAGGAGTAGATATTTTTATTCCGTTATCAAAATTAAATGGAGCTGTCAACGGACAAAAAGCAGTAGCTAAGATTACGGAGTGGTTGCCTGATGCAAAGAATCCTCAAGGAGAAATTGTAAAAGTTTTAGGCAAGCCTGGCGATAATGATACCGAGATGGATGCCATTTTGGTGGAGTATGGATTTCCTCTACACTTCCCTACAGAAGTAGAAAAAGAAGCAGAAGAAATTCCTTTTGAAATTCCGGCGAAGGAAATCAAGAAGCGACGCGATTTCAGAAAGATTACCACTTTCACTATCGATCCAGCTGATGCGAAAGATTTTGATGATGCATTGTCGATTCAATGGTTGCCAAATGGAAATATGGAAATCGGAGTGCATATTGCCGATGTATCACATTATGTTCGTCCCGGCTCACATCTCGACGACGAAGGATACGATAGAGCAACTTCAATTTATCTCGTAGATAGAGTAATTCCGATGTTACCCGAGAAGTTAAGTAATAATGTTTGTTCATTACGACCGGGAGAAGATAAGTTAACGTATTCGGCTGTATTTGAAATCAACGAAGATGCGCAAGTGCTTAACGAGTGGTTCGGAAGAACAGTAATCCATTCGCAAAAGCGATTTACTTACGAAGAAGCACAAGCAGTTATTGAAACGGGGAAAGGTCCATTGCAAAAAGAAATTCTTGCGATGCAAGCCCTCGCCGTGAAAATGCGAAAGGAAAGATTCAAGAATGGAGCCATCACATTCGAAAAAGTAGAAGTAAAATTCCGACTCGATGAGAAAGGAATGCCTATCGATGTTTACTTAAAAGAAAACAAAGACAGCAATAAATTAATTGAAGAATTTATGTTGTTGGCAAATCGGAAAGTAGCTGAATTTGTTGGCAAGAAATTACACGAAAAAACAGGGAAAGAGCATCCTTTTGTTTACCGAATTCACGATACACCTTCGGGAGAAAAGCTTGATAAGTTCGCTTTGTTTGCTGCACGCTTCGGACATAAAATCAATACACGAAGCGATAGAGAAGTAGCTCATTCGTTGAATAAGCTCATGAAAGATATCAAAGGAGCTAGAGAACAAAATGTGTTGGAGCAACTCGCTATTCGTACCATGGCGAAAGCAATTTATACTACCGATAATATTGGTCACTACGGATTAGCTTTCGAATATTATACACACTTTACTTCTCCAATTAGAAGATATCCCGATGTAATGGTTCATCGCTTACTCGATTATTATCTCAAAGACGGGAAACCTGCCGATGCAGAGCAAATCGAAGAGCAATGTAAGCATAGCACAGAGATGGAAATCAAAGCCTCTGAGGCAGAACGCGCATCCATCAAGTTTAAGCAAGCCCAATATTTAATGGGACGCGAAGGAGAAGTTTTCGATGGAATGATTTCCGGTGTTACCGAATGGGGAATTTATGTGGAATTGATCGACAGTAAATGCGAAGGATTAATTCGTGTTAGAGATCTTAAAGATGACTTTTATGAACTCGACGAAGTAGCCTATTGCCTCGTAGGACATCGTTACAAAAAGAGATACCAACTCGGAGATAATCTTCGTGTGAAATTGAAATCGGCCGATCTTCTAAAAAAACAAATCGACTTTGTTTTAGAAGACGATATCGGAATTCGCTTTGATAAAGGACCTCGTTCGCAAGGAAATCCGAATAAAAGTAATTCTGAAAAGAAATCGAAGCCTCGCGGTTTTGCAAAAGAAGTAAAAAAGAAAAAGCGACGATAATTGTAGTTGATTAGGTGATAGTTTGGATTTGAATTAAAATTGTTTACTTTTAAACTCCCAACCTAAAAACATTAAACTATGAAAATTCTAGTAACATTTATTGCGGCCCTCGTTCCGTTGGTCGTAGGATTTATTTGGTATAATCCGAAAGTCTTTGGAACTATTTGGATGAACGAAACGGGCATGACTCCCGAGAAAGGAAGAAGCGCTAATATGGCTAAAACCTTCGGACTAACATTCTTGTTAAGCTTGATGATGGCTTTTATTCTCCAAACAATTGTAATTCATCAATCAGCTCTTCAGTCGTTAGTAATGAATGATACTTCTGAAGCCACTAAAAAATGGTTAGCAGATGCAATGAGTGCTTACGGAAATAATTTCAGAACCTTTAAGCACGGCATGTTACACGGTTTCATTGCCGGTTTGTTTATCGTTCTACCAGCAATTGGAGTAGGTAGCTTGTTTGAAATGCGAAGCGGGAAGTATATCTGGATTGCGAGCGGATTTTGGATGGTGAGTATGATGATTATGGGTGGAATTATCTGCCAATGGGGATAAGGAGCTGATTGGGGCGGCGTATACTTCGTTGCGAGAAAATTTTAAAATCCTCATTTACCCTTAGTAAACTCCGGTTTTAAAATTTTCTCACGCCTCGTCTTCACCACCCCAATCAACTCCTTTTATAAAACATGAGAGGGCGGCGCATACTTCGTTACCAGTATACTTAAAATCCATATTTGCTTCAAGTAAACTCCGGTTTTAAAATTTTCTCACGCCTCGTCTTCACCACCCCAATCAACTCCTTTTATAAAACATGAGAGGGCGGCGCATACTTCGTTACCAGTATACTTAAAATCCATATTTGCTTCAAGTAAACTCCGGTTTTAAAATTTTCTCACGCCTCGTCTTCACCACCCCAATCAACTCCTTACATTAAATATGAGAGGGTGTCGCATACTTCGTTACGAGTAAACTTAAAATCCATATTTGCTTCAAGTAAACTCCGGTTTTAAAATTTTCTCACGCCTCGTCTTCACTACCCCAATCAACTCCTTACATTAAACATGAGAGGGTGTCGCATACTTCGTTACGAGTAAACATAAAATCCATATTTGCTTCAAGTAAACTCCGGTTTTAAAATTTTCTCACGCCTCGTCTTCACCACCCCAATCAACTCCTTACATTAAACATGAGAGGGTGTCGCATACTTCGAAGTGAGAATCAAATCCTCACCCCTTCAAGAAGATGTAATTTTGGTATTGAAAAATTCTCTTGAATAGTTTTCCGCATTCCAATCACCTCCTTGCTTAGAATAAGATAGGGCGGCGCATACTTCGTTGCGAGAAAATTTTAAAATCCTCATTTACCCTTAGTAAACTCCGGTTTTAAAATTTTCTCACGCGTCTACTTCATTATTTCAATCTATTATTGATAATATTTAAAAAGCCCGATCAAATATTTTTGATCGGGCTTTTTTTGAGATTTATAATTCTAAGTTGTTTTCGGAGTTGTAATAGATTGCTCCTAGAGACTTTAAATCAATTTATCGACTCATCAAAAATGATTTTAATTCGTCGTAATTAGGGCTCATCAAGACACTTTTCTTTTCAAGGTTAATTAAATCAGCAAGAGCTTTCGGAATTTCAGGCTCAACGCCCAAGGTTTTTTTTACAACATCAATGAATTTAGTTGGATGAGCGGTTTCTAAAACGATTCCTTGTGCATTTTTAGGCGCGGTCTTTTTAAATTCTTTCCACCCTAATAACCCAACTGCACCATGTGGATCAAGTATATAACGGTTATGCATATACGAATTTACCATTTCTGCTCTGGTGGCATCATCACTAAAGAAGTATCCTGTAATGTCTTTCTTCATTTCAGATGCTGATCCTTTATAAAGATGATTCATTCGCGCAAAATTGCTTGGCGCACCTACATCCATAGCATTCGATATTGTGGCTATTGTTTCTGACGGTTGATAGTTCCCTGTCGATAAATATCTTGGAACACTATTATTGACATTCGTTGAAGCAATAAATCCACTTACAGGAAGACCCATTCTTTTCGCCAATAATCCGGCGGTTAAATTCCCGAAATTTCCACTGGGAACAGAGAAATAAAAAGGACTGTTTTTATCTTTTAATTGACGATACGCATCAATATAGTAAAAGCTCTGCGGAATTAATCGTGCAATGTTAATACTATTGGCAGAACTTAATCGATATTTTTCACGAAGTGATGCATCTAAAAAAGCTTGCTTCACCATTCGCTGACAATCGTCGAATGTGCCGTTAACTTCTAATGCCGTAATATTCTCACCAAGCGTTGTTAATTGTTTTTCTTGCAAAGGACTAACTTTTCCCGAAGGATAAAGAATGATAACTTCAATGCCTTCTACTTTATAAAATCCATTTGCCACCGCACTGCCCGTATCTCCTGATGTTGCAACCAAGATGGTTAATTTCTTCGATTGATTTTTATTTAACAATGCCATCGTCCTCGACATAAATCTAGCGCCAACATCTTTAAAGGCTAATGTTGGTCCATGAAATAATTCGAGCATAAATGTTCCTTCTTCTAATGGAATTAAAGGCACTGGAAAATTAATCGCATCGTCTGTTATTGTTCGAATTTCTTCTAAGGATAAATCCGGCGATAAATATTGTTTAGCTACTTCAAAAGCAATTTCAGTAAAGGATGATTGTTCTATGTTTTTAAAAAATTCAGGAGCTAATGTCGGTATTGTTTCAGGCATAAATAGTCCGTTATCTTCAGGAAGGCTTTTCATAATGGCATCCCCTAAAGAAGTAAAGATTGAAGGACTATTCGTAGAATAAAATCGCATAATTTATTTGATAATTTTAGCGCCTTTGCTGTTTATCTTTGAGATATAAACATCGGCACCCATTTTAGATTTTTTATAAACTGATTTCATCGCTTCTGCGATTTTCTTTGCATTCGTTGCACCTTTCGTTAAAGCAAATATCGAAGGACCCGATCCACTTATACTACAAGCCAATGCTCCGGCTGTAAGAGCTGCTTTTTTTGCTTCATCAAAATGAGGAATTAACGTACTTCTAAATGGCTCTGCAACATGATCTGTTACACATCTTCCCAATAAAGCATAATCCTGCGTGTGTAGTGAATGCACCATACCCGCTGTGTTAGCCCATTGATGAGAAGCGGTTTTAATGCTGATCTTTTTCGGCAAGGCCTTACGTGAGTCGCTAGTTTTTAATTCGTAATGTGGATGAATCACAACTACGTATAATTGATTCGGGACAGGCAAGGCTATTACTTCAACGGGTTGAACATTTCTACACAAAACGATTCCTCCCATCAATGAAGGAGCAACATTATCGGCATGAGCAGTTCCACATGCGATACGTTCACCTTCCATAGCAAATGGAACCAATTCGGCTCTAGTAAATGGTTTTCCGAAGAATTCATTTGCAGAAAATAATCCGGCAACAGAACTCGCTGCGCTCGACCCTAATCCGCTGCTAAGAGGCATTTTTTTCTTCAAGTAGATGTCGAACCCTTGATTGCTTTTTAAAGCATCTAATAGCGCTTGGATCGAAATGGCAACTATATTCTCATTGACATTTTTCGTTAGTTTCTTATTGTCTCCAACGATTGATTTTATTTGTAAAATGTTTTTCTCGTTAGGAACAATGGTTACTTCATCGCCAATATGATCTATCGCCATACCAAACACATCGAACCCACACGCAATATTAGCTACTGTTGCTGGAGCGAAAACAGTTATAGATTTCTTAGTTGTTTTCATATTATTCGAAGTATCTTCCTAAGCTAATGATTTCGGCGAAAACTCCTGCTGCGGTAACTTCTGCGCCTGCGCCTGGCCCCTTCACTACCAACGGACGATCATGATATCGCTCAGTAGTAAATGAAATAATATTATCGCTTCCCGATAAATTATAGAATGGATGCGAACTATCTACTTCTTGTAAACTAATCGACGCTTTTCCATTTTCTAATTGTGCAATGAATCGTAGTTTTTTATCTTTCGAATTCGCATTTATTGCTCTTTTAGTGAATACATCATTGTTTCCTTTTAGTGCAGTGAAGAATTCAGCCACTGTTTTCGCTTTAACACAAGCTGGAGGAAGAATTTGCTCGATCTTAATATCTTTCAATTCTATTTCCATTCCTGTTTCACGAGCAAGAATTAATAACTTACGTGCGACATCTAATCCGCTTAAATCAACTCGAGGATCTGGTTCAGTATAACCTCTCGTTTGCGCTTCTTTAACAATATCACTAAACGGTACTTTGCCGTCGAATGTATTAAAGATAAAGGATAATGTGCCCGATAAAACCGCTTCTATTCGAAGAATTTGATCGCCACTTGTTAATAAGTCTTTCAGTGTGTTAATTACAGGCAAACCAGCACCAACATTCGTTTCATAAAGGAAACTTACATTGCGCTTTTTAACAATTTCGTGTAGTTTTTTGTAATTCGCCATCTTGCCTGAATTCGCGATTTTATTCGGTGTAACAATCGAAATGCTACTGTCTAAAATTTTTGTATATGATGAAGCTACAACATCTCCTCCTGTACAATCAACCAATACACTTTGTGGAAGGTTCATCGATTGCATTTTTGCAATGAATGCCGGAATATCCGAAGTCTCTCCGTTCATCAATTGATCTTTCCATTTTTTAACGGAAATTCCTTCGCTATTGAACAGCATTTTTTTACTGTTGCAAATTCCTGCTACGCAGATTTCTAATGATCGCGATGTTTTTAAATACTCACGATGCGATTCTATTTGTTTTAATAAGGTACTTCCGATTAACCCTGCGCCAACTAAAAACACATTCAATGTTTTTACATCTGAAAGGAAGAATCCTTGATGTAGTGAGTTAAGTGCTTTCGGTAAATCTTTTTTAGGAATAACAACCGAAATATTTAATTCGCTCGACCCTTGTGCTGTCGCAACTACGCTGATACCATTTTTTCCTAACGATTGAAACATTCGTCCCGAAACACCAGGTTGATTACGCATGTTTTCTCCAATTACAGCGACGATCGAAAGTCCGTTTTCTACTCGCACTTTTTCAATCATTTTTGCCTTTATTTCTAATGCAAAAACTTCTTCTATCGCGTTGGCTGCAACAATGGCATCGTCCGGCTTAACAGCAAAACTGATGGTATGTTCAGAGGAGCCTTGCGTGATTAATATCACATTAACTTTTGATTGATAAAGTGCGCCAAATAATCTTGCCGATATCCCTGCAACACCTACCATTCCACTTCCTTGCATGGTCAATAAACTCACATCATCAATTGATGAAATTCCCTTGATAATATAGTTTGTATCGCCAGGTTTAACAGAGATAAATGTTCCGGGTACATGCGGACGAAAAGTATTTTTAATTCTTAAAGGAATTCCTTTATCAAGCGCAGGTTGAATAGTCGGTGGGTGAATAACTTTAGCTCCAAAATGACTTAATTCCATTGCTTCGGTATAGGTCATCGACGGTACGCTAAATGCTTTTTTCACTTTGCGAGGATCTGCTGTCATCACTCCGTCAACATCTGTCCAGATTTGTATTTCTTCTGCTTTCAATGCAGCACCAAAAATCGATGCCGAATAGTCGGAACCGCCACGACCTAACGTTGTCATTTCTCCTTTGTGAGTTGCTCCGATAAATCCTGTGATTACGCCAATGCCTTTCATCTTTCTAAAATGATCTGCAATACGTCGATTGGTAGTGTTAAAATCTACGCGTGCCGAACCAAAGCGTTCATCAGTGCATACTAACTGTCGCGCATCTACGAAACTTGCTCCAATTCCCACACTGTTGAAGTAATGACTTATAATTTTTGAGGAGAGTACTTCTCCATGCCCACTAACAAAATCTAATGTGCGAGCCGATAGTTCTTTCACCAAATAAACTCCATGCAATAAATCGTGAAGCTCACTAAAGGTCGACTCAAGAAAATCGTGCAAAGCTTTATCCTTACGTAATCCAAGCTCTTCAGCTGCATTCACATGTCGAGCGCGAATTTTATGAAATAAATCGATGTAATCGTCTTTTCTGCGTGAAGCTAATAGCGACATCTGAATAAGATCGTCCGTTACTCCCCCGAAGGCACTAAAAACAACGGCGGCTTTATTTTTTGTTTTTAACGAACGAATTATGTTGGCTACTTCGCTAATGCGTTGAGGCGTCGATACCGAGCTGCCTCCGAATTTTAAGATAATCATAAGTGCAATTGTGAGCTAACGTATACGTTGATTGAGAGGAAAGGTTGCGGTATTTTTGAGAGTAAAATGGAGCCGAAAATGAAGTAGAAAGGCACCTCCAATGTTAAGCACTTACAAACGCCTTTCGCATCGCTTAAAACGGTATTTTCGCAGGGAATTACTCAGTGCCTTATGATGGATCTTAACCGACTTTATACTACTCGCAGAACAGGAAAAAACAGTTCCAATCCCGATATCCGTACCGAATACCAACGCGATTTCGACCGATTGATCTTTTCGTCGCCCTTTCGTCGTTTGCAGAATAAAACGCAGGTCTTCCCTCTTCCTGGAAGTACCTTGGTTCATAATCGATTAACCCATTCCTTGGAAGTTGCTTCGGTAGGTAGATCGCTCGGAAAGGTTGTGGGTGGCATGATCGTAAAAGATCGAAAATCATCTCTAACACAAGAGGCCTGCGAGTTTTATAATTATCATCTCTCAGAGGTAATTGCTGCGGGTTGCTTGGCGCACGATATCGGAAATCCGGCCTTCGGACATAGCGGCGAAAAGGCAATCAGCCATTATTTTTTAAGCGGCGCAATCGATAAAAATTTGTTCAGCGAACAGGAATGGCAAGATATCACACACTTCGAGGGTAATGCGAATGCGCTTAGGATATTAACGAATCAATTCAACGGGCGATTGCCGGGAGGATATCGTTTAACCTTAACAACCTTAGCAACTATTCTAAAGTATCCATGTGAATCTACAGGTACTGAAAAATCAAAAAAACACCTCAAGAAATACGGATTTTTCCAGACTGAGAGAGCAGTTTTTGATGCTATTGTAAATGAATTCGGATTGATTAAAGAAAGTGATTCGCCGCTTCAATATTGCCGACACCCATTTGTTTATTTATTGGAAGCGGCCGATGATATTTCTTATCGCATTATTGATTTTGAAGATGCTGCTAGATTAGGAATTATCTCTCGTGAGTTGATGATTGAAAGCATCATTGCGATGATTTCTGAAATTGGTCGCGATTCGGATGACTTGAACGAAATAAATGAGGTGGTGAATGCCATCCTCGATGAGAATGAAAAGCTAAGCTATTTGCGAAGCAGAGCAATTAATACGCTCATCATGAAAGCGGCAGAGGTTTATATGCTGCATTTAGATGATATGTTGGCCGGTAATTATAACAATACCTTGGTCGACGAAATTCAAAGTAATTGTGAAGCACTAAGAAAGATCGAAAAAATTTCGCTCGAGAAAATTTACAATCACCCCACCGTTATCGAAATCGAATTAGCCGGTTTTAACGTCATGAGTGAATTGCTGAGCACATGGGTTCCTGCCGTAGTGAAAAAGAAGAAAGATCGTACCGCTCCCGAGGGAAAAGTGATGCAGTTAATCCCGGATCAATATGGTCCTTTTAACGAAGAGGATTCGGCATACAGTAAGGTTATTAAAGTGTTGGATGTTGTTTCCGGCATGACCGACTTATACGCCACCGAGCTCTATCGAAAGATCAAAGGAATTGACATTGGGAAGCATAAATAGGTGCTCGACCATCATTACGAGGTATTTCGCCTGTTTTTTCTTGTGAGGTTTTAAAACTAGTCTTAACTTGCACCTCCACGCTTTGAAAGGCCTTAATCGGTATTGGGATCACCGTTTTTATTGGTCTAGTAGAAGAAATCTGTTTATACAAAAAAATGAATGTGAAGAGAAGGTCCTTTTCAGGGCTTATGCTAATGTTTTTGTTGTTGATGTTTGTGAACGCATATTCACAATCGTCGATTAAATTGATGGCGTATAATTTATTGAATTACCCCAGCGGATCAAATTTTGTAACAGATACAACTACCAGAAATCCCGCTTTTAGAACGGTAATTGCTGCTGCACAACCCGACATACTTGTCACCGAAGAAATGAATAACCAAGCCGGTGTAAATATGTTTTTAAACAGTGTAATGAACGTTAATAATGTAACGTACTCGGTCGGCGTTTTTAATGATGGTCCCGATACTGATAACTCAATCTTTTTTAAAACATCATTGTTCTCTTTTGTTTCAAATACTCCCATTCATACAGCATTACGAGATATCACCGAATTTAAATTGGTTTATCTCGCCACCGGCGATACATTACGCATTTATGCCGTGCATTTGAAGGCAAGTGCTGGTTCTCCCAATGATACTCAACGAGCATCGGAAGTGGATAGCCTAAGAAAAGTAACCAATGCATTACCTACAGGATCTAAGTTTTTCGTAGTCGGTGATTTCAATTTTTATTCAAGCGCAGAACCGGCGTACGTAAAATTATTACAAGTTACGGCAGGAAATGAGGGTCAGTTTTATGACCCGATTGTAGGAATGACAGGGGTTTGGAACAACAGTAGTTATTCGCAATACCATACGCAGTCGCCTCGAGTACGAGCGTTTGGGGGCGGATCAACGGGAGGAATGGACGATCGATTCGATTTAATTCTTTATTCGAAGGCAGTAAATGATGGAACTGGCATATCGTATCTTTCAAATTCCATGACTGCTTTCGGAAATGATGGTAACCATTATAACGACTCTATTAATCATATGCCAAACGCAGCAGTTAGTCAAGCTGTTGCCGAAGCGCTGCATGCAGGATCAGATCACCTACCCGTTTTTGCCACATTTACCTTTCCTAATACATCAACCGATTTAGGTGCTACGGCCTTTATTGCTCCTTCCGTTTCTCCTTGTTCTACCACGAATAAAGTACTAACCGTAAGAATAAAAAACTATGGAGTCGTTACTCAGAATTTCACTGGAAATCAAGCAACGGTAACATTAAATATTACTTCGCCATCGGGAAGCATTCAATCGTTTTCTCAAATTGTGAATAGTGGAACCCTTGCACCCAACGATATTTTAGATGTAGTGGTAGTTCCATCGTATAGTTTTAGTCAGTCGGGTACTTATACCTTTAATGCATTTACAACGGTAGCAGGCGATGTTAACAATTCCAACAATTCCATGACTTCGGCTACGCTTGCCGTTAGTTTAGGTTTTGAGGCTAGCATTTCTCCTGCAGGACCGGTTGCATTGTGTAGCGGAAATACACAACTATTAACAGCATCTCCGGGCGCATCATATTTATGGTCGCAGGGAAGTACCACACAATCGATAACGGTGAATACTGCCGGAAGTTATTCGGTAACAGTCACCGATAATAATGGATGTACTGCAGCAGCAGGGCCGGTGATTGTATCAATAATAAATGCATCTTCTACCGGAATTGTTTTCCAAGAAAATATGGGAAGTGTAGGCAGTACAACGTCGATTTCAACACATGAAACAAGCAACGGATTTCAAAATACAAGTCTGACAATGAGTGGTACTGGTGATGTTCGTCTAACTAGCCCTTCCTCCGGATATTCCACTGCGAGCGGAAATGCTAATGTGTTTTTTACAAATACTGTAGGTAGAAATTTTATTGTCTCCGGCATCAATACCATTGGTAAAAATAATCTGCAATTATCATTCGGATTGTATAGATCTGATATTACTAATAACGGCTCTACACTTCAAGTGCAATACAGTACCGACGGAATTACGTATACCAATTTAACAATGCCAGTAATTAATAATTCATCGTCATGGAATTACATCACAGTTAGTGGAACTATACCTGCAACTAGTAATCTGCGACTTCAATGGAAACAAAACTCGAACGTTTGCCAGTATAGAATAGATGATGTTGTTTTGAATTATACAGCCGTTCCAACAATTTCAGCAAATGGGCCAACAACTTTTTGTTCGGGTGACTCGGTTACGTTAACGGCAAGCTCTGGCACAAATTATCTCTGGAGCAATGGTGCTACAGCACAAAGCATTGTAGTGAATACAAGCGGCAATTATTCGGTATTAGTAGATTGTACGCCGAGTGCAACACAATCGGTTACCGTTAACAACTGTGGATTTATTGCTCTTAACCTTAAGTTATTCATTCAGGGATTTTATCTCGGAAACGGAGTGATGCAGCCTGTTGCATATAACAACGGATTAACAACAGACCCAACAGTATGCGATTATATAAATGTTGAGTTACATCAGTCCACTAGCCCTTATAGTTTGGTTGCAAGCGTTACGGCAACTTTAAAAACAAATGGTGATGCGCTAGCGAACATCCCAACATCAGTACCTTCAGGTAATTACTATATTGTTATCAAACATCGAAATTCAATAGAAGTTTGGAGCAAGATCCCAGTTGCATTTGGTTCATCAACAGTCAACTATGATTTTTCTCACTAATAAAGACATAAATTTCTTCAAAAAAATTTCATTTCCGTTCGAGAATCGGTTGTCTAAAGAATAAAAACTAAATAATTTCACATCATCAAAATTAGGCTAACCAAAAACAAATAATAAACCGGTATTATGCAAATTATAAATCGAGATCTGCTTGTCATTACGCCCAAGCAAGCCTGCGTAGATTGGGCGAATGCTCTAGGAGAAGACTTTGAATTACAAATGGATGACATGGGTGGACATGATGCAGCGTCGTCGTTTCTGATTCCAGAATTTGAAGATGAAGACGAGGCCCTTGAATGGATGGAAGAAGGTGCCGAAGGATGGTTCTCTTTACTTTTGATGGAGTGGACAGATGATAGAACAAAATGGCCGGAAGATCTAAGCTGGGAAAATTTGAATAATTTCTTTCACGTAAATTATCAGTCAATGGTAATGGACTTGGTAAATGAACCAATTGAGAAAGATTCGGAAGACGATTACGATGATGATTCGGTTGATCCGGAATTGAATTAATGATAAAAAGAAAATCCCCGATTAATCATCGGGGATTTTTCATGAAAAGTATAGTTGGTACGACTAATACTTAATTAAAAGGGGAAAAGGGGGAGAAGAAAATTGGTTTGTACGGTAACGAACAGTGTTTCGAACAATTAAAGCGAGAATTTGGGGGAATGCTCACTTTAGAATACAAAGGACAGACAAATTTTTTAGAAAAAAACGGGTATTTTTCCCGGTAGGTAGGGGGTATTTTCCCCGGTATCAAAAGGGGGTGTTTTTCCCGGTATTAGGGGGGTGTTTTTCCCGGGGTTGAAAATACGGGTTGATTTTTGAGGTTGGAATTACTTTCTTTGACTCAGGCAATTAGACCTACAATCCCCAACATTTATGGCATATCCAATACCTCAGGTTGACATCGACCAAATGTTAAGCGATCGTGAAATACATATGAGTATACCCGATCCAAACTCAAACGAGAACATTATCCTGTTCAACTCGACAAGAATTAGAGTCGAAGAGCTAATAAGCTACTTCTACCTGAACAATGATAATAAATTGACGGGTATACGCTTTTGGCCAGGCATCATGGATTATTCACTAGTATTCCCTATTATCTCTGTATCTACGTCTGCAGCTAGTTCTACAGGCTTCTGCTTACTTGAAGATCCGTCTTATTTAGATCCTAATAAAGGATTTTCAAAGGTAGTATCACGCCCGTTAGCGATGAGATGCTTCGGAGAATATAAATCGAATGTACTCATCGACGGACAATCACAAGGTTCTATCGTCGCAATCGACTCAAGATACTTTGACTGGAAAGACTTCTCAGATCTGTTCAAAGCGAATATTCCAGGCTTTGTTGAAACTGACCCGGCAACCTTTAAGGGATATTCTTTAAAAATCGAGCAAGGATATATCGGACCAGAGCTTTGCGAAAAATTCTTTAGTCAATACGGAATTGGCGAAAACAATACCGACTATATTGGTTACTCTTTAATGTTAAGCCTATTCGATCCGGCAGGAGTTCAGTTGATTAATCCTAATCTACTATTCGAATCCGGTAATTATGCAGAAAGGTATCTGGAAAGCGCACGACCATGTCCGACCCATTGTGATTAAATCTATTAAGTGGGTATATTTGCTCGGTACTAGCCGGCTACAATGACACTTTCAGAGATTTATTTAGAGTATTCAGGATATATTGAGGTTGGGTTTGTTACATTAACCATATTAATTTTTTGGAGGAAATTCAATTCACAAGAAAGAGATTTGGTTTTCTGGTTTGCAATTAGTTCAATTACCATGATTGTAGCTTATACGTTACAGTCGTATCACCTATACAATGGTTGGTGGTATAATATTGCTAATTTCTTCCAATATGGATTTCCCGGGTACTTCTACTATAAGAATCTAACGGATTTAAGAACAAAAAAACAGGTCTTAATTTCGTTTAGTGTTGTCATAGTATTCTCAATTATCCGGTTAATAATAGTTGGTCTTACGTTCCCTGACAAATATTCTATCATCTGTTGGTCTTTTGTTGATGGGTATTTTGCGTTTATTTATTTGAAACATTTATTTGAGAATATCGATGTCAATCCTTTCCATGTGTTGCCTTTTTGGTTTTGCGCTCCGGCTATGTTAGATGCAATGTGTATGCTGCCAAGTTACGCAACGTTTAATTTGCCCGAGCCAAATACAATAGGAATCACATTTGAGTATATTGTTCAAACTACATTTTCACTCTGGCATTTTCTTTTTGCTTTTGGTATAGTTTATACGCAATGGTTAAGAAGAAAATCAGGAAAAACAGTTTAATTATTATTTAAAGTAATGGATTTTGATTTACAATTATCGCTCGTAGTTATCGCTGTATTTATATTTATAGTGGTACTGCTGATGCTTAACTTGATGCTTACCGGTCGTAACCGTAAGATCAGGCATGATAGCGAGATGATGCAAATGAATGCTCGTCTCGATAATGAGGTTTCTATTGCAAAAATGGAGGTTGCCGAAAGTACCATGAATGAACTAAGTCGTGATTTGCATGATGATGTTGGACAGCAATTGGTCTTTACAATTATGCAAATGAATTCGCTCGACAAAAAGCTTAGCGATCAAGAGAAAGGTGCTCTGCAAGAGGCTAAAAACTCGGTACAGTCAGCGTTGAATTCGATTCGTAATATATCCAAGAACTTAAACAAAGATTATATCTCTTTAGTAGGCTTTAAGGAAGGAGCCACCCGCTTATTTGATAAGCTCGCCATAAATGGAACAATGGCGCTTCGGATCGACATCCCTGAACAAATTAAATTTAAATCTCCATCAAACGAAATCTTCCTCTATCGAATCATTCAAGAGTGTGTTAGCAATACGCTTAAATATGCCGGCGCTTCTACTATCTATTTAACAGTTACGGTAATCGATGATATTGTAACTGTTGTTTATGAGGATGATGGCCAAGGTATCGCAAACCTCGATTCTTCCGAAAATGCTCTTTCCGGGATCGGTATTAATAATATGAGAAAAAGAGCGGAAATAATGAAAGGGGATATTTCTATTGGAAATCGCGAACCTCACGGAATAAAAGTATCTTTGACTTTTCCTGATAAATAGTGGATATGAAGATAAAGGTTGCGATTGTTGACGATCATCACTTGGTGCGAAAAGGTTTAAGGCTATTACTCGATAACCTCAATGATTTCGAAATTTTGTTTGAAGCATCAAATGGCGAGGAGTTTTTTAGTACCTTGAATAAACAAGAGGTTCTTCCTGAAATCGTCTTAATCGACGTTAATATGCCGGTGATGAATGGCGTTCAAACTACTCGCCTTTTAGAAGAGAAAAATTGTACTATTCGTAAAGTAGCTTTGTCGGTTAATACCGACCTTGAAACGGTACGTAATATGATTAAGGCAGGTGCTTGCGCTTATCTGTTTAAAGATGCTAGCCCTGAAGTATTTCATCAAGTTCTATTGAAGGTATACGAAGAAGGCTTTTTTTATGACAAACATGTAATTCAAAGTCTTGTACCAGAAATGGGTGAGCAGAGTAAGTTTAATTCAACTTATTCTTCTGAAGAAAGAAATGAGGATATGGTTTTGCTACGTCAACTTTCAGCTCGCGAACTAACCTTTTTGAATTATTGCTGTTCCGAAATGACGTATAAAGAGATTGCGGATGAAATGGAAATTACTTCTCGTACCGTTGATGGCTACCGCGAAGCGCTATTCTCTAAGTTGAAAATTAAATCAAGAATAGGCCTCGTTATTTTTGCGATTAAAACCGGCGTTTACAAAATTCAATAATAAATCGGATTCCTACATTAATTCCTTTGAGGTACTGATTCAAGCTTCAGCTGTGCATTAACGTTAGTTGTCGAGATATACTTCATTGGCATCTCAATTGTAAATTCAGTTCCTTCTCCTGAAGTACTGTCGAGTTGTATTGTTCCTCCTAAATCAACAACAATTTTTTTAGCAATTGCTAATCCAATTCCCATCGTTTCTTTTTCGTCTCTCCTCTGTAATGTCTGGAAAATTTCGAAAACTTTTCCGTGATATCGCTCTTCAATTCCCGGACCATTATCGCGAATTTTTAACAAACATACCGCACTGCTTAAGGAAAACGTAATGTCGATTCGCTTGTCGATTTTATCATTATGTTCAATAGCATTGTTGATGATTTGAAAAAGGACTTTTTGAAGCTTATTGCTGCACCTAAGTGCATTCGGCATTCCTGCTTCTATATTGATTGTTACGTCGTCTCCCGGATGAATTTGTGAGATTACTTGATGTATTATCACTTCGATTGATTGCGATTCTACAATCTCGTGAATGTTCTCCATTTTGGTATAACTCAACAGCGCATCGAGTAAATTATCCATTCGCATTAATCGTCCTTTAATGGTCTCGAAATGGGGAATTAATTCCGGGTGACTTTCTTCTGTTTCTTCTTTGATTATCCCCGATAAACTTCCAACGGCACGTAATGGTGAGCGTAAATCATGTGAGGCAATAGAAATGAACTTTTCTAAATCGCGATTTTTACTTTCTAATCGTTTGGAGTATTCTCGTAGTGTAATATTTTTTTCTTCTAACTCATGATTCTTCTTTTCTAATTCGAGCTGGTCTTGTTCAAGCTTTTGCGTAACTACATTTTTTCTGCTCTGTAAATATTTGCTCAAGTTTGCAACTAGAAATACGGTTAGCGCTATGTTAACAATATAGTCTTCGTTTATTAACGCATCATCATTGTTGAACATCTTGAAGGATGTCCAATCGGTATATTGTGAGATTAAAAACAAATAGGTCAGCTGACAAAGAATTCCAACGGTAAAATATCCGCCTAATCGCTTTCCTAATAGCATATATGCATAAATCACTATCGCCGTATAGTACATCGAACCACCGGTTCTAATGCCGCCGCAATCGTAAGCAACAGTATGTAAAAGTAAACAGGCACTAACTAGCATTATTACATAAGCGCGTTGTAGCTTTTCTATGTTTCGTGCTGCATAAAAGTTGATCAGCATTATTGCAGCAAGCGATAGTATGATGTATGGTAAGAATCCCGGATTGGCAATCGTAATCATCATCTTGGTAAATACCCCAAGACAAACAATTGATCCCGAAAAGGAAAAGATTTTAAATAATGAATACTGTTGCTTCGAAATAACATCAGCAGCCGGGATACGCTCATATACGCTTTCGCCGGTCAATAAATTTAAATACTTGTTCATATACAGATTACTCTCTGCTGAACGTCAATCGCGGTTTTTAGGTTCCTTTTATACTTACCGAGGGCGCTATAATCATAGTCAATCTTCGAAAAGGTCAAGCCTAGAAAATGAGCCACTTTATAGCCAAAGTGCAAAATTGGTCATAGAGGATTGGTGCAATTGACGTACCATTCCGCCCTTTGCACGGCTTTTTGCCTCATAATCACATTGTTGTAAAATGGCCGTTTCTTAAAAATCCTTGACTTTTTCTAATAAATCAGGTGCTTTTCAAACATTTGATTTTTCGTTTGAGTCGAAAAATGATACGTTTCAGAAAAATTTCAATTGCCCTCTTCTGCGTTAATTGCAATTTTGAACCACTTTCTAAAATCTTTGAATCATATTTTAAATGAAAACATTTCTAAAATGGACAGGCATCCTCCTGTTATTAATCATTTTTGGCTTTAGTGCTTCAGTTGCAGTACTTAAAAACCGAACCTTCGACGCTCCCTATCCGCAGCTAACGGCTTCATCTGACCCGGCAATTATTGAACGCGGAAAAGCTATCGTTTATGGTCCCGCCCATTGCGCCCATTGCCATACCCCTGCATCCGAAATTGATCGTATCGATAAAGGAGAAATCGTTCCATTGGGCGGCGGACATATTTTCGATATCCCTCCGGGCAAAATTTATACAAGCAATATTACTTCCGATAAGGAAACCGGTATCGGTAATTTATCCGATAGCACAATAGCTCGTTCTCTTCGATTTGGTGTTGGATACGACGGAAGAGCTTTGTTCGACTTCATGCCTTTTCATAATTTATCAGATGAAGATCTGGTTGCAGTATTAAGTTATTTGCGAAGCACTCCACCCGTAAAAAATAAAGTTCCCGCAACAGAAGTGTCGATGCTGGGACTAGTGTTAAAAGCATTTCTCTTAAAGCCCGTTGGCCCAGATGGTGAAGTTCCGGTTTCTGTTAAACCTGACTCATCAATTGCCTACGGGAAATATTTGGCTGAGTCTGTAGCTAACTGCAAAGGTTGTCACACCAACCGCGATCTTAAAACAGGAGCCTACGTTGGCCCTTTTTATGGTGGAGGCTTTGTGATGCCTTGCGAAAATACTCCCGGCAAAGCCGTTGTCACTCGAAATATCACGGTTGATCCAGAACATGGAATGCTGGCTTACATGAATGAAGAGGCGTTTATAAAACGATTCCGTGATGGAAAACGAGTGCATGAATCTACTATGCCCTGGGGCCCATTTAGCAGAATGAGCGAACTGGAGTTAAAAGCGATTTATAGGTTCTTAAAAACCATTCCTCCCGTGAAGAATGATCCCGGCCCTGTACTCGTTGATTTAAAATAATGTCGAGTTTTAGTCTAAGACTTTTAACGATTCAATTGTTAGCAAAGGAGCAGAGGTAGGTACTTCTGCTCTTATTGTTTTTACCTATCATTGCACTCTATTTTTATTTTATGGCAGAGAAGAAAAATCCCGCACTCGGATTTATATTTATTACCTTGTTAATCGATATTACCGGATTGGGAATTATCATTCCTGTTTTTCCGAAATTGATTCAGGAAATGATAGGAGGAAATTTGAGTATGGCTTCTCAATACGGAGGCTGGCTCATGTTTGCGTATTCTGTTACTCAGTTTATTTTTGCTCCCATCCTCGGAAATCTTAGCGATCAATATGGTCGACGACCAATTATTCTTGGTTCTCTCTTCGGATTCTCTATCGATTATTTATTTCTTGCATTAGCGCCTTCAATCGGTTGGTTGTTCGTTGGACGAATTATTGCAGGAATTACAGGCGCAAGTTTTACTACAGCAACAGCTTATATCGCCGATATTAGTGCTCCTGAAAATAGAGCCAAGAATTTCGGAATGGTAGGAGCAGCATTCGGCCTCGGATTTATTATTGGTCCGGTAGTTGGCGGTGTGCTTGGGCAATATGGAGCGCGCGTTCCGTTTTATGCAGCGGCAGTTTTAACGATGATCAATTTCCTTTATGGATATTTTATTCTTCCCGAATCATTAAAGAAAGAGAATAGAAGAAAATTTGAATGGAAAAGAGCAAACCCTATCGGTGCATTTAAACATCTGAAAAAACATCCTGTTTTGGTGGGAATGGCAATGTCGTTTATGTTGATTTATATCGCCGGTCACGCTCTTCAAAGTACTTGGACTTACTATACCATGGAGAAGTTTAAATGGAATGAAGCATGGGTGGGATATTCTCTCGGCTTCGTTGGATTAATGGTGGCTATCGTGCAAGGCGGATTAATTCGAGTGATAAATCCTAAGTTGGGCGTTAAGCGCTCTGTTTATATCGGACTTTCATTGTACATCATCGGATTTATTTTATTCGCTTTTGCGACGAAAGGATGGATGATATTTGCCATACTTGTTCCTTATTGCTTAGGAGGAATCGCAGGCCCTTCTCTTCAAGGAATAATTTCAAATCAAGTTCCGCCAAACGAACAAGGAGAACTTCAAGGAACACTAACGAGTATGATTAGCATTACATCAATTATTGGTCCGCCACTTATGACAAACCTCTTCGCGCATTTTACGAATCCTGCCAATAAAATTTATTTTCCGGGCGCACCCTTTTTGTTGGGAGCGGCTCTTACTTCACTAAGCTTATTGTTTGGTTATCGTACATTGCGAAAACTAGACACCAATAAAACTGTTTCTTAAGATTAAGCTTCATTAATGAATATGAAAAAGAACATACTTCTGTTAACCATCTTGGTATTATCAGGATTGTTTTGCTCTGCTCAACAATTACCTGCAAACTGGTATAATCTCGACTTACAAAATGATTCGGTTTATGGAGTAAGTACCAATAAAGCGTACGAAACTATACTGAAAGGAAAAAAATCTTCTACTGTTATTGTAGCTGTTATTGATGATGGAACAGATGTTGATCATCCGGATTTAGCGGGACAAATTTGGACGAACAAAAAAGAAATTCCGGGAAATAAAATCGATGATGATAATAATGGTTATCCTGATGATATTCACGGCTGGAATTATTTAGGAAATGCCGAAGAAGATATTGTGATGGAAAACATGGAGGTTACTCGTATTGTTAGAAAATATCAGAGTGTTTTTGTCGATTCAAATAATATCAAATCACAGCCCGAAAAATATCAAGAGTATTTAAACGCGAAAGCGATTTATGATAAGAAGTTAGCCGAATATACAAAGACCGATGAACGCCTCAGTAAAATGTTAAATTTTATTGAAGCGATGAATAAAAAATTTGGCAAAGATTCGCTTTCAATGCAAGAAGTCGCAGGTTTTTATACTGCTGATAGTACCCTAATAAAAATGAAAGAGAGAATGGTTTCTTTAATGGATAAAGGAACTACTTATCCGTCGTATGTTTCGGAGCTAAAGAGAGGTTATAAAAACAATAAAGACCATATCGACTATCATATGAATATCGCATACGATGCTCGCAAAATTATTCACGACGATTACGAAAACATCAACGATAGAAGCTACGGAAATAATCACGTTAAGTCGCCCGATGGTGATCATGGTACTCATGTAAGCGGAATAATAGGCGCGGTTCGCGGAAATAATATGGGAACAGATGGTGTTGCTTCGAATGTGCAGTTGATGATTTTGCGAGTGGTGCCTAATGGTGATGAACGCGATAAAGACATCGCTTTAGCAATTCGTTATGCAGCAGATAATGGCGCAAGAATTATCAATATGAGCTTCGGTAAACCCGTACCTTATAATAAGAAGGCGGTTGATGATGCAGTGAAATATGCAGCTTCAAAAAATGTATTATTAGTACATGCCGCTGGAAATGAATCGCTGAATTTGGATGTTGAGAAAAGATATCCTAACCCTAATTACCTCGGAGAAAAAAGAAATGCAAGAAAAAATTGGCTAGATGTTGGTGCTAATGCAGCTGATGGAAATCCAGGAGTTTTCTCGAACTACGGTAAGAAGTATGTCGATTTATTTGCTCCGGGAGTAAAAATCACTTCTACACTTCCCAATAATGGTTATGGCCCTAAAAACGGAACAAGCATGGCGTCTCCTGTTGCAGCTGGTGTTGCTGCGCTTATACTTTCATACTATCCACAAATTTCAGCCGAACAGCTAAAGAAGTTATTAGTTAAGACGGCAGTTCGCCCTACAATAATGGTTAAAAAGCCCGGTACAAAAGATGTGATGGTGAAATACAAAGACCTTTGTATTACCGCAGGAATTATCAATGCTTACGAGGCAGCAAAGCTGGCAGAAAGGAAGTTTGGAAAGTAGAAAATTGCATGCAGTTGTTTTAGGTAATTTTTATTACCTTCATCCTGTCATGAAAAAGCTTCTATCTGTATTGGTCCTCATCTTGGCAGGACTTACCGTATTCTCTCAAGGAATCGATAAACCGCGTTACCAAATTTTAACAAAACGCGCAGGAAATTATCTCGGTACGTTTAATATCGAACTATTCCCTCTTGTCGCGCCAAACCATGTGCATAATTTTGATAGCCTTGCGTTGGCTCTTGCGTTCGATAGTACTGCGTTTCATCGTGTGGTTCCCGGTTTTGTAATCCAAGGCGGTGATCCTAATTCGATCAACGGGCCCATCTCTTCTTGGGGACAAGGTGATCCGAATCAACCTACGGTAAACGCAGAATTTAGTCCTGTGCGCCATCTAAGAGGTATTATCGGGGCAGCTCGCGACGCAGATACCAATAGCGCAAATTCACAGTTCTATGTTTGTGTTGCGAATGCAACTTTTCTCGATGGACAGTATACTGTTTTCGGAAGAGTGACAGAAGGTATGGATATTGTTGACACAATTGTTGCTTCTCCTCGTGATGCAAATGATGTTCCACTTCAAAAAATCGAAATGTTTGTTACCTACATCGGAGTAAATGATACAATTCCTAACGCTCCTTCAACAACATTACCTGCTAATAATGCAACGGGAATTCTACCTACGCAATCCTATCAATGGTCATCGGTGCCCGAAGCTATTTTATACACTGTCGAATTTAGTACCGATTCTTTATTTAGCTCTATCTACTATTCAAAAAGAACTGCCTTAACGTATATTCAATCTCCGGCATTCATTGGTTATTCTAAATATTATTGGAGAGTAAGATCGAATAACGGTGGACACGAAAGTTTAAATTCGACCGTTTCTAATTTCACCACTATAGCGGGTGCGCCAACGCTTGTTTTTCCACCCGACTCCTCATCTCAAATTGTAGATCCAATTAACTTTCAATGGAACGCAAGCAACGGAGCGGCTTCATACCAATTCCAAGTTGCTACTGCTTCTACATTTAGTGGTGTGTACTTAATTCATAACTTAACTAATGTTACAGGAACATCGCAGGTGATTAGTGGTTTAACGCCCAATTTACGACACTACTGGAGAATGCGTAGTACTGACGGAACAATTTTCGGACCCTGGAGCCCCAAGTATACTTTTGTTACTATGCCACTTGTAGGTATAGCCGAGTTAAATGCAGATGCCTATCAATTGGAAGCACTTTATCCAAATCCAGCAAGTGATATTATCAACCTTAAATTTACAACTGCTTCAGCAGAAAAGATCACAGTAACTATCACTGATATTTCGGGGAAAGTGGTTTTTTCGGATATGCTTAACGTTAGTAACTCAGGAAAACAAAACTGCTCAATATCCATTAACACATTTGCAAAAGGGAACTATATTTTGACCTTGAGTAATAACGGAAAAGTAAGTAGCCGTAGTTTTAAAAAGGATTAATTTGAAGTTGGTGGAGGTTTTCGCAACTCATATCACAGAGGACGTTGAATATAAAACAAAACAAAATAATGAAACGCGTAATTAGATCTCTTCTTTTTATCTTTTTAATTCTTCCAAATTTAATTCAGGCACAAGCTACGCTGTTGTCGGATATTAATGTTGGTACAGGATCCGGAATTTCTGGAAGTGCTGATTTTAGTGTTGTTGTTGGTGATACAATGTTTTTTGTTGCTACCGACAATGGAACAACTTATAATCTTTATAGAACAGAAGGAACGCCCCAATCTACCATAAAACTTACCTCAATAGATGCAGGCAATACATTCGTAGGACAATGGGCGCGCGTAAACGGCAAGTATATCTTTTCGATGTATAATGCTTCTACAGTTGGAAGAGAATTATATGTTTCAGATGGAACTCCTTCGGGAACAACGCTGTTGAAAGATATTTGTCCGGGTGCAACAAGCGGTGTCTATAGCGCTTCAGATTTTAGTTATAATGATGGGAATGCACTTTACTTCGTAGCTGCAGCAAATGGAGGGAATTTCGATTTGTGGAAAACAGATGGAACAACAAACGGTACTATTCAACTATCAACAGTGAATGCAACGAGTACTGCATTGGGCCATTGGACAAAAATGCCGAATGGTAAATTTATTTTTTCACTTTTCGACGGTGGAGCAATTTATGGAAGAGAATTGTTTATTACTGATGGCACTCCCGGTGGAACAAGCATATTGAAAGATATTGATGCCGGTCCGTTAACAGCATTCTCAGGAGCCAACGACTTTATTAAGCTCGAAGGAAACTACATTTATTTTGCTGCTACCGATAACGACTATAATTATGAATTGTGGAAAAGTGATGGTACAAATGCCGGAACAATAAAGCTATCGAATATTGGCGCAACAACACCGGCAATAGGACATTGGAATGCAATCAATGGAAAATTTGTTTTTTCTTCCTTCGATAACTCAACAGTATATGGTCGCGAATTATGGGTTACTGACGGAACAACAAACGGAACCGCTCTTCTGAAAGACATTCGAAATGGAATAGGATCGTCTTTAGATGGTGCTGCTGATTTTATTTATAATGATGGAAATATTCTCTACTTTGTAGCGACAGATAATGCAGTAAACTATGAATTGTGGAGTACCGATGGCACATCTGCTAATACGTTAAAAGTCTCGAATACGGGCGCTATTGCAAATACAATCGGGCACTGGACAAAATTGAACAACCATTTCATTTTTACTATGAATGATGGAGGTTCTTTGCGCGGAAGAGAAATGTGGGTGACCGATGGAACTTTCGGGAATACCAATGTTTTGAAAGATATCCTACCTGGTACAACTTCTGCTTTTACAGGAGCAAGCGATTTTATTATTAAAGAGGGTAATGTAGCCTTTTTTATTGCCACTGATAATGGTAATACTTTTGATTTATGGAAAACGGATGGAACAACAGCTGGAACAATAAAAATATCAAACGTCAACGCAACGAACAATACGGTTGGTAACTGGACAGCCTTATATGGTAAATATATTTTTTCACTGTTCTCTCCAGCAAATGGCCGCGAATTGTTTGTAAGCACAGGAAATTTAGGGGGTACCACATTATTGAAAGACATATTCGCTGGAACAGGATCAGGTATTGACCCAAGTAATTTTAGCATTAATGCAAACAATACTATGTTCTTTGTGGGTACAGCGGATGGGGTCAACTACGAACTCTGGAAAAGCGACGGAACTGTGGTCGGTACTCAACGAATAAGTGTGATTAATGCAACGAATGGTCTCTTAGGACAATGGTCTCAAATAAATGGCAAGCATACTTTCTCCATGATAAATGCTACTGTCGGTAGAGAGCTTTATGCCACAAATACTATTACAGCCGTAGCTCCGGAAAAACAACCCGAACTCGTAGCTGAAATTGCGCCAAATCCCACTTCAGATATACTAACGGTAAGCATAGCCGAAAACGAACAATTTGCAGAAGTTGAAGTTTTTGATCTTCAAGGGAAGCGAGTTTTAGTGGCCACAGAATCCGTTAAAGGGAATAATGTTGGAGTTATAAATATTGGATCGCTTCAACCCGGATTATATCTTATAAAGATGGTAACTAAATCGGGGCTGATGGCAACAAAGAAAATAGAGAAGATGTAAACTTTTTGTTTACCTTTATTCTACCAAACCTACTTCTATGAAATACTTTTTTACATTTCTATTATTCCTTAGCGTCTTTATTTCTAAAGGCCAAAGCGGAAATTATATTGATAGCACAAGTACTTGGTACGAGTATTTCGGAGCGGCAGATGGGATAAACATTTATAAAGACAATAACCGCTACTACATAGATGGCGATACGACTATCTCGGGAACAATTTATCATCGGTTATATTGGGATAAATTAGATTCTGTATTTGATGGCTTTACAGATACGTTTCTATTGGTTAATTATTATCAGCATGTATATCAAGGAGGGCTGAGAGAAGATTCTTTAAAACGATTTTATCTTTATTATCCCGGACAAACATCCGAATCATTATTATTTGACTTTAACTTATCTGTAGGATCACCATTATCCAACATGATTAGCAATTACGGCTGCAATCAACCTCCTATGACAATTCAATCGATTGACACAGTCTATTTGGGTAGTACAATCATACAGAACTTCCATTTGCCGATATCAATATTTAATAAAACCTTATACGAGGGAATCGGTGGCTCAGGTGGCTTTATTTGGCAAGGAAGCCTCTGCACTATGTTTGAATCCGGAGCCTGTCTTATAGCGTATAAAAAGGGGAATGATTCACTTTTCATTAGTAACTGCGGACAAACACTTACCGCTGTTTCGCAAGTTTCATTGGAAGATGAGATAAAAATTTATCCGAATCCTACACAGGATGAAATATCGGTTAAATTATCACCAGGGAAATTCAGCAATTACAGCGTCGTTGACCAACTAGGAAATGAAAAGATTTCTGGAAAGATTACGGTGAACGGTTTTTTGAGCATTTCGCTCCGAGATCTTTTTGCGGGTCATTACATTATCAATTTTAATGACCACAACGGGAAAAGAATAAGCAGGAAAATTGTCAAACATTAATTCCGTATTAAAAAATAAATTACTTTTATTTCAGATTCAGAGTACTATTAAGAGTAGGGTTGCTGCCAGAATTCGGCTCGAAGAAGTAAAATACATTTCGTACAGTGAAACCATTAAAAAATTTCAACATGAACGAATACCTATTACTCATAAAAAATGACCGTCGAGAAAAGGAAGAACTTATCGGTGAGAATCATTTGAAATTTGTACAAGAATGTGAACAATACATATCCATGTTAAAACAAGAAAACCGCTTAATTGCAGCGCAACCACTCTATGATTTAGCCGGAGTAGTAACGCTAAACGATAAAGGGTATATTGATAAGGGGCAAGAATCCCAATGCTACGTTGGTTATTACCATGTTTATGCTGAAAATTTAGATGAAGCAATGGAAGTAGCCCAACGCAATCCCGAATTTAAATTTAAGCCATCCTCTTCCATTGAAATAAGAGCTATTAAAATGAAAGAAAAATCAACAGGATTTAAATATCCGATAGGAATAGGAACTTGTTTATGATCCTTAAAAGGTGCGATTCATTTCGATAAAGCTACAAATGTTTTATACAGTAATTAAAAATGTAATTTATCGTTTTCGCACTAAAAATATTCATCACTAATTTTAATATGTCATTAAAGAATTTAATTTCCAATTACGCCGCATTTAACGAATGGGCAAACGCTCAAATCGTGACGTGGTTGAAAACACTCGACAAAGAGATTTTGTATAAGAAAACACCATCTAGTTATCCTTCGATCGATTATACTTTGCAGCATATTTTAAGAGGACAGAAATTCTGGTATTTATTCATCACCGGACAAGATACAAGTAACTTTAATTGGAGTGTTTACGAAGGAGAGGTAGACAGGATAATACAAGAGCTGGTAGATTCTTCGGCATTGATGAAAGGCAAATATTCAACTTTTTCAGAAGAAGAACTATTAGAAGTATTACATTTAGATGTTCCATGGGCAAAGAATAGCCGAAGCAGATATGATTATATTGTACATATAATCAATCATGGAAGCTTTCATCGAGGACAAATTGTTACCATGGCGAGAACGATCGGCGTTTCAGAAGGAATTGTTAATACAGATTATAATATTTTTAATTGTTTATAAGAAACACTAAAATCATGAAACATATAAAATTTACGCTCTTAGGTGTTTTGTTCTCAATTGCCTCCTATGCTCAATTACCAACTTGTCAATGGGCGTATGCTCCTGTATCTACAAGTTCATTTTGGGGCCTCGTATATTCAGCCGATGTTGATTCTTACGGAAATATTATTCAAGCAGGAAAAATATATGGAGTAGCAGATATGAATCCAGCTAGTGGTCCTGGAGATACTAGCTATAGTTACCCTACAGTGAATTATTATCTTTCAAAAACAACAAGTTCGGGAAATTTGATTTGGATAAAATATTTTGGAGGAGTTCCAAGCATTTCAACCTTCGAAATCAATCAAATAAAAGTCAATTCTAACGATGAAATTGTTGTATTAGGAAATTATTTTGGTGTAATTGATGTTGATTTTTCTAGTACCGGCGTAGACACCTTACGAAGCCATCAACCAACATACCAAGATTATTTCGTTGCTAAGTACAATAGTAATGCCGATTTAATGTGGGCTTTTTCAATTGGAGATGCTGCACATCAAACGCAAGTGAAAACAATGACGTTAAACAACAACAATGATATCTTGGTTGCAACAAACAATAATGGAGCGGTTGATCTTGATCCAGGTTCAGGTGTGGCTCTTTCTTTGGGCGGGAATGCAAATCTTGTTGCGTATAGCTCTTCAGGAAATTACTTATGGCACAATAATATTGCCGTACTGTATTCTTATGCACAAAACACAAATACACTAGCAACGGATGCGATAGAGAATGCTTATTTACTTACATTAGGATATTATGAAATGACAGTTAATAAATTTGATAATGTAGGTAATAGATTATATAACAAAACAATCGGACAATTTTCATCAGGGGCACGAGTTCTTCCTAAGTCTATTTGGATCGATCTGGCTACACAAGATTATTATATTTGTGGTTCTTTTCAAGGCTCAGTAAACTTCGATCCGAATGGTGGTTCAACTATTTTAACCTGTAGTTCGGTAAATAACCAAGACGGATTTATTGCTAAATACGATTCATCGATGAATGTAATTTGGGTAAAACAATATACTGGTCAAGTTACATTTGGAAAGAATTCTATCGTACCTTATGGAGGCAATATTTTATTAGCGGGAGATATAACAGGTACAGCCAATCTCGGTGGTGCTTATAATTTTAATTCAACAACTACATCACCTTTTATGATGCAGATTGATCCATTAGGGAACACACAAATGGCGTTTGTATTAGCAGGAATGGGAGGCATGAATACTCTCAATATTACGCCCGATTTAAAAATTGTTACTACTGGTTATATTTCCGGTTCCATCGATATGGACCCCTCAAATGCTTCTATTCCTTTAAATGCAGCATCTACAACGTCTTTTACAGCTGTCTATACAACGCCATTATCAGGTTTGTTTACCCAACAGCCTAAATTAGATTTTGATGTTTATCCTAATCCTGCGAGTAGTTATATTCAAATTAATTTTAAACAATCGATTAACGCAAGTGTTCAAATAATTGATGCGTTAGGAAGAATTGTTGCTGTTCAAAAAGTTGATCACCAAGACCAATGCCAAATCTCTTGCGAAGAACTTTCTGCTGGAATGTATTACGTTTCATTGATTGATTCTGAACATAATTTCAACACCCAGAAATTGATTGTTCGGTAATTTAAATGTGTTAAGGTTTAAATTTATCCGAAAGTGAATCACATATTATGCTTGATGCCCAGTTCACTTTTTTCTATTTGTTTACTTCTTAATTTTGCCGAAAGTTCACTTAAATAATATCTTACATTATATCTTTCATTTTGTAAAAGTATCTATGAATAAAACACGTTTAGAAGCTTTCAGCGATGGCGTTTTCGCTATTATCATTACAATAATGGTCCTTGAAATTAAAGTGCCTCATGGACATAATTTCGAAGACCTTGTGGTTTTAATTCCCATATTTCTAAGTTATGTTTTAAGTTTTATTTACCTGGGAATCTATTGGAATAATCATCATCATATGATGCATACCGTTAAACATGTTAGCGGAACTATTCTCTGGGCAAATATGCATCTGCTATTTTGGCTTTCATTAGTTCCTTTCGCTACAGCGTGGATTGGTGAATCAGGATTCGAAGCTGCACCTATGATCGTTTATGGTATTTGTTTATTGTTATCCGCTATCGCTTATTTTATTTTGCAATCGCAAATTATCAAACAAAAGGGAGAGCTTTCAATTCTAAAAAAAGCTATAGGAAATGATTTGAAAGGTAAAATATCTCCGATGATTTATTTAATTGCAATTTTTTTGGGATGGGTTAATCCCATCTTATCCGGAGCATTGTATGTATTAGTCGCACTTATTTGGTTAGTGCCTGATAAAAGAATTGAAAGAACGATTAAAGAAGTTTCATAGTGCATATCATATTATAATGGCGAAAGTATGTTAAAGTGATTTAACAATAGATTTGAATGAACGAAGAAACAAAGGGCATGATAGCAAAAAAATAAAGTATTATGCAATAGTTAATTTTGCACTAAATTTCATTAAAGGGATTAATGGACCAAATAAAAAACACTCCTGAATTAGTATGGGTTTTCATTTCAACTGAAGGCTGCCTTGGGAGATGCCCGATTTTCTCTATGCGTATAACTAGTACCGGTTATGCGAGAATGGAGGATCATTTACTGTTTGATCCTATCCCACGATTTGAATTTAGTAAAACAAGAATTAGGGAAAAGGATTTCAAACGTCTAAAATTTACAATAGAAAAAGCCGAATTATTTTCATTCAAACAGGATAATTCCTTTTTTGTATCCTGTATTCCGGTTTACAATTTGAAAGTGAAATTTAAAGGACATCGAGTTATATCGATAAGTGAAAATGCTAAATGCTCAGGGAAAAAGGTTGCGGCAATTTTCAATTGTTTTCTAAATCTTCGACTTTCACAAGATTGGAAATTAATCTCATCACTAATCTCATCGTATTAAACAGTTTTTTATCATGGCCAATAAAACGTCTCAACATATTTTAAATACTGCCGCGAATCTCTTAGGCTTTTGCCTTTTTGTTATTACTTCTTTTCATGTTGCTAATTACTCAGAGGCTAGTATTGTTGATGAGTTAACTTCTATTATTGCTGTAGCGCTCGTTTTTTCTTGTATTTTATCTTTTATTAGCATTCGAACAGAAAAGCAGGCATTGGAATCTCGGTTGGAACAATTCGCCGATTATTTGTTTCTTGGCTCCCTCGTGGGCTTATTGGTTATTATCGCTTTAATTGCTTTTAATTTTATTAAGTAATTAAGCAGAGATAAGATAACCTTGATAAATTAAAACGAAACGAATTGTTGCGATACCTTATTTCTTCGAAAACGTATTGAACACCTGCTTTTAATTTGAATTTGATACAAGCGTTCTATGGGCCAAATTTTGAGTTTAAGGATAAGGTTTTTCAACTTCGCAACTGTGGCCATCAAGAAACATCGCTCAACTGGAGGCTTCTTTTGCGGTAAACGGGCCGTTTTATCGTGCCGGATGTTGAATTCCTGTGCAACACAAATCAAATTGGTGATTTAACCTTTACCACGAACGATCCATCGAGCGATTTTTCTTTATTCCGATTTTTCTTTTTATTTTGCAGTTCATATATTCTTCACAATGAAAAAGCTGCTTCTTCTTTGTTTAATAAATGCATTGGGTTTTCCCACATTAGCACAGTGGACAACTATTTGCAATAGCGGTAATGGTTTTGTAGTAGATTTCGAAAATTATAATGGCGATTTGTATGCGACCGGATTTTTTACTTCCTTATGTGGAAATGCATGTAATTATGTTGCGAAGTATGATGGTACTTCATGGCAAAATGCTGGTGTAGGTTTCCCCGCAGCCGGACATAGTCTCAGAAATATCGATAACGATCTTTATGGCGTAGCTTATCAACCTAATGTCGATTCGAATTGGGTTTATAAATGGGATGGATCTTCTTTTAATAAAGTCGGTGAAGGCGTTTATCTTACGACTGCTGTCCCAGGATTTTCTCAAACATCAAATCTTTATAACATTATTAAATACAATAATCAAATTGTTGCCTGTGGTGAATTTGATAGAGTAGGGAATAAACAGATCTCAGGAATCATGGAATGGAATGGTACTTCATGGGATTCTTTGGGATCAGGCTTAGGCGGGAGCATACCCGGCACTCCTCCTGTAATGTATCCGCACGATATGTGTGTCTACGGAAATGATTTAATTGTTGCAGGAAATTTTACTACTGCTGGCGGACAACAAGTAAATGGAATCGCTCGTTGGGATGGTACTCAATGGCACCCCCTTGGTCCAGGATTTAATAAGTCAGTTTATGGCGTTTGTGTTTACAATGGAGTGTTATATGCCGGTGGCGATTTTACTTTTTCAGGGAATGTTCCACTGCATTATATCGCTGCATGGAATGGTACTTCATGGCACAGCACCGGCTTCAGTTTGTATTATGCGAGTCCGCTTGATTACTCTTTTGTTCATACCATGACAGTGATTAATGGGAAAATGTACATCAGCGGAGGATTCGATCGCGCACTTTCTGGTTCTACAATTTTGCATTGTACCGGCATCGCCTCGTACGATGGTATTTCTATCGATACATTGAGCGGCGGACTACCCGGGAAAGAAGTAGAAGCAATTGCATTGTACAATGGTCAACTTTATGCAGGCGGCGGACAAATTCTAAACGTATCTTATATTGCAAATTATAATATCCCTACAGGAATTCCTACTTTGAGCAATAGCGATAATTTTAATGTTTATCCTAATCCTTCTAATGGAAGTATATCGGTCGATACACGTTTCCCGCTTGCGGAAATTGTTGTTTGTGATATTGCCGGAAATCAAATTCTACGTACAACCAGTTCCGATTTTCATGCTCAATTCACAATTGCTAAAGCAGGATTTTATTTCGTTACCGTGAACACCGCAAATGGAAGTTCAACGAAGAAGTTGTTAGTTACTGAGAATTGAAGAAATTATCGATAGAAGTATTTTATATCAAATCAAATGATTCAAACAGTTGAAACACCTAGGTTAATTTTGCGAGAAGTACTTCCTTCCGATGTGGATGGTTTCTTCGCCCTCGATTCAGATCCTGAAGTGGTGAAGTTTTTCCCAAATCAACTTATGAAAGAAGTTACTCAAGCTGAAAAGTTAATCGACTATATCCGCAAACAATATCAGGAAAATGGAATTGGAAGATGGACAATCGTAGAGAAAGAATCGAATAATTTTGTAGGATGGTCAGGATTGAAATTTGTTACCGATACAGTGAATAATCAATCGCATTTTTATGATATTGGTTATCGCTTGCTGCGAAAATACTGGGGTAAAGGATATGCAACGGAAACAGCATTCGCCTCCCTTGAATATGGCTTCAATACAATGCAATTGAAAGAAATTTATGCAGGTGTTCATATAGAAAATGGAGCTTCTGATCGTATCATTACTAAAATTGGAATGAAACGTATAGGAGAGTTTAACTTCTATGAGTCTCCTCATTACTGGTACGCTCTAAGTAAAGAAGAGTGGCTGGGTCATATGAACAATATTGGTTTATAGAAAAGACATTTTTATTTTTACACGATTAGTATTATTTAGCCTTAATAACATTGCAGTTTTTTAAATTTAACGCTCTCAAGCTAAATATTAGGCCTTTATTGTTTAAAATTTCAAAATCTGTTTTTTAAATTGGAATGTATGTATTATATTGCACTGTTATTTGAATCAATAGGAGTATTACCTTTTTATGTTTAAACTGATTAGAGTTTCTTTGTTGTGTACTTTTTTGCTTTGTTTTGTTAACATGGCATCCGATGCCCCAAATATGATTGGGCAGTTAGAATATAGACTTTTTGCAGAGGGTAAATTGCTGCATAGTTTATTCAATAATCCTTTTGTTATTCCTATCCTCGCCGGACAATTATGCTTTCTGCTTTCTTTCCTATCATTTGCGAAAAGGCGTACTTTTTCATTAGCAGGATTTATAATTCTAACGTTTATTGTTGCTTTTATTTTAGTGGATGGAGTTGCTAATAGAAATTTGTTTGTAATCGCTTCTACCGTACCGTATATCGGTATCGGCACGATTTACTTGAAACATGAAATCCAAAACTTAAAGTAAACATACTCAATTCAGAATATTGGCAATCAAATTTGAAGAGGGTATTTAAGTCACTGCTTAATTGAATCCTAGCTTAGTAAGTGTTATTCTTAATTTTAGTTACATTTGAACAATCTTCAATACTTTTTTATGACAGATCAAGACTACTTAAAAAACATCAGAATTCCTTCGAAGGAAAACCCACTGCGAATTTTAATGAGCTCGTGTTTAATGGGTATTAAATGCGGTTACGATGGAACAGCTAATGGCGAATATCCTAGTGCTCTCAAATTTCAAGAGTTTGAAACGGCACGAATAATAAAATTTTGTCCGGAGGAATTTTCATTTGGTTCTCCAAGGGAGATGTGTGACATCCACGGAGGCAACGGAATGGATGTTTTGAATGGAACCGCTAAGGTGTTATCTGATACAGGGGTTGATTGGACTGACGGAATGATTGCTGCTGCGCAAAAAATGCTACAAATAGCCATTGAAGAGAAAGTTGAAATTGCTGTTATGATGGATGTAAGCGCAGCTTGCGGTAGCCAAGTTATTTATTCAGGTAATAGGTTTGCTCCTAATAAGAAATATCAAATTGGAGCTGGTGTTTGCGCCGCTCTTCTTATGAAAGAGGGATTTAAAGTAGTAAGTCAACGCGATTATGCCTCGCTCGAAATTTTGTATTCTAAATTAGATGCTGCGCACAAGATTGATTCATCAAAAATTGACCATCATCAAATCGCTTGGTACAAAGAATATTTTAATTTGTAATCAATAGTGTTAGTTTTGATTGTACAGTAAATTTAATTTTAAATCCTTAGAATATATTCCTATGAAAAGACATTCTTTCTTCCTTTACCTCATAGCTTCCTTTTGCTTTGGCTCTTATTTTATGTCGCTCTACGCAAAGCAATCGTCACTATTGCTGAATGAAGATAAAAAGATGAAAGTGGGAGCTTTCTCAATAAGTTTAAGTGTAAAAGATCTAGAGGCTTCTAAAGCATTTTATGAGAACTTAGGTTTTACTGCTTTCGCAGGAGGAAAGGACCAGAAATATTATATCATGAAAAACGGAAATGCTCTCATCGGTATCTTCCACGGAATGTTTCAGGGAAATATATTGACCTTTAATCCGGGATGGGATGAGAACGCAAAAAACCTCGAATCATTCGATGATGTTCGCGTTATTCAACAGCATTTGAAAGGTAAAGGCATTACGGTTAATCCCGAGGCAGATGAGAAATCTACTGGTCCCGCCAGCTGCATGGTTACCGACCCCGACGGAAATATAATTTTGTTTGATCAACATCGTTAGTACCTTCGTGCCGTTGATTTGACCAAACGAATCAATAAGGGCTAAGAAGATAGTTGAATCTGGAAAAACTTTATAAGCAGTATGGAAACATGGTGTATAACCTTGCGCTTCAGTATGTCCAAAATATTGAAGACGCCGAGGAGATTACTCAAGATGTTTTTGTTGCCATACATCGCTCTATGAGTACTTTTCGAGAGGACTCATCGCTCTCAACTTGGATCTACCAAATTGCGATTAATAAAAGTCTTGATTTTATCAAGGCAAAGAAGCGAAAGAAAAGGTTCGGGATTTTTACCAACTTGTTTTCCGATGAGTATAGTTCCGAATTGAATATACCGGTTGAGTTTAATCACCCCGGAGTTCAGATGGAGGATAAACAAGCACTCCAATTGCTGTTCAAACAAATCAATTCTTTGCCCGATAACCAAAAAACTGCGCTCATCCTTCATAAGATCGAAAATCTGCCACAGGCTGAAGTGGCGCGCATAATGAAGCTAAGCCCGAAAGCGGTCGAATCGCTCGTCCAAAGGGCTAAAACAGGCCTTACAAAGAAAATCAAGGATAGCGAGGGATTGTAAAATAAATGTCGTCTAACCATCAAATTGCTAACGCATGAATATCGATCATCTGGATAAAATTCAAAAGGCAGAAATTAATGCCTTCTTGTTCACGCGAATTGAACAGCGAATTGCTGAAACCAGGAATTCTACTTTTACAAAACAGCAAGTAAGACTATTAGGCTTCGCAATAGCCATTGTTTTGTTTATTAATGCTACCGCCATAATTAGCTACGTTCAAACGAAATCTTCTGTAGGCGCGTTTGCTAACGCAATCCAATTAACATCTGATAATTCTTTATACTAATGAACAAGGTAAAATTATACGGTCTATTTTCAATCGTTCTACTAGCGATAAATATCGTTTTGCTTTGGATGATGTTTTCTCGCGGAGCACCTTCTCGACGAGAAGAAGAGCCGAAAAAATTTATCATTGAGAAGTTGCATTTTGATGAAAACCAAATTCGTGATTACGAAAAGTTGATTAAAGGCCATCGTGAAAATATCACAGCCACCGACGATAAAATTAAATTGTTGAAAGAAGAACTTTATTCTTGTTTAAAGGATGATAATACTCCTAAAGCGGATTCTCTCATGCAAGAGTTAAGCAAGGAAAAACTGCATATCGAACAAATCCATTACCAACATTTCAACGACATTAAGAAATTATGCAAGCCAGATCAGCTGGCTAACTTCAACAGCTTAACAACCGAACTTGCAAAATTATTTGCACCGCATCCTCGCCGAAATGAGAAACGTTAGGACGTTCTTTCTTCTTTTGTTATTTGTTGTGCCGGTATTTACTGTTGCACAGGTTAATGCAATTAATTTTAAGCTGCTTCCTTACTATTCGCCTTATCAGAATAGTATTAGCGATACGTCTTTTGAACTAAAGTCAGCGGGCGATTATAAAATTGATGTTTTGCGTTTTTATATTTCCAACATTCGTTTTTTTAATAAAGAGTCACTCGTTTATCAAGAGCAAAATAGTTTTCATTTATGCGATGCCGCCATTCCTAATTCGAATCGTTTTTTGATGCGCCAAAGCGAAAATATTGTATATGATAAATTGCAGTTTGATATTGGTATCGATAGCGTAACGAATGTCAGTGGAGCATTAGGTGGAGCACTCGATCCTACCAATGGAATGTACTGGACTTGGCAAAGCGGTTATATCAATTTTAAGTTGGAGGGAAGAAGTACGAGTTGCAATACTCGTAACAATGAATTTCAATTTCATATTGGAGGCTATGCTGCTCCTTTTAGTTCTTTGCAAACGCTATCTTTTAAAACGATTAATCAACGCGATATTGTTTTGGTGATCGATATAAACCAATTGCTGAATAACATGGAGATCTCTAAACTAAGTCATATTATGTCGCCGGGAAAAGAAGCGGTTGATTTCTCTAAAATCATTGCACGTTCGTTTAGATGTATTCCTCAATGAGAAAGAAGGCACTAATTTTATTGCTTCTTTCGCTAACGATCTTGGCCTTCCGCTCAAGCGATAAACCATTTTCCGATTATCCTTCTTATTTCCCTAAACCTGTTTACGATTTTTCGAAGAATCCCTTATCTCCAGAGAAAATTCTCCTCGGAAGAGTCCTCTTTTATGATCCGCTGCTTTCGCGCAATAATATGATTTCATGCGCCTCTTGTCATTCTCAGTTTTCTGCATTCACACACATCGACCATGCGCTGAGCCACGGAATAGAAGATAAAATAGGATTTAGAAATTCACCGGCCTTGATGAATTTGGCTTGGCAAAAATTATTTATGCGCGATGGTGCCGTTAATCATCTCGATGTGCAAGCGCTCGCACCAATTAGCAATCCTGTGGAGATGGATGAAAGCATAGCTCATGTAGTTGATAAACTAAAACGATCTCCCATCTATCCTAGATTGTTTTCTGCTGCCTTCGGCGACTCTGTCATTACGGGAGAAAGAACGTTAAAGGCTATCTCTCAGTTTATGCTTACGCTGATTTCAGCAAATTCAAAGTATGATTCGGTGATGCGCAAAGAGTCAGTATTTACAGCGCAGGAAAGTTCAGGATATCTTCTATTCAAAAAGAATTGTGCTGCTTGTCATAAGGAACCTTTGTTTACAAACGATGAGTTTATGAATAACGGATTGCCTGTTGATACTTCACTAAATGATTACGGACGTTATCGTGTGACTAAAAACGCAAGTGATTCACTAAAGTTTAAAGTTCCTTCTTTGCGAAACATCGAATTCTCTTATCCCTATATGCACGATGGTCGATTTAAAAGATTGGCTGATGTGTTGAATCATTATACTGCAGGAGTGACTAAAAGCGCTACGCTGGCTCCCGAATTAGCTCAACCTATTGTGCTTACTACGAACGAAAAAATTGATCTCACCGCGTTTCTGTTAACGCTCACCGATAAATCGTTTTTGTTTGATCCTAAATTCTTCTATCCGAAGGAAATATTTCTTTCGACTGCGAAGGATTAACAAAAAAGTATCGTCTAACACCCTAAACCCCAAAATCTGAATGCTATGCTTAAAAAGTTGTTAATTCTTCCTTTGATGTTTCTTGGCCTGTCGAGTATAGCACAATTAAATCATGCTATAACGTCTTTTTTACAGAATACTACTGCAACTGGAACGTATTATGTGTCGGGGAATTCTACGGCACAGTCTAATGGAATTCTTGTCAATTGCCAATTGGTGGAATATTCAACAACCGGAGTTTATGTGCACACTACCGGAATTCCTGCTTATCCTACAGGACCATTCTTAGACGGAAATCCTTCGCTAGCAACCAACCAAAGTGCAATTTTTAAAATACCATTTGCACCCACACAAAACACCGGTACTGCCACTGCAACAACTGGAGGAAACATCGGAATTTTTATTAATGGTGTGGCACTCTTCGATTATCGCGACGGAGTAGCGTGGAATGCAACAACGAA